>Ga0316193_10002608_pt1 | contig 12747 bp, 13 predicted proteins | sample MerIslsedime2_MG_FD_207735 | JGI IMG/M metagenome (GOLD analysis project Ga0316193, IMG submission 207735) | Coastal sediment microbial communities from Maine, United States - Merrow Island sediment 2 | ecosystem: Environmental > Aquatic > Marine > Coastal > Sediment | place: USA: Maine... | reverse complement strand
TCAGCGAGATCGGTATCCGCAGCACGCGGCTGCGCACCCTCGCCGGAACTCTGGTGACAATCCCGAACTCCACCTTCGCCGCCACCGCGGTCGAGAACGTGAGTGAAGAGCCGTCTCGGAAGGTCTCACTCAACCTCGGACTGACCTACGACACGACGCCGGATGCCATGGAACGAGCGATGGACCTCCTGAGGGGGGTCGCCTCTTCCAACCCGAACCTCGAAGAGAAGGTATTTGTCGGCTTCGACAAATTCGGCGACTTCGCTCTGAATATCATGATGATCTACTACATCACCAGCGGCGCCGACATCACCGCCACGCAGACCGAGATCAATATGGAGATTCTCCGGACATTCGCCGACGAGAGACTCGAGTTCGCGTTCCCGACTCAAACGCTCCACACCATAGCGCAACAAGTCCGATAGACCGAAGCAGGAGGGCCACATGAGAACCTCAAAGACCCGCTCGACAGCTCTTCGTCGTGTCTGCCTTGGGATCTCGCAGCTCTTCGGCGCCGCCCAGGCTCAGGCTGGAAACGGAAAAGGTGCCAGGCACCGCTCTGCAGACTTGAAACGGAAAAGGTGCCAGGCACCGCTCTGCAGACTTAGCGACCGAGCGCTCCGAGGTGTCACCTCCAACGCACAGTCACCTGCAGGACGGCGTCTGGCACGTCGTCGACAGATTTCCCGTTTTCAGTCTCGCCGCAAATGGGTGAGACGGTCTATTTCTTTCCGCCGAACAGGCCACCGAGAAGCCCGGTGCCCATCTTGACGATGTCGTCCATTGACCCGCCGTCACCGTCGCTGTCGAGCATGCGGCTGAACATGTCGACCGCGGACGGCGAAGTCTGACGCGCGGCCTTCTCCTGCTGGCCGAGGGCCGCCGCCAATCCCGAAGCATCGAAGCCTTGCTGGCGCTTGGCCTTGCCGAGCGATCCCATCAGGAGCGGCGCCACCATGGCCATGATCTTGGTGACCGATCCCATGTCGACACCGCTTGACTGGCTGACCGCCTGCTCGATGTTCGCCTCGCGCCCACCGAAGATATGGCCGAGGATCCCGGCACCCGCTGAAGTGTTGCCTCCACCGCCGAGAAAGCCCATCACGTCATCGAGGACGCTGCCGTCGTGATCGCGGTCGAGGGCTCCGAGGAGGGCGCTGGCGCCACCGCTCGAAGCTGCGTTGCGGGTCAGCCCCGCCATCATCGCGGGCAGCGCCCCCGCAAGCACATTGGTCACATCACCGCCGCTGACACCCACCGAGCGGGCGATCTGATCGACCCCACCGCCACCGAGCTGCGACATCAGAGAACCGAGAAGATCCGACGAATCCATAGTCGTCCTCAGCCCTTCAACACGAAGGTCACTTTGAGGTTGACCCGGTAGCCGGTCACCTTGCCGTTCTCGACCTCGACCTTCATTTCGCTGACCCAGGCGCCCTTGACTTTGTCGAGGGTCTTGTCGGCACGCTCGATGCCCTTCTTGATCGCGTCCTCGAAGCTGATCGGGGACGAACAACTGATTTCGGTTACCTTGGCTACTGACATCGCACTCTCCTTTTTGTTGGCGGGCCGAAAATGGCCCGGTGGTTGTCGAACACTGGGAAAAACCCAGCCCGCGTCCAGAACTGTTCATACGGCCGCGCACGGCTCTTGACGCCGGCGCCTCCGACTCAGTCCTGGGGCGGAATCCGCAACACCTGTCCCGGATAGATCTTGTCCGGATCGCTCAACATCGGTTTGTTGGCCTCAAAGATTACCGGATATTTCATCGGGTTGCCATAGTACTCCTTGGCGATCTTCGACAGTGAATCACCTCGGACCACTGTGTAGAACTCCGCCTCCGGCTCCGCAACCTCGACCACAATCCGGTCATCGACCCGGGCGGTACCCGCGGTGTTTCCCAGGGCGAGCACGGTCTTCTCCCTGATTTCCTGGTTGGGAGCGGTCCCGCTCACCGTCACCAGATCTCCATTGACGGCGATGCCGAGGTTGTCAATCCCGAGACCGAGGCGTCCCACGTATCTCTCCAGCGACTCGACCTTTCGCTTCTCCGCACTGGCTTTCGTCGCCGCACTTGCGGCCACTTCAGCGGCGGCGGTCGCAGCATCATCGTCCTTCCCGAAAAGCTTCTCTCCTGCGCCCTTGATGAAATCGATCAGACCCATTGCTTCCTCCTTGTGTGTTCTTCGGTTGATAATACTCTGGTCATATCGAACAGTAGGACCACGGCCCTCGGGGAAAAGTCACATACGACTGATCCCGGCCGCCTGCCCAATCCAACCTCCAAAACCACGGTCGCTGTCGATCACAGCGTCGGTTGCTTTGGTTTCCCCTCCCCCCAAGGTGACTTTTTCGCGACCCCGCCGGTCTCACTCAATGACACCGACAACCGTGATACCTGCAAATCGTCCGGAAGATCCGCGATGGAGCAACACAATGACCGACCCAAGACCAAAGGACAGCAGTTCGGAAAGCCCCCGGTACGACGACCATCAAGGAACGTCCGGGGCCGACCGAGAGTTCGAAGTCATTCTGAAATCCGGCGGGGTCTACTGTCTTGCACAAAAAACGACCCGTGCGAGCGATGACACCGGCCGGCCGTCTGCCGATGTCAATGGATCCAAGGGAGCGATCCCGTCCGACGACGATGAAGGAAGAACCGAAGAAGAACAAGATGGGTGCCGAGCATCGCACGTCCACCGCTCACGTTGGTTCAGGTGGATGCCGGATCTGACGTCCCTTTCATTCTTGGGTCTGTAGTAAGAAACGGAAAAAGCCCAATCCGCCCTGAACCGGATTGGCACCAACCCGCCACAACAGCTACTCCCGGTAAACGATGGCGCTCTCGGCAAGGAGAGTCTGGTTGGCGAGCACGAGCTCCTGCCCCTCCTGCTCGAGGACCGTCGAGGTCGTCGAGATCGCGGCCACGACCCCTCGACGGCCATCGACCTCGATCTCGGTGCCGGGAGTGAAAAGCCTTTTGACGTAGAGCCCCGCCAGAATATTGCCGACCAGGGTCCGGCTGCCGAGCCCGAAACAGAGCCCGAAGGCAAGCGCCGCCCCGGCCATGCTCAGGGCCGTCACCAGGCGAACGATGTCGGTATCGATGCGGAGCTGCGCCATGGCCATGATGGCGGCCACGAAGAGCACCACGCCCGACAGCACCCGGCCGAGGGCGGGAGCGAAGTCGAGCCCGCTGTCCCCGGCGGAACGCGCAACCGCGGCGCCTGCGAAACGACCCAGCGCGGAGCCGACCAGGAGGATGAGGATGGCAGCGACGATATTGGGCACGAATCCGAGGAACGCGCCGATGGCTTCCGAGATTGCGGTCAGACCGACCGTGTCGGCCAGGCTGCGGGCGAAGAGGAAGAGCAAGAGGAAATAGATGACCCGTGGAATGACGTCGCTCAGTGACTTCCGCAGCCCGAGTTGCTGGATGGCGGTGTCGATGCCCGTCTTTCCCAGCACGCTGTCGAAGTTCATCCGAATCATCATGATCCGTACGGCCTTCTCGACACCCTTGGCCACCAGCCAGGCGAGCAGGACCAGGATGATGCCGGAGATGATCTTCGGCGCGGTTCCGATGAGATCTCCGACGAGGTTCTGGTAGGTCTGGATCAGCTGCGTCTTGACAAGGTCGGTGATTTCCATCACGGGTCACTCCTTCTGTTCATCGGGGTCGCGGCCCCCGATCAAAAAAAATCAGACTCAGGAACTCGAGCACAATCCGGATCGGTCCGCCCCACGTCAGTCGGCTCACGTCGGCTGCCAGCATCCGACGCTGGATGCGACGGTTGAGAGAGCCCATGAACCTGTCGGAGACATCCTCTTCAAGGTCTCGGAGGGCCGATATCGGCTGTCCGGTGTCGATGGACTCGCCATCCGGGATCCTGTCGTGGTCTTCATTCATCTTCAGGCCCTCCTTTCAGTCGGACAGGGGATCGCCGAAGGCGTCCAACCACCGCGATCGGAACTCCTCGCGCGCCCGTTTGATCCGCATCTTGACGGCCGACAATCCGATTCCGAGCTCGCCGGCGATCTCCTGATACGAAGCGCCGTCGGCGTCGCGAAGCACCAGTGGGACGCGCAAGGTCTCCGCGAGTGAATCGAGGATGAAGACGATTCGCTCGCGGTCGGAGATCATCTGCACACGTCGTTCCGCATCCGGCGCGACGTGCAGTTCCTCGAGATCGCGGATGTCCGAGTCGTCGATGTCCAGGGAGGGATGCCGCCGTTTCTTCTCGAGATAGTTCAGGCAGTGGTTGATCTTGATTCGTTGCAGCCAGGTCTTGAACGAGGAGCGCCCCTCGAACCGCCCGAGCGCGAAAAAGGCCTTGAGGAAAACCTCCTGAGCGAGGTCCTCGGAATCGGCTGCAGCACGGGTCAGATACCGGCAGTTGGCGAGCACCCTGCCGCGGTGGCGTTCGACCAACCGGTCAAAAGGCCGCAGATCCCCGTCGCCCGCATCACGCACAAGCTCGACGAGTTCCTCATCGGTGATTTCGTGATCGATCCCCAGTGCATCCTCCCTGTTGTGATTTGACCGTCGGGACGTTGCACAAGTCACATTCGACAATCCGATGGACTTCTGAATGGATTATAGAGGGGCACGATGGGCGTCGCTCTCGTGACGAAACCTGGTGAGAGGTGCGAGCGAAACGCGGAGAGCTGGAACAGGGCCGATTTCGCGAGCTCACGCGCCATGACTCTTTTCGGGCGATCGAAGCGATGCGGGCGCAGGAAGCTCCTGCGCCCGCCATCAGGTATTCCCTCCTGTCGGTGGAGAGCCTGCGCGAACGGCTCGACAACCGCGAGGATGTCACCTCATCGATGAATTGAAGAACCTGGCGCCCAGAGGGCGCCAGGAAAATCTCAGGGCGTAAAGCTGGACCACCCCGATGCGTCGCCGGTCTCGAATCCGTCTGCGAACACCAACCCGCCGAAGACAAGATCGAAGGCGTTCTCGTTATTGGTCGCCACCGGGTCGGTGTCGGCGACATCCGCGAGGAAAATCGTCCCGTCGAGGGTGAGCACATCGCTCACCGCTCCTAACTGCCCGGTCACCGTCCCGCCACCGGTAAGCTCGGTGACCACGGGCCCGCCATCAGCCAACGAGACCATGACGATCGGGATGGTGACCTGGTCGCCGACGACTCCACCGCCCATGTTGATGACACACAGATCCGAGGCTGGGAAGGTCGAGCATTGATCGTTGTTGACGACGAAGACCGCTTGAGCGCCGGCGGTCTCGGCATTCACCGCCTTGACGCCGAACTCGCAGCCTCCACGCTCGACCACGGCAATTCTTCCTGGTGTGAAGCCGATCAGGGCCTCGCAGCCAAATGTCGGATCCAAGCTGCCGTCGTCAACCAGTTCAAATTCTTCAACAATCGGATCGGTGAGAGACACCCGCGGTCCGAAACACGCTGTGAGATCCGCGCAGTCCGGAACATCGTCACAGTCTGCGCCGCGGCTGTAACGATTCCACCCTGCCGCGTTGAGAATATGCTCGCCCGCCACCGCTCCCTTGAACTCCCCTGCCAGTGCCGGCGGTTGGTCGATGATGACCCCACCGATCTTGGGTGGATCCATGGGGATCTCGAGGCCGAAGGTCACCGTGCCGGTGACTCCGGGATCGAGGCCGATGATCGGGTCGGCAACAAGGTCGCCGTCATCTTCCTGGACCTGAAACAGCAGATGTTCACATTGGAAGTCGTCGACGAAGAGCAACGGGAAGTTTCCCAGCGCATCAGCGGTTGCCGAGGCCTCGAGGGCGTCGATCTGCAGCTGCGTCAGCATGTCGATGGGCGCCGGAACGCCCGAGGGAATATACGCGTTGGCATATGCGCTGCCGGCGGTATCGGGACCTGCGTTGGAGTAGCCGAAGGTGATGACGGCGGTATCGCCGGGCACGGCACCGGGGGGCCCACTCATGGAGGTCGACAGGTCGGAATCGGCCGCCGTACAGACCCCTCCGCCTCCGATCATCACCAACGCCACCACAGCCAAGACCCGGCCGAACACGGATCCGATCGACGGCGTCACCCACAAACTCTCGTTCGATGACATCATATGGTCCTCCGTTTCTGAGACGATCTCTCGATTGATAATGGTACGAAGCTGCCACATGATACCGCAATCCCGGACGAGTGTCAGGTTGGTCAGCCGGCCCTCTCGAAACGCTCGAGCCGCTCCTCCTCGCCGAGCACGGGCATCAGTTGCAGCTGCCAACCCACGTTGCCGGCCGGCGCCTCGTTGGTGGCTTCACAGCCGACACCGAAGATCTCGGGGAATCGAAGGGCGATCACACCGATACAGTCCACGCTTCCACGATCCTCCGGGGCGGATCGTGGTCAGATCGACGCTGCGGATCACTCGGTGAGATGTGGGGTTCGGCGAAGTACACTGGCGATGGAGGGATCACGATGCGGATGACGGTTCTGATCGAAAACGACGCCCCGACGGGCAACCAGGACCTCGTGGCCGAGTTCGGTCTCTCGATGCTCTTCGATGTCGATGGCACGAGCATCCTCTTCGACACCGGCGCATCGGACGCCTTCGCCGACAACGCGGCTCGGCTCGGAGTCGATATCGCCGCGGTCGAGATGGCCGTCCTTTCCCACCAGCATTTCGATCACGGCGGCGGGCTGGCGCGTTTCTTCGAGCTCAACGACCACGCACCGGTGTACCTGCGCCGCGCCGGACACGCCGACCGATTCTCGACGACCCACGGGCAGCAACGACCCATCGGCATCGACCTCGAGCTCTTCCGAAGATTCCCCGACCGCTTCATCGAAATCGCGGAGACCACCGAGATCACCGCCGGGGTCACCCTGGTGATGGACGCGGGATCCCGTCATCCCCGGCCCCCGGGCAATAGAAGCCTCCTCGTTCAACGGAACGGCCGCATGGTCGCTGATGACTTTGACCACGAGCTGACGATGGTGCTTCACGACAGCGACGGTATGGTGGTGGTCACCGGATGCTCCCACAGCGGCGTGCTCAACATGATCGACGCCGCCCTCGATCGGTTTCCAAACCACCGGCTCAGGGCGGTTGTGGGTGGTTTTCACCTCATCGGCCCTCCCGCCGAGGACTCAATGGCCTTGAGCCGGGAAGAGGTCGAGGAGATCGGACGAGCGATCCGGTCGCTTTGCGGCGGCCCCGTCTTCACGGGTCACTGCACGGGGAACAAGGCCTTCGACGTGCTCGGCGGCGTCCTCGACACCCAGCTCCGCCCCCTTCAGACCGGAACCATTGCCATGCTCTGATTGGCTGCAGGGCGGCCACGGACGCGGCGGCCGCACCGGCGGCCCGAGGCTAAGGAAAATCGTGACAGTCGATGCGCCATGCGCCGAGGTCGAGGTCCTTCTTCAGCCAGGAGTAGCCAAGGGCATTGAAGTAGGGGCAGAAGACGGCCTCATCGCCCGAATACTCGACCCCGAAGACGGCCTTGCCGGCATCGATGAACGGCTGGAGGAGATCGCACTCGGCGTACTGATAACACTGCTCGTTGATGGCCCAGTCGAAGTCGGCCACGAGATCCGGGACCTGGTCGAGATCGTTCTTGAGCCCGATGGACAGACCCCGTTCGTGGGCCTCGGTGGCGAGCCAACGATTGAATGCGAGTTGGTCGGCCGCAACCAGGGGGAATCCGCTCGAGTTCTGATAGGCGTCGACGTTGTCGGGCTCAACGCCCGTGCAGCCCTTGTCTCGGGCGAGATCGAGGCGGGCCTCGAGAATCGGTCCAAGAAGATCAAGCCTGCGAATATCCACCCAACGCTCACCCGGCCAGCCGTCGAGGGGGTCGCCGAGGACGATCGCCGGATAGTCTCCGGCATCGGGACGCCAGTCTTCCCACGAGCCGGCCGAGACATAACAGATCACCGCACGACCCTGGGCCTCGAGATCGATGATGGTCTGCACGGGGGTGTCAAAGAGATCGATGTCGTACATCTCGACGTCGATGGTGGTGTCGACGGGGCCGTGGAGCTGCCACTGCCACGAGGTTCCCGGTGACGGACTCCAGATCGCCCCCTCGACGACGCTCCATGCCGAGGTATCGCCGCTTTCGAATCCGTCCGAGAAGATCTCGCTCCTCGGCGGCTCGATGGCGACAACTCGTCCTCCGCCGGCCCGGGCACGCGGAGTGTCTCGTTCAACCGCCGGACTGATCGGTACAGCCTCCAGGACATACACAAGCATCCAAACCACACCGAAGGCTCTCCAACCCACCCTGGCGCGCCGCCTCGCGGTCACGGACGATGGAAGACCCATCACGAGCCCCCACCCGGGACGGCCGACCGTGAGGTCATGGGTCGTTCGCGACGGTGCATGAACCAATTATATGCCCATGTCGCCGCGCGACGCCCGGTATCACAGGATGAGTGCTACCCTGCTCCCTCGTACCGGGAGGCACGATGGCCAAGCTCAGCGGTTCAGAACGAAAATATCTCCGGGGCGTTGCCCACAGCTACAGACCTCTGGTGCAGATCGGCAAAGAAGGGCTGAGCAACAACGTGCTTGCCGCCATCGACACCGCCATCGAGGCTCACGAGCTCATCAAGGTGAAGATGACCGCGGATCGGGACGAACGCGAGCGTCTGGTGCCCCACATCGAAGAGAGGGTCAACTGCGAATGCGTCGGCACGGTGGGGAGGGTCGCGATTCTCTACCGTCAGAATCCCGAACCCGAGAAGCGGAAGATCGCCTTCCAGGGAGCCTGACCGCAAGCCCGACCGAGCCGCGAGACTACGAATTCCGGGGTTCAACCGACCGGCCAAGACCGGTCACGATGACGACAACCGTCACCAGCAACAGGGCCCACGAGTGAAAGTCGACCAGGCCATCTGGAGCGGGGCGAGGTGAGACGAAAAATCAGGTCAAGTTCAAGGCGACAGGTCGGCGAGAGCTTCCCGGATCCGGCGCGCGTCCCGGCAATCCTCGCCGCCCGCGGCAACGATCTGCGGCAGGACCTCCTCGAGGAGGGGGCGGGCCTCGTCCCCACGACCGGCGGCGGCGAGCGAGATCCCGATGAGCGCATCACCCTGCAGAAGTTCTCCGTGATCTTCGGGCAGCAGTTGTCCGAAGAGCTCGCGCGATCGACGGGCGAGCCTCAGTGCCTCTTCGCCCTTCCCACGTTCCAGGGCCAGCTCCGCGAGCTTGCCGAGGGTGTTGGCCTCGTAGATGTGACCGTCGGGATAGGCGTTTCGGTAGATTCGTAGGGCCGCGAGATACGACCGCTTGGCCTCCTCGAAACGTCCGCTGCGGGTCAGGATCACTCCGAGCTGGACCTGGGCGTAGCCGACGTAGGGGTGGTCCGGTCCACGCGCCGCACGTTCGATTCGCAGGGCCTCGGCAAACGCCGCCTCCGCCTCGGGCAGTCGGCCGAGAAAGCGGTGCTGGCGGCCGCGCATGACCTGGAGGTCGGCGACGACGGGGTGGTCAGGGCCGAGGATGCGGATGGCGGTGGGCATCACCTCGTCGATGCGCTCGAGGCCGCGAGCGAAGTCCCCCAGGGACTCTAGCGTCGCCACCACGATGGCAAGGCTCGAGATGGTCAGAGGGTGGTCCGCTCCAAGCAACCGCCGCCGCATGTCGTACCCGCGCTCGTGGAGTTCGACGGCCTCGGGCACCCGATCACGAGCGAGGGCGACGGTGCCGAGATCCAGCAGACTTTCAGCAACCTCGGCGTGCTCGTCGCCCCAGAGGCGAATCCTCATCTCGAGCGCTTCGCGAAAATGACGATCAGCGTCGTCAAGTCGACTCTCCTCCCGGGCCAGCCACCCGAGGTTGTTGAGCGCCGCGGCAATCTGACGGTGGTCACCTTCGAAGGTTCGTTGGGCGGTTTCGAGGGCGAGCACGGTGAATCGGTGGGACTCTTCGGTATTGCCCAGCTCGATGGAGACACCGGCGAGCTGGTTGAGGGTCGGCGACAGCTCGGCGCTCTGTGGATCGTCTCGCTGCAAGACCTCGACCGACTGGGCCAGGAGCACCGCAGCGTGTTCGTACTCGCCGAGGTTGCGGTAGACCTCCCCCACCGACCTGAGCAACCGTCCCCGCGTTCCAGGTTCATCGGAGAGTTCGTCGTTGAGTCTCGCGGCGCCTCGATCGAGAAGCTGCCGAACCGAGATCTCCTCGCCAAGGGACTCGCCCGGGTCGGCGACGCGGAAGAGATCGACCAGGAAGGTCGAAACCCGCTCGGCGGTCTTTGCCTCGACTCGCGCCCTCTCCTCAGCCACCAGCGCACGATCCCGCTCCTTTTCGGCGATCCGGGCGCTGACGGTGGACTGGACGCCGAAGACGAGCACCGCGGCGACTCCGGCCACCGTCGCGATCACCGAAGCACGGTGCCGCCGGACGAACTTGCCGGCCCGGTAGGAAATGGTGTCCGGTCGCGCCTTTACCGGCAGCCGCGCCAAGTGGCGGCGAAGATCCTCGGCCAGGGCCTCGACAGATGGGTATCGGCGCTCGGGCTCCTTCCGCAGGGCGGTCATGACGATGACGTCGAGATCGCCGGACAGGCGCCGCGCCAGCCGTTCCTCGGTCAGCTGGCGGACCTCGGCGGCTTCCGCGCCGGCCACGGTGCCCTTGCGGCGGCGGACCGCCAGGCTCGGCCGATCGGGATCCTCGCGACAGATCACGCGCTCGATTTCGGTGGCGGATGAGTTCTTGAAGACGTGCGGGCTGGTCCCGACCAGCAGCTCGTAGAGGACCACACCCAGTGAATAGACATCGCTGGCGGTCGTGACCGGACGGCCGTCCACCTGTTCGGGGCTCGCGAAGGCCGGGGTCAGGAGGCGGTCGAGGGTGCCGGTGACGGCCATGGTGTGGTCGTGCGACGAGGGCCCGAGGATCTTGGCGATGCCGAAGTCGAGCAGCTTCGGGTGTCCGTCCGGCGTCACCAGGATGTTGGCCGGTTTGAGATCGCGGTGGACGACGAGACTCCGATGGGCCGCCTGAACCGCCGAACAGACCACGCGGAAAAGGTCGAGACGCTGCTCGATGGTGAGCCGGCGCTCGTCGCACCAACCGTCGATGCGACGCCCGTCCACAAACTCCATGGCGAGATAGGGAACGCCGTCGTCGCTGGTCCCGCCATCGACGAGGCGAGCGATGTTCGGATGGCGGAGATCCGCGAGGATCTGACGCTCGGACTTGAAACGAGCCTCCATCCCTGTGTCGCTCAGACCCGATCGAAGCACCTTGAGAGCGACCCGGTGTTGGAAGGACCTGTCTTCCCGCTCGGCAAGATAGACCGACCCCATCCCGCCGCCCCCGAGCAGCCCGAGCACACGGTAGGGACCGAACTTCTCGGGAACCGTGACGGGTTGGCACTCGTCGTTGTCGATCATCTCCCGGGCGGCGGCCGCGATGACCCGTGGAATCCCGGTTTCCGCGCCGTCGCTCTCGTCCACGAGACTCTCCACCTCGCGCCGCAGTTCGACGTCGTCGCCGCAGATATCATGGAGGGCCACGACTCTTTCGTCTGGCGCAAGATCAACAACCCGCTCGAAAAGTTCGCGGACGAGTCGCCACCGCTCAGTCTGCACGCGGTGACCCGGTCATTTCGCGCCGAAGCCACGCCAGCGCCACTCTCAGATCCCGCTTGACCGTCGAAGGCGAAATTCCGAGGACCTCGGCCGCCTCGTCGTGGGTAAGACCGCCGAAATGGTGGAGTTCCACCACCGCCGCCGCCCTCTCATCCCGATCGGCTAGCGCGGACAGGGCCCGGTCGAGGGTCAGGATCTCCTCTCCAGGTGGCTCGATCACCGCGTCGTAGGGCTGCAGGGTGACCCGGACAAGGTCCCCGCCCCGTTTCTCCCGAGAACGGCCCCGGGCGTGGTCCACCAGCAGACGGCGCATGGTGCGGGCGGCGACGGCCAGGAAGTGGGCGCGATCCTGCCAGGGAACATCGGTCCCTATCAGGCGCACGAACGCCTCGTGCACGACCTCGGTCGCCTGCAGGGTGTGGTTCTTCCGCTCGCTCCACAACTGTCCCGAGGCGAGCCGTCTGAGCTCGTCATAGAGCAGCGGAGTCAGCTCGTCGAGGGCTTCCCGGTCGCCCTCCCGCCAGCGATGCAGCAATCTGGTGACATCGGTTGCGTTCATCATGATACGGATTCCCGATTTCAATATAAGTCTCTTCTTCACTCAACCTTGAGATCGGGTGTGAGATTCCTCGGGCGCACTATTTCCATCGGTGTCTTCGGATGGAAACGGGCTCATCCTCGACCTGCTGCATCGGTTTTGACCCGATCCACCGCCCGATGTCGCTTCACCCGTTGAACGACCATTGAAATGGAGGCCAGGAATGTCACGCAATATTCTCGTGTCTTGTGTATTCGCCCTCGCGGCAGTGGCCGCACCTCTGTCGGCGACAACCCTCAACGGGACGTTAACCTACGCCGGGCAACCGATCGGCACGGTTTTCTCCAACCTTTCATACGGCAGGGCGGCCGCGATTCACACCGAAACCGGCGAGTGGAGGTTCGGGACCGCCGATCCGGTCACCTGGACCTATCAGATCCCCGATCTATCGACGGGGAGTTGGTCGGTCCGCGTGTTCTTCGGTCCCGAGGACATCGGGGGGCGCGTGCTTCCCCATGCCGGCGAGGTCGGTGCTCGGGAGACAATCGATATTGGATCAGGTCCCACCGTCAACCGCGACTTCGAAGCTCGGTACGCCTACCGGTTCACCCAACCCTACAACGGCGTCTGGCCCGGGACGATCGGCTCGTGTCCATC
>Ga0316193_10002606_pt1 | contig 12753 bp, 13 predicted proteins | sample MerIslsedime2_MG_FD_207735 | JGI IMG/M metagenome (GOLD analysis project Ga0316193, IMG submission 207735) | Coastal sediment microbial communities from Maine, United States - Merrow Island sediment 2 | ecosystem: Environmental > Aquatic > Marine > Coastal > Sediment | place: USA: Maine... | reverse complement strand
GAACGTTGTGCGACGTATGGTCACCAGCGGCCTGCTGGTGACCTGGGTGGTAGTAGCTTATGTCACCTGGTACCTGCTGGAATTCCCGCTTGAACTGGCGGTGCTGTTCGGTGCCTTCACGGTGGTGACCGGGCCCACGGTAATAGTGCCGTTGCTGCGCACCGTGCGGCCGACCGCCCACATCGCCAACATCCTGCGCTGGGAAGGCATTGTGATCGATCCGATCGGTGCCTTGCTGGCGGTGCTGGTGTTCGAGTTCATCATTTCCGGGCAGGGTGGTGCAGCGCTGGGACATACGCTGATGAGCTTCGCCAGGATCGTCGGCGTCGGCCTTGTGTTCGGTGCCGCCAGCGGCCAGTTGATGGGGCTCGCGCTGCGCCGTCACTGGTTTCCCGTTTACCTGCACAATGTTGCCGTGCTGGCATTGGTGATGGCGGTATTCGCGTTATCCAACGCTGTAGAAGCCGAGGCCGGCCTGCTTACCGTTACCGTCATGGGATTGTGGCTGGCTAACATGAAGAAGGTGTCGATCGAGCACATCCTCGATTTCAAGGAAAGCCTGTCGCTGGTGCTGATATCCGCCCTGTTCGTGATTCTGGCGGCACGCATCGATTTTTCACAGATACAGCAGTTGGGCTGGGGTGCTGTCGGCGTGTTCCTGGCGATGCAGTTTTTCGCCCGCCCGCTCAAAATAGCGCTGGCTACGCGTGGCACGTATTTACGTTGGCAGGAGCGAGCGCTGCTGGCCTGGATTGGACCGCGCGGCATCGTGGCGGCCGCCGTCGCGGCCCTGTTTGCCATGAAACTGCAGGCCGCCGGCTATCCGCAGGCTGAACTCCTGGTACCGCTCACATTCATGATTATTATTGCCACCGTGGTGTTGCAGAGTGCCACCGCCGGGATGCTGGCGCGCGCACTCGGCGTTGCGGAACCGGAACCACGGGGTTTTCTGATTGTCGGCGCCAACCCGGTTGCACGGGTGATCGCCAAGGCATTGCAGAAGAAGGATTACGATTCTCTACTGTGTGATACCAACTGGAGCAATATCAAGGCGGCGCGCATGCAGGGGCTGTCGACATTTTACGGCAGTGCAGTGTCGGAGTATGCCGACCGACGGCTGGACCTGGTCGGACTGGGCCGGCTGCTGGCGCTGTCCTCGCAGCCCGAGCTCAATGCGCTCGCCGTACAGCGTTACCGCCGCGAGTTCGGCGACCAGCACCTTTATGTGCTGCGCAGCAGTGAGGCGGGCACCGACAGCAAGCAGACCTCACCACTGTCGGCGGGTCACGTCGCTTTCGGTGATGATGTTACCTACGCGCGGCTGACGGCCGCAATCAGCGTCGGCGCCGAAGTGCACGAGACCACGCTCAGCGAAAATTTCGATTTTGACGATTATTACCGGAAATACTACAACAAGGCTGTGCCCCTGTTTGCCATCGATCCCAAGGGTCGGTTGCACACTTTTGCCGCGGAGACAAAGCTGGCACCCGGACAGAAGTGGATCTTGCTGAGTCTTGTTGAGCCGGATGAACCGGAGCCGGAAGCGGAGATAGCGGCGCTATCTGAAGACAAAGTTATTTAACCGAAGTGCGTCGGCGCGACTATTACGGCCATAGAGCCGTTCATGCCTTCTTGCCGGGCTCATCCTGGTCGCGCGCCGCATGCCCTCATGGGTTTGCATCTTTGCGCATTTCTCAGTCCTCGCGGCGACCTGCCGGTCCCGTTCAGGTTCTGTTCAGGAACCCTTTCATATATTCATACCCCAGAGGATGCACCACGTGTAAATCGAGGTCAATCCAGAATGCGTTATTGCAAAGAGGCGTCGCAATGAAGACCACAACGATTCGTGACCGGGAATACAAACGAAACTTTGTCAGGCGGCTGATGAGCGTATGTCTGCTGTTCATGCCACTGGCCGTTCATGCGGCTTCGCAGACACCGACCATTAAGCTGTTTCCGACCACTGTACTGGAAGAGATCAAGCATACGGGTAACGTCGCAGCAGAGATGGAGACCGGTCTGCAGGCAGTCATCACTCGTCTCGATGAACAACAAAACCTCTACATGGAAAGCAAATGCGAAGGCAACGAGGGCGACCCCGGCTGTGAACAGATCGCCAGGCAAATGGGAAAGAGCTACCTCGAAATGCTGACTATCATGGGGGACAAGTTGCCGGAAATGGAAACGGCCGTCAACAGCACCTCTTCCAGCCTCGAGCAGCGCATACGCAGGGAACTCGGTCAGAAAAAGACCTCCTGGAGCTTGCAGGAACTTCTGATCGGCGAACAATCTGAAAGCGGAAACAACGCCGACCGACCGGCGCTGCGCGGGCGTTCCGGAATGCGGCTCAGCGATCGCTTCCATCAATATTACCAGCTGGTGGCCCGTTCCGGTGGCGAGGTCAACTCCTCGCTGGCAGTGGTCGCGTCGGATATTTATCTGGACATGCAGGAAACCTCGAGCCTGATCGCGCGCACCCGGGAGGAGATCAGCCGAGCCACCCTGATGGAGCAGCTGAACCAGTCGTTTGGAACCATCACACCGGAAATGCAGGAAGTGGTGGCGGGAGTTAAGTCAATCCTGTTCGGTGAGGAAGAGGCATTGACGCCGATGACGGCGCCGCCTGCCAGCCGGCCTGAGCGGGGCTATGAAAGCCCGCTGAAACTATAACAGTCAGCAACCCGGGGAACACAGCGATGAACAAATCGAGGAAATCCATAGTCACCGCAACGCTTGCCGTGGCGGCAATGGCAACAGCACTCACTGCCTGTAACAGCAACCCGCCGAGCGCCACCGCGTGCAGCCTGCCGGACGGTCCCGACCTGGATCGCGCCATCAGCGCTGCCCGTTTCGACCTTGAAACAGGCTGTGAGCACCAGTTCGACCAGTATTTCCAGCGCCTGCTTACGATTGCCGAAGGCGATCCTAAAAAGGACAACAAGGCCAGCTTCAGTGAGTTCCTGATATGGGCCAATGAAGAAGGCCTGTTGAGCAAGCGCCAGGCACGGGAAACCTACACCCGTTATTTCGGTGTCAAATACGTTTCCCTTGTCAGTGATTACAGCGTCTGTGACCAGACCTGCCCGCGCCAGCAGGAGGTCATGCGGGAGATGAACAAGGAACTGGTGGACAAGGAGCAGGGTCTGCTCAAGGTCAGCGCAGACCGGCGCGAATATTATCGGGCCAACCGCCTGTTTCAGGAGGCCGAACTGGTGCTGGAGGCCACCTGCGAGGCCTGCGGGCCGGCCGAGTAAGCGGAAATGAAGGGGCACAACGGCCGCGGCTTTCTGTCCGGCATGCTGCTGGGCGTGGTTGTCAGCCTGCTGACGGGCCTGATCAGCGTGTACCTGCTGATTGCGCTGGATATCATTTCCGTATCCGTGGTCGATACACCCGGGCTTCAGGCCCTGAGCGAGTGGACCCGACGCAACCTGGGTTTGTCGGTGCTGCCTTTCGCAATCACCCTTGGCCTGTACCTTCACAGCCTGCGCGCACTGGCCAGGCGAATCGATGACAGCGCTCCCCCGAGTGAGGTTGGCCAGCTTGAACATCTGACCGACGTCTGGACCAGCCTGTTCTTTGGTATCGGGGTGATCTGGACCGCGATCGGTATGCGCAGCGCGCTGCTTTACGCCCTTGGCGATCCGGCCGTGGCAGCGGAATCAGGGGCCTTCGCTATCCTCACGCGGCTGGTGGACGGCGGCATCCTGACAGCGCTGACGACCACCATTGTGGGTGGTATCGGCGGTTATCTGATGCGTGTGATCAAGAGCTCGTACCTGGGCACGAAACTGAGCCGCTATTACGAAGCACAGGAGCAACGCCATGCCGCGCGGGTCGAACACCTGCTGCGCGATATCAGGGAGTCCATTGGCTGTCTTTCCGCAACACCATCAGCCGCGGCATATGAACTGCTCGAAGAACAATGATCCGGCGTAGTCGCAGCACGCGATATACAGCGACACCCGGGAGCACGGGGAGCGATACCGATGCACTGCAAACCGATGTCATGCGCTTCATGTCCATCCTTGGCCTGTGCCTGATGGCCGTGTTTGCACTTGTACAAAGTATTCCAGGCGGCATCCGGCCAGAACCGGAGCAGGAACGTGCTCGGCTCCTTCAGGCCGATCTGGAACATCTGACGAAGCAGATGCAAAGCACACAGCGGCGTAATACCCGTGCACAGCAGGCCTTGTCATCAGCGCAGCAACAACTGACGCTGGTTGTCGATCAGACGCAGCAGGCGCTCAGCGATCGGGACCGTTTGACATCTGAGCTGGGAGTTCTGAGACGCCAACTTGCGCAGGGCCACGATGAGTTGGCGGGGATTCAGCAGGCTGCAGAGAAGAAAGCACTCTCGCTGCGCGAATCCCAGCGCCAACTCAGCGAGGAACAGAAAAAGCTTGATGACATCAGTCAACAGGCCAGTGCCCTGAAAATGAAGCGGGCACGAAAAACCAGTGCGCCTGTCACCGAAAAACACCCGCCGCCCTTACCCGGATCAGGCAAACAGGGGTTCACCTTGAGGTTTGCCTCTGCCGGGACTCTGCACCGCCTGGTGGCGGCGGGAACAGTCAGCCTGTACGGAATGGCGGGGAAACAGGCCTGGCGCCTGTCGCTGGGTGAAGGCAGCCCGGCTTTCGCAGCTGACTCATTCCCGGGGTGGTTTCACGAAATGGCAGCGTCAACGGTACCGCTCGAGTACGTGCAGACCCTGGAGCAGTCAGTCGACCGACTCGCACAGTCATCTGTCGTCTGGGGCGTGCAACTACCCCCGGCAACAAAACAGGGGATAGCGTCCCTGACCCGTGGTCTGCAGGGTGGCAACCTGGTGATAGGGGCCGACGGCCAGGTCACGCTGGAAGCGGAGTGACGCGTTCATGAGCAGGCTCTTCACCCTCCTTGCCACCCTGGCCGCGCTGCTTTCGGTGGGCTGTGCACAGCAGCCGACACACCCGGCACAGGGTGCAGATTCATCGCTGCAGCGCTGGCTTGACGTTGAGCTCGCACCCTATCTGGCACAGCAACTCGGCCAGCATCCCAGGTTCAAGGGCGAGTCGGTTATTCTGGTGCGTCTGGATGGCCCCGACATTCAAGCGGATATTGACGGTCTGACCCGCAGCCTGCGCGACCAGCTCATGGACAGCCTGCTCACTGATGACGCAGGCATCCATCTGCCCTGGCAACCGCAACAACAGCCAGCACAGCACCATCGCCGGCTGGATCAGTTGGAGTGCGGAAGAATCCGTGACGCGAACTACTACATCGGCATCGAGATCACCCGCAGCGCAACTGCGCAGTACCGGGTCTCGGTGCGTGCCCTGGACGTGCGCGCCGGCGAGTGGGTCAGCGGATTCGGCAAGCGCTGGTCTGGAGCCCTGACGTCCAGCGAATTACGCGCCCTGCAGGAGCGCCGTAGAGACGAATCCCTGCGCGGTCTCAGGGTGCTGCCTTTCAGTTCCGGACACCCCGACCTGGCAGCCAGCTATCTTGCCAACAACCTGAGCTGTCTGCTGCGTCAGCAGGACGCGGAGGACCTGGTGATTTACGTGGAATCGCTGAAGTCCGATCAACCCAGGCTGCGCACACTGCTGAGTCTGATCGGCAACAATCTCTCGCGTTACCGGGAGGTGCGTGTCACCGACGCCAGGAACGAATCGAATTTCCTGCTGCGCGGTGAGGCCCACGAGGTCCAGTCGGGTCTGTATCAGCTGTGGGTGGTCTTGCACCCGAAGGACTCGGGTGAACATCTCATCGGCATGGACACCGCCACCTATGTCCGCTTGCTGCCGGCGGGTGGCGGCGCCGGGCCCAGGCGGCGGGCAAACAAGGTGCGCAGCGGAAAACCGGCCATTGCCGGGATGGAACTGGTACGCCGGCACAGCGCTAATGGCGACAGTGACAGCTGCACAGAACAACAGGCCGGTGAATCCGGCGGCGGACAGGCTGTGGACGGTTGTCCGCTGCTGGAGCTGAGCGTCGAACGGGCCGATCAGGTCTTTGTTTTCGTGCACGGCAGCAAAGACGGCGTCAGCCGCCTGTCATCCGGTAGCTGCGCTAACGCCAGCAAACCGGTAGCGGATACAGCGGCGAAACGTAGCTACCTGTTCCCCGCCGGGCGTTTTTCCAACTCGGATTGGCCCACCATCTACGCCATCGCTGTCAGTGGGTCAGAGCTGGCGCGACAGTTCACAGGACTCCTGCAGGTCTTGCCCGATGCCTGTGGTCATGCCTCGGGCATGCGCGCGGACAACACCAGCATGGGCCAGTGGCTGGGCAAGCTCGACCATCTGATAGCCAGCAACAGCGACCAAGCGGTGTGGACAGCAAGGCGTATACCATGATGAGAGCAACAGGCTTCCTGGCGGGCGTTTGTCTGACCGTTGCGGCCTTGCTGCTGGTTCTGGACAGCCGCGAGAGTCAGCAGCCGGAAATGGTGACGCAAGCCACCGCGGACGCCACAGCGGAAGAACTTTCAGGGGTGTTGGCGGCTATAGCCGAACAAGTGGACGTTGAAATTCCTCTGGAGCATGAATCCGGGATGGCTGATAGTGAATCACAGAGCGGTTTTGAAGCACCCGGGACGGCCGACGGTGAACCACAAGGCGGTTTCGAAGACTCCGGGCCGGACCCGGATCAGCATCTGAATGTGCAAGCGGAGGCACAAACCGACGATTCCGCCCGGCAGGACAGCGGCGATGCCGGTACCTACCTGTTCTGGAGTCCTTTCCGCAGCGCGTGGTCGGCACAGGGTTTCGCGGGGCGCCTGACCTCGGCCACCCAGGTGCCCGTGGAGGTCGTCAATGCGGGGCCGGGGGAATACCGGGTGGCATTCAGCTACCAGGATGAAACGGAGCGCCTGGCGCAGATCATGCGCATCGAATCCATCACCGGGCTGAAACTGGAGTAGTCATGTCGCGACTGCAATCCACTCTGATGTTCTGTCTTTCATTACTGGTTGCCGCAGCGGTCATGGCCAAAACGGACGCTTCGATCGACGCCGGCGCACTGGAGGCCAGATGGCAGACCTTCTCCAGGACCGCAGCGCAGACCCAACCGGCACTGGATTTCCCGTATGCCCATTGCTTCAAGCGGGCAGCTGCAGCCCAAAAGGTGCCGGAAACCCTGTTGCTGGCCGTCGCCAGGGGTGAAAGTGATTTCAAGCCCGAAGCCCGCTCGGACGCCAACGCCTACGGACTGATGCAGATACTCTGGCCCGGCACGGCAAAACACCTGGGGCTCAACCGCTTGTCCGACTTACTGGAACCCTGCACCAACGTCGAGGCGGGCGCACGCTATCTCAAGGAACTGCTGAACCGCTACCAGGGCAACCTGCACCGCGCGCTGGCAGCCTATAACTACGGGCCATCCCGGATCCCGGTATCCGGCGGCAAGCTGCCGGACGGGGCCGTCTGGTACAGCAGCTATATCCTGCGCCATCTCGATTACGTCCTGCAAGGAAGCCGGAAACGGCCACGCGGTTCGGCGCCCAGGCCCTATGCGGATCAGGACCGATTGTTCGTTATTCGTTTTGCCCGTCCTTACCGGGCGGCGGCTTTTGTCGAGAGCCTGCAGCCCCGCTTTGGTGATATCCGCCTGGACTGGTTCCGGCGTCCGGATGAGGGGTTCGACGTAGTCATGCTGTATGCCAGCGAAAAAGAGCTGGGGCGAGGCCGGCAGCTGCTCTCGGACATGGGGTTCTGAACGCCATGAAACGGCAACTGCAGACGCTGCTTGTGTTTTGTATCTGCGGCACGACGGGTCTGGCTGTTGCCGGAGCATTCCGGAGCTATGCCACCGTGGTAAACGTGCAGCCGATCGTGGAAACGCACTACGAACCGGTAACACGCAGGGTCTGCACCGATCCGGACAGCGCCTCGCGCGAGTTCACAGAGCTGTCGGCCACCATCGGTGAGGATATCCGCCGCCAGAATCGCTTGTGGCAGACACATCGTTCCTGCAACACAATTACAGAAAGACAGGCCCGGGAACGGGTAACCGCTTACCGGGTGACCTACCGCTACCGCGGCTACACATCCACCACGCAGCTATCCTATGATCCTGGCGCCAGGATGCCCGTGAATGTCAGCCTGTCACCATTGCGCTGATCGGCGTTTCAACTGATCGAGTGAATCAGCTGATGTCCGTGCTGCTTGATTACGGATGATAGTCCGGACATCGGGCGTTACCTTGGCTACTTCGAGTACCAGGGGGTCTGCAATCGCAACAAGAACAACGGCCTGTTTTTCCGCAATACACTGAAAGAGGGGCACCGCGGCGCCATCCAGCTCGACTGGGGGTTCCCGGTGCATGACCACTTGAGGGGTTACGTCCAGTATTTCTACGGTATTCGCGAGGTTGTTGAACATGAGCTCAGGAAGTCACCCGCTAGCGGTTGCATAACCGGCGCCATTGAGCAGGATGACATCGGCGCGTTGAAAACCGACGATCCATCGTTACCTCCAACAGTCCCACCATTCCCGACTACCTGATGAACAGGGCGCGCACCAAGTCACCGCTGTATTGATTCACGGCCAGCATCACCACCCCGCACAGTAGTGCGCTTGCCGCCACGATAATGCCAATCTCCGCGATGAGCAGCCGCGCGATCGTCAGTCGGCTACCACCGATACGAAACACCGTTCCGATCTCCCGCTGGCGCAGGCGGATCGACAGAGCAAAGACCAGGGTCAATGCCAGCACCGTGGCGATAGCGACGACGAAGATGACGGCATCGAGTACATTTTTTATGCGGAAGATGTTGGCGAGCAGTCCGTCGACAACGGTCCCGGGCACCACCAGCTGGTGCAACCCCTCGCTCTCCTGGTAGCGACCGCGGAGGATCGTTCCGGATTTGTCGTCGTTGGGTACGACGACGACGGCGCTGAGTGGATACTGCTCCGGTTCGCCGTGAAAGTGGAAGCTGTCGATATTCTCATCGGTGATCTCGGTGTATTCGACCAGCTTGGCGCTGGCGACGACATTGGTATCCGTGCGGTCGATGACCACCGAGGCATCCTCTGACCGGGCCAGATCCTCATGCCCGTGCACGAGGCCCTGCACGACCCAGGCCGTTTTTACGTCGACGAAGACTGCCAGATCGTCCGACGTGTAGGAACGTTTCAGAACCCCGACGACCTGCATCTTGAGCGGATAGACGCCGGCAAGATCGAACACCGTCTCGGGCGATGACAACAGGCTGTCGCCTGCCGCGATACCAAGGCGATCCGCCACTTCGGCACCGATCACGGCTTCGCCGAGCAGCGCCAGCTGCCGTCCTTGCGCCATCGTCAGGCCGCGGAAATCGAAGTAATCCAGCGTCGTGCCGACGATGGGGAATCGCCGCGCATTGAAGCGCACGTAGAGTGGAATCGGCATCGCCAGACCGGAATCCTCAAGCTCATTTACGGCGGCCATCGATACCAGCTCGGGGATCTCGTCGTCGAAATACAGACCGTTCATCACCAGGTCCAGCGCACTACCCTTGGCACCGAGCAGCAGCGGCGTTGACTCGGCACGCGACAACAGTTGTTGTTCGCTCTCCGTCAGAAGGAGTTCCAGCGTCAGCGGCAAAATGGCGATGAGGGTGACGCATGCGATCAGCGTTGCCGTGCGGATCTTGTTGAAGGCCACATACCGCCACGCGATATAGAAGCTGTCGATCATGCCACCGACCTGAAGTCGCTGAAATCCACGACGCGATCGAAATGCGGTAGCAGTTCATGATCGTGGGTGACCGCCAGCAGCGTGGCGCCATGGGCCTCGACGCTCTGGAACAGCAGATCAAGGATGTGCCCCTTGTTGCGCGGGTCCAGGTTGCCCGTCGCTTCGTCGGCCAGGACCAACCTGGGCGACGGCAGCAGCGCCCGGCTGATGGCAACCCGCTGCTTCTCGCCTTGCGACAGGTGGTCGACACGCCGGTGGAGCTTGTCCCCGATGTCCATCTGCTGCGCCAGCTCGGCGGCTCGCTCTCTCACCTCGCTTGTCAACCGCAATGCACTCGTGATGCGATAAGGATGCAGAATGTTGTCGAGGACATCGAGATAGTCGAGAAGCTCGAAATCCTGGAACACAAATCCAATTTTGCTGATACGGAAGTCACGCCGCTCGCGATCGCCGAGGGCACTGACCTTGATGCCTGCACAGTCAACCCGCCCGTGCTGGGGCACCAGAATGCCGGCAATCAGGTTCAACAGCGTCGTCTTACCGGAACCGCTGGGTCCGATGACCGCCACCTTCTCTCCCGGTGCCACGTGCAACTCCGGTATGCGCAGGAAGAACTCCGCACCGGGATAGGTGAAACCCAGTGAATCGATCCGGATCATCGGGCTTCAGGGCGCTGTGCCTTCGGGGCAGCGGATGCCGAACTGGTTATAGAACCAAAGGTCGGATCGACCCGCTGCTCCTCCAGCAGCTCGAGATCGGTGATTTTCCATGCACCGTCGATGGCCTCTACTGTCACGACGGCATCGTAGCGGTTACGCCGCGTGTGAACGTGGCCCCAGTGACCGACCGTCCCCTGCGCCGTCCAGTTACCCTTGATGGCATAGGCCAGCGTCCGGTCATCCAGGCGTTCGGCAACAGCATCCTGGATCTCGACAGACTGGATTTTGGCCTGGGCGCCGCCCGCCTTCTGGATGGAAAAGGACCGGCGGTTCTGCAGATAGATGTCGGTCAGCAGGTCGCCACTGACGCTGAAAGCCAGCTTGTCGTAGACATCGCCTTCGTCACGGAAGTCAAACGCCCGGTAGACGTTTTTCAACAGCACCTTGAGCAGCTCCTTTGCCTGCGCCGGCTGCAGCTCGGCGGTGATGGCTGCCGGCCGCGCCATGCTCACCCGCGCGAAGGGATAGGCGACGGCGCCGGCAATGACCAGCACCAGGAGGCTCGTCATCGGCAAAATGGCCGGCTGGCCCTGGCGTTTGCGCCGCATAACCCACAGGAACAATGGCAAGGCAAGCAAAGCACAGATGATCGAAAGCCACGGAATCCTGATCTCACCGAGCGTGCCTGCCACGGCTACCGTCTGCACCGTCGGCAGTTGGTAGTTCTTGAGGTAGTTCGTCCAGGTCAGGACGTTGTCGTCCGGCGTCAGAAAGGTTGGCAGCGGACCCGCCGGATCGGTGGCTGTCGCCGGTACCCGCTCCACCTGGTCGGTGAACAGTTCCCAGTCCACTTTCACTTCCTGCGGCATGCCATCGGTGAGGTAGGTGATGATGATGCCGACGATGGCCGTGTCGATCTCCAGGCGCTCGGGCTTCTCCACGAGCTGGATGCCCGACAACGCGACCTTCACGTAGTTGGTCCGGTCCAGGATGGGCTTCAGCGCTTCGCCGTCGACGAGGACGGGATTTTTGCCCAGCATGAACTCGCCGATACGCTGTTTGAGCGGTTCCAGCTCGTCGACCTCGATGTATTCGTCACCGCGCAGTCCCAGATCCATCCAGGCCTCGAGGTCCCGGACCCTCGTCAGTATCTCATGGCGTACCTCGTAGGGCTCCACGTACAGGAACGACATCAACGCGGATTTATGGTGGCGCTTGAGGTTCGGGTTGTCGAACCTGGAGTACCAGGGGTCCGGGTCCAGAGTCAGAGTGCTGGGCGCGCCGAGGTAGCGGAAGTCAATCACCGGAACCGATTTGTGATAGAGGATGAAGCCGATGGTCACCAGGGGAAGCCCCTCGTCGTCCAGCGGCGGCGTAATGGTCAGGGTTCTGGGCGACGTCTCGCCGAAGGGATAGACCAGCTCCGCGTAGAGCACCCGCTTGTCGGTCGGGGCGTCCGGGACCGTGCGGCGGGTGAAGGGGTTGACCATGCCGGCGAAGGGCGAGAAGCGGTCCTTGCGCTGGCGCGGCTCGGCGAGGTGCAGCTCCGCCTGGAGCGTCTCCCCGGTGTCGGTGACGAAGCGTAGGCCGCGCTCAGAGAACTGCGCCAGGCGATTCTCGAGCGGCGGGCGCCCGACCTGCAGGTCTTTCAGCCAATCGTCGGGGATAAGCTCCTTGAAGGTCTTCAAGTCGCCGACATAGACCTCCAGCGCCACTTCGACACGGTCGTCGAAGACGGTGATTTCGGCGATACTGGGGGCCGTTTCGGCACCGGTGAGGTTTATCCAGTCGGCGCGTGTCGTTGCGACCGTCAGCGCGGCGACCAGCACGATGCTGAATCTAATCAATGAGCTTAATCGCATAACCGGGTGTTTAATGTCTAGGTTGTCGAAAGAATTTCTCGGTCACCGTAAGTTAACGGCATGGACCGAATAGAGACCTGATGAACTCGGCCAAATGATACATGATTGTATGCCACGCCTATAGGATTACATGTTGCCCTGATCATGGTGAAACCATTTGTATTTTTCTTTCGGCAGCCCAAGACGGTACAGGTTTCCCATCAGTCTCGACAGATCGTCACTACTCTGAACCCACCTGGCGAGCCAGCTCTGAAAAGGAAATTTCGGGTATGACTGGATCAAGTCTCTGATGATGGACCGCGCTTTTTTCTCCTGCTTCAGTTCAGCATATGTGGAAGCGCGCAGAATATCCATGTGGGGACCGCCCCCCCCCCAACAGATCACCTTCGCGTTCCAGACTTCCGCGCAAGGCATGGGTCGAGCCGTATTTCCGCCTGAGTGCATCCAGGTCTGCCGATTGGGAGTCCAGATTCATCAGGGAAGCGTGAGCCATTATCGATAGTCCGGACAGCTTCGCCAAGTCGGTGACGATGGCTTCCACAAGACCAGCGGCCAGGCGGTCTTCC
>Ga0316193_10002605_pt1 | contig 12754 bp, 10 predicted proteins | sample MerIslsedime2_MG_FD_207735 | JGI IMG/M metagenome (GOLD analysis project Ga0316193, IMG submission 207735) | Coastal sediment microbial communities from Maine, United States - Merrow Island sediment 2 | ecosystem: Environmental > Aquatic > Marine > Coastal > Sediment | place: USA: Maine... | reverse complement strand
TGGAAATGATCGCACGTGAGGTTGAAAAGCTCTATTGTGCCAATATCCGTGGCGGTTTGAGTTATGCCGTGGCAAGTGCCTACCGACACTGGTCGGATGTCGCAGAAGAAGATGTGGTAAAAATTCTGGAACAACTCAAAACAAGAAACCTTTGAACTGCAATAAAATCGTTACACGTTTTTATTCCAATACAACAGCGTTGTGCAGTTACTCTCCGAATCCATAATCAAACATTTCGTATTCTGTTTTTCCACCCAGTAAAGCGTCTATCTTTCCCTGAATTTCCTGTCTTTCCTTGCTTAACAACCATTTTTCCCAGTGATCGGGAGTCCGCCAGGTGCTGATGATCAGAAACGAATCGGGCCTATCAAGGCTTTTTAAGGTTTCACCTGAAATATAGCCTTTTTGTTTTGTCGCAAGAATTCTAAGCTGTCTGATATAAGGTATCAGCTCCTTCGCCTTGTCTGTTGGTACGGTTCGTTTAATAATAATTTTAACAACCATTTTACACCTCTTTTTAGTTAAACATTTTTCATAAGATCTACCATTGACAATTTTAAATCATAGCAATATCTAATAATAATACTATATCATATCCGAATAACTGTCCCCTTTAGCAAAGACCATTTTAACCAGGATGATCTGCGAAACCCGTTTTTGCAGAGAGCCTATACTTGCTAAAAACAAATGATTCATATAATGTTGGCGTTGTCTGTAATACCTCCAGAAGGGCATCAATGTTTTTTCTATCCTCGCTTTTTTTCCAAGTGTTCCAATTATCCATGCTTTGCCATGTACTGATCACCATTATTTCTTGGGGATCGTTAGTGTTAACCAGTGTATCACCTGAGATATAACCTTCATATTCCATAGCCTTTAATCGGATTTTCTTAAGTAGGTTAAAAGCTTCCGTATCATTTCCCTCTTTAAAATGTCTTCTTATAAAAACCTTAACTATCATAATAGCTCCTTTCCTTAATGGGTTATAATTCAACCAAAACGATGGATTCTTAATAATAATACATTTTGTGTTCTATTAATTAATGTTAATCAGACAATCTGTTAATGTATGCCGGTCATTCAGGTAAAGTTATGATAGATTTCATTTGATTTACGCTTATAGCCTAAGATAAATATGTCCGGGTTTTCCGAGGTGGTAAACTCAGAAAAAAGGTTAAATGGTTGAAGTGACAAGTCAATAAACAATCAAAATGATAAGATGCGGATGGAGAATATAGTCAGAATAAGAGGTGTTTTGTGATAGAAATAGAACCGAGATAGAGGTCTGATTTCAAAATAGAGCCTATCCAAATTAGCAGAGGACCACGGGCGTGAGCCCGTGAGTATCTATAAAAACTTGTATATTAAAATCATATTGATTGCAAGATGGAATTGAGTGACATAAAAGGCCTTCAATCCAAAACTGAGTCGCTTTTATATCAAAAAATAAAACCTCAGTTGAGCGAAAGTCGAGGGTGACGCTATTTTTATTCTTTTTATATTTAGCAGCATTTTGTTTACGCTCAATTGAGGTTAAAGAATTTCCACATTATGCCGATATATCTAACAAGGCTTCGGGTTGCTTGTGCCGTTATTAGGATTAAACATGGCGTTTCTAAATAACACGGCATGGACCTAAGGCCTGATTATACTTGTGTTAGTTAGTGTCCATCCAGAAATAAGGTTATACAAATATGGGGGCTTATATCGACAACAGGTGGTGTGCCTATAAATCATGGAAACAGGCTGCCAGAAAAAGACAAAAAAGACAAAAACTGATTTTAGGGCCGCAATACCGAAATGCGCTGCATGATGAATGCATGATGGCCGTCGTACTCGGCCATACCGGTCCGCTGATGGTAAAAATTCTAGCGTTCTCTCATCCCTCCGAGATTGAATACGTAAAAACTTTATTCGCCAACAAAATTGACATCACGTTCAATAACGGAAATCTTGTTATCTCCAATTGAACACAAACCGACCGTCGTACTTTATAAACCCCCTATGGGCTAAATGAGTGCATGTTTTTTACCGCGCATTTGTCCTGCATAAAACGGGGTTTCCCCCACCTTCACGGGGGTCATTAATGGCATATCTTCCTCCCCAAAACAAATCTACCACAACGTGACATTTATTTCTTGACTTCGTCGTGTTTATACACATGTTTAAAAAATGTTAACCTGAATATTTCTTGAAAATTTTTCCAAAGTGAAACGAAAATTTTAAAGTTAGGTTTTTTATAATTTTCAAAAATTAAAGGATGAACACCATGAAAATACAATCGAAGGAAAAAATTGAGAAGCTCAAAAACAAAATAAAGGGTCAAATAGTGCTTCCAGATGATCCGAATTATAACGAAGTTCGGGAGATATGGAATGCCATGATCGATCGTCGGCCGGCTGTCATCGTGCAGTGCGCAGAAGCGGATGACGTTCCGCATGCAATCTCTTATGCACGTGACAACGGGTTAGAGATTTCCATCAGGGGTGGTGGGCACAACATCGCTGGGAGTGCTTTGTGCAATAACGGCGTGGTGATCGATTTTTCTAATATGACAACTGTAAGCGTTGATGCACAAAAAAGGCGTGCCTATGTCGAACCTGGTGCTACACTCGGCGATTTTGATAAAGCGGTTCAGGCCCATGGATTGGCGACATCGGTGGGCATTAATTCAACCACCGGTATTGCAGGACTTACTCTGGGTGGCGGTTTTGGATGGTTGACGCGTAAATACGGTATGACAATCGATAATCTTGTCTCCGCGGAAATGATAACGGCAGATGGAAGGAAGATACAAGTTTCGGAAGATGAAAACACGGATTTATTCTGGGCGATTCGAGGCGGTGGCGGCAATTTCGGTGTCGTCACCCAGTTCGAATTCGCGCTCTATCCCGTGGGACCTGAAATATTGGCTGGATTGCTTGTTTTTCCGATGAGCCAAGCAAAGCAAGTGCTTGAAAAGTATCGTGAATTTGTAAAATCAGCACCTGAGGAACTCAATGTTTGGGTTATTCTTCGCAAGGCTCCGCCATTGCCTTTTCTTCCCGAGAATGTACATGGTAAAGAAGTTATTGTGCTGGCCATCTTCTATGCAGGCGATATAGCAGAAGGTGAGAAGCTGATCGATCCTTTGCGTAGTTTCGGAGACGCTTATGGTGAACACATTGGTGTTCAGCCATACGTACAGTGGGAGAAGGCCTTTGACCCATTGCTCACGCCCGGTGCAAGGAACTACTGGAAATCCCATAATTTCACGGAACTCAGTGATGGCGCGCTGGATTCGATTGTCGAATTTGCGGGCAAGTTGCCTTCACCACAGTGTGAGATATTTGTGGGGCTTATCGAAGGCGCAGCCAATCGCGTTCCATCAGATGCCATGGCATATGGTCATCGGGATGCAAAGTTTGTCCTGAATGTGCACGGACGATGGGATGAGGCAGCGCAGGATGAGATCTGTATTGCGTGGTCACGTGCGTTTTTTGAAGCGTCTGCGCCCTACGCCTCAGCCGGCGCCTATGTGAACTTCATGACTGGAGACGAAGGCGACCGGGTGGCGGCGGCTTACGGCGTGAACTATGCTCGACTGAAACAGATCAAAAAGAAGTATGACCCTGAGAACATTTTTCATAATAATCAAAACATCAAAGTGTAGAAGTGGTTGTTTTAATTCAATGTGCACCAAAGCAGATCGTTAAAACAGTTTATTTCTGATTCATTTGTAAAAGGACTAAGCCATGAGCAAATCAGAATCAACTCCAAATATATCAGATGCAACGTTGCGTGATGCGATTAAAAAAGAATATGAGAATGTCGCCATTTATCCCGATAAAGGGTATCATTTTCATACGGGTCGTGAAGCAGCAAACCGCATCGGCTATGATAAAACGCTTTATGATACTGTGCCTGAAAAGAATATCGCTTCATTTGCAGGAACAGGCAATCCATTTAATCTCGGCCCGATAAACCCTGGTGATGTTGTTGTTGATGTTGGATCAGGTTCAGGATTCGATGCCTTGATTGCATCCAAGATAGTGCGTCCTAAAGGCCGTGTAGTCGGTATCGACATGACCCCTGCGATGTTGAGAAAGGCTCGATCCGGGGCTGAAGAAATGGGTACGACCAATGTTGAGTTTCGTAAGGGCCATGCAGAAGACATACCGCTTCCGGATGAATTTGCAGATGTTATCATAAGCAACGGCGTGCTCAACCTTACCCCGGATAAAAAGAAGACATTGAGTGAATGGAAACGGGTTCTCAAACCCGGTGGACGTCTTTATATCGGGGATATTCTGGTCGAAAAATCAATGCCTCAGTCGGCTTTGGATGATATTTCGTTATGGACCGGCTGAATCGCGGGCGGCCTGCCGGAGGCAGAGCTTCTCAAGACTGTGAACGCTGCGGGTTTTATCGAAGCGGAGATAGTGCAAAAACACAAGATATTCGAGGACGTTCCGAACCCTTCGAGTGCGCTTGATTTCGGGACTATAGGTATAAGCCTTAGGGCACGAAAGTCAGGATAATTGGAACGATAAAAGCAAAATTTATCGGTATTTTTCAAAATAATATGATACCCTAAAAGTATCATCAAAATATACTCCAAATCAAATAGTTGTATGTTTTGCAGCGGGAACAACCGTGCTCGGCGTGGCGCCGCTGCTGCAGGATGCTTTCTGGATATCCATGTCGGTGACCATAATGGCCGGCCTGGCAGTGGGCACGATGGTCACGATGATTATTGTACCGGTGCTCTATGCGACGCTGTTCCGCGTCCCATCACCGGAAAGGTCGTAAGTGTAGAACAGGATAGAGAGTAGGGTGAGGCCTATAGTGTAAAACAAAGGCGGTCTTCCTCCGGGAGGTGAAATGTCGGATGCTTCATTACATGCCGGCCGCTTGAAACCGCCTTTTAACAACCCAGGTGTTATGACATGTCACCAAAACCAATACCTGTTCCCAAAGAACCATTTTTTATCCTTCTATGCCTTATTTCGGGACTGCTCGTCCTTGTGACCATTCTGAACCGATTTTTCGCCGCCCGTATATTCCTGGACATTTTCCTTGCGGCAATTGCCATATCCATGGTCTATACCATCAGCCGCAAAAAGGGTCCCCTCATCGTCGGGTTGTTACTCGCAATCGTGATGCTTGCATCGCAGTGGTAACAATATTCCCATCAGAACAAAGAGATTGCTGCTATCGGAATGATCGCCGGAGTTCTATTTACTGCAATGGTCATCACCAACATTATGGTCTTTATGATCAAATCCGAGGAGGTCAACAGAGAAGTCATTTATGCGGCGATACTGTTGTATCTGCTGGTAGCACTCATGTGGGCATTTGTTTATACGTTTTTAGAATTAGTTGATCCCACATCGTTTAACATAACCCTGAGCCAGCCTCAGGGTTATTTATTGGTATTTCAGTATTACAGTGTTATAACGATTACCACGTTGGGTTACGGCGACATTGCGCCGGTTACTGAAGTGGCGAAAGCGTTTGCTGCCCTTGAAGCCCTTGTCGGCCAGCTTTACCTGGTGGTCGTGGTTGCCTGGCTGGTGGGAATGCATGTGTCAAAAAAATCGAAGTAAAACCTAATTCATTGTTTTTGGGTACGATATTCAGGAAATGCAAAGGAAATTTAAAACATGTTTGACTATGTTTTATACCGGGAGGGAAGTCAAATGAAGTATGATAGAGAGAGTTTCGGGCGATCCATGGCAGAAGGAAAAAACTGTAACGATAGCGTTATGGACAATTATGCGGGGGGCACGATGTTGGTGAATAGATATCTGAAAACTTTAGACCTTCGAGAAAAAGCCCGCCGATACCGAAACAAAATTTTTCGAGCCTTTAACCCTAAGACGATTCCAATTCGGCATTTCGTGTGTCTGATCGGCCTGACAGTGCTGATCAGTGGATGCGCCATGGTGGGTCCGAATTTTGTTAAACCCGAGGCTCCGGTGGAGAAAGCGTGGATGGAAGCCGACGATTCCAGGATCAAGACCGAGTTGACCGATTACAGCCAGTGGTGGACGACTTTCAACGACCCCGTGCTCAACACCTTGATCGAAAAGGCCTATGAGCAGAACCTGAACCTTCAAATTGCCGGCATTCGCATTTTGCGGGCCCGTGCCCAGTTGGGGATCGCGGTGGGCCGGTTGTATCCCCAGCAGCAGGCAGGCATTGGCGCCATATCGCGAACCCAAGTGAGCGATAACACCCCTGCTTCCGTAGCCGCGACCTCACCCTTCACCAGTTTGGGCTTGGGGTTTGACGCGGCGTGGGAAATGGACATCTGGGGTAAATTCCGGCGTGGGGTGGAATCCGAGATGGCCAACCTGGAAGCTTCCGTTGCCGGCTACGATGACATCTTGGTGTCTTTGTCCGGCGAGGTTGCCGGCACATATGTCCTGATTCGAACATTTGAGCAACGTCTGGGCATCGCCAGAAAAAACGTAAAGATTCAGAAACGTTCCCTGCAAATTGCCCGGGTCCGATTTGAGGGTGGCGAAGTCAGTGAACTGGACCTGACTCAGGCCCGGTCATTATTGCGAAACACCGAGGCACTGATACCCCGTCTTGAGACGGGCTTGCGGCAATCCAAGAACGGACTGGCGATCCTTCTGGGCATACTTCCCAATGAAATCGAAGAAATCCTGGGTCCACCGGGTCCGATTCCAGGCGTATCCGATGAAGTTATCGTCGACATTCCGGCGGAATTGCTGCGCCGGCGTCCGGATATTCGCCTGGCGGAGCTTCAGATGGCAGCCCAGAGCGCCCGTATCGGTCTGGCCAAGTCGGATCTGTTTCCGCACTTCGGTCTTTTCGGATCCATCGGCCTGGCCACCAGTTCCGATACAGCGACCATCGGCGGCGGTTTAGGCGGCAGCGACCTGGGGGATCTGTTCAAGTCGGACAGCCTGGCCTGGGGCTACGGTGTTGGTATTCGCTGGGACATCTTTAACTACGGACGGATAAAAAACCGGGTACGGGTACAGGATGCGCTTTTTCAGCAATTGGCGGTCAATTATGAAAACACGGTTCTCAGGGCCCTGAAGGAAGTTGAAGATTCCATGGTGGCATTTCTTCTATCGCAGGAAGAAGCGGGATACCTAAAGGACAGTGTTGAAGCATCCAAGCGTTCGGTGGATCTTTCTTTGCTCCAGTATCGGGAAGGGTTGATCGACTACCAGCGGGTGCTCGACACCCAGCGTTTTTTGACGGAACAGTCAGATCGTTATACCGCTACCAGCGGCGACGTGGTTTTCAATATGGTGGCCCTTTACAAAGCCCTGGGTGGCGGCTGGCAGATTCGGGATGGAAAAGATTTCGTCTCCGAAGAAAACATGAAGGAGATGAGAGACCGCACCGACTGGGGCGGCTTGCTGACACCGGACGAACTAAAGCCACCGGCCAAAGAAGAAGATAGCGACTTCTGGCGTACGCCGGACTGGTAGCAGACAAATTTCGGCATAGAACATCGCCCTAAATTGATCGTAAAAAACAAGAAAGTAGATACCGACGGGCTTACGCCCGTGGGTATCTATACTGGATAGTTATGTTTTACACTTTTTTTCGGTTTACGATATAAAATCCTTGACATACTACTTTGTGTTAATATAACACGAATGTAGAGGTGTGGGTATGTATTACAAATGCAGCTAATTCATACCGATACAGTTTCGGGCGACTCCACATTCAACTTGAGTGATGGCTCAACCGGACAGAAAAAGCAGGGTCAACAATGGCCCTGCTTTTTTGTTTCCTTTGTGTGCAGATTTCTGCTGATATGTTTGAAAGTGGCCTTCAGCGGTTATGATAGCTGCATGTTCGCCACGAGCGCACTTTTAATATTATTGAAAATCGCTCATTTTAAGTCCTTTTGTTTGAAATAGTTACGTTTTCGTTTTTCGGCTACGGCAATTTCTTTTTGCGGAATTTTTTGAGATTTTTTGGTGAAAGCATGGTTCAAAACCACAAGATCTTTCCTTACACTCTCCCTTTGGCTGAAAACCGGCGGCCTATTTACCGACAGCGGTCCTCATACTGTCAAAATGCTGGGCTGCAGATTGGAATATGATGAAGTCGAAAAGCTGCTCGGTTGTCACTTCACCTCCAAAAGCGGGCATGCTGCCTTTACGGTCAAGTTCGTCATCGGTCAATCCGGCAGCGAATGCGGTCAGCTCAGCGCTATTTTTTTGCAGCAATTCCAGGGCCTCGGCCTTGGTGCAGTCCGCATGCTCACGGGAATCCTTATCGGACATCGCATTGATCTGATCCATGCTCAGGGGCGGCAGATTTTCACCTCTAACAATCATTGCGGCCATTTTTGATATTGCAAAATGCCCGGCTCCCACGTGACGCGCGGTGACGCCTACGGACCATTTTTCCCAATCGCTGACTTTGGTCCAGTCGTTGTCGGTTAAACTTTCCACAAATGTGATCACTTCATCGGCGAATGATTTGATTCGTTCGGATATAGTTTTGGCTCGTTGGCTCATGTTTTTCTCCATTTCCTACGGATTAGGTAAAGGTTTTGACAGTGAACGGGGGATCGCACCACAGAAACATTATGATATAATAAATAATACGTTAAAAATTTATGTCAAACAAGGGAACAGATAAATAATACCGCAAAGGGGCTGTCGTCATTTCCCCCAATCGGGGATACAGATCATCTCGCGTACGTTATAAGCCTTTAATCGTATTCGATGCCAAGATAATTCCACCTTGCAAATCAACAATTCGTTAATGTATATTACTCTTAATTGGTAATAAATCCGTTTAAACAATAATAATAATCAAAAAGAAGACCTTATGTGACAATTAAAGGCTCATACAAGATGCTAAACGATGCCATGGTATGAGTTTTTTTTATTACATTTGAAAGGTTTGCCTAATGCGAAAATATTCCTTTTTACTGATTTTTCTATTTTTTATGCAGTTAATAGCTCCTTTACCAGCAGGATCTATTGATCCTATTAGAGTTGGTGTCACTCAAAATACCCCGTTAACATTCATTGAGGACAACGGGAAAATCAAAGGATTTTTCATAGATATTTTGGAGCATATTGCCAAAAAAGAAGGTTGGGATATCGAATATGTTCCCAGCTCATGGCCAGAATGTCTTAGTAATCTTAAAAGTGGAAAGATAGATCTGTTGGGGGGTATAGCATATTCTGAATCAAGAGGGAGAAATTTTGATTATACATTTGAAAGCATCATTACCAACTGGGGTCAAATATATCTTAACAAGAAATCTGAAATTGAATCGATTATTGATCTTAAAGGCAAAAAAGTTGCCGTGCTTCAAAATGATATATTCTTTAATAATTTAAGGAAATTAGTTGATCAATCTGGAATAAAATGCAGGTTTATTGAAGCCTTTGAATATGAAGATGTCTTAGAGCTGGTTGAAATAGGTCGATGTGAAGCGGGGTTGGTTAGCCAGATTTATGGCCTACAACGTGAAAGAGATTATGACATCGTTAAAAGTTCAATCCTTTTAAGTCCCCAAAAACTATATTGGGCTGCTCCAAAAGGAAAAAACCAAGAACTTTTGTATTCGCTGGATAGTTTCCTCAGAGAACTTAAAAATAATCAGCAGTCCATTTACCATCAATCGTTAGCTAATTGGTTCGGTATTGGAGTAAAACCAACGTTGGGAAGATGGTTTAAGTGGATTATAATCAGTTTCGTGGCTCTTCTTTCTCTATTTTTTACTGCTAGTTTAGTATTAAGAGTACAGGTAAAATCGAAAACTAAAGAGCTATTAATCAAAAATGAAGAGTTGAGAGAGAGCGAGGAACGTTTCCGTAACGTATACGATACCGCACCTCTAGCCTTCGTGGTTTGGGATATAAATGCCCGTGTTATCGATTGGAATAAGAAAGCAGAAGCACTGTTTGGATGGGCCCGGGAGGAGGTTATTGATAATAATTTTTTTGATTTTCTTATTCCCGAGAAGGATCGACCACGTGTCAAAGATGTAGTGAACATCCTCCTAAAAGGTGAACTTCAGAGTCATTCTATTAATGATAATTTAACCAAGGACGGGAGAATAATCACCTGTGAGTGGAATAACTCGCCACTCCATGACAATGATGGAAATATAATAGGAGCGATATCCCTTGGGCTTGACATTACCGAGCGTAAGCAAGTGGAGGAAGAAAAAGATAAACTTCAAACCCAACTCCAACAAGCTCATAAAATGGAAGCTATTGGCACATTAGCCGGAGGAATAGCACATGATTTCAATAATATTGTCGGAATTATTCTTGGTAATACCGAATTAGCAATAGATGATGTTCCGGAAGGGAATCCGGCACAACTCAATTTAAAAGAGGTTCGAACAGCCAGCCTTAGAGCAAAAGATGTGGTACGCCAGCTCCTTAGTTTCGCACGAAAAACAAAGCTGGAGAAAAAACCTGCAAATATCATTCCCATTATCAAAGAATCACTTAAGTTTCTGCGGTCATCTATTCCCACAAGTATTGAAATTCGCCAGAATATTGCGAAAGATGTTGATACAATTCTGGCAGACCCCACACAAATAAATCAAATTCTTATAAATCTTTGTGCTAATTCCCACCACTCCATGCCTGATGGAGGTGTTATTGTAATCACCCTTAAGAACATAGAACTTGATGAAGATACTTCAGATCAATGCTCTAAGTTAAATCCAGGACGTTATGTAAATCTGGCCGTAAGCGATACAGGACACGGAATTTCTCAAGAAAAAATTGATCGTATCTTTGACCCCTATTTTACGACAAAGGAAGTGGGAAAAGGTACGGGAATGGGTTTGGCCGTAGTTCATGGCATCGTCAAAGGACACAACGGTTTAATTACAGTTGAAAGTGAACTTGGGAAAGGAACGACTTTCAGCATCTTTTTTCCTGTAGTTGAAAGAGAGGTCGTTGTAGAAGCTGAAACTGATGAAGAACTTCCTACTGGAAGTGAAAGAATACTTTTTATTGATGATGAAGAATCGTTAGTGAAGATAGGGCATCAAAGACTGGAATGGCTGGGGTATAAAGTTGAAGCGACTATAAGCCCGATTGAGGCTTTAGAGCTATTTCGTTCCCAACCAGATCAATTCGATTTGGTAATAACCGATCTTACAATGCCTAAAATGACCGGTGACAAGCTGGTTAAAGAAATCCTGAACATACGATTAGACATTCCTATTATTCTCTGCACCGGATTCAGCGAAAAGATAGATGAAAAAAAATCAAAGGCGATAGGCGCTTCTGGATATCTTGAAAAGCCACACGATAAACGTGATTTAGCCAAAATTGTTCGAAAAGTTTTGAAAGGAAAAATATGCTAAAAGTCGATCCGCATCCTGATTATCCTTCAGAGGATGGAAGGTATCTAAGAGGGAATGATTTTTCTCCGGTTGCTGTGGCCATAATTTTGAATTGTGACGGAGACAAAATCCCTCCCGAACTTGAGAGTCTTGTAAGGGCTGGGATAGAAACTGGAGCTGCTCTGTCAGGCACTGTCCAGACCGAAAATATTGGATTTGAGAAAATTGTATGCAACATCGTTGCGAATCCTAACATACGCTATCTAATCGTCGGTGGGCCAGAATCGTGGGGTCATTCGACCGGGGAGGCTTTAAAGGCTTTAATTCAACATGGCGTTGATGACAAAAAACGTATCATTGAGACCGATGCGCCCCATCCTTTTTTGTTCAACCTGTCAATGGAGATGATTGAGCGTTTCCGGAACCAGCTTTCTGTCATTGATCTTCAATTTGAAGGAGATCCGGATCTAATCAGAAAGGCTGTTTGGTCATGTTACCAGGAAAGCCCTGTAGAGTTTCGCGGTTACTCATTGTACGATCCTGGGGCATATCCGGAGCCGCCTCTCAGCGGTAAGCTGACATGGCGTATAACCCAGCCATGGGCTGAGGTCCTTGATGATAAAGAGAGTGAAGCGAAAAGAAGGGCACAAGAGCTAATTGAGCGATTAAAGGCTAGATCCAAGAAAGATCGAGAGAAAAAATCGTAGGTAACTTAAGCAGCAGATATCAAGCGGATGGTACCGACCGCTTGCCCGGCGGCACATCCGTAGCGTTGGACGATGCACCGGGAGTAGAGTGGAGGATAGTTAGGCATCGATCTAGTTCAGGGGTGAGGAGGTCTTATTGACATACGAACCGATTGTCCGGGAAGGTGTATTCCTTCGAACACATATAGACGCGAAAAGCGTGGCACACATCTGGTTCTTACACGGTTTTGGCGAGTCAAGCTTAAGCTTTAAGGAGGCATTCTTTAGTGAGCTGGTTGAGTCCTACAGTCTCTTTGTGCCGGATCTGCCAGGTTTTGGCGTCAGCCCTCCTCAGCCCGAGAGGATGTCCATAGAAGGGGCGACCGAGGTTATCCTAACACTGATCAACGGGCTCTCCCGCAACAAAGCTGTTCTGCTGGTTGGCCACTCCCTCGGCTCAGGGATCGCCACTCGGGTCGCACGAAAACTGGGTGAAACGGTGAAAGGTGTCTTCAGCATCGAAGGCAATCTGACTCGTTCAGACGGATATTTCTCATCGCAAGCCGCCGAGTTCCAGCAGGCAGATGCATTCCACCGATATTTTATCGATCTGATTCACAATCGAGCCGCAAACAGTGAGGTATATCAGAGGTACCTGGCCAGCGTGCGGTTCGCTAGTCCCGAGGCAATGATGGCGTGGGGTCGGTCTTCTGCTCACCTTAGCGAATCGGGGAGGCATGGGTTTGATTTCGTTTCA
>Ga0316193_10002602_pt1 | contig 12760 bp, 9 predicted proteins | sample MerIslsedime2_MG_FD_207735 | JGI IMG/M metagenome (GOLD analysis project Ga0316193, IMG submission 207735) | Coastal sediment microbial communities from Maine, United States - Merrow Island sediment 2 | ecosystem: Environmental > Aquatic > Marine > Coastal > Sediment | place: USA: Maine... | reverse complement strand
GGGTGCTCAAAAAAGCGATCATCTTCCGCCGCCAGCACCGCCTGGATCAGCCTTGCCGGGAAATCCTTATATTCCATCGGGCTGCGCTTCATCTCCCCGAACTCGGCGATCAGCTCGCCTCCATGGGCATAAACCCGTAAGGGAACCTGGAGCTGCATATCCTTGAGCTTATCGATATCCGGCAAGCGGGGCGTAATGTAGATATAGGCGGCAAGAAGACCGAGTGCGCCCAGTAACAACAATGACAGGAAAGAGGCCGCAAGAATTGTGACCATTTTCTTAAAAACAGGCTTCATATGCTTATTTTATATAAAGTTTCAGGGAACAGAGGCCGATAATATACGGAGTGCCCAGTATACTGCCTCAACGGGGTTAACACTATGATGTATTTGTATTTATCCATTAGTTGACCTATAGTTGACTCTGAAACCTAATGTAGTTATACATATAGTTCATCTAACCCTAAGCTAATAAAGAAGAATTATGGGTCTAGCCGACTTATTCAAGCCGAAAAAGCCCCCGGTAGTGGGGCTGGACATCAGTTCCACGGCGATCAAATTACTGGAACTGGGTAAGAGCGGCGATCGCCTGCGTGTTGAAAGTTACGCAGTTGAGCCGTTGCCCCCCAATTCCGTGATTGAGAAGAACATCGCAGATGTCGAGGCCGTGGGCGAAGCCATTAAACGGGCCGTCAAACGCTCCGGCAGCCGAACTAAATTTGCCGCCGCCGCTGTTGCCGGATCGGCCGTAATTACCAAAACCATTGCGATGCCAGCGGCCCTCACTGAAGAGGATATGGAGCAACAAATCCAGCTGGAAGCAGACCAATACATCCCTTATCCCCTGGAAGAAGTCAATCTGGACTTTGAAGTGCTGGGTCCAACGGAAAACGACCCGGAACGTGTCGATGTCCTGCTGGCTGCTTCACGCAGTGAAAATGTTGATGTCCGCGTTGCCGCCATTGAACTGGCCGGCCTGAAACCCAAGATTATAGACGTTGAAGCCTATGCCATTGAGAACGCCTTCACCATGCTGGCGCCTCAATTGCCTGAACAGGGTATCGATCAGACCATTGCAGTTGTTGACGTGGGCGCCACCATGACCACGCTCAACGTTATGCATGATCTGAAGACCATCTACACCCGCGAACAGGTATTCGGCGGCAAACAGCTCACCGAAGAAATCCAGCGTCGTTATGGTCTTTCCTATGAAGAGGCCGGCATGGCCAAGCGTCAGGGTGGCCTGCCTGATAATTATGTCCCCGAGGTGCTCGAGCCATTCAAGGACGCCATGGCTCAGCAGGTGAGTCGTTCGTTGCAGTTTTTCTTCTCTTCCAGCCACTACAGCAATGTTGACCATATTGTGCTGGCAGGGGGGAGCGCCATGATTCCCGGCATTGACGAAATGATTGCCGACAAGCTGGGCGTGCATACTTCCATCGCCAACCCGTTTGCCAATATGACCCTGGCTTCACGGGTCAAGGCGCAAAGCCTGAGTAACGACGCTCCCGCATTGATGATTGCCTGTGGTCTGGCCATGAGGAGTTTTGACTAATGGCACAGATTAACCTCCTGCCGTGGCGTGAAGAACTACGCAATGAACAGCAGCGCCAGTTCCTGACAATTCTGGGGCTATCGGCAGTGTTGATGGGCATGATTGTACTGGCCGTCCACATACAGATCGCCGGCATGATCGGCAACCAGCAGTCCCGTAATGATTATCTGCAAACGGAAATCAGTAAGGTAGAAAAACAAATCAAGGAAATCAATAGTCTTGCACAAGAGAAAAAACGTCTGCTGTCAAGAATGGAGGTCATCGAAACCCTGCAACGTAACAGGCCGGAGGTGGTCCACCTGTTTGACGAGATCGTCAAGGTCATGCCGGAGGGCGCTTATCTGAACAGCATGAAACAGAGTGGCAAATCCCTAAATCTGGATGGTATGGCCCAGTCCAATGCCCGGGTTTCCGCCTTGATGCGCAATATCGACGGCTCAGCCTGGCTCACTGGCCCAAAACTACAAGTTATCAAAAAAAGTACACGGAAAAAATCCGGTGATGAGGATGAGCGAAGCTTCACACTTCGTGCCACGCAAGTCAGTCAGACCGAAGAGAATAAGCAATGAAAGATATTGATCTGAGCAATCTGGATCTAAGCAGCCTCGGCTCATGGCCAATGCCGGTTAAAGCTGCATTGATCGCGATCGTTTCTATTGTTGTCCTGGTACTAGGCTATTTTCTGGATACCCAAAAACAGTTAACTGAACTGGAAAGCAGCCGCACTAAAGAAATAAGTTTGAAAAAAGATTTTGAAGCCAAGCAGGCAAAAGCTGTCCAACTTGATGCTTATAAGAAACAAATGGAGGAAATGAAACAGTCGTTTGGCGCCATGCTAAGGCAGTTGCCGAGCAAAACCGAGGTGGAAGATCTACTGGTGGATATTTCCCAGACAGGTTTGTCGAGTGGCATTGAGTTTCAGTTGTTCCAGCCAGAGGCGGAACGCCAGATCGAATTTTATGCTGAATTGCCCATCAAGATAAAAATGACCGGCAACTATCATCAGTTTGGACGCTTTGTCAGTGGTATTGCGGCACTACCCCGTATTGTAACTTTACATAATATTGAAATAAAAGGTGGAAAGGATGGGAAATTGGCTATGGATGTACAAGCCAAAACCTACCGCTATCTGGATGAAGCAGAAATTTCAGCGGCACGCAAAAGAGAGGCCGCGAGTAAGAAAAGTAAAAAGCGCCGTTAATAATGTATGTTATGAAGACAGTCATGACTGTAATGAATGCTAATAAGCAGCATATAAAGACAAGATGTCCGGGCGTGACTAAATTCGGTCTGGTACTGTTGCTCACTGCGCCCTTGTTCCTGACCGCATGTAGCGGGGAGCAACACGGTGACTTACGCACTTACGTTAATAAAGTAAAGGCCCGTGAAGGTACGCCTATTAAACCCTTACCCGAGGTCAAGCCCTACGAAACGTTCGTCTATATCGATGAAGATCGACGGGACCCTTTTTCACAGTACATTGAAGAAGTCCGGAATGCAGAAGCGCTGGATAGCGGTATTCGCCCTGACATGGACCGCAAACGAGAAGCACTGGAAGATTTCCCTCTCGACAGTCTGAAGTATGTCGGGACCCTGGAAAAGAAAGGCTTCGTATGGGCGCTCGTATCTGCCCCGGATAATACAGTGTATCGCGTTCAGGTGGGTAACCACATGGGCTCCAACTACGGTGAAGTCCTTGAAATAACCGAAACTGAAATCAAGCTGAAGGAAATCATACCCAATGGTGCAACCGGGGGCTGGGCGGATCGCGTCGCATCACTCAGCCTGTCAGAGTAGTACCCGCTGGAGATCAAGATAATGAATAAGACATTAGGTTCTATATTGACGGGCATACTTGTGCTCTGCCTGTTACCCGTTACAGCAGCCCTGTCAAATAGCTTGAAGGATGTCAGTTTTGCTACTTTGCCGGGTGACCGAATACAAATAAAACTCAGCTTACAAGAGCCCGCAGACGAGCCAACAAGTTTCACAATCGACAATCCTGCGAGGATTGCTTTCGATTTTGCGGACACCTCCATTAACCTGCCCAGGAAAAGCCAGGACATCGGAATCGGTGTCGCTCGCAGTATTAACGCGGTTGAAGCCGGAGGGCGAACACGGGTCGTTATCAACCTGGCCAAACTGGTAAGTTACACCACAGCTGTCAGTGGGAATGATGTCATCATAACGCTTAACGATGACAGCGCAGGCAGTTTTGCAGCAGCAGTAAAACCATCTACCACTAAGGTTGCGGCCACGGGCGCAGCTGTCAATATTCTCAACCTGGATTTTCGCCGGGGAACTAAAGGTGAGGGGCGGGTGGAACTGACCCTGGCCGATCCCAACACCGCAGTCGACATGACCAAGCGCGGCAAACAAATCGTTGTTACCCTGAAAAACAGCGCCCTCTCGGAAGACATGGAGCGGCGTCTTGATGTGATTGATTTCGCCACCCCGGTACAAACGGTTGATGCCTTTAATCACGGCAATGATGTACGCCTCATCATCTCTGCCATATCTGACTTTGACCATATCGCCTATCAAGCCGATGAGAGACTGACTATTGACCTTAAACCTATTGTTAAAAAAGTTGAAACGGAGAAACAACGCTCCAAATTTGGTTACACGGGTGAACGCCTGTCGCTGAACTTCCAGAACATCGAGGTTCGCGCCGTACTGCAGTTAATTGCTGACTTCACCGGCATTAACATGGTCACCAGCGACACGGTAAGCGGCAACCTGACCCTGCGTCTGAAAAACGTTCCCTGGGATCAGGCCCTGGATATTGTTCTCAAGACCAAGGGCCTGGCCAAGCGAGTTTCGGGCAATGTAATGCTGATCGCGCCGACGGAGGAAATTGCCGCCCGCGAAAAGCTGGAGCTGGAAGCCAGCAAACAAATTGTCGAGCTTGCACCGCTCATCAATGAAACCATCCAGGTCAATTATGCCAAAGCGAGTGAACTCGCCGCGTTGATTCAGTCCAAGGATAACTCCTTCATGTCGGCGCGTGGCAATGTAACGATTGATCAACGCACCAACAAGTTACTTGTTCAGGATACGACGGACAATATTGACGTGATTATTGCCCTGGTAGAAGAGCTGGATATCCCCGTCCGCCAGGTGTTGATTGAATCCCGCGTCGTACTCGCGACCAATCAGTTTACCCGCGAACTGGGGGTCAAGTTTGGTATCTCGAGCGAAACCACCAGTGGCAGTCGCGACATTACCACCTCGGGTTCTCTCAGTGCGGCAGACTCATGGAATCAGTTCAATGTTACACCGCAACTGGACCAGCGCCTGAATGTCAATCTCCCCGCGATCAGTCCAACAGCAGGCAGCATCGGCCTGGCGATTGCCAAATTACCCTTTGGCACCCTGCTGGACCTCGAGCTATCCGCAGCCCAGGCTGAAGGTAAATCCGAAACGGTTTCCAGTCCAAAAGTGATCACCGCCGATCAACAGGAGGCTGTGATTGAATCCGGTCAGGAAATTCCATACCAGGAAGCAAGCTCAAGCGGTGCCACATCTGTGTCTTTCAAAAAGGCAGTCCTGAGTCTGAAAGTGACCCCGCAAATCACACCGGATGATCGCATTGTGATGGATTTGATGGTCAGCAAGGACAGCCCGGATTTCGGTAACCTGGTACTGGGCGTGCCTCCCATCAATACCAATAACGTTGAAACCCAGGTTTTGGTGGATAATGGCGAAACCATCGTGCTTGGTGGTGTATATGAACAGACCAAAACCAAAAGCATCGATCGGGTGCCTTTCTTTGGGGATCTGCCCCTGGTCGGCGTATTGTTCCGCAGCAAAACCGAAACCAACGATAAACAGGAACTGCTGATCTTTGTCACCCCGAAACTGCTGAAAGAAGAAATCACGCTATAAGGCCTGACGCGGCCATGCTAATGCATGGCCGCTTTACAGGCTTCTCCATCCAAGGATGACTTCCAAACCCAACATCTTTCTGGTCGGCCCCATGGGCGCCGGCAAAACCTCAATTGGCCGTCATCTGGCCGAAGCACTGGGGATGGAATTCCTTGATAGCGATCATGAAATAGAAGCCCGCAGTGGTGCGACCATCCCCTGGATATTCGATGTTGAAGGCGAGGAAGGTTTTCGCAAACGCGAGCAGACCATGATCGATGAACTGAGCCAACGTCAGAACATCGTGCTGGCCACCGGCGGCGGTGCCGTGCTGTCCGAAACCAGTCGCAATTACCTCAAAACGCGCGGGACTGTGATTTACCTCTCAGCCAGTATCGATCTACTCCTCGAACGTACCCAGCGCGATCGCAACCGCCCCTTACTACAAACTGAAAACCCGCGCGCCCGGTTGGAAGAATTAATGCAGATCAGGGAACCTCTCTATCGTGAAGTTGCTGATATTGTGCTCGAAACCGATGACAGCAGTATTCGCCATACCGTTAACCGAATCATCAAGCAGCTGAAAAACGCGCCATCCTGAGCACTTTGCCTTTATAATTGGCATTGGCCAAGCCGATTAAACCTGAAGCAACATAACAATGAAGACCCTTAACGTCGACCTCGGCGACCGTAGTTACCCCATCTTTATCGGCAGCCAGCTATTGGGCAAGCCGGAAATGGTCGTGCCCTATATTAATGGTACCCAGGTCATGATCGTCACCAATGAGACGGTCGCCCCCTTGTATCTACAACAGGCGCAGGCCGCCTTTGGCGATTTCGATTGCCAAACTGTGATTCTGCCCGATGGCGAACAGTATAAGAATCTACAGACCCTGGATCGCGTGTTTGATGCCCTGTTAAGCCACCAGTTTGATCGCCACTGTACCCTGGTCGCCCTTGGCGGCGGTGTCATTGGTGATATGACGGGGTTTGCTGCCGCCTGTTACCAGCGTGGGGTCGACTTTATACAAATCCCCACGACCTTGCTGGCCCAGGTGGATTCCTCCGTCGGGGGCAAAACCGGTGTGAATCACCCTCTTGGCAAAAACATGATTGGGGCTTTCCATCAGCCCCGCTGTGTGGTCATAGACACCGATACGTTAGACACTTTGGATGACCGCCAGCTATCGGCCGGCCTGGCAGAAATCATCAAGTATGGCCTTATTCGTAATCTGGAATTTGTTGCCTGGCTCGAGGACCACATGGACAAGCTGCTGGCCCGCGAGCCCGCAGAAATTTCTTATGCAATAGAAACATCCTGTCGCAGCAAGGCCGCAGTGGTGGCAGAAGACGAACGAGAGAGCGGTGTTCGCGCCTTGCTGAACCTGGGCCACTCCTTCGGCCACGCGATTGAGACCGGCGCCGGTTACGGCAACTGGCTACACGGCGAAGCCGTCGGCACCGGCATGCTGATGGCAGCGGATCTTTCCATGCGCCAGGGCTGGATCAGCGAGCAGGATGTACAGCGGGTGGAAAACCTGATCGATAAAGCACAGTTACCGACCCGTGCTCCCGCACATATGGACTACGATGCTTTCACAAATATTATGGCCGTGGACAAGAAAGTGCGTGCCGGCAAGATTAATCTGGTCCTGTTCCGCGCCCTCGGGGATGCCTTTGTCACTGCCGACTTTAACCCTGAATACCTGCGCGATACCATTAGCGCCCACCGTGCGCTGGAACAAGACTAGGGACCACTCGCAAAACGATGCTGAATCTCGCGCCCTACGCCGCCACCGATGCCGCTTCGCGTGGGCGACAATACCCTGAAAGCACTCCCGCCTATCGCAGTGAGTATCAGCGCGACCGCGATCGGATTATCCACTCTTCCGCCTTCCGCCGCCTGGAATATAAAACCCAGGTCTTCGTTAACCATGAAGGCGATATGTTTCGCACCCGTCTGACCCATTCTATTGAAGTCGCCCAAATCAGCCGCTCCATCGCGCGGGTACTTAATCTCAACGAAGACCTGAGTGAAACCATCGCACTCGCCCACGATCTTGGGCATACCCCTTTTGGTCATGCCGGGCAGGATGCGCTTAATGCCTGCATGCAGAATTACGGCGGCTTCGAACATAATCTGCAATCGCTGCGTACCGTCGACACTCTGGAGGAACGCTATGCCGAGTTCCCCGGACTTAACCTGACCTTTGAGTCACGGGAGGGCATTCTCAAACACTGTTCCCTGCGCACTGCCGAACAACTGGGTGAGGTGGGTCAGCGTTTCATCGATAAAACCCAACCCTCACTGGAAGCCCAACTGGTTAACCTGGCCGATCAGATTGCCTACAATAACCACGATGTGGATGATGGTCTGCGTTCCGGTCTGATTACTATAGAACAGCTGCTCGTGATTGATTTGTTTGCGGTGCAGCATGCGGAAGTGATGGCACGCTATCCTGATCTCTCAGGGCGTCGTTTGATTCACGAGATCATACGCCGCATGATAAATCAGCAAGTTATTGACCTGGTTGAAACCAGCCAAACCCATCTCAATACATTGTCTCCACAAAACATCGACGATATTCGTGCGCAGCGTGATCCCCTGATCCGTTTTAGCAGCGATATGTTGACCGCCAACCAGAGCATGAAACGCTTCCTGCGCGACAATCTTTACAACCACTATCGCGTGCATCGTATGACCAGCAAGGCACAGCGCACAATCACCGCCCTGTTTGATGCTTTCATGCATGAGCCTCGCCTGCTCAAGCCGGCGCATCAGGCCAAAATCAAACAATTCGAAGTCGAAGACGGTGATAGCGGTCGGGCCAGGGTCATTGCGGATTACATCGCTGGCATGACAGACCGATATGCGATCACTGAATACCGGCGTCTGTTTGAGCCGGATGCCCGTACTTGATTAAGACTTACCCGTGGGCCCTGCTAAGAAGCTGAGTCATGAGAGTCTATATGCAAATTCCGGCTTTTGATGGAAAACCGCCGCGCTATTACCAGCTGGTGTTACAGCAAGATCTGATTAATGGCTGGACCCTGGTCCGCGAATGGGGCCAACAGGGTTATGCGGGCCGGGTAAAACGCGATCATTTCCCCAACCGGACCGCCGCAGAGGCGGCCCTGCTACGCGTACGTGATTCGCAACTGGAGCGCGGCTACAAAGTCGTCTTTATGCAAGGCAATGAAGCTCCGGCATGAGTCCTGAACCACCGGGGACAATGCCGGTAATCAGGTTGATTACCCGACTCATTGTCCGCCCGGCTTGAGACTCAATAGTCCCCGTTTTCGACTATTTTCCACCCAATAGACCCACCTTTTGATTGGGATTTAGCCATAAATCAATCATTTGGGGAGATTGAAGCCCCATCGGCGCGGCTGTATACTGCCTGACCATTTTACCTTGGTGCCGTGCCACCTGAAAAAGGCATGCATTTACGATTTTTTAACGACGGTTCGAGTGATTGTGAGCAACCAAAAAATCTCCTCTACTGGCCTGTATCGTCCCGCTTTTGAGCGGGATAACTGTGGCTTTGGCCTCATTGCCCAAATGGATGGTAAACCCAGCCATTGGCTCCTGAGCACCGCAATCGGGGCGCTGGCCCGCCTGACCCACCGTGGTGCTGTCGCTGCTGATGGTAAAACCGGCGATGGTTGTGGTCTGTTATTGAAAAAACCCGACAGTTTCCTGCGTGCCGTGGCCAGGGAACAAGGCTTTGCCCTCAAGGATCAGTATGCCGTCGGCATGGTGTTTCTGAATCCCGACAGTAAAAAAGCCAAAAAAGCTCGCAAAACCCTTGAAGCTGAACTGAAAAAGGAAGGATTGACCGTTTTGGGCTGGCGTAAAGTCCCGACTGATCCCTCCGCCTGCGGTGAAGAAGCGCTCAAGACCCGGCCTCAGGTCGAGCAGATTTTTATCAATGCGGCCGATGGCATGGATGAAATCACCTTTGAACGCCATTTATATATAGCGCGGCGTCGCACCGAAAAGGCCATTGAAGCCAGCGATGATTATTTTTACGTACCGAGCCTGTCCTCCAAGGTGATTTCCTACAAAGGACTGGTCATGCCGGCCAACCTGCCGGTGTTTTATCAGGATCTCAACAACCCGGCGATGGAATCGGCACTGGCGGTATTCCATCAGCGCTTCTCCACCAATACCTGGCCGCAATGGCGCCTGGCGCAGCCCTTCCGTTACCTGGCCCACAACGGCGAAATCAATACCGTGCAAGGCAACCGTAACTGGTCCATCGCCCGGGGCCACAAATTTGAAACGCCCTACATCCCAATGGAAGACGTGCGTCCGCTGGTGTCCATGAGTGGCTCAGACTCCAATAGCCTGGACAATATGCTGGAAGCCCTGCTGGCCGGCGGTATGGATATCTTCCGCGCCATGCGGCTGCTGATTCCACCTGCCTGGCAAAACGTTAACACCCTGGATGCCGAACTGCGGGCCTTTTATGAATACAACTCCATGCACATGGAGTCCTGGGACGGTCCGGCTGGCATCGTGCTGACCGATGGCCGCTACGCCGCTTGTTCCATGGACCGTAACGGGCTGCGTCCCGCCCGCTGGGTGGTGACCAAGGACCGCTATATCACCCTGGCTTCGGAAATCGGCGTCTATGACTACAACCCGGAAGAAGTCCAAAGCAAGGGGCGACTCAAGCCCGGCCAGATGGTGGCGGTTGACACGGATACCGGTGAATTACTGTTTCCCGAAGACATCGACAACCATTTGAAAAAAGCCCATCCCTACAAACAGTGGCTCAAGGATCATGCTTTGCGGCTGGAATCCAGGCTGGAAGAAGAAAGCTGCGACAGCATCATGACGCCGGCACAGGCAATCACCAGCCAAAAGCTATTCCAGGTCAGCTTTGAAGAACGTGATCAGATTATTCGCGTGCTGGCAGAAAATGGCCAGGAAGCGGTCGGCTCCATGGGGGATGACACACCTTTCCCGGTACTCTCACGACAGGTGCGCTCGCCCTACGATTATTTTCGCCAACAGTTTGCCCAGGTTACCAACCCGCCGATTGATCCGATTCGCGAACAAATCGTTATGTCACTGGAGACCTGTTTCGGCCGTGAACACAACATGTTTGAGGAAACACCCGAGCATGCAGCTCGTCTGTTGGTTGACTCGCCGGTACTGTCCTCCAGTAAATTCAAACAGCTGCTTGCGCTGGATAAGGACAACACTAATTACGCCCATCAGCACATCACCCTGAACCGCCCGGCGGAACAGTCGCTACGCGATGCCATTGAAACTATTTGCGACGAAGCCGTGGCGGCTGTGAATAACGGCAAAGTGGTACTGGTGTTAAGTGACTTCGACATCGATCCCAACACGGTGCCGGTGCATGCCTTACTGGCAACCGGCGCTGTCCACCATCGCCTGATTCAGACCGGCCTGCGTTGTGATGCCAACCTGGTGGTCGAAACCGGCACGGCACGCGATCCCCATCATTTCGCTACCCTGATCGGCTATGGCGCCACGGCGATTTATCCGTACCTGGCCTATGAAGTGATCCGTGAAATGATTCGCTCGCAGGAAATCACCGAACAGGACGCCTGCAAGCTGGATGGCCAGTACCGACAGGGTATTAACAAGGGGCTCTATAAAATCATCTCCAAGATGGGGATTTCCACCATATCGAGTTACCGCGGGGCCCAGTTGTTTGAGTCAGTCGGTCTGCAGCAGGATGTGGTCGACTTGTGTTTTACCGGCACCACCAACCGCATTCAGGGTAGCCGCTTCGAGGATCTCGAGACGGATCAGCGTGCCCTCTGCAAATACGCCTGGAATAATCGCAAATCCATTGAACAGGGCGGGCTGCTAAAGTACATCCATGGTGGAGAAGATCACGCCTACAATCCCGATATCGTGCAAACGTTGCAGGCAGCGGTACAGTCAGGCGACTTCGCCAAGTACAAGGTTTATGCCGATTTAGTCAATCATCGTCGACCGATTAATCTTCGCGACTTGCTGAAAATTCGCGACGATATTACTCCTGTTTCGATCGATGAAGTCGAACCAATGGAGCAGATCGTAAAACGCTTTGATTCGGCGGCAATGAGTCTCGGCGCGCTCTCCCCCGAAGCGCATGAAACCCTGGCGCAGGCGATGAATCGCCTTGGCGGGCGCTCAAATTCAGGTGAAGGTGGTGAAGATCCGGCGCGGTATGACAACGATCGACGTTCCAAGATCAAGCAAGTGGCCTCCGGCCGGTTTGGCGTAACACCTGCCTATTTGCGCAATGCCGAAGTCATGCAAATCAAAATCGCCCAGGGTGCCAAGCCGGGTGAAGGCGGTCAGTTACCAGGCCATAAGGTCAATAACCTCATCGCCGAACTGCGTTACTGCAAGCCGGGCGTCTCATTAATCTCACCACCGCCACATCACGATATTTATTCGATTGAAGATCTGGCCCAGCTCATTTTTGATCTCAAACAGGTCAACCCGGAGGGACTGGTATCCGTCAAACTCGTGGCCGAAGCCGGCGTTGGGACCATTGCGGCGGGCGTGGCCAAGGCTTATGCGGATCTGATCACCATCTCCGGCTATGACGGCGGTACCGGTGCCTCACCCCTGACCTCGGTGAAGTATGCCGGCAGTCCGTGGGAGCTGGGTCTGACCGAAACCCATCAACTGTTGCGTGCCAACGATCTGCGCGACAAGGTCCGCCTGCAGACTGATGGCGGCTTGAAGACCGGCCAGGACATTATCAAGGCGGCGATACTCGGCGCTGAAAGTTTTGGCTTCGGTACCGGCCCGATGATCGCCATGGGTTGCAAATACCTGCGTATTTGTCACCTCAACAACTGCGCCACCGGTGTCGCCACCCAGGATAACGTGCTGCGAATGGAGCATTACCGTGGTGAAGTTGAATGGGTTATGAACTATTTCCGTTTCGTTACGCAAGAAGTCCGCGAACTAATGGCTTCGCTTGGTATGCGTCAACTCACTGATCTGATCGGACGCACGGATTTACTCGAGATCCTTGAAGGTGAGACCGACAAGCAGCAAGCCCTGGATCTGACACCGCTGCTCTCCGATGGCGGAGTTGCCGACGATAAACCGCGTTATTGCACTCAACCCAGGAACGAGCCCTTTGATAAGGGTGAGCTGGCCGAAACAATGGTCGCGGATGCTCTCGATGCTATCGAGAACAAGACCGGCGCTAAATTCAGCTATAGTGTGAAAAATACACACCGTTCCATTGGTGCGCGTCTGTCCGGTGAAATTGCGGTACGTCACGGCAACCTTGGAATGGAAAATGCGCCGATAGTGCTGAATCTGACCGGGACTGCCGGGCAGAGTTTC
>Ga0316193_10002601_pt1 | contig 12762 bp, 8 predicted proteins | sample MerIslsedime2_MG_FD_207735 | JGI IMG/M metagenome (GOLD analysis project Ga0316193, IMG submission 207735) | Coastal sediment microbial communities from Maine, United States - Merrow Island sediment 2 | ecosystem: Environmental > Aquatic > Marine > Coastal > Sediment | place: USA: Maine... | reverse complement strand
AAATTCCGTTTATTTCCATTACCCGCATGGTGGGCATCCCGGAGAAATACTGGCCGGATATCAAGCAGGTGATCCTGACTTTCACCGAAACCTGGAACCCGACCATTTCCGATGAGCAGCGCGAGAGTGCACGCCAGGACAGCAACCGCGCGATCGATATTCTCAAGGAAGTGATTGCCGAACGGCGCCAGGCGCCGGTGCAGGATGACTTCCTCAGTACCCTGCTGAAGATCGAGGCCGAAAACGAGGGTTTTGAAGAAGGCGACGTTATCACCCTGATCCTGGCTCTTATCGGTGCGGGCGCAGACACTACCCTGGTGGCCCAGCAGTGGTCGGTGTACGCGCTGCTGAAAAACCCGGACCAGATACAAAAAGCACTGGCCTCACCCGACGCCTTTTCCAATGCTTTCAGCGAGATCAATCGCTGGGGCGTGTCCTCCAAGATGGGCTTCGCACGCTATGCGCCGCGGGACATGGAGTTCATGGGCCAGCAATTGCGCAAGGGCGTCATGGTGCTGATGATGCCCCATCTCAAGGATCACGACCCCGAGTATTACGCCAACCCGGAAACCATGGACGTGGAGCGGGTGTTTGATCCCGATGTGATGTTCGGCTACGGCCCCCGCTACTGCATCGGCGCCGCGCTGGCCAAGCGGCAGCTGTACCTGACCATCTCCGAGTTATTCAAGCGTTTCCCCAATATCACCCTGGATGGGGAACCGGAGCGGGATGAGAACGACCACAATGCCATCGTGTTCAAGCGCCTGCAGCTGAAGACCAACGTGGCCTGACCCCTTCCGCATCCGGATGCCGGGTGCGGCACTTTCCGCCGCCTGAAAATCTCCCGATGTTGGCGCGATATGCCATAACAGTGGCCACGCCGGGGCAATGACCTGCGGCACCAAAACTGTAACAATACACACCTTATTGTCCCGTGGAGCACGTCATGCAATTTCGTACCTTCTTTTTTGGCCTGCTGCTGGCAGCCCCCTGCAGCCTGGCGGACACGCTGCTGATCAGCGACCCACAGGGCCAGCCACTGGCACAGGTCATGGTAACCCGCACCCCGACGACTGAGATCCCGGCCGATCTCAGTGATGATGGCTACGCGCCCCATGGAGTGACCAATACCAGCTCCATCGTGGTGACACGCTTCAGCGACGCGGCCGGCAAGGTCAACTTTACCGCAGACGACCAGCCCTATCGCTACCGCGCCCGGGCACAGGGCTATGTTGACGCTTATTTCACCGAGATACCGGAAGCACTGGTGTTGCAGAAAATGACCCCGGAACAGCATATAGCCAGTTTCCCGTCCAATGTGTGGCTGTCGCAACTGAGCTTCGGTGGCGATGAGGAACTGAAAAAAAGCTTTCAGTTGAACTGTGCCTTTTGCCACCAGCAGGCCTCCCCTTTTATGCGCAATGAGCGCACTCAGGAACAGTGGATCAGCGTCATCGAGCGGATGAATACCTACGGCGCACGCCTGCCAGACGACGACCACGCCCAGGTGGCCCGCCTGATGCAGGAGGAGTACCGGGAACTGCGGGAGAACCCGCAGCAGGTCCCCGAGCCCCGTGCCTGGGAGCAACACCTGTCGGGTATCGAGATGACGGAGTGGCCCATAGGCGACGGCTTCTCCCAGATGCACGATTTCCTGCTGCACCCCAATGGCTATGTTTATGTCGGCGACAACCTGTTCGATCGCATCTACGAGCTGGATCCAAAAACCGGTGAATATACGGTGTACAAGGTGCCCCATGACCCGGACATGGGCCTGGGTGGCATCATGGGCAACCGCTTCAAGGTATTCCCCAAGATGTACAACTACATGGGCGTACACTCTTTCGCCTACTCGAAAAAAGATGGCAATATTTTCATCACGCCCTCCATGCAGCAGGCGCTGCTGGAATTCGATGTAAAGACCAAGGAATTTATCACCCACGACATGCCCGAGGGTTTTTACCCCCATACCATACGCACCGATGAGCAGGACCGGGTGTGGTTTACCCTCGCCCTGTCCTCCCAGGTGGCCATGTTCAACCGGCAGACCGGAAAATTCAAAATCTACGACCTGCCCGCCCGGGGATTCATGGAGTGGCTGACCCTGAAGTCACTGCCCATCCTGTTCAGTATCGATCCGGAGAACCGGCCCACCCCGTCTCCCGACCGGGAGTCCACCGGCCTGCCCATGCCCTACGGTATTGATGTCGCCCCGGACGGCACGGTATGGGTAGCGCGCCTGTATGCCAACGATATTGCGCGTATCGACCCCGACACCGACGAGATCACCATGATCGACTTCCCCTACAATGGGCCGCGCAGACTGCGGGTCGATGCCGACGGCGATGTGTGGATAGTGGCCTTCCAGGATTCCCTGCTGGTGAAGTACGATCCGCAAGCCGGGGTGTTCAGCAAATTCGAACTGCCGGTGGTCAATGAACTGCCCTATGCCCTCAACGTCGATCGCGATCGCGGTGTGGTGTGGGTTAACGGCAACCAGTCCGACACCATCCTGGGATTTGATATCGCCACGGCAAGCTGGAAGGTCTACCCGATGCCACGGCAGCGGTTTTTTACCCGGGACATAGAAATTTCCGAAGTGGATGGGGCGATCTATACCACCAACTCCCATTTCCCCACCTGGCAGTCAGAGGGTGGCGTACCCACCCTGCTGCGCATTACGCCACTGGCGCAATAGCGAGCCCGGGTCATGCTCAGGATAATCCCACGACTCCATTGGTGCCTGGCCTGCCTCCTGCTGCCGGCATTTTCCGCTGCCGCCCAGGCAGCTGACGAGGCGGGCTGGTTACACTACGGCGGTGACCCGGGCGGCAGACACTATTCAACGGCCGACCAGATCAACCGCGACAACGTGGCCGAGCTGGACGTCGCCTGGACCCATCGCAGTGGTGACATGGCGCGTTACGGCAACGAAATGGAGAAAACCTCCACCCAGAGCACACCCATCCTGCTGCCGGAGGCGGCAGGGGAATCCCTGGTGTACTGCACTCCCTTCAACCGGGTGATTGCCCTGGATCCGGGCAGTGGCGAGCAGCGCTGGCAGTTCGACCCACAGGTTGACCGGCGCGGCGACCGCCCCTTTCGCTGCCGCGGTGTCAGCTACGCTGAAGATAAATCCATCCCCACGGGACAGGCCTGCAGGCACCGCCTGTATCTGGGCACCCACGACCGCAAACTGTGGGCCATAGATGCCACCGACGGCAAACCCTGCGAACAGTTTGGTGCTGGCGGGCAGATACTTCTCTATGGCGAGGAGGGTTACGTACCGGGAGATGTGAGTAACTCCTCAGCACCGGTGGTCGCCAACGGTGTGGTGGTAGTGGGCTCCACCGTAATCGATTTCGTGCGCAGCACCACGCCCCGTGGCACGGTGAAGGCTTTTGACAGCAGCAGTGGCGCGCCCCTGTGGCAGTTTGATCCCCTGCAGGGACACCCCGAAAGCGGCAGTGCCAATGTGTGGGCACCCATGTCCGTGGATGAGGACAACGGTTTGCTGTTTTTGCCCACCAGCGCCGCATCGCCGGATTACTACGGTGTAGATCGCCCGGGCAATGGATTGTACGCCAACAGCATCGTCGCCGTGGACCTGCAAAGCGGTGCCGTGCGCTGGCATTTCCAGCATGTGCGTCACGACCTGTGGGACTACGACACGCCGGCGCAACCCATCCTGTTCACCTGGAATAAAAAGGGCGCGAGCATTCCAGCACTGGCGCAGCTGACCAAGCAGGGCTTTGTGTTCGTATTCAATCGCCTCACCGGGCAGCCCCTGTGGGAAATAACCGAACAGCCGGTACCGCCATCGCAAATTCCCGGCGAACAAACCGCGCCCACCCAGCCCAAACCCATTGCACCACCCCAGCTGCTAAACCCGTTCCTGATGCCCGCAGATGCCTGGGGCCTGACTCCCTGGGACCGGGGCAACTGCAAAAAACAGCTGGCTTCACTGCACAATCTGGGGCTCTTTACCCCCACCAGTGAGACCCTGACCCTGATGTATCCCGGCAGCCTGGGTGGCCCCAACTGGGGTGGCGGCGCACTAGTGGCTGACTCCGGGATGCTGCTGGTGAACGTGAACAATGTGGCCTTTACCGGACGCTTGATTCCCACCCCGCAAACTAACGACCCCGAGACCCGCAAACGCGACCACCCGGCCGCGGGGCATCGTATGCAGGTCACCATGGACGGCACGCCCTACAATATTGAAATCGGCAGCCTGCAATCACCCCTGGGTATTCCCTGCAATCCCCCTCCCTGGGGCAAGCTGGTGGCAGTAGACTTGCTGCGCGGCACCATCGCCTGGGAAAAAGCCCTGGGCTCGGTGCACGAAATGGGGCCGATCACCGCGCCCTTTGATATCGAGTGGGGCACGCCCAACCTGGGCGGCGGTATCGCCACCGATGGCGGCCTGTTTTTTATCGGCGCCACTATGGATAGACGCATACGCGCCTTTGACGTAACAAGCGGGGACACCCTGTGGCAACACACCCTGCCGGTGGATGCCACTGCGACGCCCATGACCTACACCTATCGCGGCCGCCAATATGTGGTCATCAATGCCGGTGGCCACCACATGTTCGGGCGCGGTTATGGCGATTACCTGTACGCCTTCGCCCTGCCTGGCGACGGATAAACGCGCATGAAAAAAATCCTCATCATTCTCTTTATCGCAGTGGTCCTGCCTGTGCTGCTGCTGGTGGGCGGCCTGTTGCTCAGCGACGACCCGATGAAAAAACTGGAATCCCTGGCCATACGCCATGCGGACAAACTGCCGCTGGCCTACCTGGGCGGAAAGCTGTTTGACCAGCACTGCGCCAGCTGCCACGACAATCCGGCGATGCACGCACCCACCCGTGAAGCCCTGTCGGGCTTCTCCAAGGAAACTGTCATGGTGGCTCTGGAGTTCGGCAAGATGCAGCCCATGGCCGCCCACCTGAGCAAACAGGAGCGGGGATTGATCGCAATCTACCTGGCGGGCTCCGCGCCTCCCGACAACTGGGTAGAAGAGAATCGGTGCGACTCACCGGCGGGACACGACAGCACCGAATACGCGGTCAACTGGGGCCTGGGCAACGCCAACCAACGCTTTGTGCCGGCGCAGAACACCGCTATCAACCGCGACAATGTGGGCAGCCTGGAACTGGCCTGGAGCCTGGGTTTTCCGCGGGTCACCGACATGCGATCCCAGCCGGCTATTATTGGCGACACCCTGTATTTCGGCGACAAGACCGGCAAGCTGTACGCCATAGACCGGCACCGCGGCTGCATTCGCCGCCATACCGAGGTACTCAGCGGCATTCGCTCGGCGATTACCGTGGCAACACTGAACGACGGCAGGCAATTGCTGGTGTTCGCCGATTCCATGGCATCGATCTACGCGCTGGACCCACAGAGCCTGAAAGTGGTGTGGCAGGAAGCCGCCAGGGTCTATGAGACCTCGGTGATTACCGGCTCCATCAGCTACCACGACAACCGCCTGTACGTGCCGGTGTCTTCCTACGAGGTCGCGGTTTCGGGCAGCCCCAGCCACGTCTGTTGCAAGTCCCACGGCGGCGTGATCGCCATGGACGCCACTAATGGCAACAAGCTATGGGAATGGCATGCGACCCCGGATGCCACACTGCAGGGGCGCAACAGTGCCGGCGGCGACATCTACGGACCGTCGGGCGCAAGCGTGTGGTCCACGCCGGCGATCGACAGCAAGCGCAACCGCATCTATATCGGTACCGGGGAGAACCTGTCTCACCCCGCCACCGATACCTCCGACGCCATCATCGCGCTGGACATGGACAGCGGCAAACTGGTCTGGCGTTTCCAGGCCATTCCCGACGATGTATGGAACGCGGCCTGCCTGAATGGCGGCGCCAACTGCCCGGACAATGCCGGTGGTGATTTTGACTTCGGGGCGTCAGTTATCATCGCCAAGGGCCCCGACGGTAACGACCTGTTACTGGCGGGACAGAAGTCCGGCGATGTATTCGCCCTGGACCCGGAACCTGAGGGCATAGACGGCAAATTGCTGTGGCACCGGCGCGTGAGCAACGCCGCGATCGGACCCGGCCTGGCCCAGAGCACCACTAACGGCGGTATCCACTGGGGTATGGCCCTGTCCGGGGACAAGCTGCTGGTAGCCGCCTCGGACCCGGAGCGGGACCGCCCGGAGTACGTCCCCAAACCCGGCATCCATGCCCTGAACCTGATCGACGGCGAGGTGCGCTGGCAACAATCCGTAGAGCGCGGCTGCTTTATCGAAGAGGAAAACAAGCCGATGATAGGTCTACAGAATATGCGCGCCGGCAAGAAGACAGACCTGCAGGAACAGTATCGCTGTTCGTTCTACTATGGCCTCTCAGCCGCTATCACTGCCACACCGGAACTGGCCTTCAGTGCCGGACTGGATGGCAAGGTGCGCGCCTATGACCTGGAAAGCGGGGAAGTGTTGTGGCAGACCGAAACGGCAAAGCCTTTCGCAACCACCAATGGTGTGACCGGTCACGGTGGCGCGATCGATGTCAGCGGCCAGGTGATCGCCGGCGACTGGCTGTACGTGCAGTCGGGTTACTCCATGTTCGGGCAGCTGCCAGGCAATGTGCTGCTCGCCTACAAGGTGGGCAGTGGCGACTAGACGTGATCTTTCGGTAGGTCGCTCAGCCCGCGTCGGGATGCGCAATGCCCTCGTGACAGTCGATGCAGGTTTTGCCGCGCTGCACCATGCCACGATGGTAGCGCCGCACCGCACGGGACTGGGCTTCGAAATCCATGCGCTCCAGGCTGTGACAGTTACGACACTCCTGGGAATCATTGGCGCGAATGCGCTGCAACTCCCGCTCGCGCATGGCGGGCCGGTGCGCGGCATATTTTTCCGGGGTGTCGATCAGGCCGTTGAAGTGCCCCCAGACCTCGCGACTGGCCTCGATCTTGCGCAATATCTTGGGGCCAAATTCCCTGGGGATATGGCAATCAGCACAGCTCGCGCTCAGGCCATGGGCATTGCTGTAATGCACGGTTTGCTGCAGGGATTGCAGGGGACCACTACTCATCTCATGACAGGAACTGCCACAGAAATCCTCTGTGCTGGTGTAATGCATTACCCCGTTGAACGTGGCCAGCGCCGCTACGCCGATCACCAGGCCTGCAATAAAGATTACGATTACCGATTTCATTGCGCCGCCACCTCTGGCGCGACGGGATAGGGATCCGTCTCATACCCCAGGGCGTTCCAGTCCATACGGCCACCGGCACTGTGGCAATCGACGCACTGCAGGGCTTCCTCCGCTGGCGGGATCGCATGGTAGATACCCATATAGCGGATAGTGTCCTCCCAGGTGAACTCGACATCCTCCAGTCCGTACAACTGCCGCACGCCATCGCGCACCGCCTTGTCCGTGTCACCGTGATGGTACAACTCCTCGGTAGTGATAGGCGCTATCCACTGTTGTTCTGTCAGCACCGGCAGCTTGCCCCGGTGCAATTTGAAGGGCGCGATTTTTGCCGTGGGGTCATTGCGGTCGCCCTCGGGCAGAATCATGGTGATTTTACCTTCGGCATTGCGCCGCACCGGGCGCCCCGGCACCTGGGCAAAGCTGCTGCCGTTGAACCAGGCGTACACCGGTTCCACGTCATACTCCAGTTCCTGGCGATAGAGGTATTTGCCCTTCTCTTCGTTGTAGGTCACCTGGGACCAGTCCCGCAGCATATCAGTAGGATCGTCTCTGGCGAACTCTGGAATATGACAGGTGGGACAAGTCAGTCGGGCGTGCTTGTCGATTTGCGGATCCGGGTGGCTGTGATTCTGGTGGCACTTACCGGCGCAGTCGATGTCCTTGTCGGGACTATCGTTAGCCGCCATGTCCACGCCCCGGCCAATCACCCGGTGGGTGTGCTCATCGTCCGTGTGGCAATCGATGCACCACATGTCCTGGCCACCTTCAGACTTGCTGGACATGTGCACGTCGTGCTCGAAATCAGGGTCTTTCAGGACATACTCGATATCGCCGCGTTTGAAGTTGGGGCCGCCACCGGAGGACGCATGGCAGCGCAGGCAGATGGCGCGGTCAGGCAGGGTTACCCGCTTGGAGACGATATCCAGGCCCTCCTGGTTTTCATACAGGATAGGGCGCCACTCCCAGTCGCCATTCTCCGCCCGGTAAAGATCCCGGCGATACCCTGAGGCGTGACACATCAGGCAATCGATATTCTGCAATTGTTCGCGTGTCGGCTCCTTGCCGGGCAGTTTTCCCAGGCCCGCATGGCAGCCGGAACAGCCTTTGGCCAGGGTCTTGCCCTCCTCGTTCAACACCCGGCCGATCCACTGGGAACCCCCGGGGTTGGTGCAGAAGTCGTTGACCATACTCAACTTGCCGAGTGCCTCCATCTCTTGCGTATTCACCAGATCAGGGGTACCGCCGCGCCACTGGTAGTGCTGGCTGTCAAAGAACGTGAGGGCTTCTTCCTTGTGGCATTTCAGGCAGGTTTTGGTACCCCGGTAGTGCTCGTAGCGATCCGCGTGCCGATTGGGTTTTTCGGCATCGTGCGCCAGCACTCCGGCGCAGCCCAGCAGCATCCCAAGTACCATTACCGCGCGCAGGATGCGCATGACTAGAACCGCGCCTCCAGACCCAGGGTCCACATGGACGCGTCTTCGTAGGTCGGATAGCCCAGGACCGGCGTTTTATCCAGATCCTTGGGTGCGCCCAGCAGCCAACCGGAGCCGGAGTAGTCATACTGGTAGTCGATGTAGGCCAGCTTGAAGATAAAGCGATCGCGGATACGGTGAGTAAGATAAGCCTCCCACACATCGCCACGGGCGCTGGTCTTGGGCGCCAGGAAATCGTCTTCGCCCAGGGCGAAGTTATACCAGTACTTGGAACCGCGGTTGAATTCCAGTCCGAACTTGGTGCGGTCCTGGTTGAAATTCCAGCGCGCGCCCACGTAGATCATATCGCCGTCCTGGTCTTCCGGCTCGGTGAAGGGGTCGCTCAACATGCCGCCGAAGGGCGAATAGAAATCGGTTGGGTCGGTCTCCATGTAACCATAACTGACGAAGTAATCCAGCGGCCCGTCCCGGCGGGTGATAACAAAGCCTGCCAGGTCCATATTGCCGATAGTACCGGAAGGGGTATAACGCAGTGGCACCGTAGGCAATGCCTCGCCGGTGATCGGGTCATAGGGCATGATGGTGGTGGCCGGGAAACCGTCGGTGATATCCTCGGCGCGCGCCACAATAGCGTGTATGTACATGCTGGGGGTATCCCAGATATCCCACACCAGGCCATAGAAATAGGCGTCGTCCAGGCGATCCGCCGGGCGCTGCAACTGACTGGCATTACCCCAGTCCGACTCGAAACCCACGCCATAACACAGCCGCAGCGTAGAGTAGTCGTTGATATGGTAACCCGCTGTTATGCCGTCAAACTGGTAGTTGAACAGCGAACCCATGGGCGTGCCGCCCCGGGGTTCGTCGTTACGGAAATTAATCGGCACACCACCCGTGGAGGGCCGGCGACCAATGGACAGGAAGGCCCCGGTATCCATGATACGACTCCAGGTGAAGTAGCCCCGCTCCAGGCGGATGGCATCGTCCGAGTTGGGGTAGGTTGTTTGTGACCCATCCCAGTTGATGGACGTGGGCTGGCCATTGAAGATCTGCACCCCGGTGGAATCACCCCAGACTTTGTACATGCCCAGGCGGCCATAGAAGCTGACATCTTCCGCGACCTCGGCTTTCATCTCCAGGCGCAGGCGGCTGGTGCGCACCACATCGTCATTGAAGTTATAGCCCTTGACGTAATTTGCCTGTCTCAGTTGCTCCATGATCGGCCCCGTCAGCTCGGGCGGCAGGCCCTGGATCTGCTGGAATGCCTGGGACAGCTCCTCGAAAGTATAGTCGTCTCCCAGCAAGCCGAATTGCTGCATTATGCCGATAAAATCACCCTGCATTTGCAGGCCGTTGATATGATCCGGAATGGTTGAGTCTATGGAGTGTGCCTGGAAACGGAAGTCCCCGCCCCACTCGATGCGATCCAGTGCAGCGTGCCGCTCAGGCTCCATCAGCCTATCATCCAGGTCGTCCACATCCTCGCGCAGGAACATGACCTCTTCCTGCAGATCACCGTAATCGGTTTCCACCACCACGACCTCGGCGCGATTGGCATCATTTTCCCGCAGGGACTGCAGCTCCTTCTGCATTGCCATCATCTGTGATTGCATGGCCTGCAACTGTGCGCTCAATTCGTCAACCGTGGCCCCATGGCCACTCAAGGGCAATGCCAGGGCCGCTACTGTGACACCCACTGCTAAAGACATTCTTGATTTCATCATGATCTCGCTCTCCCCTCAGAGATGGTTAACCACAGGTCATTGGCTGGTCGGTATCCGCCGCGTGATCGACGGCGAAGTCCCTGATCTTCTCCAGCACTTCCGGGCTGATCGCCTCGGTTACCGGAACCCCACCATATTTGTCATCGTTGACCTTGCGATGAGCGCGCTCGTATTTGCGATCGAAGAAGCGCTCCCACTGGGCCTGGATCAGTGTCATGGGCGTGTATTTGCCATTGGCTGAGCCATCGTCATGGCAGTGACGACAGTGCTCGCGAAACAGGCGCTGCCCCTCCTCCGCCGCTGTTTCAGCCAGTGTGACTGGGGCAAAAAGGGTTGCAGCAAGCATGGCGACAAGGGCTGCCGCTGCCTGGACTCTGTTCATGAGTTTTCTCCCGAGCAATAAATTCTGTTTATTGCTGGCAAAAATACCCTTTATTTCGGCGAGGGTATTTGACGGAGATCAAGAGAATCCCAGAGAGCCGGCAGCCAGGAGTGACCGAAGGCAAGCGGGAGGCCCGCCCGATTGCACGGGCGGACTGGCGTTCAGTACAGGAATATCAGGAGGGGGAAGTGCCGCCCTCGCTCGCTTGAGGGCGCGGGATGACTTCGGGGATGGTAGAGGCGTTGGCATCCCGATTGGCGCGAAAGGCCGGGGAGGTAATCTCGACTTTGTGACCGTGAAACTCGTCCAGTATATTGGCATGCAGGTTAGAGTAGATGCGCGGCAGCTCCTCGGGCTTACGCGTCCAGCCGTTCACCTCATAGCTCACGTAGTTATCATCCAGCGACGTCTGCAACACGAAGGGCTCCGGTTGGCCCACTATTCCGTCTGTTTTGCTGGCGGCCGCGATCAGCAGTTCACTCACGGTCTGCCAGGGCACGTCATAGCCAATGGTAATAGTGGAATGCACCACCAGGCCCGCCTGCCCCACGTTTTTACTGTAATTGATAATGTTGTTGTTCAGCACCATGGAATTGGGTATGGAGACAATGACGTTCTTCAAGGTCTGGATACGCGTCACAAAGGTACTGCGCTCGATCACCCGCCCACGGGTACCACCCACTTCCACCTGGTCACCCACGGCAAAGGCCCGCGTAAACGTCAGTACGATACCGGCGATAACATTGGCCACCGCCGTGGTGGAGCCCAGGGATACCAATACGCCTACGAAAATCGAAATGCCCTGGAATGCCGGTGAGCTGGAGCCCGGGAGATAGGGGAAAATGATCACCGCCGTCAGCGCGTAAATCATCAGTTTTATCAGGCTGAAGCTGGTCTCTGCCCACTCGGGGTAGAAATTCTTCAGGTAGATACGCCGGGATTTAATACCTTCGAATACCAGGCCGATAATGCGGATTACATAACGGGTGACGAGTACGATGACTATGATGGTAATGAGGTTTGGCAGATAACCAATAAAGCCCGACCACACGTAGTCCAGTGCCGCCACAAACAGGGTGATCAAGCGGGCCGCAAATCGCAGCGTCCAATTGGACACCATCAGCAAACCGGTTACCCCTACCAGTAAAAATACCCCCGACAAGGTCCAGCCCAACCAGCGCCAGACATTCAGCCACAGCTGCTTCATATCCTCGGAGGACACCAGGTCCTGGGCCTGCCAGCGCAACGGTCGCACGCGCGCTGATTTTTCCAGGTGGGCAATTCTGCGCCGGGTGATGATCCTTACGATCAGCATGAGTAGCAAAGACACGCCCACAATCGTGGCCGCGGTAATCAGCCTTGCCAGCGGAGAAGCCGCGTCCATTTGCTGAAAAAACTGGAGGATCACTATCGTATCCTCCGGTACGGGTAAAGCTGTCACGGTTTCGGCCAGGGCCGCTACCGGGTCATCATTGGTCAATATTTTCTGTGCGGTTTCACCGATATTAGCGACGCCATTGTCGGCCACTACTTCGCTGGCGGTGCCCGTAGTTTCCAACGCGCCGTCTACCGGGGTTTCGGGAGTATTGCTGTCTTCTGCCATGATTTGCTATCGGTAACTGTTATTAGTGCGCTAAGCATAGCAGGCACTGGTCAGGCGTACCTATAATGCCCGGGATTAATTTGCCCGGTGACTTTGATCCGCGTGGGCAACCTCTATACTCTACTCGGTGAGCACGAACACACAACTTAAAGCTGAGCCGTGAAGTAAGCGCGGCCGCACAACTTTCGAAATGATTTCAGGAGAGAACCATGGAGCAACCCAAGCGAGCAGCAGACACACCTTTCGGCGTGGAAGTAGAAGCCGGTAAAGCCTATTTCTGGTGCGCCTGCGGACTCAGTGCCAGCCAGCCTTTTTGCGATGGCTCGCATAAAGATACGGGATTCACCCCGGTGCGCTATGAAGCCGCCGAGGCGGGCAAGGTGTTCTTCTGCGGCTGCAAAGCCACCGCCAACCAGCCCCTGTGTGACGGCAGCCACAA
>Ga0316193_10002600_pt1 | contig 12765 bp, 10 predicted proteins | sample MerIslsedime2_MG_FD_207735 | JGI IMG/M metagenome (GOLD analysis project Ga0316193, IMG submission 207735) | Coastal sediment microbial communities from Maine, United States - Merrow Island sediment 2 | ecosystem: Environmental > Aquatic > Marine > Coastal > Sediment | place: USA: Maine... | reverse complement strand
GCCAGCGGCGATCGCTGGCGTCGATGACCGTCACGGCCGTCCGATCACCGTCGGCGAGCCCGCCAATCTCACGGTCTTCGACCCTGACTCGGAGTGGGAAGTGGTGCCGGCTCGTCTCGCGAGCAAGAGCCGGAACACGCCCTACGTCGGGGTGGCGCTGCGGGGGCGGGTCCGCCACACGATCTTCAACGGAGCTCCCGTCGTCCTCGACGGACAGCCGCTACGATGATGAATGAACATGCAACAGAACGGATGATCATGCAGAACGCACACCAGCACGACGCACACCAGCACAACGGACGTCGATCATGATCCGCGAGGGAGCATTGGTCCTCGCTGACGGCAGCGTGTTCGAAGGCGAGCTGATCGGCGCCGAACGCACGGTGGCCACGGGCGAGGTCGTGTTCAACACGGTCCTGTCGGGCTACCAGGAGGTGATCACCGACCCGAGCTACGCGGGCCAGATCATCACCTTCACCACGCCGCACATCGGCAACTACGGCACCAACGCCGCCGACTTCGAATCGCGAGGCACGTTCTGTCGTGGCATCGTCGTACGCGAACTGGCTCGCCGCCACAGCAATCAACGGGCCGAGTCGAGCCTGGAAGACATGCTTCGTCAGCATGACGTGCCGGGGATCGCAGGCATCGACACCCGGCGCCTCACCCGAATCCTGCGCGACACCGGTGCGATGCCCGGAGCCTTCGGATCGGTCAGCGAGGCGGAACTCCGAGCCGCGGCCATCGCCGAACCGGGAACCGACGGCGTCGACCTCGTGGAGTCCGTGACCATCGGTGAGGGGTACACGGTGCCATCGGTCGATCCGGACAACCGAACGCGGATCATCGCGGTGGACTACGGCATGAAGCGCAACATTGCGGTCAACCTCGCCCGTTTCGGGACCGTGGAGGTCGTCCCGGCCGCCACGAGCGCGGCCGACATCCTCGCTCGTGACCCTGATGGCGTGTTCCTGAGCAACGGCCCTGGCGATCCCGCCATGGTGCCCTACGCCACCGACAGCATCACGGGCCTGATCGGAAGTGTGCCGGTGTTCGGCATCTGCCTCGGCCACCAACTCCTCGGTCGTGCGATCGGTGCGAGCACGGTCAAGCTGCCGTTCGGCCATCACGGCGGCAACCACCCGGTCAAGCACCTGGCGACCGGGAAGGTCGAGATCACCAGCCAGAACCACAACTTCGCGGTCGACCCCGACTCGCTCAGCGGCAGGGCGACCATGACCCACGTCAACCTGAACGACGGGGTCTGCGAGGGTTTGCAGGTGACCGGGGAACTGGCGTTCAGCGTGCAGCACCATCCCGAGGCCAACCCCGGTCCACACGACTCGCACTACCTGTTCGACCAGTTCGCCGAAATGATGCAACGCGCCGGACAGGGGGTCCACTGATGCCCAAGCGCACCGACATCCACTCCATCCTGATCATCGGCTCAGGCCCGATCGTGATCGGACAGGCCTGCGAGTTCGACTACTCGGGAACGCAGGCGTGTCGAGTGCTCCGCGACGAGGGGTACCGAGTGATCCTCGCCAACTCGAACCCGGCGACGATCATGACCGACCCGGACTTCGCCGACGCAACCTATGTCGAGCCGCTGACCTGGGAGGTCGTGGCGGCCATCATCGACCGTGAGCAGCCCGATGCCGTGCTGCCGACGCTCGGCGGTCAGACGGGGCTCAACATCGCCATGGAGCTCTTCGACCGGGGACTGATCGGCGTCCCCGGCAAGCCCGAGATGATCGGTGCCAACGCCGAAGCGATCGCCACCGCAGAGGATCGGGAGATCTTCAAGCAGGCGATGCTCGAAGTCGGCCTCGACTGCCTGCGCTCCGGTACGGCACACACGATGGAGGAGGCCCGAGGCGTCATCGCCGACATCGGTCTGCCCGCCGTGATCCGGCCCGCGTACATCCTCGGTGGCCGCGGCACCGGCATCGCATCGACACCGGAGGAGTTCGAACGCATCGCGTCGAACGGCCTGGCGGCGAGCCCGATCAGCGAGATCCTGATCGAGGAGTCGGTCTTCGGCTGGAAGGAGTACGAGCTCGAGGTCATGCGTGATCACGCCGACAACTGCGTGATCATCTGCGGCATCGAGAACGTCGATCCGATGGGCGTGCACACGGGCGACTCGATCACCGTGGCGCCGATCCAGACCCTCACGGACGTGGAATACCAGCAGATGCGCAACTCGGCGCTCGCGTGCATCCGCCGAGTCGGCGTCGAGACCGGCGGGTCCAACGTCCAGTTCGCAGTGGAACCCGCCACCGGGCGACAGGTCGTCATCGAGATGAACCCTCGGGTGTCGCGTTCGTCGGCGCTGGCGTCCAAGGCGACCGGCTTCCCGATCGCCAAGATCGCTGCCCGTCTCGCCGTCGGGTACACCCTCGATGAGATCCCCAACGACATCACCCAGACCGAAACCACGTCGACCCCTGCGAGTTTCGAGCCCGTGATCGACTACGTGGTGACCAAGATCCCGAGATGGGCGTTCGAGAAGCTGCCCGGCACGACCGGCATCCTCGGGACCCAGATGCAGTCGGTCGGCGAAGTGATGGCGATCGGGCGGACCTTTCCCGAGAGCCTCCAGAAGGCGCTGCGGTCGCTGGAGCAAGGTCGACTCGGGTTCGGCTGCGATCCGGGCGAGGAGCAGCTCGCCGATCGGACGGACGAGCAGCTCGTGACGCAGGTGGCCATTCCGACGCCGGAGCGCATTCAGCAGACAGGTGAGTTGCTGCGCCGGGGTCTGTCGGTCGACGCCGTCCATGAGGCGACGAAGATCGACCCATGGTTCCTCGATCAGATGTCGTTGATCGTCGAGGAGCGCGCCGTACTCCGCGAGATGGACTGGCCGACGATGTCGCCGCGGTCGTGGAAGCGGGCCAAGCGGCTCGGGTTCTCCGACGGCCAGCTCGCCTACCTGTGGCACACGGCCGAAGCGGACGTCCGCGCGGCGCGGATCGCGGCCGGGGTACTTCCGACCTACAAGACCGTCGACACCTGCTCGGCCGAGTTCGACGCCGAGACGCCCTATCACTACTCGACGTACGAAGACGAGAGTGAGATTCGCCAGTCCGACGGGCGCAAGGTCGTCATTCTCGGCTCGGGTCCGAACCGGATCGGGCAGGGCATCGAGTTCGACTACTGCTGCGTCCACGCCTCGTTCGCGCTGCGCGATGCGGGCTTCGAGACGATCATGGTCAACTGCAACCCCGAGACCGTGTCAACCGACTACGACACGTCCGACCGGCTCTACTTCGAGCCGCTGACGCAGGAGGACGTCCTCAACGTCCTGGCAGCCGAGCAGCCAGAGGCGGTCATCGTGTCGCTCGGGGGTCAGACGCCGCTCAAACTCTCGGGCCTCATCCCGCACGAGCTGGTCGCGGGCACGTCGCCGGACTCGATCGACGCGGCCGAGGATCGGGAGCGTTGGAACGTGATCTGCGACGAACTCCGCATCCCGCAGCCGCCTGGTGGCACCGCCATCGACCTCGAAGAGGCGCTGGCGATCACCGACGACATCGGTTTCCCGGTGCTGGTCCGCCCGAGCTACGTGCTCGGCGGCCGGGCGATGCAGATCGTGCACGACCGCAACCACCTCGCTCGGGCAATGGAAGAACTCGCCGGCTTCGGCAGTCTCGGAAAGGAAGGTGGGCTGTCGGCAGAGCGGCCCGTCCTGATCGACCGCTTCCTGGCTGACGCGACCGAGGTCGACGTCGATGCAATCCGTGATCACACTGGCGAGGTCTTGATCGGCGGCGTCATGGAGCATGTCGAGGAGGCCGGGGTGCACTCGGGGGACTCGGCCTGTGCGATCCCGCCACCGACGTTGCCGTCCTGGGTGGTCGAGGTCATCGAGTCCTACACGGCCGCAATCGCCAGGCGGCTCGACGTCCGTGGCCTGATCAATGTGCAATACGCCGTCATCGGCACGACGGTGTATGTGATCGAGGCGAATCCCCGCGCCAGTCGGACGGTGCCGTTCGTGGCGAAGGCGACCGGCGTTCCGCTCGCCAAGGTCGCCACTCGTGTCATGCTGGGGGCGACGCTCTCCGAACTCCGCGCCGAGGGGCTCCTGCGACCGCCGGTGGGCGGACATGTCGCGGTGAAAGAGGCAGTGTTGCCGTTCGGTCGCTTCCCCGAGGTGGATCCTGCACTCGGGCCCGAGATGCGCTCGACCGGCGAGGTCATGGGGATCGCCGACACCTTCGGCAAGGCCTTCTACAAGGCCGAGTTGGCGGCCGGCACGTTCCTGCCCACTGCGGGCACCGTGTTCCTCTCGCTCGCCGACCCCGACAAGCCGGCTGGTCTGGTCGTCGCTCAACGATTTCGAGCCCTCGGGTTGGGAGTCGCCGCGACCGAGGGCACCGCCGCGTACCTGGCCGCGTTCGGCTCGCCTGTCGATCAGGTCGTTGCGAAAGTGCAGGAGACGGTGCAGGCGAAGGTGATGGAGGCCGATCCGGCGCAGGCAACGCTCGTGACTGCTGTCGACCTGATCGCAGCCGGCAAGATCAGCTTCGTGGTCAACACCCCGCGCGGTCGGCTGGGTCGCAGCGACGGAGAGCAGATCCGCAAGGCCGCCAGTTTGCACGGCGTGAGTTGTGTGACCACCGTCGATGCCGCCCTCGCCGCGGTGCAGGGTCTGGCGGAACGTGACGGTGAGCGACTCACGGTGCGGACGTTGCAGGAGTACCACGGGGTCGTGCGCGCGTGATCGATACTCGGGTCCGCGTGGGTTCGGTCGAACTCGGGTCGCCGGTGATGACGGCATCGGGCACGGTCGGCTACGGAACCGAGTTCAGCGACTACCTCGACTTCAGCCGACTGGGCGCGGTCGTGACCAAGTCACTCGCCCCCTACGAATGGCCCGGCAATCCCGCACCACGCTTGCACCCCACCCCGCAGGGGATGATGAATGCCGTCGGCTTGCAGGGACCGGGCGTTCAGTACTGGCTCGATCATGTGGTCGAAGACCTCGTCGGGACCGGCGCGACCATCGTGGCGAGCATCTGGGGTCGGTCGGTCGATGACTACGCAGCGGCGGCATCGCTGCTGGCGGCGGCTCCTCCGGAGGTGGTCGCAGTCGAAGTCAACTTGTCATGTCCGAACCTGGAAGGCCGTGGGTCGATCTTCGCGCACGACGCTCTTCTGTCGGCCGAGGTGATCGCCTCGACCGAGGTCTGCGGTCGCCCGCGATGGGCCAAACTCAGCGCGAACACCGATCGGATCATCGACGTTGCCGAGTCGGTCATCGGGGCCGGAGCCGAGGCGGTGACCTGCATCAACACGCTGCTCGGACTCGCCTTCGACCCGGCGACGCTCGCTCCCACACTGGGTGCCGGTGGGGGAGGGCTGTCCGGACGGGCCATCCACCCGGTCGCCGTGCGAGCGGTCCACGACGTGCACCGGGCGCTCCCCGAGGTGCCGATCGTCGGCGTGGGTGGCATTGCCTCGGGATGGGACGCCGTCGAGATGCTGCTCGCCGGCGCTTCGGCGATCCAGGTCGGGACCGCATCATTCGCCGACCCCGGAGCATGTCAACGCGTCCAGGACGAGCTGATCGCGTGGGGGATGAGCAGGGGATTGACCCGGCTCGCCGACGTCGCCGCGCTAGCTTGACCTCCATGGCTACACCCCCACAGTTGACCCCCGAACAGCGGACGGCGGCACTGGCGAAAGCAGCCGAAGCCCGCGCTGCACGCGCCGAGATCAAGGCCCGGCTCAAGATGGGCTCGATGTCACTCGACGATGCCCTCGGATCCGACGACGTCAACGTCGGGAAACTGAAGGTCGTGTCGATGCTCGAGTCACTCCCCGGCGTCGGCAAGGTCAAGGCTCGCAAGATCATGGAGGACGTCGAGATCGCTGACAATCGTCGTGTCCAGGGACTGGGTGCGCAGCAGAAGGCGAAGCTGCTCGAACTCCTCGGCAGTTGACCGTCCGGTGATCATCGTCGTCTCGGGCCCCGGCGGGGTCGGAAAAGGCACCATCGTCGACGCCCTCGTGCGGCGCGATCCGAGGCTGTGGCTCAGCCGGAGCTGGACCACCCGCGAACGGCGGCCGTCGGAGTCCGACGACGCCTATGTCTTCACCGACACCGCAAGATTCGAACAACGTATTGCCGGAGGGGGATTCCTCGAGTGGACCGAGTTCCTCGGCAACTACTACGGCAGCCCCACCCCCGATCCGCACACCGACCAGGACATCGTGCTCGAGATCGAAGTCGACGGTGCGCAACAGGTCAAACGGCTCTTCCCCGATGCGCTGCTGCTGTTCGTGATCCCGCCGTCGCGCGAGGAGCAGGAACGACGCCTGCGTGGACGTGGCGATCCGGGCGACAAGGTCCTCGCTCGGTTGAAGAAGGCGGAGATCGAAGAGCCCATCGGGCGCGAGTTGGCCGATCACATCGTCGTGAACGACGACCTCGACGACACCATCGAGGAGATGCTCGGAATCATCGAAGCCGCCCGCGATCGGTGAACCGAGTACTCGTTCCCGGCAACGAAGACGCACGGCACCGTTGAGCTGACGGTAGCATCGGCTGCCTATGGCGCTCGACCACGACACGATGATCAATCCGCCCATCGAGGGACTCCTCGATACGGTCGACTCGAAGTTCACGCTGGTCACGCTGGCTGCTCGACGGGCCCGCAACATCAACTCGTACTTCAACCAGCTCGGTGACGGTCTCGGCCACATGATCCCGCCTCAGGTGTCCTCGGTTGCTCGCAAGCCGCTGTCGATCGCCTTCGAGGAGATCTCCGAGGGAAAGATCGTCTGGACCGAAGCTCCGGAGGAAGTGCTCCTCGAGGAGGAGTACGACGCGGAAGCAGAATCGCAGGCCATCGCCGATGCCCGTGACGCAGCGAACCTCGAGGGCTGATCGCGGCTCGGCGACGCGTACCTGAGCGCTCGGGGGAGGGGCCGATGCTCGGAGGGAAACGGATCGTGCTCGGGGTCACCGGGGGGATCGCGGCCTACAAGGCCGTCGAGATCTGCCGGCGGCTCGTCGATGCCGGTGCGCACGTGGTGCCCATCATGACCGAAGGCGCAGAGCACTTCATCGGGCGGACGACGCTGAGTGCCCTGGCCTCCGAGCCCGTGCAGACCGAGCTGTGGGACAACTCGTCCACACCCATTCCGCACACCGCGATCGGACAGGGGGCTGACCTGATCCTGGTCGCCCCGGCGACCGCTCGGCTGCTGGCGGCGTATCGAATGGGGCTCTCCACCGATCTGTTGACGAACACGCTGATCGCAACCCGCGCTCCCGTCGTGGTCTGTCCCGCCATGCACACCGAGATGTGGGAGCACCCGAGCGTCGTCGAGAACATGGCGGTGCTCCGGTCGCGCGGCGTTCACGTCGTCGACCCCGAATCGGGGCGCCTCGCGGGCGGCGATGTCGGCGCCGGCCGCCTCGCCGATCCGGCAACGATCGTCGCTGCTGTCGAACGCGTGCTGGGCCCCGGTGACCTCGATGGGGTCTCGGTGGTCGTGTCCGCCGGTGGGACCCGCGAGCCCATCGATGCCGTACGGGTGATCGCCAATCGCAGCTCCGGCAAGCAGGGCTATGCCGTTGCGGCCGAAGCCGTCTCGCGCGGCGCTCGGGTCACATTGGTGTCCACGGTCACGCTGCCGCCGCCTCCCGGTGTCGAGGTCGTCGAGGTGGAGACGGCGGAACAGATGCAGCGGGCGCTGAATGCGGCAGCGGCCGACAACGATGTGATCGTGATGAGCGCGGCCGTCGCCGACTTCCGCCCCAAGGTGGTCGCCGACGGCAAGCTCAAGAAGCGCGATGGCGCCCCCGAGGTCGTCCTGGAGCCGACCCCTGACATCCTCGCGGGGCTCGGCGAAGGCAAGCGAGACGGCCAGGTACTGGTCGGATTCGCCGCCGAGACCGACGACCTCGTCGCCAACGCCACCGCAAAACTCCGCGCGAAGCGCCTCGACCTGATCGTGGCCAACGACGTCGCTGCACCGCAGGTCGGCTTCGCTCACGACACAAACGCGGTTACGCTGTTGCGGCCCGACGCGGAGCCTGTCGAGATCGACCTCGCATCGAAGCGAGATGTCGCTCGGGCCGTCATCGACACCATCGTCTCCATTCGCTCCCAACATCGACAGGATCTCGCATGAGCACGTACACGTTCACCTCCGAAAGCGTCACCGAAGGCCATCCGGACAAGATGGCCGACCAGGTCTCCGATGCCGTCCTCGACGCGATCCTGACCGAAGATCCCGACGGTCGCGTCGCCTGCGAGACGCTCCTGACCACGGGTCTGTGCGTCATCGCCGGTGAGATCACCACCTCGGCCTACGTCGACATCCCGAAGATCGCCCGCGAGACGATCAACGGAATCGGATACGACAACGCGCTCTTCGGCTTCGACGGCAACACCTGTGGTGTGATCGTGTCGATCGATGAGCAGAGCCCCGACATCGCGCAAGGTGTCGACGCGAGCGAGGAGGTCCGCTCGGGCCACTCGGGTGAGGACATGCTCAACCTGCAGGGTGCCGGCGACCAGGGCATGATGTTCGGATACGCCTGCAACGAGACCGACGATCTCATGCCGTTGCCGATCTGGACCGCGCACCGCCTCGCCGAGCGCCTCGCGGAAGTCCGCAAGTCCGGGCAGGTGCCGTACTTGCGCCCGGATGGCAAGACCCAGGTCACCTACGAGTACCACAATGGCTGGCCGGTGGCCCTCAAGGCGGTGCTGATCAGCACTCAGCACCAGGACGGCGTCGATCGCGACACCGTGATCCGTCCCGACCTGATCGACCAGGTGATCCGCCCGATCGTCCCCGAGCGCTTCACCGACGACGAGTTCGAGATCTACGTCAACCCGACCGGCCAGTTCGTGCGTGGCGGTCCGTTCGCCGACGCCGGCCTGACGGGTCGCAAGATCATCGTCGACACCTACGGTGGCATGGGCCGCCATGGCGGCGGTGCGTTCTCCGGCAAGGACCCGAGCAAGGTCGACCGGTCGGCTGCCTACGCCGGCCGATGGGTCGCCAAGCATGTCGTCGCCTCCGGTGCCGCAGATCGGTGCGAAGTACAACTCGCCTACGCCATCGGCATGGCGCAGCCGATGAGCATCCTGGTCGAGACGTTCGGTACGTCGCACGTCGATCCGGCAACGATCGAGGGGGCGGTTCGTTCGACGTTCGACCTGCGTCCCGGTGCCATCGTCCGTGATCTCGACCTGAAGCGTCCGATCTACAAGCGTTCGGCTGCGTACGGCCACTTAGGGCGCGCGGGATTCCCGTGGGAAGATCTCACCAAGCTCGACGACCTCAAGTCCGCCCTCGGCCTCTGATCGCAAAGCGTTCCACGTGGTGTCAGACACCGCGGTAACGCTGATCGCCACGGTCGTCCCCGATGTCACCGGGCTCGACAAGGAGTTCGACTATCTGATTCCGGACGATCTGTCGGAGCGCGTTCGCGTCGGCACGATCGTTCGGGTCGAGTTGCACGGTCGGCGGATCGGCGGGTGGGTCAGAGCGATCTCCGGCGAGTCGCGATCCGGGCGGCCATCCGATTCGCTGAAACCGATTGCCAAGATCACCGGTCACGGCCCGGCGTCGGAGATCTTCGACCTCGCCGAGTGGGCGTCGGTGCGATGGGCTGCCCGCCGAATCCGTCCGTTCCTGGTGACGGCCTCGCCCGGGCGCGCCGTGCCGGCACTGCCGCTCGAGCGTCGAACGGGGATGTCGCCGGCACCCCACTCGCCGGCCACCGGAGACCTCCTCGCTCGCGGAGGCGGCGTCCTGCGCTTGGCGCCGAGAGTGGATGTGATGCCGGCGATCCTGGCGGCGGTAGCTGTGGGACCGGCGCTCGTGGTCGTGCCAGAGCACGGCGCTGCAGCGATGTTCGCGACGCGAGCCCGTCGGGCCGGCCTGTCGGTCGCGCTGATGCCGGACGACTGGCCTTCAGCGGCGGGTGGTGTGGACGTCGTCATCGGGACGCGGTCGACGGTCTGGGCCCCGTGCCCCGGACTCGCGGTGGTCGTCGTCATCGACGAGCACGACGAGTCGCTGCAGGAGGAGCGTTCGCCGACGTGGCATGCCCGTGACGTGGCCGTCGAGCGGGCTCGACGTGCCGGTGCGCCCTACGTGCTGATCTCGCCGGCACCGACATTGGTCGCCGTCGAGGAGTACGCGGATGAAGGTGTGGTACACCCTCCTGCTCCTCGCGAGCGGAAGGGGTGGCCGCACGTCGTGGTCGTCGATCGGACCGATGAGGACCCGTGGAAGCGATCACTCGTCACATCGGAGTTGATCGAACGTCTTCGCGATCCTGCCCTCCGGGTCGTCTGCGTGAGCAACATCACCGGTCGGGCCAGGGTGTTGGCCTGTCGATCCTGTCGCGCGCTGATCCGGTGTGAGCAGTGCGAGGCCGCGATCGGTCTGGATGACGACGGTCGTCTGTCATGCCGCCGTTGTTCGGCGTTACGGCCGCCGGTCTGCCAGGAGTGTGGGGCGAGCCGGTTCGCCAACCTCCGCCCCGGTGTCACCCGTCTCCGTGAGGAGTTGGAGGCTGCCGCAGCACGCCCCGTCGTGACGGTGACCGGGCGCGATGAGGGGGTTCCCGCATCGTCGGGCATCTACATCGGGACCGAGGCGATACTCCATCGGGTTCGTTCAGCCGATGTGGTCGCCTTCTTGGAGTTCGACTCCGAGATGCTCGCGCCACGATTTCGCGCCAGCGAACAGGCCCTGGCGCTGATCGTGCGTGCGGGACGGATGGCCCCAGAGGTGCTCGTCCAGACGTTCTCGCCGGATCACGACGTGTTGCGCGCAGCATCGACCGGCAATCCCGCGTTGATCCTCGACGGGGAACGTTCCCGCCGCCAGCTCCTGGGGCTGCCGCCATACGGTTCGCTGGCGGTGGTGTCGGGAGCGGGAGCGAGTGGAATGGTCGCGCAGCTTCCCCGCCCCGGTATCGAGGTCGGTGGGGACGGTGAAGAGAGGTATCTGGTGCGGGGGAGTGACTGGGTGAGTCTCGGCCTTGCACTCAACTCGGTCGAGCGCCCACCGGGCGCACGCACCCGAGTCGAAGTCGACCCTGCCCGTATCTGACCGGCCATGCGTCTCGGCGTGACCCGTCCGCGTTCGAACTCATCGCGGAGTGGTGAGCGCGGCGAACCGGGCGTCGTCGATGTTGCCGCCGGAGAGGACGAGGCCGACGCGGCGCCCGGCGAATCGCGGACGATCGACGACAACCGCGGCGAGGCTGGCGACACCGCTCGGTTCGAGGCGTCGGCCGAGCAGACGCAGAGCGCTGCGCATCGCGTCGACGAGGTCGTCGTCGGTCACCGTCACCACGTCGGAGACCAGGTCGCGGTTGATCGCGAACGTGGTCGGCCCTGGCGATGTCACCGCGAGGCCGTCCGCGATCGTCGTGGGCTGAGCGATGCGAACGGGGTGACCTGCCTCGAACGACCGTCGAGTGTCGTCGGCATTCGCCGGCTCGACGCCGATGACCTCACAGGAGGGATCGAGTTGGCGGATCGCGGACGCGCATCCAGCCATCAGGCCGCCACCCGACATCGGCACGATCAGGACGTCCAGCGGGCCGACCTGTTCGTGGAGTTCCAGTGCTGTGGTGCCCTGGCCCTGCATCACGAGAGGGTCCTCGAACGGGTGCACGAACGTGGCACCGGTTTCGGCGACCTGTGCGCGCGCGGCGGCCTCGCGGTCGGGAACGAAACGATCGAAGGTGACGATCTTCGCACCGAACTGCTCGATCAAGGTTCGCTTCGCCGCGGCGACGTCGTTCGGCACATGCACCGTTGCGTCGATGCCGAGCAGTTGGGCTGCGCACGCGACCGCGGCGCCATGATTGCCGGACGACACGGCGACGACACCGAGCGGTCGATCGGCCTCGGGGATCAGGGAGAGTCGGTGCAGGGCCCCGCGGAACTTGAACGATCCGGCGCGCTGCTGCGACTCGTCCTTGGCGAAGATCGTGGCACCGGTGAGCGCATCGAGCCGATCGGAGCGAATCACCGGCGTGACGATCGCTTCGCTGGTGATGACGTTCGCGGCGGCACGGATCGCCGCGAGATCGATCATGGGCTCTGGTCCGCTGGGGTGACGACGAGGAGACGGAATCCTGCCTTCGAGCTGACGCGCTCGCATCGATAGCCCTCGCTGGTCAACCAGTGCTGGAGTGAATCAGCGCCGAGGTGCTTCTGGACCACCAGCACAGCGGTGCCGTCCAGGCGAGCAAGCCATCGCAGGAGCAGTTCGTGCAGGGCGGCCTTCCCGATCCGAATCGGCGGGTTGGACCAGATCGCCGAGAACGCGATGTCGGAGGGCACCTGTTCGGGCCGAACTGCCCGGATGTTGGACACCCCGTTGCGTTCGGCGTTTCGCATGGTGAGATCGAGGGCCCGAGTGTTGACGTCGACCGCCCAGACGGTTGCGTCCGGCGAACGGCGGGCCATCGTCAGGGCGATCGCTCCGGAACCGCAGCCCAGGTCGAGCAGCTGCCCGGTGCTCGGCAGCGGGAGGTCGGCGCGCAGCAGCATCGAGGTCGCCGTGTCGAGGTGGCCCCGTGAGAACACACCGCGATCGGTCTCCATCGTGAACGCGGTGTCCGGCAACGTGACGTCGATCATGACGGGGTCCGACGGCGTGCCGGGTTCGTCATCGAAGTACTGGCCCAGGAGTGGGGCGTCACGGTCGGCGGACACTCCCGTAGCCTGGCAGAGATGTCGTACACCATTCGCACCTACGGCGACC
>Ga0316193_10002597_pt1 | contig 12771 bp, 11 predicted proteins | sample MerIslsedime2_MG_FD_207735 | JGI IMG/M metagenome (GOLD analysis project Ga0316193, IMG submission 207735) | Coastal sediment microbial communities from Maine, United States - Merrow Island sediment 2 | ecosystem: Environmental > Aquatic > Marine > Coastal > Sediment | place: USA: Maine... | reverse complement strand
CTGGGGAATCTAATCCAATTAACGCTTCCGTGACACCCATGTTCAAAGCACAGATCTTCTCCATCAAAAGATATGTGGCCTGCTTTAGCGGTGAAAGTTCGCTGAACCATTCTTCATATTTTGCAGAAGCACGTACCCCCTCTTCGGGTCCCAGGGATTCGAATCGTGTCATGGTTTATTTTTCCTTTCCATCATTACTTCCCTCTTCAATATTTGACACCGTCTAACAGAGACACCACGTTGTCTGTGGATGATGCAAGCCCGATGCCAACAAAAAACCCCCCATCGACCCTATGACGATGGGGGCAATCCATGGAAGGGATATGAATGAGTGACCCCAACATTCACTCACGGATTAACTCATGCAAACCCGATGCCAAGAAAAAAGGAACCCCCACCTTAATTGGCTGGTTGGTGGGGATCCAAACATCGGGTCGGGTGGGTGAACACCATGCTCACCACACTGGTTCACTAATGCAAACCCGATGCCAAAAAAAAGAAAACCCCCACTGACCAGTGATGGCCTGTGGGGGCGGGAGAGAAGTTAGGTAGGACTAAGACCTGGCAAGAAATGGCCCTACCCACTTCACATCTTGCCACAAAAGAGGTGGATGTCACAAATATGAGTTGATTAAGACTCAAGCACACGTAGTCCCACTATTATCAGTACGCCTATAATCAGAATTTCTGGGATTGTATCAATTATCATAGTTGGTCTCCTTCTCAAATGCAGCTGATATTTTCAAAGTAGAAAAAAGCCCCCATCGAACCAGGCACGGATGGCTGATAGGGGCAAGGGCCATAGAGTGTAGAGCAAGACAAAGAGACGTGAACTCTACATCCACTTGTATAGGCAGGAATAGTGCCATACATACAAACAAATGGAAAAAGCATTAAATTACAGTAAGTTAATCTCAATGATCTACATCTGGGCGATTTTGTCAAATCGTGAAATATGACTATATGGCTAATTTCAAGTTGGCCGAAAAGCCAAGACATTGCCGGTAGGTAGCGGCATGGAAGGGTGGGAGCGGACTTTGTATTACATCCCTTAATTCACACTCTGCTGGAATTTAATCTAGCACAAATTGTGGTAGCAGGTTCTTCTGGGGAAAAGTGTGGATTAAAGTATGTAATCCACAATCCGGGTGGGTCAGCCAGGACTTGAGGTAATCACTTTTGCACTAAGCACTCAAATTATGCAGATATGATCAGCATATGTGAAGTTTTCCTGAAAATCAGGAACTAAACATATATAGCAGAACCTTTTACATAACACTCTAATGATATAATAGCCATATATGGTAGCAGTTCCTTGAACGATAAAGTGTGTATTAAAGTATCTGCATTTCCAAGAAAATGGCCAGAGAAATCATGTACTAACGATATGGAACCATAGGCTCCGCAGTGAACGCACAGATCCTGATCTGGCACATAATGGATTAGCAAATTCATCCTAGACTCAGACAATTCCGATCTATATCATTAAACCCGTATCACTGAGATATTTACAGGTTCCCAGATGAATTGGTGCCCGCAGAGCCTCAACCATATTCTTAGGTCAGAAGCGAATAGAGTGCAGATGAGCAATGTGGCATGCTTCACAATTGGAGAGCGGGGGGCGCTCGCACACTCAACTGCAAAATTCTAATTCGCTCATATCAGGCTAAAAACTCACTGGCATCTAATCTCTGAGAGCCCCAAGGCGTTAATCCCATCCTCCAAGGCCATTGTTAGCTCCTGGATTTCTACGGCCCGCTTCGTTCTGCACTGCGGCACAGCCAAGCAGCTTTTGGCGCTTTGCTGCGGGCATTCGCACGAGCAGATAGATCCCGGCGCAGTAGCCCAGGAAGAATCGTAGCATGATCGCGATCGCCTTCGCCGATTTGCGACCAAGCAGAACCGACAGCGTATGAGCGAGGGTGTTTGCGAGATAGCGGAAGGCCCAGGCGCTCGATCGGACGAGCCAAGCAGGGTAAGAACCTGTCTGCAGCATCGAATCCCCCAGCACCTTCGAGGTCCCGAGGCTGTGGCAGATGCGTTTCAGGTAGTCGAACGAGATGCGGTCGGCCGGAATGAGGTGCTCGAGCTTACAATTGGGGTTGAAGAAAAGCGGCCCCTGCGCCCCGACCCGCAACGCCAACTCCACATCGCCGCCGGAGACGAGCTTTTCCCCCACACGGTCGCCGAGCAACTGTCGGTCAGTCCAGCCACTCGACTCGAGCGCTGCCCGTCGCAGCATCATACCCGCCCCGACAAGACATTGGACTCGTCGAACCTTACCGCCGTGACACTGCTGTGCGAAGGCCCATGCAAAGTCCATTACGTAGCTCTGAGGCTGACGCTCCCAATTAAGGGTCACCTCCCCCCCGAAGCCGCAGCAGTCGGGGTACTCGAGCGCGAAGGCGGCTGCCTGCTCGACCCAGTTCTCTGCGAGCAGGCAGTCGTCGTCGACATAGGCGATCCAATCGCCCGTCGTATTCTTGTATCCGCACACACGTGCAGGTGTCAGACCCTGCCTCGGTTCATGCACAGCGCGCAGCGGAATCTGGCCTATCTTTCTGTGCTTCTCGACTACCTCATATGTGTTGTCGGTGCAGTTGTTGTCGACGACCAACACGCTCCAATCGACATAATCTGGGATCCGTTGACGCGAGATCGCCTCCAAAATGCGGTTGAGCATAGAGGCTCGGTTGTAAGTACAAATTACAATATCGATGGATACACGCTCCATGGCGCTTCCTGATGTTCAAGAGGATACCGTCGACTAAGGAATCTGTCAGGCACCAAGCAGTGAGTCCTGCTGCCAGGCAACAGTGCCATGATTGCGAAGCTCACAAGAGCCCGCTCTTTGTCGCATACCCTACGAATTAGTTGAAATAATGCAAAGGTCTCCCCAGCCGAAAATTACATTTATACCCCACTCGACCCAGTTATTTTGCCCTATCAGCATATAAATAAATGTTCCAATTGAAGGTCACCATTTGGAATTTACAACCTTAGCATCTAGAACTTAACCCAGTCAAATTCACTGCAGGACAAGGCACGTTCCAGCTCTTGGGGAAGAAATTGTCAGTTATCATTGTGGTATTTTTTTTCCATTCTAGTACCTCGATTTCCCATTTTGTGAGGTAGACTTCCCTAGCCAGCGCTGGATAAACATATGAAAAAACTATGCAAAAAACAAAAATGTCCAATTTGGCATAATCCTTGTTTAGATGAACAGCGGGACATTATATATGATTCGTGTTTTCTTATTTTCGTAGCGACTTTATTGATGCATAAATCTCATTGTAATTCTCCTCTAGTTTCCGTTGTGATCCCAGCGCACAATGCTGGGGTTTTTATACACAAAACGCTTAACGCTGTTATTGCTCAAACATATAGGAATTTAGAAGTCTTAGTCGTTGACGACGGCTCTACTGATGATACGAGTCGCATTGTCGAATCATTTGTCAAGCGGGACCACCGTATCATCTTGGTACAACAACAACAATCAGGCGTTGCCGAGGCCCGTAACGTCGGAATCGAGAGGTCCAGTGGTGAGTTCATTGCACCACTTGACGCAGACGATGTTTGGCATCCTAGAAATATTGAAAAACAGGTCCTCTGCTTTTTAGATGGGGATCCGCTCGTTGGTTTAATCTATGGTTGGTCAGCTGTCATCGACGAAGACGACATTTTCACCGGAGATTTTATTGCCTCGAACATAGAGGGAAATGTTTTCCAGACCTTATTAGCTCGCAACTTTTTGGGTAATGCAAGTGCGTCACTAATCCGTCGTACTTGTTTTGACAAGGTCGGATTATATGACTGCAAATTCTTTCGTGGAAATGCTCAGGGTTGTGAGGACTGGGATATGTATCTACGCATTGCCCAACAATACGAATTCCGTGTTGTACCAGAATTCTTGATTGGCTATCGCAGAGTCAAAAACAGCATGTCCCACAACTATGAAAGGATGGAAAAATCTCATAGTATACTGATGAGCGATATAGATTCCGTATGTGCGCGAATACCTGATATTTTTTTTCGATTATCAAAAATTAATTACTATATTTATTTTTCTTACGAAAATTACAATAGTAAGAACTACAAACAAGTTCGGTTTTGGTTACGTAAGAGTTTAGAAGTTGACCTCATTCTGACTTTAGTATCCTTTCGATTATACAAGATAATATTTAGGATTTTTTTGAATTCTATAAAGGAGTTATTAGATGAAAAGAACGATAGCAATATTCATCATAAACAAATATACCTAAGTGAATTCAAAAATTGCTCCAATTTAATTTCAAATTTTGCCATTGTAACGAATAGAACTCATCTAAAGTTTGTGCTTGTTATAAAAACACTATATCATCGATTGTTGCAAATTTTATATGAGAGGTATCAGGATTGATGAAAGAAAAAAAGGCGATTAGAGCCCTTGTGCCACTCATCAAACTTTATCCTTGGTTTATTCCTTCAATAATTTCCTTGGGGGTTCTGTCGTCACTTGCAGAAGGTCTAGGAATTACAATGTTTATCCCCTTCTTACAGAGTCTGAACCAATCAGTGCATCAATCCACAAGTACTAATTTTTTAATCGAGTTCGCAAGTGGACTATTTAGCTTTCTTCCGTCCGGTAGTCGACCCTTGATTATTCCTCTATTTATCTTTGGATGCATTCTGCTCAAGAATTTGCTCGCTTGCGGCAACTTGACACTTTTTGGCTGGTTCAATTCCAGGATTAGCCATAGACTGCGCTCTGATACATTCAGTCAACTACTGAGTTCGAGTGGCAGCTACCTTGATACCGTGGATTCGGGGACGTTGCTCAACACGTTGGCGACTGAGACTTGGCGTACAAGTGAGGCGTTGGAGTCGTTAGTAAAGCTCATAATCAATGGTTGTACAGTCGTTGTCTTTTCAATCTTATTATTGCTGATCTCCTGGCAACTTACATTGTTGGTTGGCCTGATAATGGTGCTGATATCCATTATTATTCAGTTTTTAACTCGCCGGGTGAAGGTTCTTGGAATAGAAGCAGTGGAATCCAATGCGACTCTAGCAAAACGTATGCATCAGGGGGTAGTTGGAATAAGGGATATTTGGGCGTTTGGGAGGGAACGCTTTGAGCAAGAAAGATTTGATCGGGCTTCAGAGCTGGTTCGCTCCACCTTTATGAAGCTCGGCATTCTCTCTGGTGTTGTGAATCCCCTCTACGAAGTGCTTTCTGCATTCTTAGTATTAGGCATTCTAGTTGTGGTACTCCTTCAAGACCGGACTGCCCTGCCGATTCTGCTCACTTTTTTGCTTATGCTGTACCGACTTCAGCCACAGGTCCAACAGCTCGGCAGCAATCGTGTCAGGTTTCTTTCTTTGGTAGCTTCAGTTAGAGAGGTAATCTCTTTCCTGGATTATTCTGATAAACATTATATCTCCTCAGGTTGGATTCCTTTCCAGGGTTTAAAGCACGCTATTTCCCTGGAATCGGTCAGTTTCCGATACAATTCTCAAAGAGATCTCGCCCTACGTGATATTTCCATTGTTATTCCACAAGGAAAAACAACAGCCCTTGTTGGCCCTTCCGGGGCCGGAAAATCTACCCTTGTAAATCTTATTTGCCGCTTTTATGAAGTCACTGAAGGCGCAATTTTTGCAGATGGTCGTCCCCTACTGGAGCTTGATCTAGCTTCTTGGCGCAGTCGGATTGCAATTGTCAGTCAACACAGTCACATATTCAACGCAACGATCTTGGAAAATATTGCCTATGGTCGGCTCGATGCCAAGGAAGAAGAAGTGGTTGCAGCAGCAAAACAGGCGCATGCCCATGAATTTATCCAACCGCTGACTCGGGGCTATGATACGTGTGTCGGTGAGCAGGGAATCCGCCTCTCAGGCGGACAGCGGCAGCGCATTGCACTGGCGCGTGCTATTGTCCGCAATCCGGATATTCTTATTCTAGATGAAGCAACCAGTTCTCTAGACATTATTTCGGAAAATTTGATTCAAGAAGCACTCAATGCCCTCAAGCAGGACCGTACCGTGATTATTATTGCACATCGTTTTTCAACGATTGAACAAGCGGATGAGATCGTTGTTCTCAAAGATGGGTGTGTTGTGGAGCAAGGACATCTCCGGAATCTTATGCAATTGAATGGACTCTTTGCAAGACTTTATCGACTGCAGCATTCAAATACAAAATCTAAACCCCTTTAGGTAGACTGCTTATGTCCTATGCGATAATCGACCTTGAAGTAACTCAAGCGCTACCACGCTATCTCTCTGCTGCAGGTAACGTGGGCATAGCCTTTATTTTTCGATATAAAGGAAGACCTATAGGCTTTTTCATGAAACCATTACCTTCACGGACTGTATTATCGCAGGAGGAATTAGAGTCGCTCTTGAGCCGAGCAATCGGACCCAAATTGCTCCAGGAGAAGATAAGGGAAGAACTGGTTCCTCCGCAAAGTGAAGCCCCATTTCCAACTCTCACTGTGGCTATCTGCACCAAAGACCGCCCCGAGAACCTGGCTCTATGCTTGGAGAGTTTGTTGAAGATTCAGGTCACGCAATGTTCTCCACATTTTGAAGTGTTAGTTGTTGACAATGCACCCTCCGACGAGCAAACCAGAAACTTGGTCACGAATTTCCCTCATGTAAGTTATGTACAGGAACCAATGGCAGGTCTGAATTTCGCCCGCAATCGAGCTATTAAGGAAGCATCAGGTGAAATTCTCGCCTATCTCGACGACGATGTAACGGTGGATAGCCAATGGTTGAACGGCCTGAGTGAAGCGTGGTTAGAAAATCCGGATGCTGCTGCTTTTACAGGACTGGTACTACCCTACGAGTTGACCACAAAGGCACAAATTCTCTTTGAAGAAAGAGGTGGTTTCCGTCGAGGTTTCGAAAAAATTCACTATGGACAAATCCTGCCAGGCAATCCTCTTTATCCCTGTGGAGCAGGTATTTTCGGCGCAGGATGTAACATGGCCTTTCGCCGTGAAGTCCTGCTTGAACTTGGAGGTTTTGACGAGGCCCTAGACACGGGGACTCCCCTGCCAGGTGGCGGTGATTTGGATATCTTCTACCGAATCATCCGGGCAGGCCATGTACTTGTGTACGAGCCTCGATACCTCGTTTTCCATAAACATCGAAGGCTACTAGCAAAACTCCTACGTCAATATTGGAGTTGGGGACTAGGATTCATGGCGTTTGTCTCAAAGACTTACCAGCGGGATAGCACCCAGCGTTCAAAGCTCCGCCGATTAGTGTCATGGTGGTTCAAAGACCAAGTACATCAGCTCGGGAAGAGTTTAATTGGCCATCATCCTTTGCCTCCTAGGATGATGTTGGCAGAACTCTGGGGTGGCGTTGTTGGCCTAATGGGAGAGTACACCCGCTCACAACGTAGGGTTGAGAGGATTCGGAGGCAGTTCATATAGAATGACGTGTTCTGGTTGATTTACTCGAGACCTGATCTCATCTTGATGAGTTGGCGGTTGATAGTTACACCGCCGAAATGTCAAGGGAGTAGTGATTAAGTCCTGAGGTACCTAGCGTGGGTATTCCCTACAAGATTCTTCATATTAAGCTGAATGAAGGCATCCCAACACTGCCACATGCCCCTGGCTGTGGAGTACTTTATGTGGTCTTCTGGTGGCATAATATTCCCCTTGGCCACAGGGAAATCTCGTCCGCCCAGCTACCGATGCAGGCAATGCAAGTGGCGAATTTAGCTGTTCAAGAGATAACTCTATCAGTTGGCGATAAGCTTTTTCCTGAGGGGTTTAAAGCGCCACTTTCTGAACACTTTGATTGTCAAGAACAGAGTGGAGCATTAGAGTTCTCTTCCTTGCTGGCATTGGAGCGGCCCATGGAAAAACTTTCCGAAGTGTTGCTGATACGAGAACCTCAATCTATCACTCCAACTGTCTCCGTGGTGATTTGCACCCGAGATCGCCCGGAGCAATTAGAGCGATGTTTGAAATCTCTTCAGAATTTATCACATACACCTCAGGAAATTATTGTCGTGGATAATGCGCCTAGCACAGAGGAGACTCTTTTAGTCGTTAGTCAGCAGCCTGAATGCCGCTACATACTAGAGCCTCGACCTGGTCTGAGCGCCGCTCGAAATACCGGTATAAAGAACAGTAGAGGTAGCATTATTGCCTTCACCGATGATGATGTTTTGGTTCATCCCGACTGGGTCATGCGACTAAAGGAAAGCTTTCAGAATCCACTGGTTATGGCCGTAACCGGACAAGTATTACCGGGGGAACTGGAGACAGAAGCGCAGTTGATCTTCGAAACGAAACTCGGAAACTTCGGCTGGGGATACCGTACACGAACTTTCGACCAACGATTTTTTCGGGCGACAAAACATCTCGGTGTTCCTGTTTGGCGAATCGGAGCTGGTGCTAACATGGCCTTTCGACGCCAAGTCTTCGAGCTGGTTGGATACTTTGACGAGCGGTTAGGGGCAGGAGCATCTGGATGCAGTGAGGATTCAGAAATCTGGTACAGGATCTTGGCTAAGGGTTGGATTTGTCAGTATGAACCGAAAGCGGTGGTTTACCATTATCACAGGAGAGACCTGGATGGTTTGAGAGATCAAATGTACCGATATATGAGAGGGCACGTGACAGCATTAATGGTCCAGTTTGGTAGATACAGACACTCGGGCAATTTACTTCGTCTGCTTTTCTTCTTACCGGTATATTATTTCAAACTGTTGCTCTTTGGCCTTCTCAGAGGTTTTGGGCTTAGACACAAAACATACCTTCAAGAGATGTTGGGCTGCTTAGCGGGAGTAAAGTTTTACGTTCAGAATCGTAATGTTGGTGATCGTTGATTAGAACCGTAACTATAACATATTTGAACAAACACACAGAATCCCTACTCAGCTAGCGATCAACAGCTATGTGTAAAGCTACGCTAAATCGGTTTTTGACGAATAATCCCTTTTATAGTCCATTGACACAGGGATTTTTTTACCGGGAGAAAATGCGTGCAATCCACAGAGTTGCACCTGAAAAAAACTTATTGGAGATCTTAGAAGTTGGTGGCGGAAAGAGTGGTCTGACGGCTCTCTTATATCCAGAAGCCCGGGTCGCCAATCTAGATCTTAGCTATGAGTACTCCCGGGCTCCTTGTAATCAAGAAGAAAGAGTCCGCTTTATTTGTGGAGATGGGATCCACCTGCCCTTCAAAAATCAATCCTTTGACGCTGTAACTTTATTCGATGTTTTGGAACACATGCCAAATCACAAAAAAGCAGTCTCAGAGGTAATGCGGGTACTCCGACCCGGAGGCTTTATCTTGGTAAGCACTCCCAATAAAAACTGGCGGTTTCCTTATTATGGATTCATGGAATCTTTTTGTCCGAGTGATACTGAGATCATGGCGGAATGGGGTCATGTCCGGCGAGGCTATGCACTAGTCAAACTACAGGAACTCATAGGTTTGCCTTGCTTGGACTATGCCAATTTTATTAATCCCTTTACTGTTCTTTGTCATGATTTTGCCTGGTCCAACTTATCCTCTATTCAACGTGAATTCTTTTGCGTAATGCTCAGCCCATTGACCTGGTTGGGTTACTACCTACATAAGCCTGAAACAATCGGCACTGAGACTGCTTCGGTTTGGCAAAAAGTGGGTGACAGATGAAGGTAAATGCATTGGGCGACTTATAGCATTCTCGCTTCAAAGGAGATGATCAATATCTCCACATTGATGGCGAAGAGGCTTCTATAATAACAGCGATGGTACCACCATCAAGAGTATTGCTTTATCTGATGAGGTAACTCATGAGTCCTGCGCCAGCGCCAACCACTCACCCAGTTAATGGAGGTCTACCCCTCTGAACTCCAACCCAAAACCAACCATAGCTCTGCTCCATTGGGGTGATTTGATTGAAGACTTCCTTGACAGTATAGGTATCTCTTTTGACCGATTCTGCAAAGAAATGACGGGTGGTTGGATGTTCGGCTACATCGATGCTCTGCAACACGCGGGCTTCAAGACGATCCTTTTTTGTGTCTCTGCCCGGGTAACATTACCGTCACGTCGTACCCACATGCCCACTGGTTCGACGATCTGCGTGCTGCCTGCATCAAATAGCTATCGCGCCATTCATCGCCGCATGCTGAATCCTTATGGATGGAGCGTTAGAGATGCTTTTGGTGATGCCCGGGGGGCGCGTTACGTTATGTTGGCTATACTCAAAAACGTGGCGCCCTACTTGGCTACACCGTTAAGGAAACTAGCTCGCGAACTTCGAAATGAAAACTGTAAAGCCATTTTGTGCCAAGAATATGAATATGCTCGCTTTGATATGTGTGTGTTACTGGGACATTTGATGCGTTTACCAGTGTTCGCTACGTTTCAAGGGGGGGATTACAAGTATAGCCAACTTGAGCATCTTTTACGTCCATTTACAATGCGTTTCTGTTCAGGCTTAATAATTGCATCCAATGTTGAGATACAGCGAGTGAGGTCTCGCTACGGCGTTTCTCTTAGGAAGATAGCTCGCATCTTCAACCCCTTGGACTTGCGAGTTTGGCATGGAGGTAACCGGAGTTTGGCCCGGCAAGCACTGAATATTCCGTCAGAAGCTCAAGTGGTGGTGTGGCACGGCCGGATTGACCTGCATCGCAAAGGGTTAGATATACTGATCGATGCCTGGGAAAGGGTTCATCGTAATCGCTCTGGGCGAGACCTGCGTTTGCTCCTCGTCGGCACCGGTAGTGATGTGGAGCTACTGCGTCAGCGCCTCTCAGTAATGCAGTTGCACGGCGTACTATGGGTGAACGAGTATATACTAGACCGTACAGCCATCCGCAACTATCTCTCTGCTGCTGACATCTATGTGCTCCCGTCTCGTCATGAGGGCTTTCCAGTAGCGCCCCTCGAGGCAATGGCTTGTGGTCTGCCTGTGGTTGCTACAGATGCACCTGGGGTTTCAGATATTTTAGAGGGTGGAGAGAACTCGGGAGGGATAGTAGTTCCTCGTGAAAACTCGGAAGCAATGGCGCTAGCGATTGGTCGTATTCTTGATAACGAGCCACTGAGGCGCGATCTAGGTAGGCAGGCTCGACTTAGGGTGGAGAGCCAATTTTCCTTAGAGGCGGTGGGCAAACAGCTACGTAGTTTCATAGGGCGAGCGGTGGCGTGTCGATGTCCATCAGTATAATCATATGCACATATAATCGGGCAGGTCTCCTCGAACGTGCATTGAGGGCTCTTGCTCGCCAGACCATCCGACCTGAACACTTTGAGGTAATCGTGATTGATGACTGCTCTGAAGATGCTACCGCCACGGTATGTGACATAGCTCGTCGAGATCTACCGAACTTAAGGTATGTCTGCAACAGCACAAATATGGGCATCCCAGGTGCTGCCAATCGGGGAATATGTGTATCTAGCGGTGACCGCCTGCTCTTTACGGATGATGACTGCATTGCTCATAACAACTGGGTAGAGTGCATGGGGAAAGCTCTCTTGAGTGAGCCTATTGTAGCGGGTGCTGTCGCAAGCCCTGTTTCAAACTACATTAGGCTGTGCCACAACATAGCCGAGTTTCATCGCTTTATGCCTGGCCTCAAGGGCGGCCCTGTGCAGTTCATTGCAGGTGCGAACATGGGTATTAGGCGATCAGTAATTGAAGAACTCGCCGGCTTCCAGAATTGCGCGATGCTGGCTCCAGATATGGAGATGGTACTCCGTGCCCAGTCAAAAGGGCATAGCATCTTTTTCGAGCCTAATGCAATCGTTACCCACAATCCTGACCGTACCACACTGGCCAGCGTCTTCAGGTACGCTTCAAAACATGCTTCCGAGACAGTTGTATATCGCAATCAATATCGCTCGTTGTTACGGACTCCCTTTGTGATTCGGTTATCCGCCCTAACGGTTCTCGCATCTCCGCTCATTGCTTTTAAGGTTACCCTTGGGATTTACTTGAAGAATACTAGTCTTATGAGGTTTTTTGGGACTATACCTCTGGTCTACTTGCTTAAGGTGGCATGGTGCTGGGGTGCTGCCGTGGGTTTGCGAAAACATGAAAGGCGGAAGACTGAGTGGTTTGCATCTTCGTCGAGTCCATGAGAGTCCTCGGAGATCTAAACCTTGTAAAAAGCTTTGACAAGGTTCTGGCAACTATCTGGCTCTAGATCGGCATTGTTTCCATTCTAGAACTCTCTTCTCTCGGCAAATGGAGTCCTCATTTCTTGCAGCGTTTTACCCACCCCTTCATTCACAACCTGCCTAACCACAGTGCGCCGACAAGAATAAAAAATCTGAACCAACACCTTGTGCTCAGCCGCTTTATTTAAAATGTTTTGTTATCTTGCCAATACCTAAACTTGGCCAGAATTAAAGGTAAGAGAAGGAGATGTGACTTTTCGGGTGATGAGATACCTAAAGGTATTTCGATCATTATCGAAGTTTGTATTACATCCCTTAATTCACACTCTGCTGAAATTTAATCTGCCACAAAATATTGAGGGTTGTCAAGGAAGGGGGAGTACAAGCAGGTAGCGTTGTCCTGATGGCCGGTGACGTTAAGGGCGTGGCTGATGAGTTGGGGATACCGATGTTGCTTTAAGAGCAACCATGCAGAAGGTTTATTCCTTGCTCCACAGGTGGCTGTACGTGCTGTGGAGCATTGGGTCAGTGTGCACTGTGACAAAATCGTGGAGAAATCGGCGCTCTTCATCAGAAATTTCGATGAAGTGCAGACCCACTCCCAATACTGTATTCTTCTCATCGGAACTTAGAATATTG
>Ga0316193_10002594_pt1 | contig 12784 bp, 19 predicted proteins | sample MerIslsedime2_MG_FD_207735 | JGI IMG/M metagenome (GOLD analysis project Ga0316193, IMG submission 207735) | Coastal sediment microbial communities from Maine, United States - Merrow Island sediment 2 | ecosystem: Environmental > Aquatic > Marine > Coastal > Sediment | place: USA: Maine... | reverse complement strand
TGTCAGCCCCCATTGGTGGGCAAGCATCTTGTGCGATACGTTGGACAGCCAGCGCCCGGTGGCCATCATATCCATGATGGTCTGTAGCCGCTGCTCGCTGATGGGGAGCCCATCCCACCATTGTTCGAAGGCTTCACCGCGACGCGCTCGCGGGACGTACTGAGCGAGGCTCTCGAAGCGCTTGGCGATACCTTTCAGCTCGGCCTTGTCTGGCGCCTTCACCGTCGCCACTTTCCTCTTCGGACGCCGCGTCATGCTCGCCCCGGTGGTCCCCCGCAGTTGCGCGCCATCTCGACGAGCAACTCGGCGAAGTCAATCGGCGAGTCCATCGCCTGGTTTTCCGTCAATTTTTTAGCCCCTGCCGCGCCTCCAACAAAGCCAACCCGATGCGTTCCTTTCGGTTGCCGCCAATCCTTCAAGCCAAGCTCGATGGCCGCCAGGCGCGCGGTGTGCCCGACAATCAGCTCACCTCCCAAGCCCGGGTACCGGTTGGCAATGAGCGGGCGCACCCAACCGAATTCGCGGATCGAAGCGGCGACCTTGCTCACCGCCTTGGCGTTGATGCGCGGGTTGCCTGGCCACGGGTGGACGGCATCGAGGGGCAGCCATTGGAAATCGTCGCCCTGCTCGGAGGGGCCGAACCCGCCGTCGGCTGGGTTGCTCGGTTTCTTGGCCCGGGTCTTCTTGGCTTTCGCTGCCTTCTTCGCCGTCATCCCTCGAGCGTATCACGGGCCGGCGCGTTGGCTGCAACACGAAGTAGCTTGGCCCGGGTCCGGTACTGCGCCGGGGCGCCCCGTAGCGCGGTGATGATGGTCTCCTTGGTCATGTCCGCAGCAATGGCCAGGCCGCTAACCCCGAGCCGGGAGCGCGCCGACTGGACCCGCTCTAGCTCGCCGGCGTCGAGCGGACGGGTCTGCATCCTATGCCCCCTTCGGTGCCCCATCTTCCCCCGTTTCGGCGATCGCTTCCCAGTCGTCGGCAATGAGTCGCTCGGCTTGCGCAAGGTCGTGCTCGACGTCGATCAGCGCAAGCGCCTCCACTTTCAGCGACTCGAAAGCGTCGCGGACTCGGTTGCTCAAAGGCGCCCGCAACTCCGGTCGCTTCACCGCCACAACCCGGGCGTTCTCCACAATGGCCGCCAAGCGGCTCCATCGGCTATCAGGCATCATCATCGTCAAAGGCTAGCGCGTTTACAGCAATCCAGGCGATGCCGATGGGGAGGGCGATAGGCCACAGTAGCAGCCGGATGGGGGCGGCCGATGCGGCATTCGGGGCCAGCGCGACCATCCCGAGGATCGGCGCGGCCCACAACCAGAGGACGAGCAGGTCCATTACCGTGGCAACTTCACCAGACAAGCATCGTTCCAAATCTCGATGACGCTTCCGTCCAGCTTCGTCACGCTTAGCCCTCGCCCATTTCTGATGGGCTCGACTGCGGTAGCTTTGGTCATGCCAAGCAGATGGTGGTGACAATAAACCTCAAACGTCGGGACCTTTTCGGATGCGTCTTCCGGAGCCGGGTGGCAGCCAACGAGGGCGGCGAGCAGTGTGAAGCCGTGGCGTCTCATCACTCACCAGCCATCAGAGTGAGAGCTTCGCGCGAGCGCGCGACCGCCTGAGCCGGCGTGCTGCCCGACGCAAGGCATCCAGCCACGAGGTGCGGCATCGCTTGCCGCGACAGCTCACTCACCACGCCATCCATTTTGCCGATGCGCGTGCGCAGCTTGGCGAGCTCGGTGACCACGAGAGCGATGTCTTCGAGCAACACACCTTGCTTGTCACGTCCCTCGATGGGCAACGGGTGAAGCTCGATGCGTAGCCGCTCCATGGCTTCGTCGAGCGGAGTTGTCTTGGTCTTCTTGGTCATCGCGCTGCCTTCGCTTTCAGTTGGGTCAGGAAGAGTTGCAAGCCCGCAAGTGCCACGGCGGCAGCGTCGCATTCGTGTTCGTTGCAGCTCGGCCAACGGAAGAGATTTCTAATCGCAGCTTTGACCTCGGACTTCGAGGCCCGCGCCTTGCCCGTCGCTGCCATCTTCACCGCGCTGGCTTGCACCGCAAAACACGGCTTGCAGTCGCGGATGGCCATCATTCGCACCATACCCGTCACCTCGAGCAGGCGCCGGCTGGCGGCGTTCTGGTTGACGCCTCCGGCGAAAACTCCCGCTTGGTCCTCGTACGCGATGACGTCCGGGCAGTGCGTCGCTCTCACAGTGAGCATCGCGAGCGCCAACGCATCGAGCCTGGCGAGGTCGTTGCCACTGCTCGGCGAGCTTTCGACGAAGCGGCGCTCGCGGCATCGGGTGCTCGTCGGAGTGAACTCGACCACAACCAGGGCGAGCTTTGCAAAACCCGGGTCGACACCGAGCACCGTGATGGGGCGCGGGCGGTCGTTGGCCTTCGGGTCGTCGCTCAGCACGAGCCGGACTTGAGTCACCGCCGCCGAGTCCTTCGTTTCCGAAAGCCTCGGTACCTTGGCGCCTTTGGCTCGCGATTGGGCTCGCGCAAATAGGCGCAAAGATACTTCAGCTCAATTGCTTCGTGAAACACGCGGCTCGCGCATTGCTCTAGTCGCCTGCGGATCTCACTTAGCTCGGTCATGCGCGCTTCTTCCCTTTACGCCCTAGCCAAGATAGCGAGCGCTTCGTCGCGCGCTAGGTTGATACGAGCCATCGTCTCGGCGTTGCCTCCACGATCTGGATGGTGCTCAAGAGCGAGTTGCCTGTGCTTGGCGTGGACGACGTCCATGTCGGAATCATCACGATGGAGCCCGAGCACTTGCCAACAATCCTGAGCCGGCGGCAGGCGAGCAAAGCCCTCGAAGATGCGGTCGGCAATGGCGGAAGCCCCGGTGCGCTCCATCATCCGCAACGCCTCGAGGTAGAGCCCGATAGCGCGCATATTCTCCCGCACCGTGCGCCAGCAATCACACGGGATGACGACGGCCTTCCCTTTGCGAACCCAGTACACGGCAACGCCTGGGTCGCCTGGCTCGCGGTCGTTGGCGTACGGCAATCCGTCGCGCCGCAGGCGCTTGTTCGTCGAGATGACGACGTCATGCTGAGCCACTTTCATCATGCGCAACGAGTCGACCACACCGCTCGTTGCCTTCGCTTCGCTCACGTCGTACCGCGACGCTTTGCGAGCTCGCTCGTCGGTGCGCGCCCACCCGTCGGGCCACGCAAGCGGGTACCTTGTTGGGCTAGCTTCGCCCCAAAGCGTGCGCTGACTCATCGCATTTGCTCCCTTCAGCCCTCACTTGGCATCGCGAGGAAACGCGCGACGGCAGCTCACGGGGGGCATGGCAGACCGTCACACGCTTCCGCGTGGCGCCAAGCGAGGCGCTTGTGAGTCAGCCGACTTCGGCGAACTGAGCGTCGTCGTCGTCGTCGTTCACACCGAGCAAGTCCTGCTGCTTGGCGACCCATGCGAGACCCGTGTCGACCTCGCTGGCGAGCTGCGAAATGTTGGCGCGAAGGGTCTTGATCTCCGCGTTCCACTTCTCGACGTGGTCGGACTTTTTGCGCTCGAGTTGCTCGAGAGCGAGCTGCTCGGCGGCGAGGTCGTGTCCGCGCTTGTCGCGCTCTGACTTCGAGAGCTTGACTTGTGTTTGACCGGTTCGGTCGCTGTCGTTCGCTGCTGCCATCGTCTGCCTCCGTGAGCTTGCGTCGGGTTCGTCAAGTGGTCCGCCTGACGTCGCCAACCCTGCGGCAGGTCGAGCCACGAGCGCAAGCAAAAAGTTTTGGTGGGTCACCCGAGACCCCCCCAGACCCCCCGCCACTTGCTCGCTGGCCGGTCGCCGGCCGTCGGTCCAGCGGGCACCACTGCGCAAACCCCGGTTTTTCGACCCCCGGTTTTGCCGGGGTTTTTTGGTGATTTCGAAGTGACCCCGCGCGCGTGGGTTTGATAAATCAAACCCCCCTGTGCCCGCGTTCCGCCCGTGCCCGCGTTGCGCGCAAGCGCCCCCGGCCTTGGGGGCCAGGGCGCTGTGCGCTCGCACTGCCCCAAGAGTGACCCCAAGTGGTTCTGGGGGTACTGTTGGATCACTGGTTCGGTTAATCATTTGGGACCGGATCCCAGTACTTTGGCTGCCCCCGAACGCCGCTCCATTTGACGCGGATGCGGCCCGCCTTTTCGAGCACCTCGAAGGCTTGGGCTCCCTGTCTTTTGCTTTTGATTTCAAGCTCTTCTAAGATGGCGCGCATCGAGCGATTGGGCTTGTCGTGGATGGCTTGCAGGACCTCGTCGCAGATTTCTTGAAGCCTTTCCGGGTCGCGAAAGTCGGTTAAGGTCTCGTCGATTTCAGGAAGCGGCTCGGCGGTCAGGACTAGACCGACGTCCGGGGTGGGGGCACGGCTGGTGCCACTGTTGACCGCCTGGTCAGTTTCCCAGTCTGGGTCACCTGATGGTGAGTGCCCCACGGGGTGGATCCACTCCGGTTCACTATTGACCGCCGGGTCAGTTTCCCAGTTTGGAACACCTCCGGCCCCGAGGTTTATTTTCCAGCCTGTGCTAATCTGGGACACCCGGACCTTCACCGGGCGCAGCTCCGCGCCGTCCTTCAGGTTGCCGTCGAGCGCCCAGATCGCCGAGCAGTGGGCCGCGATGTTGCCGCTCCCTCGGAGGTCGTCGAGGCTGGTCACCTTGCTCGCCTTCGGATCCGTCGAGCGCTTGCGGTTGTGGTGCACGATGACGACGGCGCATCGCGTCGCGCGGCTCACGCGGTGAAGCATCACGAGCAGATTGCCGACGTCCGGCGAGTTTTCTTCGATGCCGAAGTAGGCCGCCGAAAAAGAGTCGATGACGCAAAGGGCGTAGCCCTCGCACTCGCGGGCGAGCAGCGCTTCGGTGGACGGGTCGGCGAGGTTCAGGCGGGGCAGCACGACCGGGTGGAGATGGTCGTCGGTGGTGTCGAGCGAGCGCCCGCGCATCAATTGCTGGATGCGTTGGCGGATGGAGTAGTCACCTTGCTCGAGGTCGAGGTAGAGCACCTTGCCGCGTCTTGCCGGGGCGAATCCGCAGAACGGCGTGCCCGTCGCAACGGCGATGGCGAGCTCGATGGCAACCCAGGACTTCCCTTTGCCTGGCGAGCCGAAGAGGATGATGGGCTCTTCGGGCACCGTGATGGCGAGGTCTTTCACGAGCCAATCGCGAGCCGGCAGGGGGGCGAAGATTTGCTCGTCGCCGAGCCGCTGCAACCGCGCCGACAGCGCGGTCATGGCGCCGCTGCGCAGCTCGTCGAGTTGCTTCAGTACGTCGTCGAGCTTGCCTGGTGCGGTCGCGTCGTGAAGCGCACGAGTGAGGCCATCGCGCACGAGCCGCTGCTGGGCGAGGTGCTTCAGCTCGGCGAGGGCTTCCGTCGTGTTGCCGCGCGTTGGCGTCGAGTCGAGCAGCTCTTCGGCATCGCCCGGATCCTTGAAGAACCGAGCCACTCCATTGCGTGCGATGGCGGGTGCGAGCTCGTCCGGATGGATGCCGGTGTTGACCAGTTTGGCGAGCGATTGCAGTGGACCACGAGGGAAGATGTCCGGGTCGAGTGGCAACATGGAAGCGCGCGCATGCTCGCTGCCGTACCAGTCGCCGAGGACTTCTTGAGCGACGCGGTTGTGCTGCTCGACGAGATGGTCAGGCGGTAAGGAGCGCATCGATCTCCGAGACGATTGAGCCGACCGTGAAGCGCCTTCGTGGGGCGTCGATGTCGCGCCCGTTGCGCGCGTAAAGGCGCCTCGTCACGGCCATCGCATGGGCGTTGTCTTCGGTGGTGTCGCCACCGAAAAGCCAGAGCCCGACGAGCAATCGATGGTGTCGCGGGAGCGCCCCTCTCATGTCGTCGAAAAGGTCGGCGGGGACGGGCGGGAGGGCGGTTGACGCTGGCTGGATCCAGCGCGTAGGGTGCATCGTCAATTTGGGAATCCCTCTGATGTGAGTGGCCCGCCCTCGAGCAGATTTGGACGCCTGCTCGAGGGCGGTTCGGTGTCCCCCGGATGGGGGGATCCACCATTGACCGAAGCGGCACACCGGGTAAACGGGGCGCTAGAGGGAGGCCGCGAAAAAGGTAGCAGGGGGGCGTACCTGCGTGGCCGGTCAGTGCCGCAAGCTGTGCGCAAGCTGCGGCTGTTCCCAATGGGAACGAAAAAAACGGCGAGGGGGCGCGTTTTTGGGGTTCAGATTTTGCGGCGGTCGCCGTTCAATAGGGGTGAAGCAAGCGGCAGCCCATCGCAACCCGGGCGCCGCGACTGACAACCGAAGGAGAAACTCGAATGACGATTTACAGCATCACGAACAGGATTTCTGGCCTGGACCTCGGCAGCTACGAGGCTGACAGCCCCGAGGCGGCTCTCGACGCGATGGCCCGCGACGCCGGGTACGAGAGCCACACCGAGGCGTGCGAGGCCGCCCCGGTCGAGCCGGGCGAGCTGCTCGTCGAGGAGCGGAAGCTCCTCATCGGACGCGACGCAATCGACCACGCCCGCAAGCACGGGCTCACCGTGAGCAAGTATGCAGACCCAATTGATGACGCCCGAGAGGGTCTGAGCGTCAGCGAGGCGGAGGACATTGCGGCCGAAGATGCCTCGCTCATCTACTGCCGCACTGTGAAGACGCGCGCCCATCTCCGCTACCGACCCGACGCGAGCGCGGTCTCTATCACGCTGCCTGACTACGTGGGGACCAGTTTGCTGGCCGCGTTGCACCGGCTCGCGGCGAATGTGATCGAGGCAACGAGCGACCTCGGGACGGCGGTCAGTGTCGACCGTCTCAACCTCGCGTTGGTTGTCGAGGTCACGGCCGCTCACTCGATGGACGAGGTCGATGTGCATCTTGCGCGGCTCATGGATTGCATGACGATCGATTCCAGGAGGGCGAGCTGATGTTCATCGAGAGCCGCTTCGCGGGGCGCTGTCGCAAGTGCAAGGGGGACGTCGCCCCGGGCGATCGCGTCGAGTGGAACAAGGGCAAAAAAGGCGTCTACTGCATGGCGTGCTCGCCGGCGATGGCGCGCGCCGAGCACAAGGCATCGACCTCCCGCGCCGAGACGACGGACCTCGAGGTGCCCGTCCCCGAGGGGCTGGCGATGCGCGACTATCAGAGGGCTGGCGTCGCGGTGATGCTCGAGCACGACGAGGGCTCACTGCTTGCTGACGAGCCCGGGCTCGGCAAGACGATCCAGGTCGCCGGACTGATGAACTCGCGGCACTACGCGCGCGTGGTCATCGTGTGCCCGAAGTCACTGTGCATCAACTGGCGGCGCGAGCTGTCGAAGTGGCTCCTCGCACCGCGCGACGTGCAGCCGGTGAAGGTCAACCCGGATGCTGAGGTCGTGGTCGGTAGCTACGAAGACGCGAAGAAATTCGTCGACACCTTGGCGCACTCGCGCCCGATCGATCTGCTCGTGATCGACGAGGTCCACTTCTGCAAAAACCCGAAGACGCAACGCGCGAAGGTGATGGCGCAGCTTCGGGCGAACGCGACGAAAATCGTCGCGATGACGGGCACGCCGATCGTCAATCGACCGGTGGAGCTTTTCCCGATCTTGAAGCTCGTTGCGCCGCAGCAATGGGATCCGAACGGCAAGGGGTTTTTCCCATTCGCGAAACGCTATTGCGACGCGCACAAGAAGCAGGTCACTCGAGACAAGGCGGTGTGGGACTTCAACGGCGCGAGCCACCTGCCCGAGCTGCAAACGAGATTGCGCTCGACGTGCATGGTGCGCCGGCTCAAGGGCGACGTACTGAAAGAGCTGCCCTCGAAAGTGCGCCAGCTCGTCGAGCTGCCGGCGAACGCGAAGGTACTGAAGTTGGATCGCGTCGAGCGCACCGCTTCACCAGTAGACTACGAGGATGCGCTCGCCTCGCTGGAAAGCAGCGTGGGGAGGTTCGAGGAGATGAGCGCCATTCGCCGCGACATGGCGCTTGCGATGCTGCCTGGTATCGTGACGCATCTCGAAGAGCTGCTTGCCGACAACGGCGATTCGCTCGTGATTGGCGCCCATCATCACGAGGTCATCGACGCGATCGCAGAAAAGCTCGCGCCCTTTGGTGTCGTGACGCTGACCGGCAACGACAACGAGGAGCAGCGACAGCGCGCGGTCGACGATTTCCAGGCGGGGAAGGCGCGCGTCTTCATCGGGCAGATCCAAGCAGCTGGCGTCGGTCTGACGCTGACTCGGGCAAGTACGGTCGTGCTCGTCGAACTCCCGTGGACGCCGGGCGACGCGACGCAGTTCGAGGATCGGTGCCACCGCATCGGGCAGACTCGCGGCGTGGTCGTCCAACACCTCGTGGCGGACGGCACGCTTGGCGCGCACATGGCACGCGTGCTGATTCACAAGCAGGGGATTGCTGACGCTGCGCTCGACGAGCCACCGCCCGAGCGCCCGAAGCCGGTCGTCATCCAGCCCACCGAGCCCGGGCACAAGCCCCGCACGGTGCATCCCGAGGGATGGGAGCGCGACGGCAACACGGTGCGCGACGTGTCGCCGGAGCACCGGAACATGGTGCTGGATGCGCTTCGCCGAATCGACGCCAACTGCGACGGGGCGCACCAGCGCGACGGCGCCGGGTGGGCGATGATTGACGTCGCGTTCGGGTCGTCGCTGGCGTCGCGTAGTGAGCTGACCTCGCGCCAGGCGCAAGCCGGGCTGCGCTTGTGCCGGAAGTACCATCGTCAGCTTTCGGGGCATGCCGTTTTGGCCTTCGTCGACGGCACCGGGAAGAGGAAAAAAGCGCTTTAGGATCCGCGCCCACGACCGTTCGTTAGTGGTGAGACCACGGCGCCACGCAACGGCGCCGCCGGTCGACAACCTAGCGAGAAACCATGCAGCCCAGCCTTTACGAGATGCCGCTCCCTTTGCCCGCCCGCCTGCCCCACGACGTCGAAGCCATGCTCTCGTATGAGTGGGTGCACACGGCGGACAGCCGGCGCCTTCGTCGCACGGCAGAGCTGAGCGCCGCCGATGCGGGCATCACCCTGGACGGCGCGACGCTGGCCGACGACCTCGCTTGATCGCAACCAAAAGAGGAAACCATGTTCAAAACGAATCGAACCGAAGTGAGCCAGGCGCCGACGTTGCGCCGGCCGTGCACGACGACCATCCCGCCCTACGTGGAGCCGCCCCCGCTGGTGATGCCGGACATCGACAACACTCTCCCAGGCGTCCACCTGAAAAACAACTTCAGCTCGGAGCTTTACCTTCAGCTCGCCGCCATTCATGAAGAGCGAGCGACTGGCGGCACATGGGAAAGCCACCGCCACGACTGGACCAAAACTTTCGAGTACCTGTCTCTTGCCCTGCGGAGCCGACGATGAGTGTGGGACGCTACGCACGTAGTTACGACGTCGACTTCGGGCGGCGCTTGCGAGACCGCCGGAGCGCGGTGAGAGCATGCGAGCCGATGGCAGCTACGGAGTACCCTCACGAGGTATGGATCGGCGAAGACGAGCCGACTGCGATTGAGGAATCGCCACGATCGACGGGCTCGCTTTGGGGGGCATGGGCCGCCATCTCGCTCGTGCTGCTGGCCGTGGCCTGTGGGGGCCGAGCCGAGACGGCGCACGAGGTGGTCGAATGCACGGTCGAGGATCCGTGCGTTTACGAGTGCTATTCCGAGGCCGATTGTGAAGACTGCTGGTACCGCATCGAGTACCAGCGCGGCCCGCTCGAGCGATGCGAGATGGCTGACGACGTCGAGCAGGAGCGCTTCGTCACGCCCGGCGGGAGGGTCTACTGATGGTTGCCTTCTCGACACGCATCACCGATCGTCGCGAGCTGGCCCACGGGACTGCGGCCGAAATATTGGAGCACCCGGATGCCGGGATCGTGATGCACCCTGACGACTGGCGCGAGCTATCCGAGCACATCATCCAGACGGGCGATGATCTGGAAAAAGCCTTTGCTACCAGGGTCGTGGTCTCGCCTTCCCCGCTGCTTTTCCCGCGAGGGGAGGCCATCGTTTGCCGGTGTGTATGGGCAAGCCCGCTTGACCTGTCTCCGCTCATCGAGTGCGCGGCTTGCCACGGGTACGGCAAAGCGCCGGGCACCATCAACGATCCCTGCGACGAGTGCAACGGGTCGGGTGAGGTCGCGCCGGTGGCCAGCGAGTGCCCGACGTGCGCCGAGCCTGGCGAGCACAAGCCCAGCCACGAGGGCAGCTCGGCCTGTGAGAGCGGCTCGATTGCCAGTGGGGGGACGCGAGCCCATTGCACATGCGATCGGTGCTGGTGAACAATGACCAACGACGCGCCGCCGGTCCTAACGGTTTCTCCCGGTGTGCGCGTCCGGGGCCTGGCGTGTGTTGCGACGCGTCCGGCCCCACCTACCAACCCGCGCTGCGGCGCGGCTACAGTCAACGGAGGCAGACGAAAATGACAGAAGATGAAGCGCGGCTCTTGGCCGCTGTGGCGAGCGGGCGCATCCCGACGGAGCTCGCCGAGTCGAGCGAGCGGCTTGCTCTGCGGGTGCTCGATGGCGAGTTGACGCTGGACGATGCCGAATGGATGGCGCCACGCCAGACACCACTGAGCCAGCGCCACGACGTGGCGAAGCTGCGTGGCAACCGCCGGGGAGCTCGGTCGTGACCTGGACGGCGAAGCGGCTGGGCATCCCATCGACGGATCGCGCGCGCTGGCTCGAGGCACGGCGCAGCGGGATCGGGGCAAGCGACATGGCGGCAGTCATGGGCGTCGACGAGTACGCCGGGCCGCTCCATGTATACGAAAGCAAGGTCGGCGCACCGCCCGACACGGGCAGCGAAAAGGCGCAATGGGGGCTCATCTTCGAGGAGCCGATCTTGCTCGAGTACGGGCGACGTACTGACCGCCAGGTGAAGCCCGCCGGAGAGCTGCTTCAATCGGCGGACGATCCGACCTGGCTGGCGACGCTCGACGGCGAGCAAACGGGTCACGAACCACGAGGGGCAAGCGGCGTTGGCGTTGCCGAGATCAAAACGAGCGGCATGGCGTCCCGGTGGAAAGAGGACTTACCGTTACGCATCCAAATTCAGCAGCAATGGCAGCTGATGGTCACGGGCGCGGAGTGGTCTACCTGTGTCTGGTTGCCCTTCCCTGAGCGCGAGCTGGGCTGGCTCGACGTGCTGCGGCACCCGGCCTTCATTGGGCGCATGCAAGAGGAAGCGCGCGAGTTTTGGCGTCGCGTCGAGCTGCGGGATCCGCCTCCCCCGAACGCGCTGGACAGTGCGCGCAAGGTGCTCGCGCGGCTTTACCCGAACCTGGACGACACGCCGCTTGCGTTGCAGCCGTCGACTGACCTCGATCCGATGTGGCTTGCCGACGAGCTCGAAGCGATCCGCGAAGCGATGGGCGAGCTGAAGGCGCGAGAGACCAGCATCAGGAACATCATGGCCGCCACGCTCGGCGATGCTCGGCATGGGCTGCTACCCGATGGGCGCTACTGGTCACAGTCCGACGTAAAACCGCGCATCGACCAATGCCCGCACTGTGACGAGGTTTTGCGCGAGGTCGACGGGTTCCGGTCGCTGCGCTTAAATCAACCGCGCAAGGCGCCCTTCGGGACTTCGGTGCCCCGCGAGATGCGCCCGGCGCCGGACCTCGTGACGCGTCTCCGGCAGTCGCTCGAAGCCTTGGAGCTGGAGCGATGATGACTGCCGTTGACTTCGTTGCGGCCGTGCGCCGCTTTGCTCTCGGGATCGATGAATTCGACTCGCTCTTCGTCGAGGACCCATGGGTCGTGTTGCGGTTCCGGCTTGGTCCCGTCGACCACGAGGTGCAGCTTTTGATCGCGCTCGGGAGGCGCGCGCCGGACCATGCGTGGCAAGCCATGGTCGAGGATGCTGCCGAGGTGTGTCGGCGCAAGCGGCGCGAGTCACGCCCACCAAGGGCGCACCGGGCCGAGGACTTCGTGCGGCCGTGTGCTGCCCCTGACAGAAACGGCGTCCACGACGTCTATTTAAAACCAACGGGCGGGCATCATTGCGTTGCCTGCGGGGTGGATCTCTAACTACCCTGCCCACGGGGGCGGGACGCGAAGGCAGGCGCGACCAAATGCGAGACGACGAAACGACGACAACCAAGGGAGACGCGGGCGACCGGGAGGTCAGGACCATGGTCGACCATTGGCGCTGGCGCCTGGAGATGGCTCGACAAGTCGCGCGCCTGGCGAAGGCTCGCCGAGCCGCAACCATTCGAGCCGGTCGACGGCAATAGGAGAGAAACCGAAATGACAGAAAAGCAGAATCAGCTAGTTGTCGCAGACCCGAAGCAACTGAATCAGTTCATAGAATCCCGACGTGATTCGTACGCGGCGCTTCTGCCGCGCGCGGCCGGCATCACACCTGAGCGCTTTGCCGCGCTGGCCGTCAAATGCATCGCGAGCGATACGACCGGCAAGCTCGCGCAGTGCACGAAGACGTCAATCCTATTGGCGTTGCTTCACTCGGCCGAGCTTGGGCTCCAGCCGGGCGGGCCTCGCGCGAAGGCGTACATGATTCCCTACTGGAACAAGGACGCACCGGGCGGGCCAGCGTACGAGGCCCAGTTTCAGGTGGGCGTTTGGGGGCTCAAAGAGCTGGCCTTTCGCAGCGGGAAGGTCGCTTCGCTTTGGGGGGACGTTATCTACAGCGAAGACCGTTGCCACGTCCGCAGTGGCAGCGAGGGGCTGACCATCGACCACGAACCACGATGGGACTTGCCCGACAACAAGCGCGGTGAGTTTCTCGGGAGCTACTCGATTTGCAAGCTGACCAATGGCGAGCAGTTGACCGCGCTCGTGCGCGCGGATGACGTGTACCGCGCGAAGGCGCAGAATCGCGGCA
>Ga0316193_10002588_pt1 | contig 12787 bp, 12 predicted proteins | sample MerIslsedime2_MG_FD_207735 | JGI IMG/M metagenome (GOLD analysis project Ga0316193, IMG submission 207735) | Coastal sediment microbial communities from Maine, United States - Merrow Island sediment 2 | ecosystem: Environmental > Aquatic > Marine > Coastal > Sediment | place: USA: Maine... | reverse complement strand
TGACGGTCGGGCCAGGTAGAGCTTCCGCCAGGACGCACCCTCGTGGGGTTCTCCCGGGATTACGTATATCTCGCTCGAACCGATGAGCTGGACTTCCGGTGGCTCGAGCGGTACGCGGAGCCGACGATAGACGCCGGGGGGCGCTGAGTCGGCCCCCGAACGAAGAGTTCCGGTTTCCCGGGGTGGCCGATTCTGGTAGTTTTGAGGCCTCGTCGGGAGCCGGCCGGGTCGTGGTTGGCCAGCCCGGACCATCCTCACAGCCAGGCCTCGAGTTGGGGAGCGCATGACCGATCTGGACCTGTACCTCGAAGACCATCACTACATGTTGCGCGACATGGTCCGCGAGTTCGCGGAAGCGGAAATCGCCCCGATTGCCGCCGGATTCGACGAGTCGGAGCAGTTTCCATGGGAGTCCGGCAAGAAGATGGCGGAGCTGGGCCTGTTCGGAATCCCGTTTCCGGAGGAATATGGCGGCGCGGGAATGGACCTCATCTCCGCGATCATCGTGTCCGAGGAGCTGGCACGGGTCGACGCCAGCCATTCGATCATGGTCGGAGCTCACATATCCCTGGCGGGGACCCCGCTGTACCGGTGGGGCACCGAGGCGCAGAAGGAGAAGTTTCTCACGCCGCTGGCGAGCGGGGAGGCGCTGGGTGGATTCGGCCTGACGGAGCCCGGTTCTGGTTCTGACGCGAGTGGGATGCTCACGGTGGCCGAGCTCAGGGGCGACCACTACCTGGTCAACGGGCAGAAGACGTGGATCACGCACGGTGGGGTCGGCGAGGTGTTCGTCCTGGCTGCGGTTACGACGCCGGGCGAAGGCAATCGGGGGATCAGCGCATTCATCGTCACCAAGGAGACCTGCGACCTGGAACTGGCGCAGCAGCTGGGGTTCGGACACAGCGAATCACTGGTTCCGATGTCCGGTTTTTCGACTGGCCAGAAATTGCGCAAGCTGGGCTGGAACGCGTCGGACACGCGTGAGCTGGTGCTCGAGAACGTCGAAGTCCCGGTAGAGAACCTGCTTGGCGATGAGAACAACGGGTTCAAAGTATTCCTCGACACTCTCGACGGGGGCAGAATCTCGATTGCGGCGCACGCCCTGGGGATCGCGCAGGGAGCGCTCGAGGCGTCGCTTCGCTATACCGGCGAGCGAGTGCAGTTCGGTCGTCCGATCAACAAGTTTCAGGGGATCCAGTTCAAGCTGTCGGACATGGCCACGCGCATCCATGCAGCCCGCCTGATGACCTACCATGCAGCCTGGTTGCGGCAGACCGGCCGACCTCACAAGAAGGAAGCGTCCATGGCCAAGCTGTTCGCGTCCGAGACGGCCATGGACGTGACGATCGACGCCGTACAGCTGCACGGCGGATACGGCTACAGCAGGGAGTATCCGGTCGAGCGAATGATGCGGGACGCCAAAATCACGGAAATCGGTGAGGGAACGAGCGAAATTCAGCGGATCCTGATCGCCCGTGAGCTGCTGCGGGATCTCGAGTCCTGAGCGTTGGAAGTGGTGTCGGAGCGACACTGACCTTAGATTTGGCCCTCGGGCCGCGGGCCGGACACGCCGCGGCCCTTTCGATTGGGGGGCAAACACGCTGAATTCTCCCCGCCAATTCGCGGGGTCTGGATATTTATGCGCAGGGAAATCGTGATTGACGCCGCCGGGTCGGAGACCCGCGTGGCGATTGTCGAAGACGGCAGGCTCGTCGAGCTGATGCACGAACGGGCCGAGGAAGATCAGATGGTCGGCCACATCTACCTCGGTCGGGTAGAGGCCGTGTTGCCGGGCATCCAGGCTGCGTTCGTCGATATCGGAACCGAGAAGTCGGCGTTTCTGCACGTCTCCGATCTCGTGGAAGAGGCGGATGACGAGAACGGGAACGGCGGCGGTCGCCGTTCCCGCCGGTACCCGCCGATCCAGGACCAGATCGAGCGTGGACAGGAAGTCCTGGTCCAGGTCACCAAGGAGCCGATCGGCACCAAGGGACCACGGGTCACATCGCAGGTCTCCCTCCCCGGCCGTTTCGTGGTATACATCCCGGACAGCAGCCATGTCGGGGTGAGCCGGAAGATCGAGGACCGAGAAGAACGGTCGCGGCTTCGGGCGGTGGCTCGTGAGGCGCTTGGAGATCGGTCGGGTGGCGTGATCGTCCGGACGGTCAGCGAAGAACTGAACCGCAAGACGATCGAGAAGGAGCTCGCGACTCTACGCAAGACGTTCAGCAAGATCGAGCGGCGGGTGAAGAGCATGAAGGCGCCTGCGCTGGTCCACCGGGAGGAGGAACTCACTTCCGGGATCATCCGCGACCTGTTCAGCGAAAAGATTGATCTGCTGACGGTGAACGACGATGGGCTGCACCACGAGATCCGGTCATATCTCGGGCAGGTGGGCCCGGAGTTGCTGGACAGGGTCCGCGAGTACGAGGGCGACACTCCGATATTCGACCACTTCGGGCTCGAGGAGGAGATCCGGGCGGCGTTCCATCGGCGAGTGGAATTGAAGTCCGGTGGACACATCGTGATCGAGCACACCGAAGCGCTCGTCTCGATCGACGTGAACACGGGTCGCTACACCGGGAAGAAGGACCCTGCGAAGACGATCCTGCGCACGAACCTGGACGCGGCGGGTGAGATCGCGCGGCAGCTTCGGCTGCGCGATATCGGCGGAATCATCGTGTGCGACTTCATCGACATGGACGACAAGGAGTCGCGCGAGAAGGTCCAGCAGGAAATCAAGAGTTATCTGGGCCGGGACCGGGCTCGGACCAAGGTGTTCAGTATCTCGGATCTCGGGCTGCTCGAGCTGAGTAGACAGCGGGTCCGTCCGAGCCTGGTGCAGATGATGACCGAGCCTTGCACGAGTTGCGACGGTACGGGACGTGTTCTGGCCCCGGATACCGTGGTTCGGCGTATCGATCGGTCGCTCAGGCGCGCAAAGTCGCTTGGGGAGAAGCGGGCAATCACCATGCGAGTGCACCCGGAGGTGGCGCTGTACCTGTTGGAGCAGGAGCCTGAATTCTTGCGCGCCACGAGCCGCGAGTGCGGGATGGATCTGGATGTACGCGACGATCCGCTGCTCGGGCATGATGAATATCGTCTGCTCGCCGCTCCAGCCGATACGGACGTAACGGCCCGCTACGGAATGCCCTGATTCGCGGGATTCCGGAATTGACAGCAAGGCGTGTCAACACTATCATTTCGGGCTACTGATTGGCGGAAAACATCTGGCCGGGAATACGAGACTGATGTACGCGATATTCGAGGCGAAGGGAAAGCAGTTCCGCGCAGAGCCGGATATGACTCTGCGGATACCAAGTCTGGACGCCGAGCCCGGTGAGCGGGTCACGTTCGACCAGGTTCTGCTCGCGGAACGCGACGATACGGTGATCATCGGGCAGCCGTCGCTCGAGGGTGCCTCGGTGGCTACCGAGGTCGTGCGCCACGGGCGCGGTGAGAAGATCATCGTGTTCAAGATGAAGCGCCGGAAGGGCTACCGCCGCAAGCAGGGTCACCGCCAGGGCTTCACGGAGATCCGGATCGTGGATATCGATTTCGGAACCGGTCGCTCGGTGGAGCCACCCGCGAAGGTCGAGACGCCGAAGCCGAAGAAGTCGGTCGAGGCAAAGGCTCCGGCGAAGGCGGCGAAGGCCGTAGAGCCGGTCGAAGTCGAGGCGCCGGTGGTCGAGACGGAGCCGGTGGTCGTCGAGCCGAAGGAGGCTCCGGCTGAACTCGATGCGACCGACACGGCACGCAGCCTTGCCGAGGAGAACGGAATCGATCTCGCGACGATCGAGGGAACCGGCAAGGAAGGCCGGATCCTGAAGTCGGATGTCGCGAAGGCGATCAAGGCACGGGAAGGGAAGTGAGTCATGGCGCATAAAAAGGGAGTCGGGTCGAGTCGCAATGGCCGCGACAGCAACCCCCAGTACCTCGGCGTCAAGAAATATGGCGGCCAGGTGGTGATCGCGGGCAACATCCTCGTCCGCCAGCGCGGCACGCGGATCCATCCGGGTCGCAATGTCGGGCGCGGCAATGATGACACGTTGTTCGCCCTGTCAGACGGCGTCGTGACGTTCAGCGATCAGCGGGGCGGACGGAAGATCGTCAGCGTACTGCCTGCCTGAGGGTTTTCGCACCGCGAACAACGAGGCCCCGGCCGATCCTGGATCGGCCGGGGCCTTCTTGCATCCGGGCGGACCGTGCGCCGCGGGCGCCTGGTCAGGACCCCTGGAACACCGGCTCCCGCTTGTCCAGAAACGCTCCGACGCCCTCGTCCTTGTCGTCGGTCGCGAACAGCATGCCGAACCAGGCCCGTTCGAATTTCAGGCCCTCGTCCAGCGGCATCCGCCGCGCCGCGAGAATCGTCTCCTTGGCTGCCTGCAGCGCGATCGGGGAGCGGCTGCCGATCGTCCCGGCGAGTGCCAGCGTCGCCTCCCGCAACTCTTCGGGGGGATAGACCTGTTCTACCAGGCCGATGCGCTGGGCCTCTTCTCCCCCGATCATCGCACCAGTCAGGATAAGTCGCATGGCGTGGCCCTCGCCGACGAGTCGAGGCAGCCGCTGAGTTCCCCCGCCTCCCGGAATGATCCCGAGGTTGATTTCGGGCTGGCCGAGCCGGGCCTTCGCGGAAGCGATCCGCATGTCGCAAGCCATGGCCAGTTCGCAGCCGCCGCCCAGGCAGAATCCGTTGATCATCGCGATGACCGGTTTTGGAAACTCCTCTATCAGGGAGTAGATGTTTCCGGCCTGCATCGACCTGTACTGTTCGACCGCCCTCGCATCCTTGAACTCGGCGATGTCGGCCCCGGCGATGAATGCCTTCTCTCCGGCCCCGGTGATCACGACAACGCGTACGTCGTCATCTCCAGCCAGCTGCCTGAAAGTCTTGAACAAGGCCTTCCGGACCTCGCTGTTCAGCGCATTCATTTTGTCAGGCCGGTTGACCGTGAGCAGGGCGATTCGCCCTTCCAGCTTCTCTACCAGGAGAACGTCGCTCATGCTGAAGTCCTTTCGTCAGTCCCAGCGATAGAAGCCCTCTCCGGACTTCTTTCCGAGTTTTCCGTCTTCGACCATCCGTTCCAGCAGCTCCGGGGGACGAAACCTGTCACCGTCCAGTTCCCGGCTCAGGTACCGCGCGATCTCGAGCCTGACATCCAGTCCCACCAGGTCCGTCAGTCGCAGCGGGCCCATCGGGTGCCGATACCCTAGTTCCATGGCCCGGTCGATGTCAGCTGGAGAAGCGACGTCCTCCTGCACCATGCGAATCGCTTCGAGCCCGAGTGCCAGCCCGAGCCGCGATGACGCGAAGCCGGGGCTGTCGCGGACGACGATCGGTTGCTTGCCGAGGCGCACGGCGAATGACCGGGCCTGCTCGACTGCGCGCTCGGCAGTTCGGTCGCCTCGCACGACCTCGACCAGCGCCATGATATGAACGGGATTGAAGAAGTGAATCCCGATGACCCGTTCCGGGCCGGGCAGCGGCTCGGCGATCGCGGTGATCGACAGTGATGATGTGTTGGAGGCCAGGAGGCAGTCCGGCGCGACCCCGGCGGCAGCGCGACCCAGCAGCTCCCGCTTGAGCTCGAGTCGCTCAGGAGCGGCCTCGACGACGATCCGGGTGTCTCCGACCGCTGCCTCGAGATCCGTTTCGAGCCTGAGCCGGTCCAGTGTCGCATCGCGCTGCACGGGCTCGACTTTTCCGAGATCCACGCCCCGGTCCAGGTTCGCGGCGATCTGTCCGTGGGCCCGGGTGAGTGCGTCCTCGTCGACGTCGTACAGTCGTGTATCAAGTCCGGCGGACGCACACACCTGGGCGATGCCGTGACCCATGGTACCGGCGCCAAGCACGGCTGCGCTCCGGATCGGGGTGGGTTCGGGATCGCAGCTCATCAGTCGCTCCCGGGCGAGGATTCGGCCGGGTAGTCCCAGGCGATCGGCTTTCGACGGATGACAGCGAACGCCTCGAAGCCGAATTCCTCGGCGAGACGATTCGGTTCTTCCTCGAGGGCGCTGGTGAACAGTCGGACCTCCGTCAGTTCCATCTCCCTCGCCCAGCGGTATGCAGCGTCCAGGAGTCGCCGCAGGTGTCCACGTCCCCGCGCCTCCGGCCTGACGTAGGGAGTCTGCAGACGCCCGAATCGTGGTGGGCTGAAGTAAGGCACGTTCTCTTCGACACAACAGGAGAGCATGCCACCCAGTCCGCCGTCCGGCCGATCGACCACGAACACCGCCGAGTCGGGACCGCGCACGTGGCGCTCGAACAGCGAACGCCGGGCTTCGATCCCGGCGGGCGGTATGTTCTGATAGGCGGGGTTTCTCCGACTGATCCGGATGTAATGGACCCACATCGCGGTGATCTCGTCCAGGTCCTCCGGGGTGGCTCTTCGAACCGTGCTGTCGGGGCTCATTCACCGGCTCCGAATCGAGGTGACCGCTTTTCGACAAACGCCCGTGTTCCTTCGAGCGCGTCCGCCGATCGGAAGCACCGATCCTGTGCGTCCGCTTCGTAGTCCAGCATCTCGTCCAACGTGGAGCCACAGGTGCGCTGCAGCGCCTCCTTCGCGAGCGCCAGCGCGAGGGGAGGTTTCGCGGCCAGGCGGCCAGCCCATTCCAGCGTCGCCGCCTCCAGTTCGTCGTGTGGTACGACACGATTCACGAGGCCGAGCCGCTCAGCGTCGGTGGCATCGATCATCTCTCCGAAGAAGAACAGCTCTGCGGCGCGGGCCTGTCCGACGAGACGCGGGAGCAACCAGGTCCCGCCCCAATCGGGGTGCAGGCCGATCCGGTTGAATGTCTGGCCGATCGACGCCCGGTCCGAGGCGATTCGCAGATCGCACGCGAGGGCGAGATTCGCTCCGCCGCCGGCCGCCGGTCCGTTCAGCGATCCAATGACCGGCTTGGCCATCGATGTGATCGCACCGATCACCCGCCTGCCTGCAGTGACCAGCGCGTTCGCCTCATCGAACTCACCACGTTCGATCAGTCCCGCCATATAGCCCACGTCCGCCCCGGTGCAGAAGGCTCGCCCATTGCCGGTCACGACAACGACGCGAACGTCTTCCCGGGAGGCCATTTCCTCCAGTGCCATGCCGATCTCGTCGCGCATGGCGCCGAAGAACGCATTGAGCTTCTCCGGTCTGTTCAGGGTGACGGTTCCGATCCCGTCCACGATGTCCAGCAGCACATGTGTCATCACGTACCCTCGGCGTGCACGACCGTCGCGATTCCCTGTCCCACACCGATACACATCGTAACCAGACCGGTACGTGCTCCACGGCGGCGCATCTCATGCACGAGACTCGTCAGCAGCCGGGCCCCGGTGCAGCCCAACGGATGACCGAGGGCAATCGCGCCCCCGTTCACATTCACCCGCTCCGGGTCCAGTTCGAGCTCGCGGATGCAAGGAATCGCTTGTGCCGCGAAGGCTTCGTTCAACTCCACGAGGTCAATGTCCTCGATCGCCAGGCCGGCCCGCTGCAATACCTTGCGGACCGCCGGGACCGGGCCGAGACCCATGCGGTTCGGCTCGACGCCCGCAACCGCCGTGGCGCCGATCCGGGCGAGCGGATTCAGGTCGTACTCCCGTGCGGCGGCTCGACTCGCGAGCAGCAGTGCCGCGGCACCGTCGTTGATGCCCGAGGAGTTACCGGCCGTGACCGTTCCACCGGGCCGGAACGCCGGTCGCAGCCGGGCCAGGCCTTCCGCCGTGACTTCCGGCCTCGGGTGCTCGTCCTCCCGCACCACGACAGGATCGCCGCGTCGCCGGGGGACCTCGACCGGGACGATCTCGTCGGCGAACCGTCCCAGTTCGATCGCCCTTGCGGCACGGCGCTGGCTTTCGAGCGCGAACGCGTCCTGCTCCTCCCGGGTGACGAGTGGTTCGCTGCCGGTGATCTCGGCCGTCTCTCCGAGCGACACGGTCCACTCCGTCGGCATCTGCGGGTTGATGAATCGCCAGCCGACTGTGGTATCAGCTGATACCGGGTCGGCGCGAGGGAATCCTGTCTCCGGCTTGAGCGTCACCCAGGGTGCCCGCGACATGCTCTCGACGCCGCCCGCGACGAACAGATCGCCCTCCCCACACCGGATGGCATGTGCCGCGCTGACCACGGCCTGCAGTCCGGACCCGCACAGCCGGTTCACGGTCTGCCCCGCCACTTCGACGGGAAGGCCCGCGAGCAGGGAAGCCATGCGCGCGACGTTCCGATTGTCCTCGCCTGCCTGGTTCGCGCACCCCATCACCACGTCCTCGATCCGCTCCGCCGGCACTCCCGATCGGTCGACGAGCGCCCGGATCACGTGGGCGAGCAGGTCGTCGGGACGAACGGTGGCCAGGGCTCCGCCGTGAGTTCCGACGGGGGTGCGGAGGGCCCCGCAGATCATGGCGTCGCGCGAATCCGGTGCACCCGGTGCGGCTGCCGCGCTCACTGCAGGCTCACCCAGACGCTCTTGGTCTGCGTGTATTCCTCGAGTGCCTGGCGTCCGAGGTCCCGGCCGAAGCCCGAGCTCTTGAATCCGCCGAACGGCGAGCCCGGATCATACCGGTTGTAGGTGTTGACCCATACGGTACCCGCCTTTACGGCGGCGGCGAACTGGTGTGCCTTGGCAACGTCCCGGGTCCACACACCGGATGCCAGCCCGTATACGGTGTCGTTCGCCTGGGCGACCGCGTCGTCGAAGTCCTCGAACGGGAGCGCCGCCAGCACGGGACCGAAAATCTCCTCCCGGGCAATGCGCATCTCCGGTGTGACCTCGTCGAACACCGTCGCTTCCACGAAGTAGCCTCGCCCATCGACAGTCGCGGCTTTTCCGCCGGCCAGCAGACTCGCGCCCTCGGAGACGCCGGACTCGATGTACCCCAGTACCCGCTCCTGCTGGGTCTTCGAGACGAGCGGCCCGAGCCTGGTCGTCGCCTCCAGCGGATCGCCGATCGTGGTCTTCACGGCCCGCCCGGCGAGCTTTTCGAGGAACTCTGCTCGAATCGACTCCTCGACGAACAGCCGGGAACCGGCGGCACACACCTCGCCCTTGCCGTAGAATATCCCCGTGATCACGCCGCGCACGGCGGCTTCGAGGTCGGCGTCCGCGAAGACGACGTGCGGAGACTTTCCGCCCAGCTCGAGCGAGATCTTCTTCAGGGTGCGAGCCGCTGTTTCCATCACGATCCGGCCGGTCTCGGTCGATCCGGTGAACGAGATCTTGTCGACCCCCGGGTGCTCCACGAGGGCCTGTCCGGTGACCTGGCCCCGGCCGGGGATGACGTTCAGGACGCCCGGCGGAAATCCGGCCTCGAGGGCCAGTTCCCCAAGCAGGAGAGCAGTGAGCGGAGTCTCCTCCGCCGGTTTCAGCACCACCGCATTTCCACACGCCAGGGCTGGCGCGACCTTCCAGGAGGCCAGGTTGAGTGGGAAGTTCCACGGGACGATCGCCCCGACGACGCCGAGCGGTTCGCGGCGAGTGTAGTTGAGGAACGGACCGGAGACCGGGATTACCTCACCGGCCAATTTGTCCGCCCAGCCGGCGTAGTAGCGGAGGTTCGCGACCACGAACGGAATGTCGACCTTCGACGACTCGAACAGCGGCTTGCCGTTGTCCTCGGTTTCCACGCGGGCGATCGCCGGGAGATGCTGTTCGACGAGATCGGCGAGGCGCCACAGCAGCTCGGACCGCCGATGCGCGTCCATGTCGCGCCACGCCGGATCTTCAAACGCTTCACGGGCTGACCGAACGGCGGCGTCAACCTCCGCGGGTCCGGCCTCCTCCACCAGGGCAATGACTTCTTCGGTCGCCGGGTTGATCGTCTCGAAGCGGTCGTGACCTTCGGTCCACGATCCTCCGATCAACAGTCTCGTGCGTTGCTCCATGTTCGGTCGATTCCGGGCTGGTAGGAAGGGGCCGCGGCGGTTGCCGCGGCCCCGGATGTCATTCGAATCGAGTTCCTGCCTACTTGCCTGTGAATTCCGGCTTCCGCTTCTCGATGTAGGCGTTCAGACCTTCGCGCGCGTCGTCGCCCTGGAACAGCAGCTGCTGCAGTTCGCGCTCGATCGCCAGGCCCTCGGAGAACGGGACCTCGACGCCGCTGCACACCGCGCGCTTGATCCGGCCAACGGCCCGTGAGGCCTTGTTCGGCGGTACGAACTGCTTCGCGTACTCCATCACGTCCTCGAAGAAATTGTCAGCTTCGTAGATCTTGTTGATGATCCCAAGGCTGGCAGCCTCCTCGAACTCGAACGTCGAGCCCTCCACCATCAGCTCGATCGCCTTCGACTTTCCGAGCAGCCGGCCGAGACGCTGCGTTCCGCCCGTGCCCGGGAGCACTCCGAGCGTGACCTCGGGCAGACCGATCTTGCCCCCGCCCTGTTTCGCGATCCTCAGGTCCGCTGCCAGCGCGATCTCGAGTCCGCCTCCGACCGTGTGGCCGTTCAGCGCCGCGATCACGAGCTTCGGAGTCTGCTCGAGTCGGGTCAGGGTCTCGTTCGCGTGCAGGCAGAAGTAGTACTTGAAGTACGGGTCGGAGGTCTGCAGCATCCGGATATTCGCCCCGGCACTGAAAAACTTTTCGCCGGCCCCGCGCATGACGATCACGTGGACGCCCTCATCGAATCGGGCCTTCACGATCGCCGCATCCAGTTCGACCATCATCTCGTGCGTATACGTGTTCGCGGGCGGGTCATCCATCGTGAGAACCGCGACACCATCCTGCACCTCGTACCCGATCAGCTGTTCGGCCATCTTCGTCTCATCTCCAGGTCTGTTTCAGAGTCCATTCGAACGGCAACCAAAAAAGCTAGCGGCAGTCCGGATTGGATGACAGGGCGAGAATTCGTCGCGCGTTGGTTCGAGCCGTGCACCTGCCAGCCGGGCAACGTCTTGGGTCGATCCCTGTCGGCCGCTATCATTAGACGCATGAAGAGACCTCCACGACTCATTGCTGCTGTTCTCTCTGCCGGGCTGGCGGCGGCCGCGGTCTCCTCGGTCGCGGCACGTGTTCAGGAGTCCCCGGTTGTCGTGCGGATTCCAGTCACCGGAACGGTCGAGCTGGGTCTCGCCCCATTCGTCGAACGCGCTCTCGCCGAAGCCGCTGGAATCGGCGCCGACCTCGCCGTGCTCGATATCGATACGCCGGGAGGCCGGATCGACGCCGCATGGCAGATCATCGATGCGGTGCGGGACGCGGAGCTTCCCACTGCCGCGTACGTGAACCACCGGGCGCTGTCGGCCGGCGCGATGATCGCGCTCGCCGCGGACGAAGTCTACATGCGACCGGGCTCGAGCCTGGGCGCCGCGACGCCGGTGGATTCAAAGGGGAATCGGGCCTCTGAGAAGATGGTCAGCGCGATGCGCGCGGAATTCCGGTCCCTGGCCGAGGAGCAGGGATTCGATCCGTTGATCGGCGAAGCGATGGTGGACGAGTCGGTGCAGATCGAGGGACTCGTCTCGAGTGAGAAGCTCCTCACACTCACCACGGACGAGGCGATTGGCCTGGGAGTGGCGGACGCGAGCGTGGCCGACTGGACGGGACTGCTGGCGGGCGCCGGTCTCGAAGGCGCAGAGACGGTGGAACTCCATCCGAATTGGGCCGAACAACTCGTCCGCCTGCTTACGAATCCGCTCCTGGCTCCGATGCTGCTGAGTCTCGGATTCCTGGGTCTGCTCGTCGAGATCAAGACGCCGACGTTCGGGCTCGCGGGTGGACTGGGGCTGTTGTTCCTCGCCGCGTTCTTTGGAGCCCGGTGGCTCGTCCACCTCGCGGGGCTCGAGGAGATCCTTCTGCTCGGCGCCGGTGTATTTCTGGTAGTTCTGGAAGTGCTCGTCATCCCTGGCGTCGGTGTCGCCGGGATTTTCGGCAGTCTCGCGATCCTGGCGAGCGTCACTCTCAGCATGCTCGGAAGCTATCCCACGATGAGTGAAGTCATCAGTGTACTGGGTATTGTTGCGGTCTCCCTGCTCGCCCTGGGGCTGCTCGCCTTCGGCGTACTGCGGCACATTCCGCACAGCAAGGGAATGGCGGGCGTGTTTCTCAACCGCTCGACGAGTCGGGAGACGGGATATCTGTCCGCCCCCGACCTGTCCGGATTGATCGGGGCTTCGGGAACCGCTCTGACCGATCTTCGGCCATCCGGCACGGCCGGATTCGGAGACGACCGTCTCGACGTGGTGACCGAAGGACCCTTTATAGCGCAGGGAACACGGGTGATCGTGGTGCGTGACGGAGTCTCGGGCCTGGTGGTGCGCGAACTTCCGTCCGAATTGGAATCAGCGCCGCGTGAGTCGTAGTCGCGGCATCGTCTTGGGGCCTCGGGCCCCGCAAGGAGAATCACTGTCATGAATGACGCTACTGCGGTTGGCGCGATATTCATCGCCATCGTCGTGATGCTCGGCCTGCTCCTCATCAGCTGGGCGGTACCGATCCGGTTGTGGATCGAGGCCATGGCGAGTGGGGTGCACGTCGGACTCGGGAGCCTGGTCGGTATGCGGCTGCGGAAGGTGAGTCCCCCCGCCATCGTCCGACCGCTGATCGCGGCGACGAAGGCCGGCCTGGTCCTCGACGTGAACGAGTTCGAGGCTCACTACCTGGCGGGTGGAGACGTGGCCCGCGTCGCGAATGCCTTGATCTCCGCCGACAAGGCGAATATCGACCTCGGATTCGAGCAAGCGGCCGCGATCGACCTGGCGGGACGCGACGTGTTCGAAGCCGTGCAGGTCTCCGTGAACCCCAAAGTGATCGAGGTGCCGAAAGTCGCGGCAATGGCCAAGGACGGGATTCAGCTGATCGCGCTGG
>Ga0316193_10002587_pt1 | contig 12789 bp, 10 predicted proteins | sample MerIslsedime2_MG_FD_207735 | JGI IMG/M metagenome (GOLD analysis project Ga0316193, IMG submission 207735) | Coastal sediment microbial communities from Maine, United States - Merrow Island sediment 2 | ecosystem: Environmental > Aquatic > Marine > Coastal > Sediment | place: USA: Maine... | reverse complement strand
GATAGGACCAGGCCGCTTTCTTTAAGCGCCATATTGGCTCGATAAACGGACATTTTTAATTTGTTTAATTCCATGCCATGCGTGCCTCCCGAACATGATTGAAAATCAATGGATTGCCTCACTCGCAAAAGGATTTTCCCCCGGATAAAGCGGTTTTTCTGTTAACGGCGTGAAGATCGTATCGACCCCAAGCAGTTTGAGGGCATCATATAGAATATCCCCACAATGGTTGAAGGCCACCGCAGCATGGTGATGAAACCGACCGAGCAAAACATGCCGGTAAAACCGTCTGAAACCCGGTAAGTAAGCGGTGCCGGTGCAACCGAAAGTTTTAGGATCGAGGTCTAAAAATTTTCCCTCGACAATATAGGCCTGGAGGTCATCACCTTTGCCATTCACCTGCAGGACGGTGATGGGCGACGCTGAAATCCGGCCTTCAACGGTGCCCCGGGTGATATCGGGTTCTCCGTCAGGCTCCATCAGCCGGTTCATTATGACCTGGTATTTCATGGAAGGATCCGTCAGCCGCCCCGGATCCGTGTTGCCGCAGTGAAACATCCCAACCAAATCCTGCAGGGGATAATCCGTGTGACCGGTGACCAGATCTTGCGGAATACTGTGGTTGACATCCAATATGGTGACACTCTGATCCGTGGCATATTGCCCCAAAAGTTCAGCCGTCAGCGAGTGAGCATCATTTTCGCATGCAATCGGAAACCCTCTGGCTGCCATACGGGCATTGATAAAACAGGGCACGTGTTTAAGCGTCTCTTCCTGCTCCGTCCAGCATTGGGTCGCCATGCCGGATAATTTGAGCTCTGCTCGAAAGCTCAGGACCGCCTTTTCATAGGCTGCCAACCGTTTGACAAAATCATCCGATGGAATGGTGTTTATATCCGCTTTCATCGAAGCCATTATTTCCGACAAATCCTCATCGGTGCTCATGCGTTGCACGGTGTTTGCCAGATCGAAAAAACCGAATTCTTCAATCTCGACACCCAACGATGCGAGGGAGGCCAAATTATAGTTGCAGGTCTCGAAATCGCGCGGACGCGGTCCGAACAGTCCAATGGTGGCATTGCGGATGCCTTTGACGATTTTCATTACCCGCCAAAAGCGCTCGATCGCACCTGCGCCCTCTGCGGCGTCAACTACAGGATTCTGCGGGATAAAAACATTTTTCATTAAACCCCGCTTTTTAATCGCCAGCATCGCCGAAAGCATCCCGCACAGCGCGTCCCCTCGTTTTGAAGCCAGGCCGGCCGCCGATTCCTCGGCCGCCGCCACCACCGCAACCGGGCCGCCGAGTTGCTTTACAAAGAAGGCATCCTCTATTTCCGGAGAGAAATTCCCCAAAAAAAGGACTGCGGCGTCGCAGCCTGCCGCCTGTATCTGCCGCACGGCTTCCAAGGCGTGATCTTTAGATTCGATGATGCGGCAATCACCTTCAGGCACAAAAAGTGACATGCCGCGCTTTTTACACTGGGCCAGGAGCTTGCCGGTTCTTGTTTCAGAAAGTTCACGCGGGAAACAGTTTCGTGAAGCAGAAACGAGCGCAATATTGACATCGGGTGAAAATGTTCCAAATGGTAGATACATTTTAAATCCTCCCTCGTTATTAATAGGCGCTTAGCGGCGCCATATCGACAATTTGTTGTCGATGTTGAATAAGACTTTGTAGTTTATTGTCATAAATGAACTAAAATTCAAAATGACTAAAATGATCTAAAATTATGGAATGCTATCATTTAAAATGGACAGAATACATTATTCGAATTCTATTTCTGATACCCCTGCGGATGCCCTGCAGGTATAAACGGCAGCCGACCGTCCCGCAACCGGGGGGTAGTCGGTTTCAATGGTATGAATGAAATTATCAACCGCCTGCTTTTTCACCAGAGCGACCATACACCCGCCAAAACCGGCACCGGTCAAACGGGCGCCGTAAACGCCATTGACGGCCAGGGCAATGTCAACCAGCAGATCCAACTCCGGGCAGCTGACTTCAAAATCATCGCGTAAACTGGCGTGCGACGCCGTCATCAGGCCACCAAAGGTTGATAAATCCTGCGCCCGCAAAGCGTTTGCGGCGGCCAAGGTGCGGTCGTTTTCCGAAATCACATGATGTGCCCGCCGCTGCACGACGACTGGAATTTCATGGGCATGTTCCCGCAATGTTTCTATATTGACATCCCGCAGCACGGACTCACCGAAATGCCTGGCGGCATTTTCACAATCTTCGCGCCGTGCATTATATTCCATATCCATCAGGCCGCGGTGGACGCCGCTGTCCACGATTACCACCGATGCTCCGGAGGGCAGCGGCACGCTTTGACAGCTTAGATCGCGACAATCGATGAGCAGGGCATGACCGGTTTGCCCCAAACAGGCAATAAATTGGTCCATAATGCCGCAGCGCATTCCCACAAAATCGTTTTCGCCTTTTTGGGCCGCCAGTGCCAGCTCTTTCAGATTGATTTCAGATTTCGACAGTTGCAGCAGTGTGAAGCCGACAGCTACTTCGATGGCAGCCGATGAACTCAATCCGGCGCCGATCGGAATATTGCCACTGACGACCGCATCCATGCCGCACAATTCACGCCCTTGCTGGAACAACGACCACACGATGCTCCGAAAATAATTGCCGCATAGATTACCGGAGAGGGCCTCGATGTTTTTTTGGATCCGGAATCGATCCCATTGCTTGAAGTCACGGGCATAAATGTTGATCCGGGAATCATTTCTAGGTGTGGCCGCTACTAAAATCTGCCGATCAATTGCCACCGGCAGAACATAGCCGGCGTTATAATCGGTGTGTTCACCGATCAGATTGACACGGCCCGGCGCCTGGAAAAGGCGCGGTGCAGCGCCGGCAGTGAATTTTTCATGAAAGGCATTAAGAGTTTGCGAAATAAGGGTCATCGTTATTATCTCTAGTTTGTCACATTTGTTTTTGTTCTACCTTTTGTTGTAAGTGATTGACATAGAATAATAAACGAGTGCCTAAATTGATCTAAAGTGCTTAAAATGCCTAAAATTAAGGAATCGCTCCCTTCTATCTCTTTTTATAAAATTGACAGAATTCCACAATTTTAGCTCATTCTTGTCCGCCGTTAGTTTGGAGGATTAGTTCATTTCAAATTTTAGATCATTTCCTCAGTAAACCTTCAACAGTCCCCCGGCGAAGAAATAACTTAGCGCTTATGTTGATGTTACCCCCCGGTCTGTAAGGTTTTTCAGACAACCGTTATCACTGCACGGCGCGAATCGATGGCATGCACCGCTTCTGCGGAAAGCCGGTGCGATCTGCTGCCTGTCAGCTCACTTCATCCCGAATTTGCTTAAGAGTTTTCATCACATCATTCTCACCGCGGCCGAAGTAATCATGCAAACGTAAATATTCGGTATACAGCCGGTCGTAGGTTTTCTGGTTTTCAGCGATGGGCTGATATACTTCATCTTTCAAGCCGGCCATGTGTTTTGCGGCGTCCAAGATCGTATCGTACCCGCCGGCCCGGCTGCCGGCCGCCACAGCTCCGAACATCGCTGAGCCGAGTGCCGGTGTCTGTTTTGATGCCGAAATTTTGAAGTTGCGACCGGTGACGTCGGCATAAATCTGCATCAGCATTTTATTCTGTTCCGGCAAACCGCCGCAGGCCACCAGCTCATCCACCTTGACATCGTTTCTCTCAAAAGCTTCTATAATCACTCGGGTTCCATAGGCGGTGGCCTCGATCAGGGCCCGGTAAATATCCTCGGGTGTGGTGCCCAGGGTCGCTCCGATTAATAATCCAGACAAGCCCACATCTACCAGAACAGATCGATTGCCGTTCCACCAGTCAAGCGCCAGCAACCCGTGCTGTCCGGGTTTTTGCAACGCGGCTTTAGCCTCCAGCAATTGATGCACGCTCACGCCTCGTTTTTCAGCTTCGATACAATATTCCGCTGGAATGCAATGGTTCAGGAACCAGGCAAAAATATCTCCGACACCGGATTGACCGGCTTCAAAACCAAACAAACCGGGAATAATGCCGTCTTCAACCACGCCACACATACCTTCCACACGCTGTTCTTCTTCGCCCAGCACCATGTGACAGATGCTGGTTCCCATAATCATCACCATACGTCCGGGTTCGGTGACGGTGGCTGCCGGTACGGAAACATGGGCATCAACATTGGCAATGGCCACCGCCGTACCTTCTTTGAGATGCGTCCATTCAGCCGCCTGAGCGGTCAGTCCCCCGGCGTTTTCGCCGATCGGATAAATGGTGCGTGACAATTTTTCATCAACGACTTTTTCCAGGCGCGGATGAAGGGCCTTGAAATAATCGTCTTTGGGATACCCTTCCCTTTTGGACCACATGGCTTTGTAGCCGGCCGTGCACGAATTTCGCTTTTCAACACCGGTGAGCTGCCAGACAACCCAGTCGGCGGCTTCGATCAGCCGGTCGGCTGCGTTGTATATCTCAGGGGCTTCATCCAGAATCTGCAGCGTTTTGGCAAAAAACCATTCGGAAGATATTTTGCCACCATAGCGATTGAGCCAGGGTTCTGCCATCCGACGGGCCGTGGCGTTGATCTTGTCTGCTTCAGGCTGCGCGGCATGGTGTTTCCACAACTTTACCCATGAATGCGGATTGCGACGATGTTCCGGTAAGGTGCAAAGAGGGGTCCCGTCTCTTTTGACCGGCAGCATGGTGCAGGCGGTAAAATCAATCCCGATTCCGATAACTTCTTCAGGCTGAATACCAGCCTGAGCCAGGACATCCGGAATGGTTTTTTGAAATGTACGAATATAATCTTCCGGATCCTGCAAAGCCCATTCGGGTTCAAGCGTAATCGGATGACCCTCCACCGGCAACTGTTCATCGATAACTCCGTTTTGGTAATAATAAACCGAACCGGCAATTTCTTTTCCCGTCTTTGTCTCTATAAGTACAGCCCGGCCCGATTCGGTTCCGAAATCAACGCCGATTGCATATTTGCTGCCGTCCATGTCATTCTCCTGTAAAAAAGCGAATATCGAATATCGAATAATGAATGTCGAAGCGATGTATTCTGTCTATTTAAAAAAAGATTGAGCGAAGCGAACCCACCCTTCGAAATTCTGCGGTTCGCTGCTTAATCCAGGCCATCGCGGCGGCCAGTCTAATCACCAAAAAAAAATGCCATTTTGGTGTAGTCTCATATAAGATCTCAAAGGTGCTAAATCCTCAAATAAAACCGCGTCTTTATTTAATTAGAGAGAAAGAGCGCAGCGACTCCATCCTTCCGCATTCCACATTCCCTCCGGGGCGTAGGCCCCGATGGCACCTATGGGCCGGAGGCCGACTTCCGCATTCGTCAAATGTAGTTTCACACGAGGAACAAGTCGTATCACTCCTTGATGGCACCCGCCGTTAAACCTTCAACCAGCCTCTTTTGGACAAAAGAAAATAAAATAATGGTGGGCACGATGGTTAAAACAGCGGCGGCAGCGACCTGACCCCATCTTATCAGAAGGGCGGACGACAGACGCTGGATGACCAAAGTGGCCGTGGCGGTCCGCTGACTTTGGCTGATAATCGAGACGATTAGGTAATCGCCCCATGAAACCACAAATGAAAAAAAACCTGCAACCATTATTCCCGGCGCGCCGATTGGTAAAATGATATGCCATAGACGCTGGAAAATATTGCAACCGTCTACCCGGGCCGAGTCATCGATATCCACCGGAATATTGTCGAAATACCCCTTCAGCATCCAGATTGAAAAGGGCAGTACCAGAATCAACTGCCCTAGAACCACGCCGATAACAGTGTCAAGCATTTGCAATGAAAATACAATTAAATACATGGGAATAATCAGCAGAACCTGAGGAAACATCTGGGTGGAGAAAATCCCCAGAATGATCGCATTCTTCCCTTTGATTTTAAAGCGACTCAGCCCATAAGCCCCCGCAATAGAACAGATCAGTGCCAGGAGCGAGACCATCGTTGCAATCTTAAAAGAATTCATGAAGTATGTCGGATAATCGGTTACCGACAAAATAGTTGTATAGTTCTCAAGCGTAAATTCATGCAGCGACGCAAAAACCTTCCCGGTAAAAATAGATGCTTGGGTACGAAACGAACAGTAAATAATCCATAACAGCGGCAAAATAAAAAAAGCCATCGAGATGGAGACAATGGTGTAAGCGGAAATGGCCACGCCAATTTTGCGCCGCGCTTTTGACATTACGAGATGTTGTCCCTGTCACTTAATTTTATAAAGACGATGAAATATAGCATTAACAACAGCAGCATGACCGTTCCGATACTGGCACCGTATCCAATGGTGTAACTGTTCCAGCACTGGCGGTAGACATAAACCGGCAGAACATCGGTGGCGTTAACGGGCCCTCCTCCGGTGGCCAGGTAAACGAAATCAAAATTGTTAAAGGTCCACAGCACATGGATGGTGACCATCACGATCACCATATTGCGGATACCCGGCAGGGTTATATACCAAAACCGATGCCAGGCACCGGCGCCGTCGATTTCAGCGGCTTCATAATAACTTTTGGGAATTGCCTGCATGGCTGCCAGGAAGGCAACACCATAAAAAGGAACATTTCTCCAAAGATGCAACAGCATGATAAATGCCAGGGCAACCTCCGGATCGCCCAGCCAATACCGATTTAATTCTTCAAATCCGATCGTTTTAAAGACAATGTTGATCAACCCGATATCCGGTTGTGCCATAAATTTAAACAATATCACCGTTGCCGCCACCGGAATGACCCAACTGGCCATAATGATACTTTTAAACCAGGACATTCCCGGCAGATTTTGAGTCATGGCCCATGCCAAAATTAGACCAAACAAAAACTGTAAAAAAACCACCACCACAGTCAGCGTCACGGAATGATAAAGAGAAATCCAAAATATTTCATCCGACAGAAGTCTGATAAAGTTTTGCAGGCCGACAAATTCAACTCCTTCTTTTAGGAAATGTTTATTCGTAAAGGCAATGCGGATTCCTTCCAGCAGCGGATAGACGGTGAATACCCCCATGACGACCAGGGCCGGCAGTATTAATAAAATTCCCTGTTGTTTTCTTGCTGTCATCATCGCGGTTAAGTTATTTAAAGTTCATTGTTATTCTTTAACTCCATAATCCGGTTGTAAAGCCATTCCGCTGCCTCCAAAGGCGTTTTCTTATCATAAATGACATAGTTGACCGCTCTCAGATTGGCTTCACTTACAGGGCCCCAGTTTATCGGCGCCATCGTAACAGATATCGGCAGCTCGTTGGCAAAACCTTTCATCCACCATTTAATACCCGCTTTTTCGAAGACATCCATTTCGGCGGAATCCTTTCTGGAGGGGATGCCCCCTGAGTCGACCAGCCAGCCGGCCATTTTTTCTTTGGAGACAATGTACTTGATAAGCTCCCAGGCCCCCGCTTTGTCTTTCGAATAGGCATTCATCATAATCGGTTTTACTTCAAGATAGGTGGCCGCAACACCGTCCGGGCTGTAGGGCAGTCTCGTAATCGCCGTTTTGTTCTCAAGGATATCTTGTGCGGCGGGACTTTCCGTTCTGCGGCCCCAAAGCCATGGGCCCATGGGTGCCATGGCCCATTTTCCCGCCACATAGCCCGGGTCTTCGACCGGCCAGCCGGTTCCTCTCACATTCAAATCGCAGGCTGGAAAATCACCGCCTTTGAAAAGTTCATCATAGAGTGTCAAGACCTTCTCAAATTCCTCTACCGTGCCGTTAAAGGCAATCCCCCCGCTTGACACGTCAAACAAATTTTTCTTTTTGCTCACCTGATAATACCATGAGATAAATTCCTGGGCCGCCCTCGGATCACCAACTTCGGTGCAAACAAAGAACCCATAGGTTTTCTTTGCCGTCAATTCTGTGATTTTCCTGGCGGTCCGGATCAACTCATCCCAGGTCTGCGGGATCGATAGGTCATGCTTTTCAAATATGTCTTTGCGATAGACCATGGCCCGGGCATTCGTATTGTATGGCAGTCCGTATAATTTACCATTAATTCTTAAAGGTGCTAGGGTGCTTTCGATAAATTGATCGCTCTCCGGCCAACTTTTAAAATACGAATCCAATGGCTCAATCAGACCTTTTTGGACATAAACTGCGGTATCTTCCAACAGCCCCTCGATAACATCCGGCGTAGCGCTTTTAGCCTGCAATAAGAATTTATCCCTTTGATCTTTATACTTTCCGGGGCCATAAAAATTGTCTACCTTATACCCCGGCAGCGCATTTTTGATATCCTTTTCCCAATTGCTGATGTATTCGGGCGAAACCTCCTGGGTGACGAAGGGCATATTCCAGAAGGAAAGGGTTTTTTCTGCTTTTACGTCGCAAAGCAGGCCAAAGGGTCCCCCCGTCAGCAAAACGACACTTAACCCGATAAAAATCCATTTTCTTTTAGACATTTTTGTACCTCCTATTTGTTGCTGGTTGTTGTTATGCGTTACGCCTTCCTTTTCAGCAGGATGGCGTAAATCGATACGGAAACCATGATAATCAATCCATAAATAAGTTGAATCCAGAATCCGGTCAGCCCGATGGCGATGATGCCGGCTTCCAGTGAACCGATGATGATCGCCCCGATAAACGTTCCGACAATGGTGCCCATGCCGCCAAATACAGAGGTTCCGCCAATGAACACAGCGGCCAGGGTCGTCAGCAGATAACCTTGCCCCTGGCTCGGCCAAAAATAAGTTACCTCAAGGGTGGACAATATCCCGGCAAAGGCGGCAAAAAAGCCCATCTGCATAAAAACGATCGTCTTTACACGTTCGACATTGATACCCATCATCCTGGAGCTTTCCATGTTATCGCCCACAAAAAGAATATGAGATCCGAACCGGTGACGATTCAGCAGTATCCAAAATCCGATGCCCAACAACAGCATCCAAACTGCCTGGGCGGGAACGACGCCGCCGATTCGCCCAACTGCCAGGGAGTAGAATACGGTTTCTTTGGCTTTGACGAACGCAATTCCTTTTCCCTGTGCGATAACGTTGACCATCCCGCGAAAAAAGAACATGGTGCCGATGGTTGCCACCAGAGATGGAATCCCTACCCGTACGATAAGAATGGCGTTGATGGCACCGGCGGCCAGGCCGACCATAAAGCAGATCAACGCAGCCAACCATATGTTCCCGGTGAAGGTGAATACCTTACCGAACACCAGGGCTGAAAGGGCCAGTACCGAAGGAAAGGACAGATCCATTTCACCCAAGGTAACCACAAGGGTCATGGCTAAGGCCATTGTCCCGAAAAAGGGGATGGTCGACATAAAGGAGTAATAGATATCGAACCGCGTAAAAACCTTTGGGTTTCCGATGATAAACAGCAGAAAGATGCCTGCCAGCACCGCTGCGATGCTGATCTCTAATCTCGCCTGTCTTGCGCCGGCAGTTTTCACTACTTATCCTTTTCGACTTGTATGAGACTTCGAGAATCCAATGTTATTTTTGTTAATTTCCACACGAGCAAAGTACGAACTTTATCGTCGTCGTCTTCGTCCTTCGTCCTCGATAAAACTCTGATTTCGAGGACGAGCACGAGTACGACGACAAGGACGAATACGATAATAATCAGATCAAATCGACTGCAAACGTCCTGACACTTAAGACCTCATATGAAACTACCTCAAAATGGCACAGTTACTTTTTCGATCAGACTGGACGCTCGCGGCCAGAGGCGGCGCTTATATGAAACTTCAGTATCTTTTTTGATCAGACTAGACGCTCTGGCAGCTATTGCTAATCCCTGATTGCGCGTTGCCTAATTTAACCTGCCGGTACGAGCCAGTAGAACCATCTTGTCAACCAGTTCGTCCTGTAAAATATCCTTCTTCAGAAATTGGCCGGCGACGTTGCCCCTGTCTAGAATCACAAATCTGTCTGCGACCGGATAAACATAGTAAATGTTATGGCTGATAAAAATGGCCGACTTGCCCTGTTCTTTTATATGGCGTACAAAATCAATCACTTTTCGTGTTTCGGAAAGCGAAAGCCCCATGGTGGGCTCATCGAGGATGATCAAATCCGCCTCAAAATAAAGCGCCCGGCCGATGGCAATTCCCTGCTTTTCACCGCCGGACAGCGATAATACCATCGAGTCGGTATTGATGGCCTTAGAGGTAAACCCCATGTGTTCGCGGATCAGCCGGTTGGTCTCGGCTTTTTGCTGATGGACTCTCAGGAATCCAAATTTATAGGTAAGCTCCCGTCCGGCGAAGACATTTCGCCAGAGTGCCTGCTGATCGGCCAGCGCTCTTTCCTGGTAGACGGTTTCGATACCCAGTTGCCTGGAGCGTTTGACGGAGTGTCGGGTAATTTTTTCTCCTTTATAGTAAATTTCTCCTGAACTGGGCGAATGAACGCCGGTGATAAGTTTAATCAGGGTTGATTTGCCGGCGCCGTTGTCGCCGACCAGACCGATGATTTCGTTGCGACCCACCTCAAAGTTGACATCGGATAGAACGTCCACCTCCCCAAATGACTTGTAAATATTCGACATCGAGAGCAGGGGCGTGTTCGAATTCATTTCGGCCATCTTATCTCCAATTATCTATTAACGGATGCCTTTTTCAGCCAGCGGAGCGACGAAGTCAATGTTCGTTTTATCGATGATGGCAGCTCCCGTATCGATATGCAACCCGGCAAAACCATATTTCTTAGTCAAACAGATCTGCAGTATCGGCAGATATCCCTGCAGCCACGGTTGTTGATCAAGAACACATCCGACCCAGCCTTCCTTGATGCCCGTTGCGGTTGCTGCGCTCAAATCAAATCCAGCCGTATAGATATCCCCCGGCTTTTTTCTGGCGGCATTCAGATAGGTGCCGATCGTTGCTGTCAGCGCTCCGTGATCCGTAATGAGCAGTTTAACATCCGGATGGGTGGCGATGTAACTTGCCACTACCGGTGTGCCCAGCGATGCATCACTGTTCACGGCATCTGATATTTCGATATAATCCACTTCCACGCCGATTTCTTTAAGCGCATCAATACATCCCTTGGTTCTGAGTCCACGGGTTTCCTGGCCCAGCAGGCCCCAGACCATGGCCCGGTCGCCTTTTTTCAGTCCGGCTCTCTGAGCCGCACCTTTTCCCAGCATGACACCGGAGGGATAAAGTTCCTGACCGACATATCCGAAACCCTTGGCCTTGAATTTGTCCTCAATTGCCGGCAGGGTGGTGTTCTGGCTTGTCACAATAATGCCTTTTGATATTGCTTCATCCACCAGCGGGGCATAAGCGGCAACACCGGGATGCCCCATAACGGCAATGCCGTCCGGTCTTCTGGCGATGGCATCTTTAAATTGCGCCACCATTTTATCCGGCAGCCAGCCCGACCAGACATAGTCGACTTTGCACCCCAGGTCTTCCTCGGCGGCTTTCGCACCTCTGTAGACAACCGATGCAAAAGGTCCCCCCTCACTTCCTCCGGGGAAAAAGACGATTGAAATGCCTTCAAATTGCTTGCCGGCAGCTTCGGCGTTCGGAACATGGGCGCCCAAAACCATTAAACCCGACAATAACATCAAACTGATCGATATAACGGCGATTCTTTTCATCATGTTTTCCTCCTTTTTTTGTTTTTTTGCATTTAGTTGCAAAACATTTTCGCCACCAAGACACCAAACCACGAAGATAAATTTTAGCAAACAGTTTTACTTTGAGCCTTTGTGCCTTTGTGGCCATTTTTCCGGTTTATCCGGATTAGGTCGAACCCCTTATGATTAAATGGGTCTTTAATACGATAAATTTGGGTACAAAATTTTCATCATTGCTGTTGATTTGTTCCATCAATAGCTGTGCTGCTGTTTTTCCGATTTCATATGAGGGCTGTTCAACTGTTGTTAAGGGAGGGTCAAGCAATGACGTCATGTACGTGTTTGAAAAACCGGCTAAAGCAATATCATCTGGAATCTTCATTCCATGCTCTTTTATCATCACAAAGGCACCGGTCGCAACCGGGTCATTAACGGCAAAGATCGCATCAGGCAATGATTCGAGATTGAGCAATTTTTGAAACCCAACAATGCCATCGGTGTCGTCAAGCCCGCCGTAAACTACCATCGAATCGTTGAACGGTAAATTTCCCTGCTGAAGTGCGTCCATATAGCCCTTTAAACGAAACTTGGAAATAGACAGGTTCTTAGGCCCGGCCAGGTGAGCAATGCGTTTGTATCCGGATGTGATCAAATGTTCGACAACGTCAAACGCACCCTTGTAGTCGTCGACAACCACTTTGCTGGCTTCGATATCATTGCTGACGCGGTCGAAGAAAACAATCGGCACGCCCCGCCGTTGCAATAATTTAAAATGATCCAGATTTTTCGTGTTCCGTGATAAAGAAACCAATAGCCCGGCCACGCGATGTGAGCCGAGGCTGCGGGTAACCAGAACTTCCCGATCAGCGGTCTCATTCGACTGACACACGATGATGGTATATCCGGCCGCATAGGCAAGTTCTTCGATGCCGTTTATAGCCGCAGCGAAAAAAGGCTGCTTGATTTCGGGTACAATGACACCGATGGTTTTTGTTTTTTTAGTTTGCAGGCTTTGGGCTATGGAATCCGGATGGTAATCCAGCTTGCCGGCCAGCGAAACTACCCGCTTTTTTGTCTTCGGACTGATATCCGGATGATCCCGTAAAGCCCGCGATACGGTCGAGGGTGAAAGCTTCAGTTCTCGTGCGAGATCTTTGATGGTTGCAGGAGCCATTTTAAAGTATCGCTAATTTGGATTTTTATTTAATAAATGCTTATACACCTC
>Ga0316193_10002586_pt1 | contig 12789 bp, 8 predicted proteins | sample MerIslsedime2_MG_FD_207735 | JGI IMG/M metagenome (GOLD analysis project Ga0316193, IMG submission 207735) | Coastal sediment microbial communities from Maine, United States - Merrow Island sediment 2 | ecosystem: Environmental > Aquatic > Marine > Coastal > Sediment | place: USA: Maine... | reverse complement strand
TGCCGATATGCAGGTAGCCGGCATCCTGTAAGGTGTGGCTGATGATCTGCTGCAGCAGCAGCTTCTCCTGTGGCTGGGGCAAGCTGAGCCGGTCAATGGCGCGCTGACTGGAAAAACGTTCCGGGAGGTGTGCATAGTTGTAGCAGGCAATGCGGTCGGGACGCAGGGCGATGGTCTTACGCAGCGTGTCATCCATGGTGTAACGGTCCTGGTGTGGCAGGCCGTAGATCAAATCGAAACTGAGCGAGCGAAAATTATGTCCACGGATACAATCCACCAGGTCGGCGACTTCGGGGAAGGGCTGAATGCGGTTGACGGATTCCTGGACCAGCGGATCGAAGTCCTGGATGCCCAGGCTGACGCGATTGAAGCCCACGCCTTTCAGTAGTGCGATGGTGGCTTTTTCCACGGTGCGCGGGTCGATTTCGATGGAGTACTCGCGGTAGCCCTTGTCCAGCAGCCGGAAATTGCTCGCCAGCATGTGCATCAACTCGGTGATCTCGGCCGTGTCCAGGTAGGTGGGGGTGCCGCCACCCCAGTGCATCTGGGTAATGGGGCGCTGCTTGCCGACGATCTCGGATTGCCGGGAGATTTCACGTCCCAGGTGCTTGAGGTATCGGCCCGCCACGCCTTTTTCCCTGGTCACAATTTTATTACAGGCGCAGTAGTAACAAATGTCGTTGCAAAAAGGCAGGTGGACATAGAGTGAGAGCGGTGCACGCTTATGGTCGCCGTCCCGACCCTGCCAGTTCAAGTACTGCTGCAGCGGAAAGTCTCCCCGAAACTGCGGGGCTGTTGGGTAGGAGGTGTAGCGCGGTCCTGCGCAGGCATATTTGGCTGCCAGTTCCATGTCCGCCTTATGTTCAGGTGAAATGGTATTGGTCGGTACTGTTGGAGGAAGTATGCTCGTCATATCCGATATAGCGTGTGAGTTCACAGTGAGGGACGATACCAAGATATAGCGCGCGCGGATTTGATCCAGGTCAACGCGGTGTGGGTCAGCCTCCAGGAACTCCAGGTTCTGCACTTCAACCCAGTGAAGCGACGCTCTTAAGCACCAGGCGCACCAGCTCCGCCTGACGGGAAACAGCGGTTTTGGCGAAAATGGATTTCAGCTGTGCCCTGGCGGTGTGCTGGGAAATGTGCTGGTTGGCAGAGACTTCCGCCAGACTCAGGCCCCGGGCCAGCAATATGGCCAGATTACTCTCCGCCGGAGTCAGCCCAAAAAGCTCGCCGAGAATTTGCTGCGAGGCTGACTCGCGCAGGTCCGGGTCGCTGATAAAGACGGCGGCGCAGGGGCTGGAGTGGCCCTCGCCGCGCTCCGAGGCTGGCACCGGGCGTATCACCAGGCCGAGATCCGCGCGACCGGCAGAGCGTGGCAGGCGCAATGCCCGAACTACACCCGTGGTGCCGCTGTACTGCGCTTTAATGATATCGCCCAGGGCCTGCTGTAATTCCCGGTTGATATCACGGCCGTCTATATGCAACTGCTGGTCGCGCAGACTGAGGCCATCCGCTTCTTCCAGCAGGGTCTTGGCCAGTGCGTTGGTATTGAGCAGGCGGCCCTTCTCATCGAGGATGATGGTCGCCACAGAGAGTTGGTCCACGGCGCCGGCATAAACATCCCGTTCGGAGGTCATGCGATTGAGCCTGGCATAGATCTCGATAGCCCGGCGCAGGTGTGGCGTAATACGCTTTACCAGGTCCCGTTCACCCGCGCTGAAAGGCTGCTCGTCGCGGCGCCGGGAAAAGCGCAGGCGCGCCAGCATTCCCCCGGGCTCCAGGGTGTCCACACCGAGAATACGGAACAGGTTTATGGGTTCCAGGTAGTGCAGGTAGTAGTCCGATGCCATCAGCTCCGCGTCAGGCAGGATGTCTTCCAGGGCGACCACTTCACCCAGCGGCAGGTTGACGAACGGGTCCAGGGCGAAGAACTGCTCGCGGTAGGCGCTGGCTTCCCAGTCACCGGGATCTGCCAGTGGTGTTGCGGATGGTTGCTGCTGTGGATCGGGGCGCACGCAGTTGATAATGGCCCCGCGGTCATGGTCCGACGGTGGGCGTAATACCAGTGACACAACCTGCGCATCCAGTGCTTCGCGCAGGGCGGGCATGGCACTTTGCCAGGGTTGCTCTTCCAGGGCGCCCTGGTAGATCAGGCCAAGCAGGCTGTCGCCGTCATCTTCGCTCAAGTCCACGGCAGGTTATTTTTCAATGCTGGAGAGTTCAGCTGTAACCTCGGTCAGGAGTTTAGGCATGCCTATGCCCCAGCCCTGCAGGTAATCCACACCGATCTCCCTGAGCTTCTCCACTACCTCGTCGTTTTCCACTGATTCAGCGATGGTTTCCTGGCCCAGGAAGTGTGCCAGATCATTGATTGAGCGCGCCATAGCGTAGTCATTGCGGTTTTTATGAATCCCGGTTACGAACACGCCGTCGATTTTAACGTAATCAACCGGGAGTTCGCGCAGGTAGTTGTGGCTGGCCAGCCCGGTGCCAAAATCGTCAATCGAGAATTTGCAGCCAATATTGCGGAAGGCGCGCACGAAATCGGCGGCCTTGACCAGGTTGGAAATTGTACCGGTCTCGGTGATTTCGAAACACAGGCGGTTGGTCCCCACTCCGAATTCTGATATCTGCTCCAACAGGTAATCCATGAAAGCATCGTCGGTCACGCTGGCTCCAGAGAGATTGATGGCCAGGTGGGGCACCACCTTCTGTGCATCCATCAGCTCGCTGATCCAGCTGAAGGCCTCGCGCACTACCCAGCGGTCTACCAGGGACATGAAGCCATAGCGCTCCGCGCTGTGAATGAATTCAGAGGGTGATGACAGACTGCCATCCTTGTTCAACAGGCCCAGCAGCAACTCGAAATGCAGGGTTGTTTCACCACTGCCATCCACCGCGCTCTGCACTATAGGTTGAGCCTGTAATACAAAGCGATCGGTGGCCAGCGCTTTCTCCAGGTCCTGGCGCGTCCTGGATTTTTCCTCGCGGTATTTGCCGGCATCGGCCTGTTCCTCCCGATAGGCATTGATCTGGTTGCGGCCCTGCTCTTTGGCCAGGTGCATGGCCGTGCGCGCCTGTTCCAGAATGTCCTCCACGTCGCTGCTGTGTTCCAGGATCGGGGCAACGCCGATGGAGACGGTAAAGCTGACATTCTCCCCTTCGATATCGACACTGCTGCCGGCGATATCGCTGCGAATTTTTTCCGCAACCTGCAGTGCCTGTTCCATGGATCGATCGAGTAACAACACGCCGAATTCGTCGCCCTTGATACGCGCCGAAGAGTACTTTTTGCCGTGCAACTGGGCCAGGAGTTTGGCGAATTCCAGCAGCACCTGGTCACCAACTACCCGATCGTAGACGTCGTTAACCAGGCTGAATTGATCGATGTTGATGAACAATACGGCGTGCTGTGCCTGCCGCGACATCGCGTGGCGCAAAGCTCTGCCCATCTGGTCCAGCAGGGTTTCGCGATTGATCAACTTCGTGAGGGAATCGTGGTTGCGAGTGAAGCTCAGTGTTTTCTGCACATGTTCCAGGGTGTGGTACATGCTCTTGTCTACCACAGACAGCTTGTCGGCGGGCGCCGGCGGTTGCACCCCGCGACTCAGCTGCCTGGCCAGCTTGATAGCGCTCAGGTCCGCGACTTTCTGGCCGCGATCATTGACGAAGATGAAGCGATCCTTTTCCTGGCTGATCCAGGCCAGTTGCATGCGCTTTTTCTGTCCATCTTTGGCCCGGTAGGTGAGCCAGCTATCTTTCTCCAGCTGCTCCACGCGATTTACCCAGCGTCTCAGCCTGGGAAGATCCTCAATTTTTGCGCGCAATTCCGCCGGTTCTGGCTGCACCCCGGCGAAGTTGTCGCTGACCGGAGCGGCCTCGACCTCGCGGGAACCGGAAAAAATATCGCGCAATTCGTCCAGCACCGCCTCATAACTGACATTGGTGGGCAAGGCAGTGGCGATCTGCTGCTCAATGAGATCGATTAGTGGCTCGGCTTCAAGCCCGCGCTGCATGATCAGGTCTTCGTCGAGGTCCCCCTGTTGCTGCTCCTTGAGCCAGTTGCTCAACAGGTCCAGCGTTTTCAGGTGCTCCGACCAGGCATTGCTGTCCGGACCTTCCTTGACGTGGGTGAGAACCAGCAGGTCGCGCCAGCCGCTGTCTACCAACTCCATGAGTACCCGAGGCGCCATGGGCGGTTGCAGGCGTTCGCCGATCGCCTTGCTGACCGCCTGTTTGGCGTTTTGCAGCTTTTCCTGCCCTTCCTGGGTGCGTACTACGCGCTCGATATTTCTCGACAGGGCGCGCTCCTGCTGTGCTGCCAGTTTGTCGATTTTCTCAAGGGCGCTGTCGAATACGGTGGCGTCCGCCTCATAGTCCGAGACAATATCGTCGACGATGGAGTTGATGCGAGCCTCCAGCGCCTTATTGGGAAAGTTGGCAGACGTCGCCAGCTTGGACAGCTTGTCTACCATGGTGCGGGCGTTATGATTGCGATCCACGAAAAACCGGGGATCCAGCAGTGCCAGTTTGGCCAGGGGTATCTGCAGGTTACCCAGGGCGGGCTGCATTTCCGTGCTGACATCCAGCTGTGATTTGATGGTGCCAAACAGGTTGTCTACCATATCCAGCTGATTGAGGCTTTCTGCGGTAAGTCCGCTGGAATCCCTCAGGTTGCCGATGTGTTCCTTGTTTTTCGCCAGGTACTCCCGCAGGGAGTCACTTTGGTTTACGTCGGCGCGCACCCCTGAATCCCGCTGTAGCGAGCCCAGCGCCCTGGCAATAGCCTGTGCGTCAGCCAGCCGCTGTTGGTCCAGGTCGGTACTGGGTACTGTGGCGCCTTCCCAGGTGCCGCTGATGGCAACGCCGCTGGCCAGGTCGCCATCGGCCAGGCCCTCGGCCTCACGTTTGAAATTGAGTGCATCGATAACTGAACGGTACAGGTTCTCGGGGCTGAAATGACCTATCGTCGCGGCGACCTGTGCGCCCAACTGCTGGTGTGCATCCTTGAGCGCGGCAGTGGTGGACTCAGGGGTTCCCAGGTCCGCAGCCGGCTTGGCGGCGGCTTTTAACTGGCGTTCCGCGCGGCGCGAGGATTTCCTCTTCTTCAATAGCGAACCCTGGCTTTTTATTTGCTCCTCCAGACCGGGGTCTATGCCGCGTTTGGCCAATCCTTCATTCATGGGCTCATAGTAATCATGCAATTTGCGTATGAATTGCTTGGCAAAATAATCCAGGATATGGGATTGGACTTCCTGGGGTATCTGCTGTTTTTGCAGGGTCTGCTGAAAGGCGCGGCACAGTTGCCGCACGTGAATGGGCAGCCGCACCTGATTGGGGTCAGTGTCAATCAGTGTGCCCAGGCGAATGACCAGCGCCTCCAGTCCAACCTTGTTCAGGTCTTCGCCAAGGGTGATCATGCGATCTATTGCGAGGTAGTCCTCAAACGCCTTGATATCGATCAGGTCCAGCTCGTCGGCATCCTCTATGTCGCGATGCCACAACTGGTCTTCCTCTTCGCCAGGTGTCAGGTCCTGATAGTATTTCTCGATCTGTTCGAGCATATCGCTGGCAATTTTCTTGCCATTCATGCGCACCTTGACCGAAGCCTCGTAGTGCAGGTTTTCTCCGGTTTTGGCCTGTTTTATGCGAGAGGACAGCTCCAGCAGGTAACCGGTCAGTTCTCCCAGGAAGTGCTGCAGTATTTTGTCCAACTGCTCCAGGCTGTGATCGTGCAAAGCCAGCAGCAGTTCAGTGTACTGGGCAGTCGCTCCGGTCAACGGCGTGGCTTTTACCTGGTCGGGAGCCGGGGCAGCACTGCCCACGATTTCGCGGTAACGGCGGGCAGTGGCACCATTGTTGTCAGCGAACTCCAGGGTAATGCTGTCACCGGAAATGCGTGTCAGTGTGACCGGGGAGATGTCCGGTGCGCGATCGTAGGCGTCGGCGTGATCCAGTGACAGTGTCGCGACCATGCCCGCCCTGAGGGTGACCTGGCCCCCGGATGCCGGGCCCCTCAGCAGTCGCGTGGCCCCGAGTTGCAGGCAGCCGTCCTTCAGCGTCGCGAGTTCACCGCCAACGCGAATAGAGTCTTCCAGGTCCAGGGTAGCGGAAAAGGCTGCGATTTGGGCAAGTGCGTCGGGCATCTCATCTCTGAAAATTGGTTATGGATAGCGTAAATTGACCTACGCTGGCACTTAATACACACTCGCGAGTATACCCCGATATGCAGTCTGGACAAACCGCGAGATGTGCAATTTAGGCCCGCTATCGAATCATTTCTGCGGCAGGCTGAAGGCGATGATGGCGTCTCCGGGTTCCGACCAGCCATGCCCCCCCGCGGCAATAAGCACATATTGCCTGCCGCCTTGCTTTGCCCGATAACTCATAGGGGTAGCATTGCCAGTGAAGGGCAGCAGCGTGCGCCAGAGCTCCTCTCCGGTGCTGCTATCGAAGGCCCGAAAATAGCTGTCAGTGGTGGCTCCTATAAACACCAGTCCGCCAGCAGTCGTAAGCGGACCGCCGGTATTGGGCGCCCCGGTTTCCAGCCAGAGTGGCCAGGGTGCCTGGCCCCGGCTGGTACCCAATGGTCGTCGCCATAGCACCGCACCGCTGTCCAGGTCTACGGCTGTTAGCGATCCCCAGGGCCTCGGGTTGCAGGGGGCTCCCAGGGGTGAGAGTAGCGGAAACCGTTTGACCCCGTAGGGGCTGCCGTGCATCGGATAGTGCTCCAGCGGGTAGCCAGGCTCCGGGTTCAGCGCGTCGTACTCCTTCCTGGGGATCAGTTGCACCACTGACGCCATATGCATCTGGTTGACGAACAGGGTGCGTTGTTGCGGATCGATGCTGACGCCCCCCCAATTGATGCCGCCTGTGGTGGCGGGGTAGAGCACACTGCCGGACAGGGTGGGCGGTGTAAAAATGCCATCTGAGCGGTACCTGGCCAGTTCGCGCTCGCAGGCCTTGCGGTCGAAGTAGGCAAAGCCATCCATATCCGCTGCCGTCAGCCGGGCGGGCAGGTGCAGCGGTGGCGGGTGGGTGGGAAAGGGTTGTGTCGCGGAGAGTTGTTCACCGGGCACACCCTGTTGTGGCACCGGGCGCTCTTCAACCGGGTAAAGAGGTTCGCCGGTAATGCGATCCAACAGGAAAATATGGCCCATCTTGGTTCCCTGGACCAGCGCTGCGCGTGGCGGACCTCCATCCTTGCCCGGCAATACAGCGAGGCTGGGCTGGGCAGCCACGTCGTAGTCCCAGACGTCGTGGTGCACCGTCTGGAAATGCCAGCGCAATTCACCGCTGGCGGCATCCAGTGCCACCACCGAGGAGCCGTAAAAATCGATACCATCGCGATCACCCCCATACAGGTCTGGCGCCGGGTTGCCGGTGGGTATGTAGACCAGTCCGGCTTCCGGGTCTCCGGAAATTGGCGCCCAGACATTCGGGGAACCCAGGTGGTAGCGGGTGTTGCCCAGTTCATCGGCATGGCGCTCGCGGTAATCCGCCGTGACCGGTTCCCAGGCCCATGCCAGCGCACCCGAGCGTACGTCAAAGGCCCGCACCACACCGCTGGGCACATCCCGCCGTTCGTTGTCAGGGACCATGGCGCCGACAATGGCCAGATTACCGATGATGTAAGGCGGAGATGTGGGGTAGTACTCCCAGGGCTGCGCGCCGGTGATATCCTCTTTCAAAGCCACCCGCCCGGCGTCGCCGAAATCCTTGCACGCCTTACCGGTAGCGGCATCCAGTGCAATCAGCTGCGCGTCGCGGGTGCCGTAGATAATCCGTTCCCGGCAGGCCCCGGCTTGCGCTTCGGGGTCACGCCACAGGGACACGCCGCGACACACTGCGGGGTACATGCCGCTGCGTTTGTTCTGTACCTGGGGGTCGAATGCCCAGCGCTCTTCTCCGGTTTGCGCATCCAGGGCGAATACACGTCCGAAGGGTGTGCAGTAGTACAGGCTGCCGTCGGCTACCAGCGGGGTCACCTGCAATGAGGTAAAGGCCCAGTCACCATAGCCATCGGCGAAGTCCCCGGACCGGTGAGTCCAGGCCACTTCCAGTTGCTCAACGTTGGCCCGGTTAATGTCCTTGAGCGGCGAATAGCGCGCCGCGTCCTTGCCGCCATAGGCCAGCCACTCGCTGACCGCCCGATTGTGGACTGCGGCGCTTTCATTGGCGAGGCTGGTCTTACAGCCGCTGATCAAGAGCAGCCACAGGCAGACCGTTAGCGCTGCCCACATCGTGTGCAGTGCGCTCATTGGTCGGCGTTAGCGGCGTCCAGGAAAGCGGGCTTTTCGCCCCCCCCGTGGACGGCGAAACTGGTGCCGCTGATATAGGAGGCCAGGGGCGAGGCCAGGAACAGGCAGGCATTGCCGACGTCACCCGGCACCGCCATCCGTCCCAGGGGAATTGTCGCGCCAACGGCGGCAACGCCCGCTGCATCACCGTAGTGCAGGTGGGCCTGTTCGGTTTCGGTCAGCCCCACGACAACCGCGTTAACCCGTACCCGGGGAGCCCACTCCACCGCCAAAGACGTGCCGAGGTTGACCAGTCCCGCTTTGGCGGCGCCGTATGCGGCGGTGCCAGGGGAGGGGCGAATGGTGCTGACACTGGCGATATTAATGATGCTGCCGCCGGATTCCTGCTGTTGCATCACCCGGTTTGCCACCTGGCTGAAATTCAGAGGCGCGATCAGGTTGAGTTTGATGATGGATTCGGAAAAGCGTGGCGAAGCGGTGGCGGCATCCGCATGGGGCGCTCCCCCGGCGTTGTTGATGAGCACATCCAGGCGCCCGAAATGTTCTACCGCATAGGACACGCAGGCCTCCACCTGCTCGAAGTCGCGCACGTCACATTGGGTAAAAACCGCCTCGCGCTCCCCGGAGCGGGGCAGGCTTTCCGGCGCGGATCGGCCGCAGATAAGCACCTGGGCCCCGGCCCGCAGGAAACATTCGCTGATGCCTCTGCCAATCCCTTTGCCGCCGCCGGTGACCAGCACTACTTTGCCGCTGAAATCCAGGGGGTTGTCCATATGGTTTGACTCCTTATGCCAGATCGCCTGACTGCCGGGGCATGGAGCGTCACGGCGCTTGTGATCGCCCTGCGATTTACATAACATGCGTGCGAGGTGCTCATCCTAACCGAATTCCCAAGGGCTGGATATTGCGGTTGGGCGCCGGCCCACAAACGCACATGACAAAATGCCAGCGGTTGCAATTACTGAACTGGTTGGCGTCTACACTTTCATCGGGACAGAAATTTATGACAACAGAGAACTTACCCGTGCTGGCCATTCTGGGCGGTACCGGGGATTTGGGTACGGGTCTGGCCAGGCGCTGGGCACAGGCGGGATACCAGGTAATTATCGGTTCGCGCACACTGGAAAAGGCCGAGGCGGCAGTACAGGACCTGCGTGAAGTCATGGCTGAACGCGGCGTGGCGGAAGTCACCGTGCAGGCCATGGAAAACCTGGCTGCAGCGCAGGCGGCGGATATTGTTACTCTTACTGTTCCCTTCAGTCACCAGGGTGCCACCCTGGAAGTGGTCAAACCCGCCCTGCAAGGCAAGATATTGATCGATGTAACCGTTCCCCTGGTTCCGCCGAAAGTGGCGCGTGTGCAACTGCCGGAAGGTGGCAGCGCGGGACAGATCGCGCAGAATCTGCTGGGGGAAGATGTTCATGTGGTTTCCGCTTTCCAGAATGTAGCGGCGGCCCATCTCCAGGAAGGCCGGGGCGTGGACTGTGATGTGCTGGTCAGCGGCAATAAAAAAGTTGCCAGGGAACAGGTCATCACGCTGGTCGAAGCGGCGGGCATGCGCGGATTCCATGCGGGCATGATCAATAATGCGGCGGCAGCTGAGGCACTGACCTCGGTCCTGATTACCATCAATAAACAGTACGGCTGTCATGCGGGCATCACCATCAGCGGGCTGGACAATGGCTGATGGCGCAGCGCCTGGAAATCATTCCCCTGGCGGATTTTCCGCTGGTGGACCCCGGCGATGACCTCGCCGCGCTGATTGCCCGCTCTCTACGCGACAATGGCCTTACCCTGTGCCCGGGCGACGTGCTGGTGATCGCGCAAAAAGTCGTATCCAAGGCGGAAAATCGCTACGTGAGGCTGGCTGATGTGGAGGTGGGTGCAGAGGCCACTGAACTGGCCGCTCGCGCAGATAAAGATCCCCGGCAGGTGCAGCTGATTCTGGATGAGAGTGCCGAGGTGATGCGGGTCAGGCCGGGAGTCATCATTGTCGAACACCGCAACGGCTACGTACTGGCCAACGCGGGTATCGACAAATCCAACATCAGCCGGGATCCCGATGACCCCCGGGTGCTGCTATTGCCAGTGGATGCGGATGCATCCGCCGCGTCACTGCGCGATGCGCTGGAGCAGCACTGTGCGGTGGCTCCACAGATTATCATCAATGACAGTCTGGGCCGCGCCTGGCGCAATGGTACGGTCGGCATTGCCATCGGCACGGCAGGGCTGGACCCGCTGTTCACCCAGATCGGAGACAAAGACCTGTTTGACAATGTGCTGGAAGTCACCGAGCCAGCTGTCGCTGACGAACTGGCCGCCGCGGCGTCCCTGGTCATGGGGCAGGCCGCCGAGGGCTGTCCCGTGGTGCTGGCCCGCGGCGCCACGTTCGCCCCGGCGCAACAGGGATCCGGGCGATTGATTCGTGACAAATCCATGGATATGTTTCGCTGATGTCTGCTCCAGCACAGACAATACTGGCGCTATCGGGCGGCGTGGGTGGCGCCAAACTGGTGCTTGGCCTGGCGGGTGAGTTGCCTCCGGAGGCCTTGCATGTGCTGGTTAATACCGGCGATGATTTCGAGCATCTGGGCCTGCATATCAGCCCGGATATAGACACCTTACTGTATACCTTGTCCGGGCTGTCCAACCAGCAGCAGGGCTGGGGACTGGCGGACGAAAGCTGGAATACCATGGCATCACTGGAGAGACTCGGTGGGGACACCTGGTTCCGCCTGGGAGACCGGGATATGGCCACTCACTTGTGGCGCCGGCAGCAATTGAGCCAGGGTGACAGCATCAGTCAGGTCACGGCGGAGCTTGCGCGTCGCCTCGGGGTGCAGGCGCGGGTCTACCCCATGAGCGATGACCCGGTGCGTACCACCGTGCATACGGAAAGTGGCGACCTGCCTTTTCAGCATTATTTCGTGCGCGAGCAGTGCCGTCCGGCGGTGACGGGTTTCAGTTTTGACGGCATCTCCGCCGCGCGCCCCAATCGCGATGTAGCGCGCCTGCTGCAGGAGCACCAGCCGTCGCGGATAATTATCTGCCCCTCGAATCCCTTTGTGAGTGTGGACCCTATTTTACAGGTCCCTGGCCTGTGGTTGAGCTTGCGCGACAACCCTGCACCGGTAATCCTGGTGTCGCCGATTGTAGCCGGACTGGCGATCAAGGGACCCGCAGCAAAAATGATGGCTGAGATGGGTGTGCCCGTCACGGCTGTCGGTGTCGCGCGGCATTATTGCGATCGCTATCCGAGTCTGGTGGATCATTTTGTGATCGACGAAAGTGACGCGACACTGGCGGACGAAATCACCGCGCTGGGACTTGATGTGGCGGTGACCCGGACCATTATGAAGAGTGACGAGGATAAACGACGCCTGGCGCGTTTTACCCTCGATTTGGCGCAGAAGGAGGCCTAGGTGACGCAGGTATTGCTGCCATTAAAGGATCTGGTCAAGGCGAAATCACGCCTGGCCGGCTTGCTGAGTCCCTCCGAGCGCCGCGCGCTGGCACAAGCCATGGTCGAGGACGTGTTAACGGTACTGGCGCAGCACGGCGACATCAGCTGTATCACCCTGGTATCTGACGACCCGGGTGCGGGCATGCTGGCGCAAAAATATGGCGCTGACTACCTGCCCGAGACCGCTCTGGGTTGTCGTGGCCTGAACCGGGTAGTGGCAGCCGCCGCGAGTCGCCTGGCGCAGGATCACTCCGCGCCCATGCTGGTTTTACACGGAGACCTGCCGTTGTTATCGGTTGCAGATATTAGCGCGGTCCTGCTACGGCAGCGGCAGCAGGGTGGTCTGGTTATTGGTTGTGATCGACACAATATAGGTAGTAATCTGCTGGCATTCCCCCAGGGAGCCATGCAGCGCTTTTGTTTTGGCGCCGATAGCTGCCAGCGCCATCGTGACGCCGCCCAGGCGCTGGGCATGCACAGCAGCGTAGTGCTGCGGCCCGGGATAGCCCTGGACGTGGATGAGGCGCCTGATATGGCTGAGCTTATGCAACAGTTGGATCGCGCAGGACGGCATACCCGAGCGCTGTTACGGCACAGCGATCTGGGCGTCCGTGTCGCACTGGCGTTGAATATGACAACTGCGCAAGGCGGGCATGCGCAAAAGGAACGAAGCAATCATGAGTGAGTTGCAGGATGTGCTGGAGCATTTGCGGCGGGGACAGCTTCCCGACGCGCAGCAGGCTCTGTTTTTGGCTGAGATACCCGATACCGCTGTGCTGGCAGATCTGGCGGGGCAGTGGCGCGATCTCGCGCACCGTAACCTTATCAGCTATTCGCGCAAGGTATTCATTCCGCTGACCCATTTATGTCGCGATGTCTGCCACTACTGCACATTCGCCCAGACACCCAGGCACATCCCACAACCCTATATGGACGTGGAGCAGGTATTGGAGCTGTGTCGCCAGGGCGCTGACATGGGCTGCCAGGAAGCACTTTTTACCCTGGGTGAAAAGCCTGAATTACGCTATGCCACGGCGCGGCGCGCGCTGGCGGAAATGGGCT
>Ga0316193_10002584_pt1 | contig 12791 bp, 11 predicted proteins | sample MerIslsedime2_MG_FD_207735 | JGI IMG/M metagenome (GOLD analysis project Ga0316193, IMG submission 207735) | Coastal sediment microbial communities from Maine, United States - Merrow Island sediment 2 | ecosystem: Environmental > Aquatic > Marine > Coastal > Sediment | place: USA: Maine... | reverse complement strand
TTATCTATTTTTAAACAAGCGAAGCACGCTGAAAACGTGATCTAAAGACCGCAGAATGCTGAACCGAAGAATCCTCCAGAGGCCGACGAATTTCGAGGCGTAGATTTTTTTTGTTCAGACTTTGTTTTTAAAAGTGACAGAATACATTATTCGATGTTGGACGTTCAATGTTCGATGTTCGATGTTCATTTTTGAGTTAACTTTTCGTATGAAACTAAACAAAGCCAAAGTTTCTTTTTTGATCAAACGGGAAGTTTCACCGCCAGCGGTTGGGTTGACACCTGAAACCTATTTTTACCCCTGAAGCGCTTATGCCCCAAAGTCCAGGAAATAATAATTATCCGATTAATCCCCTTGTGATCCTGGTTCTCGGCATTATCGGTGTCTCTACCGGTTCGATATTCGCACGTTTGGCAGATGCACCGGCTCTGGTCACCGCCGCTTACCGGGTCGGGCTGGCCTCGCTGATCCTAGTCCCCCTGGCAGCCTGGAAGGCAAGGGATGAATTGCGCAGTCTATCTTTTCGCGACATTAGACTGGCAGTGCTTTCCGGATTTTTTTTGGCCCTGCATTTTGCAACCTGGATTTCCTCTCTGGATTATACCGCAATTGCCAACTCTGTGGTGCTGGTCAACACCATCCCGCTCTGGGTTGGCCTGTTCACCCCCTTGATTGCCAAAGATCGACTGGCCAGGGCAACGCTGATCAGTATCATTGTTAGCGTCGGCGGCGGCGTTATTATCGGTTTCGGAGATTTTGCAACAGGTGGACGGGCGCTGCTCGGGGATTTGTTAGCGGTTATCGGAGCGATTTGTGCCGCAATTTACCTGCTGATAGGACGCAATCTGCGCCGCCAACTTTCTCTGATATCATATGTGGCCTTATGCTACGGCAGTGCAGCGCTGTTTTTATGGCTGGTCGTGCTAGTTTTAAAATTGCCGCTTACCGGATATAGTACCCAAACCGTTACCGCTTTCTGGGCCATGGCCCTTATTTCTCAAATCATCGGTCACACCAGCTACAACTGGGCCCTTAAATGGTTCAGCGCGGGTTTTGTTGCCGTCGCACTGCTGGGGGAGCCCATTGGTGCTACCATAATGGCTTATATCATATTTGATGAAGGGTTGACCTGGATGAAATTTATTGGCGGATTGTTAATATTATCAGCCATCTATATTGCCGCGGCAGGTGAGAAAAATTAGTCATGGCTACGTCAGGAGAATATAACTAAATGAAATAAAGCAATTTATTCAATTTGACAAAACCTTCGCTATCTTTTATCAAATGGAGAATTCTATATAAAAACCCATCCCATTTTGTTTACGATCATTTTGGGTTTAACTTATTCAACTATTACGGAGGTAAAAATGGCGTACGAAAACATTATCTATGAAGTAAATGAAGGAATTGCCACTATCACTTTTAACCGGCCCAAGGCCCTCAACGCCCTGAATGGAGCGCTGCTCGGCGAGCTATCGCAGGCCCTGGACGAAATTGCCGCTGATGAGGATATCCGCGTACTGGTGTTAACCGGGGCAGGGGACAAATCCTTTGTGGCCGGAGCCGACATAACCGAACTCGCGACATTTAATTCACTTTCGGCCAAAGCCTTTGCTGAAAAAGGTCACCGCATTATCCATAAACTGCAGCAACTCCCGATTGTGGTGATTGCCGCCGTCAACGGTTTTGCTCTGGGAGGCGGCACCGAATTCGCCATTGCCTGTGATTTCATCTATGCCTCGGACAACGCTAAATTTGGGCAACCTGAAATCAACCTCGGCGTTATTCCCGGCTTTGGCGGCACCCAGCGGCTGCCCCGCTTGATCGGCACCAATATGGCCAAAGAATTGATTTTTACCGGCAAAATGATTTCCGCCGCCGAAGCCCACCAGCTCGGACTGGCCAACAGGGTGGTTCCCCAGGAGCAGCTCATGGAGGAAGTCATGAAAACCGCCGGGCAAATTGCGTCCCGGGGTAAAGTGTCCTTGAGAGAAGCCAAACAGGCCATCAATCGCGGAATGGATGTGGACCTTGCCACCGGTTGCAGTGTTGAGATCGACGCATTCGCCATCAGTTTTGCCAGCCCGGACGCCAAAGAGGGAACCACGGCCTTCGTCGAAAAACGAAAAGCAGAATTCAAAGGAAGTTTGAAAGGTTAGGCTGGTTGCTGGATACGGGGAACTGGAGGCCAGAGGTTTGAGATGGAAAAAAACAAGATCCATTTCCAGCTGATTTGGGGAATTTTACTCCTGCTGGCCGGGGTAGGAGTGTTTTTTCGAATTCCCCAGGTCATGCCGCAGATTAAAACAATTGAAACATTTGCTTCGATAATAGGATTTATTTATTTCTGTTTTTATCTGCTCGGTTTTTTATTGATCCTTGGAGGAACCAAAAAGATTTACGCCAATCTTAAAAAGCTAAAAAACAAAGAAATGCCTAAAATGAACTAAAGTGCCTAAAATTATGGCGTCGCTTCGCTCCTTTTTTTGTATAAGTCGTTGACGCTGGCAGTATGGGAAGCCAGAAATCAGAACAATGAAATGACAACTTACCGTGAGGTTCTATTTTCACAAAATAGATAGAATACATTTACTTTAGGCATTTTAGGCAATTTAGGCAATTTAGGCATTTCTTTTCTCAGGCATTTTAGGCATTTTCCGGCTTATCCGAGTTAGGGATTGTGAGACGCAAATATGGTTTCCGCCTTCATAACTTCAACCAGCAAATACAGACAGATTCAACATCTCACCTCTGAGGTGGTCTACCGAACCCGCCTGCAGGCCATCTGCAACAGGATAAATTCTGCCAGTAATTTAGATGAAATTTTAATCGATTTAAAAGATGATATCACCTCTCTTTTTGCAGCTGATCGCGTTACCCTCTATGTCCTCGATGCCAAAAACCGCGAACTGGTATCCCGATTTAAATCGGCCAACGACATCGAAGAGATCCACATACCCATATCTACCAAAAGCATCGCCGGCTGGTGTGCCCTTAAAAACCGGGTCGTCAATGTGAGGAATGCATATGATATAAAGGAACTGGCCGCAATCGACCCTGAACTGAGATTCGATGAACGCTGGGATATGCAAACCGGGTTTACGACAAGACAGGTCCTGGCCCATCCGATAGTCTTCAAAAACTATTTACTGGGTGTGGTTCAACTGATGAACCGCAAAGCCGGATCTGCGTTTGTGGAAATTGATGAACGATCCCTCAAAGAAGTTAGTGACATCCTCGGCATTGCCCTTTACACCCAGAAAAGACTCACCCAACGTTATGCCACCGGAAAATTTTATCTTCTCCTGGAAAATCATCTGCTGACCCAGAACGAACTGGAAAAAGCAATTATTCAAGCCAGACAAAAAAAAGTGGCGATTGAAACAATATTAATTTCGGATCTCAAAATTTCTAAAAAGGACGTACTGGCTTCTCTGAGCAAATTCTATGATGTTGAGGCAGTTGAATTTACCCAAAACATTCCGATACCCGGTGAACTGCTGGCCGGTCTGAAAATGCCATTTATGCGCAATCATTTCTGGGTTCCATTGCGCGCCGAAGATAATAGGATTGTCATTGCCATTGACGATCCTCACGACCAGCAGCGGATTGGTGAAATGAGAGCGCTTTTTCCCGGAAAAAAATTTGAGTTCTGTGTGGCGTTGAAGCAGGATATTCTTGAAATCATTAAGTTTTTTTCGCAAGATGAAAAACAGCTGGCTGATATTGAAGAAATTCTGACCATGATGCGGGAAGAAAACAATGAAATTGAAGAAGCTGAAAACGCGGTCGGTGAAGAAGACAATGCGGTAGTTAAACTGGTGAATAAAATCATCCTGGATGCCCATGCGAGAGGCGCTTCCGATATTCATATTGAACCCTTTACCGGTAAAGAAAACGCCCGGGTCAGGATTCGAATTGACGGAGATTGCTCGGTCTACCAGACCATCCCCTACAATTACCGCAGTGCCGTTGTATCCCGCATTAAGATTATGTCCGATCTGGATATTGCCGAACGCCGCAAGCCCCAGGACGGGAAAATCAAATTTAAGAAATTCGGCGGCAAGGATATTGAGCTGCGGGTAGCGACCCTCCCAACCCAGGGCGGTATGGAAGATGTCGTCATGCGCATTCTGGACGGCAACGAGCCCCTGCCGCTGGATCAGATAGGTTTTTCCGAAAGCAACTATAAAAATTTTGTGGAGGCAATTTCCAATCCCTACGGAATCATATTTGTTTGCGGCCCCACCGGATCCGGTAAAACCACCACCCTTCACAATGCCTTGAGGCATCTCAATAAGACTAAAACCAAGATCTGGACCGCCGAAGATCCAATCGAGATCACTCAAAAAGGATTGCGTCAACTGCAGGTCAATCCAAAGATCGGGTTGGACTTCGCTGCTGCCATGCGGTCGTTTCTCAGGGCTGACCCGGATGTAATCATGGTGGGTGAAATGCGCGACAGAGAAACAACATCGATCGGAATCCAGGCGTCGCTTACCGGGCATCTGGTCTTATCAACCTTGCATACCAATAGTGCTCCGGAGAGCATCACCCGTTTGCTGGATATGGGAATGGATCCCTTTAATTTTTCCGACGCCATTTTATGTATTCTGGCCCAGAGGCTGGCCAGAACCCTGTGTAAAAAATGCCGGCAGCCCTATCATCTTTCACTGGAAGAATATACTTCGCTGGCAAGGGAATATGGGCTGAACTATTTCAATGACAGGGTAAATATTCCCTTTAAGGATGAATTGATGTTGAATAAGCCGACCGGCTGTGATGATTGCAATGGCTGCGGTTACCGGGGCCGGATGGCGCTGCATGAACTGCTGATGGGTACCGATGAAATCAAAGTGCTGATTCAAGGTATGGCCAAAATCGACGCGATCAGAACCCAGGCGATAAAGGACGGAATGACAACGCTGAAACAGGACGGAATAGAAAAGATATTCCGCGGGCATCTGGACCTGCTGCAGGTTCGCAAGGTGTGCATTCGTTGATTGTGGGTTCAAGGATTCATTGAAAAGCGAACCGCAGAATATAGAATATCGAACCGCAGAATGTCGAAGGAAGGAATTGTTGTCTATTTTATTGAAACAGGCCGCAATTGGTACGAGCATAAGAACTGCAAAAATGAAATAGGATATCGATCCCAATGATTTGATATCGGAATCAATTAATAGCCCGGTCTTTTCTTTTAAATTAGGTTAAAGCGCAGCGATTCCATCCTTCGACATTCGATATTCGAAATTCTGCGGTTCTGCGGTTCGCTGTTAACTTAACCCAGAACAGTGAACCCATAACCTTGAACCTATTAGGACATAACCCTAAACCTGGCTTTCATAGACCTCAGTATCCTCCTGCCTTTTCGAATTTCTCAAGTTGATCCTCATAGTAGCCCCTGTTTTCCTTGGCCAGGGCCAGGGCGTTTCGACCGGCTTCAACTGCCTTGCTATACATTTCATTCACATAATAACTTTCGGCAAGGGTGTCCCAGATGTGGGGCAGGTTCTCGAGCTTGACAGCCAGCGTTGCCATAGCCAGGGCTCGATCGGGATCTTGAAATTGATGGTCCTCGCAGGTAGCGTAAAGCCAGGCCAGGTTGTTGAGAACTTCAGCATTGTTAGGTTCCAGTACCAATGACTTTTCCCAGGCATCCTGCACGCCGGACCAGTTTCGACGATTAAAGTAAACTTTCCCCAGCAGGCTATACAGATCCGGATTGTCAGGAAATTTTTCAATTTGTTTCAGAATTGCTTTTTCATATATATGACTGGTTACCCTGTCACCGCTCATGCCGATATCGAACTGGTATCCCAACCCTCCTAACAACAGCAGGCAGGCCGCATAAACACCGATACTTTTTTTAATTTTGGTATTCTGGCGATCTATCCAGGAAGTATCCACCTCGCATTTTTTCAGATAGTCTATCCGCTGGCTGATGCTGAAGTGGTGCCAGTTGGGTTTGTCCGCAGATTGCCCGCTGGTAGCGGCTATCTTTTCGAGGGTAGAGATCAATGGTTGGGCGCTGTCAAACAGGGCGTAGACATAGGTGTCGGCCTGGCGTTCAAAATTGCGCATAAAAAAGCCGAAAATAAAACGGAAATAAATTAAAAAGACACAGATTATAACCACGCTGTATACGGCGGACACAAAAGCTGTCTGGCTGAAGCCGGCTTTATTGCTCAACCAGTTGATGGGCTCGGCACTGATAATGCCAAAGACAATAGCATCGACGGCGACATAAGAAAGAACCATGTAGCCTACAAAAAAAGCAAGATAAAACAACAGGTGTTTCTTTTTGATATGGCCAATTTCGTGGGCAATGACGGCATCGACTTCTTCCGGTTCGAGTAGTTGCAGCAGAGATTTTGTAACCAGAATATAGCGGAATTTTTTTACCAGCCCCATAACCCCGGCTGTTATCATTTTGCCGCCGAAAATAGGCCAATACAAAATATCGGAATATTCCAGGCCTGCCCGGCGGCATAAACTCTCGATCCGGTTTCGATAGTAACCGTCCTCAATGGGTTTGCACCTCCAGAATTTTTGAATCAAGGCCGGTCCGATAATGGCCACGCCCAGGAGAAAAAAGAGAAAATAGCTCACTTCACCTTCAGTCGTGCTTAAAAATCGTTTGGGAGTCTCAAACGGCAGGGCCTGGATAATATCTGCAATTCCCGATAGGAATAGCCAGGGCAATAATACCGGAATAGAAAAAGAGATGTTGGAAAAAACATACGTTGATCTGGAAATATCCGCCAGGTAAAGATATTGATAGGGTCCGTAGGCAAAGGCCCAAACGATGGCCAGATAGAAAATAAATATTAAAAGAAACAGCAGTGCCAGAAGGGTAGGGATGGTTTTAAAGGGTGCCATGCCTGCCAGAAACGACGGAAGATTCAACCCGTAAATATCGACGGCGAACAGTACAATCGCCATGATGCTCTGACGCATCAGGATCGAACTAAATTGATGGTCGATACGGAAGTGTTTTCCTTGGGAAATCCGGTTCTCGATTTTTTGGAATTGAAAACGGGTAAAAAAAGAAAAAATTAAGATCAGGCAGAAAAAAAGCGTAAAAGATTCGAAGGCCGTAAAATACGTTTCATCGGATGGCTGGTAAGTCAGGTAGATGAGTAAAACGAGGATGAAGTATATGAAATTTCCGAACATATTAGAATTGAGTAACGTGTTTGGTGTTGGGTGTTTAGTGTTTAGTTGTTGTAGCCGAATGCCCTCAGACCAAACACTTAATACTAAACACCAGATACTTAGCCATAGTTGGTTTTTAACTGAACAACGGCATACGCTGGATGAATTATCTACTCCTGCCTATAATATCGCTCTTTTTCACTATATATACATCCGCAGTATTGCTGGCGATACATTTGCAGGTCTTTTGATTTTTCGATGCCCTCTTTCCATCCTGATCGAAAGTCTTCGTAAAAAAACGGAACCCCGGTAGATTTCCCGATGGATTCTCCAATCGATTTTATGAGGCCATGCTTTTGAAATTTGCTGTAAAGCAAGGTGGAGGAGTAATAATCAAACTTGCCGCGGCTGGCCAGAAGGGCAGTGGTTCGCAAGCGGTCATGATAACAGTAAGTGCAGCGGTCCTTTTCACGGTAAACCACATTTTGGATAAACCCTTCCAGATCATATCCATCCTGTATAATTAACCGCAACCCAATCTGCCGGGCATAGGATTCCAGGTGCTCCTGCCGTTTTAAACACTCGGAATAGGGATGAATGTTATGCCGGTAAAAGAACCCCATGACCTCAAACCCCTTGGCTTTGAGTGCTTCTACCGGGGAAATGGAACAGGGCCCGCAGCATAGGTGCATCAATATTTTCAATGTCTTTCTCCAAATATGGCGGTCCCGACCCGCACCATCGTAGCCCCTTCCTCTATGGCAGCTTCAAAATCTCCGGTCATGCCCATGGATAGTTCTTCCATGGAAATGTTTGGCATGTTCTCATTTTTGATTTGATCCCGAAGTTGCCGCAGGTTGGTGAAAAACGGTCGTGCTTTTTCGGGGGTATTGAAATAGGGTGGCATCGTCATCAGACCCTTAACCGCAATGTTTTCCAGTTGGCTGGCCTCCCTCACCAGTCGCAAGGTATCTTCAATATAGACACCGGATTTTGACTCCTCTTTGGCGACATTGACCTGGATCAAAATGGCCTGGACCTTGTCTATTTTTTTGGCATATTTACCCAGCTCTTTAGCCAGTTTCAGGGAATCTACCGAGTGAATGAGATCAAACATCCGGACGGCATATTTGGCCTTGTTAGACTGCAGATGACCGATATAGTGCCAGGTTACCGGGTGGGCCGAAAGGGTGGTGATTTTTTCTCTGGCCTCCTGGATATAATTTTCACCGAAATCCGTCATGCCGATATCGATAGCCTCTTTGACTATCTCAACCGGCATTGTTTTGCTGACAGCCACAAGGCGAATGTCCGATTCCGGACGGCCACATGCCTTGGCTGCCTGTCTGATTCGCTCCCGTACGCGTTCGAGTCGGTCTTTCAAATTTTCTGCCTCCACTTAAAAAGAAAATGAATGGATTCTATCTTAAAAATATTTTTTAGACAGGATCAACAGGATTTACTGGATTTTTTTCCATGATTTCCTGATGAAATCCGGGAAACTCAATCGCCTTCGGCGAAAGAATTGTGACTCCGTATACTGATAGTAGTTGATGGAAAATATATCTGAACAGCATAAACCTCTCCGAAAAACCAACCAAACTTTTCTCCGCCGTCAGGCGGATTGGGTTTTCTCACTTTCATCCGGAAAGTGAGAAAAATAAAAAACTATCCTTAAAATCCTGTCAATCCTGTCTATATTATTTTGTTAAGATCGAATCCATTCCTCTTAATATATCTTGGAATTTTTGGAATTCAGCTCTATTATTTTTTCGCGGATTAAAAAATCCAGAACTTCACAAACCGGAAGACCGACAACATTAGTATAAGAACCATTGATGCGCTTGACAAGAAAGGAGCCGATTCCCTGGATGGCATACGCCCCGGCTTTGTCAAAGGGTTCTCCTGAATTGATGTACCAGTCGATCTCCCCTTTGGTAAGCTTCTTAAAGCGAACATCAGTTTTAACTACATCTGAAAATAGCTTTCCGATTCTGTGGCAGCAGATACAGTACCCCGTCAGCACCTGATGGGTTTTTCCGCTCAGGCTTTTGAGCATGGTGCGTGCTTCGGCCCGGGAACCCGGTTTGCCCAAAATTGTGTCGTCGATTACAACAATGGTATCGGCGCCGATTACCCAGCTGTCAGGATTTTGCTCTGAAATATCCCTGGCCTTGCATTGAGCCAGTTGCCTGACATAGACATCCGGGGATGAAAGCTTCGCTGAATTTTCATCAAAACTGCTGGGAATGACGGAAAATTCGAATCCGGCTTTTTCGAATAGATGACGCCGACGCGGAGATTGTGAGGCCAGAATTAATCGGGGGCCCGTGACCGGTTTTTTCATATAGACCTATTAGCAAATGACAGTTAATTTGACAAGGATTTCCGTCCTATAACTCGTGGCTGAACAATTTAAAAAGGTTGCACCATAATGCTAATTGTCCTATAATTACAAAAAAAATACGGATGCCTCTAATGCTGCTTTTATAAAATTCCTGGAACTTCTAATTCATGAAGCAATCCAACAACAAACACTACCGAATTCTTGCCGTCGACGATGACGCGATCATTTTAGAGTTATATAAACGAATTCTAAGTCCGGATAATCCCCTGCCGACAATGCCGTCATTTGAAGTGAAATGCTGCTCCCAGGGTGACGAAGCGGTTGATTCAGTCAAAATTTCGCTGGAAGAAAACACGCCTTATGCGGTTGCCTTTGTGGATCTGAACATGCCTCCGGGACCGGACGGGCAATGGACAGCCGATGAAATTCACAAGCTGGACCCGGGTGTTAACATCATCATGGTAACGGGTTATCGAAGTACTGAAACCGGCAACCCGCAAACCCAATCCAATATTTCGGACCAATTACTCTATCTACAAAAACCATTTTACCCCCAGGAAATCATTCAATTCTCGACTGCCCTCAGCATCAAGTGGCAAGCCGAAAGGCAACTGCTGGTCCTCCACTCTGAATTAGAAACCCTGGTTGAAAAACGTACCGCCGAGCTGGTGGAATCCAATAAACTGCTTAAAAAAGAAATCGAGAACCGCAAACATGTGCAGGAAGAACTGGAACAGAGCTTGCAGAATCTTAAAAAAGGGATGGATTCGACCATCCAGGCCATTGCCATGACGGTGGAAAAACGTGACCCTTACACCTCCGGACATCAAATGCGGGTTGCAGCGTTAACCCGGGCCATTGCGGAAACGATCGGGCTTGCGGAAGCTCAGGTAGAAGGAGCTTTCATGGCGGCGTCCCTTCATGATATCGGCAAAATAGCGCTGCCGGCTGAAATTCTGTCTAAACCGATACAATTAACCGAAATAGAAATCAGCTTGATACAGGCCCATGCCCAGGCCGGTTATGACATCCTAAAAGGCATCGAATTTCCATGGCCCATAGCCGATATTATTATCCAGCATCATGAAAGAATGGATGGTTCGGGATATCCCCAGGGCCTTGCCGCTGACAGCATCTCAATTGAAGCCCGTATCATCGGTGTATGCGATGTGGTTGAGACCATGTCCTCCCATCGCCCCTACCGACCCTCCATGGGCATTGGCAAGGCCCTGGAAGAGATCTCCCGCAACAGCGGAACCCTTTACGACGCCGATGTGGTAGTGGCCTGTTTAAAGATCTTCAACGAACAAAACTTTGAATTTCCGAATTAGCGTCACTCACAAATTCCTTTAAACTTTATCCGCATACCTTCTTTTTCCTTGAAATCTATCCCACATTCAGGTATCAGAATAGCCTACAAATTGTGAAAATGCCCGGGTGGCGGAATAGGTAGACGCAAGGGACTTAAAATCCCTCGGTCCTTGTGGCTGTGCGAGTTCAATTCTCGCCCCGGGCACCATAAAATAAAGAGTTTAGGCGTATTGGCCTAAACCCTTTATCTTTTAGATACTCCTGGCAGAGGTTAAATGACCCTTCATTTCTGCCAGATTAGTTGATGATGCCACCTGTAAGTGTCCCCTAATTAGTACTTCACAAAAAATGGAACGGCCATCAAAGCCAATCCAATTATGACGATTGCTAGGATATTTGATACAAAATAGGGATAAGCACAAAGTGTTACACCAGATAATAATGCCATGCCTCTTCGTTGCTTCCTTCCATATACAATGTAGGCCATCCCGATTGAGCCAAATATGATTGCGGCAAATATTGTTGCAGGTTCCATTTTTACCTTCTTATGAATTTGATCTCACCTCTGTCCTATAATTTTATCGTAACCTCCTGTAAAGTCAATAAATAGAAAATATATCCACAATTTATTAGGATCGTAGAGAAAATTTATTGCCTCAATGGCCAATTGTCTTTGCTTTTAGCATTTTTGGGGGGTTCTTTTTTTTACTGCCAGGTGGTATAATCAGATATTGGACAAATTCAAAACACAGGGGAGATGGATTATGCCGAATGAGAAGCATTTTGAGATCGTTCAGCAGGGCGTGGAAGAATGGAACAAATGGCGGGAGGAAAATCCGGAAATAGAGCCCGACCTGTCAGACATCGATCTCAGCGATATGAAGCTGAACAACGCCAATCTGAGCGATACGGATCTCAGGAGGTCAATTCTGAGAAATACAGATTTCAGAGGCGCCAATCTGGTGCGAGCCGATTTAAGGGCGGTGAACATCAATAAGGCCAGCTTTAATCTGGCCAAACTGCGCGAGGCAAACTTCAGCGAAGCCTATCTCAGGGAAAGCGATTTTAGTGAGGCGGATCTCCAAAGGGCCTACTTCATCAGGTCAGACCTCGTCAGGGTCGACCTTTGGGAGTCCAACCTCACTAAAGCCGATTTTCGATGGGCTTACCTCATAGGAACCGACCTCAAACGGGCCAATCTCACCCAGGCGGATCTCAGGTGGGCCCATTTGAGCGAGTCGAATCTCAGCCAGGCCAATCTCAGCCAAGCCAATCTCATCAAAACCAGCATTGTAAAAACCAACCTGCACCATTCCAATTTTAAACACGCTCTAATGGCCTGGACAAATTGGGGCGATGTGGATTTATCACTCACCAAGGAACTTTTCACGGCCCAACACTTTGGTCCTTGTTCAATAGGAATTGATACGATCATGCGATCGAATGGAAAAATTCCTGAATCCTTTCTACGTGAAACCGGAATTTCCGAAACCATTATTCAAAACATGGCATTGTTGACTGAAAAGGGGCTCTCGCATCAAAGTTGTTTTATCAGCCACTCCAGCAAAGATCTCGAGTTTGCGGAAAAACTTTATTCTGATCTACAAAACAAAGGGGTTCGCTGTTGGTTCGCTTCAGAGGACCTGAAAATTGGGGATAAAACCTGGGATTCAATATACCATTATATTCGTATGCGTGACAAAGTATTGCTGATTCTATCTGAAAATTCAATTTCAAGCGACTGGCTTGAAAATGAGGTGAATGCGGCACTGTCAGAGGAAAATAAACGTAAAAAACCCATACTCTTTCCAATCCGTGTTGACGCCGCCATTCTGGATAGCGATCAGGCCTGGGCGGAATATATCAATAAAACCCGCAATGTCTGTAATTTCAGCAATTGGAAAGATCATGATGCGTATCACCAGGCTCTCGATAAATTGCTGGATGATATAAAAAAAACCGACTGAAAATTACC
>Ga0316193_10002583_pt1 | contig 12791 bp, 15 predicted proteins | sample MerIslsedime2_MG_FD_207735 | JGI IMG/M metagenome (GOLD analysis project Ga0316193, IMG submission 207735) | Coastal sediment microbial communities from Maine, United States - Merrow Island sediment 2 | ecosystem: Environmental > Aquatic > Marine > Coastal > Sediment | place: USA: Maine... | reverse complement strand
CCAGGCTGAACGCCGTGGCCCGCGAGCTCAACGAGCGGCCCAGAAAGACCTTGCAGTATCACTCACCAGCAGAGAAATTCGCACAGTGTGTTGCGGCGATCGGTTGAATCGGCAGTCAAAAGCGGACTCTCTAGTCAGCGCCATTCCAGACCGGCTTTAGTCTCGAAAGCGGACATTGGGACAGATGTTGCTGACCGCGTCCCAACTCTGATTTAGGGTCCCGCAAAGGGAGCTGCGAACCACCCCGCTGTGAACTCAGTGACTACGAATGGAGTGTCATCAAGCCAATCCTCCTGAACAAGCCACTCGGCTTTCCCCGGATGGATGACCGGCGCATTCTCAAAAGCATCTTTTGGGTCTTGCGCTCAGGCGCACTATGGCGGGATCTGCCAGACAACTATGCTCCTCCCCCGACTTGCTAAAACCGTTTCGTTCGCTGGCCGCAGGCTTGCGTCTTTCGTGTTTCGCTGGCTCGCCCCTATCCTTCTGGCTAAAGACTCAGACGCCCATTAAGATGGCAAACGGAAACGGAAGCGCCGAAATAACTCAACTGAGAGGGCACCATGTCGAAGAAAACTTCTTTTGAGATCCCGCCCGAGCTTCGTGACCTGACGGAAAAGAATATCGAGCAGGCACAAGCCGTGTACGGACACTACATGGACTTCCTGAATCAAACTATGAAGGCTTGGTCAGGCACCGCATCGAGTGGCAAGGCAGCTGGCTTTAAAGCGGTACAGCAGCGGACAGTCGAGCTTGCGAAGGAGAACGCCGATAGTTCGTTCGCATTGGCGCACCAGCTTGCCAGCGCAAAAGACATACAAGAGGTTCTGCATATTCAAAGCAAATATGCGCAGACGCAGATGCAGAGATATTCAGCTCAAGCCCAAGAGCTTGGCGAGCTAATGTCCGAAGCGATGTCAAAGGCAATGCGCGATAGCTAGCATAGTTCGGGAGCCTGATGCGCGCTGTGTGTACCGAAAACCTAAATCCTGACGTAGTGGTGATGAAGTCCGCCAAGGATGGCGCGTGAACTAATGATTCCGGTGCGGTAAACGGGGCGAGAGACCGGCGCATCTTTATCCAATGACCGGTGGGTTCTGATGTCGTTGTAGTATCGGGCATAGGCTTACAGGATTCGGTGCAGATGCGCCTCGCCCAACACGACGAAATGATCCACGCACTCGCGCCGGATGGCATTGTCAGATAAACCTGAATGAGCGTGCGATGGGTGCTGGTCTTAAGCGTTCAAGCTGCCAACTGACGCCATTCCGCGAATGCGGCAGCGCGGTTCTGTTTGACGATGTCGCGGGGGTTGAGGTGACGGTCGAGGTTGAAGTGGTTGTGGATTGATGCGTGGGCGGCGGCGAATTTCTGTAGGGTCCTTACGGCCCTGAACCTCTGCATCGCTCGTTCTCGTCGTCGGAACAGCTGGTGGGAATTCTCAGCCCGATTGTTGAGCCACCGACCGCACTCTTGGTCGGCGACCTTGCCGATGACTCTCATCGCCGATCGGTACGACCGAATCCGGTCGGTTACAATTGATCGCGATCGGCCATAGCGCTTCATCGTGCGCTTCAGGAATTTCAGCGCAGCCCTGCGATCCCGGCGCTTCGTCACGAAGACCTCAAGCACCTCACCTTCGTGATCGACTGCACGCCAGAGATAATGCGTCTCTCCATTGATCCTGACGAACACCTCGTCCAGGTGCCAGCGCGATTGCGAAAACGATCGATGATAAAGGCGTCTCTTCCTGCTCGCGGCCGCAAACATCGGACAGAACCGGTTCCACCAGTACCGAACCGTCTCGTGGCTGATGTCGATGCCCCGCTCGAACAGAATATCCTCGACCTGTCGCAGCGACAGCGGATAGCGGATATACATCATCACCACGAGGCGGATCACCTCGGGCGAGCTGTTGAAATAACGGAAGGGATTGCGCATCACCGGAGGCTCAGAAACCTCGCCAGGTGGCTCAAGCCAATTTACTCTGACAATGCCGCGAATGGGACTAATCTCTGTTTCAGCTTCTAACGGGGACGCGTGTTAAGGAGGACCGAATGACCACCCTTTCGCTGTTACCGGAACGGCTCAAGCGGCTGTTCTCCAGATTCGATGCCGCAGGCGCTCACGAGCGTTCGCTTGAGCTGGCGCTGTACCATTGGCAGATCAAGCGTGGCGACCAGCTGTGGCCTAAGCTGACCGATATCGATGCTGCACAGCTCGGACCACTTGCGTCGCATTTGTTCATCTTCGAGCGTGGCGGCGACGACTGGCGCTTGCGATTTGCTGGCGACGCGGCAAGGACGGACTTGGGTGTTCCAGCTGAAGAGGCAACTTTGTCAAGCTTGGCTGACCACGGTGCAGCCGCCCGGCTCAGACAGCTGTTTGAATGGGTGGAGCAGACAGGGGAACTTGTCTCCGCAAGCTTCGTCTCGCCCCATCAGGATGGAGAACTCCTCGTTGCGCCGCTCAGCAGCGACGGCAACAAAGTAGAAGCGATCTTCGGCGGTATCGTCTCGCGCAAGCCTCAGGGGTCAAGTTGATCTGACGGCGCCAGACGCATTCTTCGGCTTCTCCGGATTCTCGGGCGTCTTCGTCTTCTCCACCGCCTTCGGCTCTTTGGGCTTCTTCAATTCCTCTGGCTTCGCCTCCATCGGTTCCCGTGCCTGCTCAAGGCTCTTGATCACCTCTTCGTCTGGGAGTTGATGGAAGTCGGCATAGTGAAGGCCGATGCCATAAAAGGGCTCAGGCGTCGCCAAGCAGACAATATCATCAACCTCAGCCCGCAATGCCTCGACGGCCTCCGCAGGCGCAACGGGCACCGCGAGCAGAATGGATTTCGGACCTTTGAGGCGCAGAGCCTTGATTACGGCCCGCATGGTGGTCCCCGTGGCGATGCCATCATCGACCACGATTACCGAGTGTCCAGCGATCTCGGCGTGCGGATGATCTTTCAAATACAGCTTTCTTCGGCGTTCGATCTCCTCAAGCTCCCTCTTCGCCGCCTCGTTGATATAGCTTCTGCTCACATCGGCTAACCCGCAAACTTCTTCATTGACCACGATCTGCGGATTCTTGCCGTCGATGACCGCGGCGGCGGCAAGCTCGGGCTGCCACGGCACACCAATCTTGCGCACCATGACCAGATCGAGCGGGGCTTTCAGCGCCTTGGCGATTTCGGCTGCGACGGGCACGCCTCCGCGCGGCAAAGCGAGAACGACGGGATCGGGGAGCGCCTTGGCGGCAACCGCTTCGGCGAGCGCCCTGCCCGCAGATTCACGGTTCTCAAATAGGCCGAGCCCGTTCACGTCTCTCGAGTCCGAAAATGCTGGACAAACCAGTCGCCGGCGGCCTCCACAACCTTGTCAAGCGCACCAGGTTCCTCGAATAGATGGGTTGCACCAGGAACGACATGAAGATGCTTTGCGCAGTTCAGCGCCGCGTAAGCATCCTCATTGAGTGCCAACACCACGGTGTCGGCACCGCCCACGATCAGGAGAGTCGGTGCGCGGATTCGCGAGAGCACTTCACCAGCCATGTCGGGACGGCCGCCCCGCGAGACAATCGCAGCGATTTCACCTGGATTTTCTGCGGCCGTAACAAGTGCCGCCGCCGACCCCGTGCTTGCACCGAACAGTCCTACAGGCAGTGCCGCCGTGTCAGGATCCTCGCGCGACCAGGCCAACGCTTCCTCCAGACGTCTAGCAAGCAAAGGCACGTGGAAAACATTGCGACGATCACTGGCCTCTTCCTCGGTTAGGAGATCAAACAACAATGTCGCCATTGTTAAGGTCCTGCAGCTTTTCCGCCACATACGTATTGCGCGGGCTAAGACGGCTACTGCCGCTGCCGTGGGCGAAAATGACAAGGCCGATAGCGGGCTCGGGAACGGTCAGGATTCCTTCAAGCTGCTGTGGCCCGATGGTGACGCGACGAAGACCGTGGCTCATTGGTGGTCCCCTACTTAGGGATTCGAAAGGATGAATGTGACCTTGTAAGGTTCGGGAACTTTGACAAAGGTCAACAAATCCATTGGAAATTAAGGCAAAGGGCCTGCAGGGAGGCCCGAATCGGCGAGGATCGGCTTGGGCTGTCTCCACCGACGATAAGGTAAGGTTCCTGAGCTCGCGCGAGCGAGGTCTATGCTCGCCGTCTGCGGTCCGTCCCGGTCAAACAGACCCACATGTCGTGGATCTTTATCGCCGGCGATCGCGTACACAAGCTCAAGAAGCCCGTTCACTACCCCTTCCTCGACTTCAGGACGCTCGCGGCCCGCGAGAAGAATTGCCGCGAGGAAGTCCGTCTTAACCGCCGGCTTGCCCCGGATGTCTATCTGGGTGTGGTCCCATTGACGGTTGAGGCGGATGGCCGGCTCGCAATTGCGGGACGCGGCGAGGTGATTGATTGGCTCGTCGAAATGCGGCGTTTGCCCGAAGAGCTCATGCTCGATCAGGCGATCCTCACGCATACGATCGAGCATGATCGCACTGGCCGGTTCGACGCTGTGGTCGATCTCCTTGCCGGCTTCTACAAAACGTGTTCCCCGGCTGAGATTTCACTTTCGGCCTACGTGCAACAGTTCGCGCGCGAACATGACATCAACGAGTCCGTTCTCTCCGATCCGCACTTCGACATTGACGGCGCTGAGGTCAGCGATGCACTTGCCCGCGTGCGGCACGGGCTCGACGACGGTGCGGCTGGTCTCGAGGAGCGCGTGAAGCGTGGGTACGTCGTGGAGGGTCATGGCGATTTACGGCCTGAGCATATCTGCCTGTCCGACCCCCCTGTCATTATCGACTGCCTCGAGTTCAGCTAAGCGCTCCGCCTCGTCGATCCCTTCGACGAGTTGGGCTACCTCACGCTCGAATGCGCGATGATCGATGCCGCTTGGGTCGGCGAACGCATTTTCGAGGGCTGTGCCGAAGCCCTGCAGGACCTCCCCTCCCCTTCACTCCTAGATTTCTACCGGACGTATCGCGCCTGCTTGCGCGCGCGCATCGCGCTCGCGCATCTGCTTGAGCCAAACCCGCGCACGCCAGAGAAATGGGTCCCGCTCGCTCGCCGCTATATCCGGCTCGCGCAATCACGCGCGGTCAAGCCGGCCCTTCGAGCAGTTCCGTAATCGAGCCCTCGCCCTGACAGCGGCGGATCGCGCTGGCGAACAAGGGCGCCGCTGAGAGGATGCGGACATTTTTGCCGATCAAATCCGGAGCCAGCCGGAAAGGCGGCACGGTATCGGTGATGAATGTCTGGGCCAGATTCGATTCGCGGATTACCTCGCTTGCATCGCCGACAAAGAGTCCATGAGCGGCAAAAGCGAATACTTTTTCGGCACCGTACTCCCGGCAGGCCTTGGCGGCTCGTGCCAGCGTGCCACCTGTCGAGATGATGTCGTCAATCACGAGCACGGTGGCGCCTTCCACGTCGCCTGCGAGGAGATCGCCAGTGACGATGCCGGCGCTCCGCCGCTTTTCCAGGAAGGCGCTCCCCACCGGCCGCTCTAAGGAAAGCTGCAGGGTTTCGCGAAAGAGCTGAGCGCGTTTTACCCCGCCAGGATCGGGTGAGGCCACGACCACAGGCGCATCACCAATAAGGGCGAGCGCTTCCCGGGCGAAGAGCCGCCGCGGATCGAGGTGAATCGTCTGACAGCGAAAGGCGTTTTGATACGCTACGATGTTGTGCACCTCGAGCGTCATGACGAGGTCGGCGCCAACGGCTTCGAGCAGACACGCCAAATACCGGGTCGTGACGGGGTCGCGCGACTTCGTCTGCCGATCTTTGCGCGCGTAAGCAAGATAAGGGATGACGGCGGTCACGTGACTGGCGCCGTTCTCCTTCAGGGCGCTGATGAAAAACAGCAGCCGGCACAGCTTGTCATTGACGCTGGCCTCAGGCCCGGAGTGAAGGCTCTGGATGACGTAAACGTCATGCCCGCGCACGCTGACGAGCGGGCGGGCCTTGTGCTCGCCATCTTCGAACTCCCGCTCCTCGTGGGCAGCGAGATCCACCCCAAGCTCGGCAGCGACCTTGCGGCCGAATTCCTGCGTGGCGTTGAGAGCAAACATATCCATGGGCGCGCCTCTTGAGGTGCAAACTAATAGGTTCGCCCTTAGGAAAGATCAACGCCCGTCATTGAGAGCGCCACGCTCACGCGCCCGAGAATGCGGCCATGACCTCAGCGACCATTTTCTCCTCCTCGCCTTCATAGCGCGGCGAGAAGTGGAACGGTTCGATCCGTCGCACCCCGGCGGTGCGGGCGATCTCACCGGCCGCCCGCGTTGTCAGATGGGCGCGCTCCTGCGCAAGGTCGGCATCAGCCTCGGCAAAGGTGGCCTCGATAAACAAGAGGTCGGCACATCGCACAAGATCGATGATCGCCTGCCGGTTGGCGGGTGTGTCGGCTGTATCCGTGACGTAGCCAATTTTCTGGCCGGGCGTAACCGTGAGCACGGCGCGGAGATCGCCGAGAGGTATCTTACGCGCCGGTAGCAGCTTAGAGGCCGGAACCCCGATCATATGATTGTCCGGCAGGCCATCGACCACCCCCCGCTTGAGCTCGTGCAACCAAGGACCAACCGAAAGGTTTAACTCGGCTACCCGGTTCTTCCAGACATTCACATGCAAGCGCTCTTGCAGCGCAAAGGCAAGACAGGGAATCCGGTGTTCAAGTACGGCCGCTGAGACCCGAAATGAGGGCTCATCGTCCACCACGCGCTCAGGCAGCGCTTTGACCTCCAACTTCTCCTCAGCGAATGCGTTCTTCAGCCGAAAGCGCGCAGCACGGGCCAACCCAGATGCATTGATTTCGCTGACGTCGAAGATGAGGTCGCAGAGAAGACGGTCGACGAGGTTCCATCGGTAAGCCTGAAGCTTGTGGCTCACCCGGTCGATGAATCCTTCCGGCCCGAAGACGTGAACAGTCTTCTCGCGACCTACGAGCATCCGTAGAAGCAGGTCGAAGCCGACAAAATGGTCGATATGGGCATGAGAGACGAAGACCTGCTCGATACGGTGAATCTTCCGTGGCGGCAACGCCGAGATGTCTCCGAGGTCGAACAGAAGGGCGTGCTTCTCGAACAGCGTTTCGATATAGACGGCCGGGTCACCGTATCGATCATTGACCAAACTGGCGTGTAGAAGCGGCCGCATGGCGCCGGCTTAGTCCACGGCCTCGGTGGTCGAGCGAACAACGCCGAGCGTGTTTAAGCTTTCGCGTGTTGCTGCCACCGACCCATCGACATCGATACCGCGGCAGGCATCCTCAACCACGACCACCTCGAAGCCCTCGCGGGACGCGTCTTCGGCGGAATAGCGCACGCAGAAATCAAAGGCGAGGCCAGCGAGGAAAACGCGTCTGAAGCCACGTTCACGAAGATATCCGACGAGCCCCGTAGGAGTCTTGCGGTCGTTCTCATAGAACGTCGAGTAGGAATCGATCGTGCGATGGATTCCCTTGCGCAGGATGAGAGCCGCATGAGGAATGTGGAGGTCCTTGTGGAACTCAGCGCCCTTCGTGGCCTGAACGCAATGATCCGGCCATAGAATCTGTGAGCCGTAATCGACATCGATGGTGTCGTACGGTTTTTTGCCGGGATGTGCCGAAGCGAACGACAGATGATCAGGAGGATGCCAGTCCTGGGTCAATACCACATGCGTGAACCGTTCGGCGAGGCGGTTGACCAGCGGAACAGTCTCGTCGCCCTGCGGCACCGACAAGGCTCCTCCCGGGCAGAAATCATTCTGAATGTCGACCACAATCAGAACATCCTGGTCGCCGACGGCAATCTCTTTCGTCATTCGGGGTTCCGTTCGTGCTCTCTGAGACGGCGGTCGAACGCCGCGGCAAGGGCCTTCAGGGCCTCGCAAACCTCCACGGGATAAGTCGTCTCCAGCCCCAGGTCGCGCAGCGGCACAGGAAGCCGCTGAAGCTCATGCGCGGCATGGGCCCGGATCTCGCCGAGCGTCGGTGTTGGCGAGAGACGCTTACCACCTCGCATAACCTGGTGGATCAAGGGCTCGCCCACCTGATTGTCGTCCTCAACAGAGAAGATGTCCCCTGCCATTTGGCCATCGTCTCCGTAATGCCGCCAAACTTGCTTGCGACCTGGCCACGTTGCCTTTCCGGCCGCAAGCTTGCGGCGCGGCAAGCCAGCATATTCCTGCAACTTGTAGGCACAATCGAGCGCAGGCGCATCCGAAGAGGTGGTCAGGCTTGTGCCGATGCCGAATCCATCGATCGGTGCATCGGCCTTGGCCATGGCCAAGAGATCATCCTCGTCGAGACCGCCGCTGGCAAAGATGGTCACTTCGGCAAGACCGCCCTCATCTAAAATTTGCCGCACGCTCTTGGAGAGCGCGATCATATCGCCGCTGTCGAGACGCACGCCGCGAATGCTGATGCCAGCCGCCTTGAGCTGTGGTGCAAGCGCCACGACCTTCCGGGCTGCGGCTTCGGTGTCGTATGTATCGATCAGGAAGACGACATCCTCGGGCCGTGCGCGGGCAAATCTATCGAAAGCAACAGCCTCGTCATCATGGGCTTCGATGAAGGAATGCGCCATGGTGCCGAAAACTGGAATGTCGAAGAGCTTGGCGGCGAGCACGGTGGCCGTGCCGGTGAAGCCGGCGATATAGCTGGCACGCGCGGCCATGAGGCCAGCTTCGGCGCCGTGTGCACGCCGGAGGCCAAAGTCGACAAGGCGCTTCTCGGGCGCGGCGAGAACCATGCGCGCCGCCTTCGAGGCGATCAGCGATTGAAAATGCAAGATGTTGATGAGACGCGCCTCGACAAGTTGTGCTTCGGGCAGCGGCGCTGTCACACGTAAGATCGGCTCGTTGGCGAAAAATACCGTGCCTTCCGGCATGGCATGGACATCGCCCGTGAAACGCATATTGGCGAAATAATCGATCTTACGTTCGCTAAACCTGCCGGTGCTCCTGAGCCACTCGATGTCGTCCGAGGAGGACTGTAAGTCTTCGAGGAACTGAAGCGCCTGCTCAAGACCAGCCGCCATCAAGAATCCGCGCCGCGCCGGCAACTTACGGACAAACAACTCGAAAACGGCCGTCTTCGTCTCGCCATAGGCGAGGTAGCCCTCGATCATATTGAGCTGGTAAAGGTCGGTGAGCAGCGGGCTTGAGCCCGGGTCTAGTCGCGGCCGCTCAGACATGGCGTCGAATGATACGCGCTGGCATTGTCAGAGTAAATTGGCTTGAGCCACCTGGCGAGGTTTTTTAGCCTCCGGTGATGCGCAATCCCTTCCGTTATTTCAACAGCTCGCCCGAGGTGATCCGCCTCGTGGTGATGATGTATATCCGCTATCCGCTGTCGCTGCGACAGGTCGAGGATATTCTGTTCGAGCGGGGCATCGACATCAGCCACGAGACGGTTCGGTACTGGTGGAACCGGTTCTGTCCGATATTTGCGGCCGCGATCAGGAAGAGACGCCTTTATCATCGATCGTATACGCACTGGCGTTGGCACTTAGACGAGGTGTTCGTCAGGATCAATGGAGACACGCATTATCTGTGGCGTGTAGTGGATTCACGAAGGCGAGGTGCTTGAGGCCTTCGTGACGAAGCGCCGGGATCGTAGGGCTGCGCTGAAATTCTTGAAGCGTGCAATGAAGCGTTACGGCCGACCGCGATCAATTGTAACCGACCGGCTTCGGTCGTACCGATCGGCGATGAAAGTCATCGGCAATGCCGCCGATCAGGAGTGCGGTCGATGGCTGAACAACCGGGCTGAGAATTCACACCAGCAGTTCCGACGGCCAGAACGAGCGATGCAGAGGTTCAGAGCCGTAAGGACCCTACAGAAATTCACCGCCGCCCACGCATCAATCCACAACCACTTCAACCACGACCGTCACCTCAACCCCCGCGACATTTTCAGACAGAACCGCGCTGCCGCATTCGCGGAATGGCGTCAACTCGCGGCGTGAGAGTCTTGACCGCCTCCGATCAGCACCCCTCGCACGCTCGTTCAGGTTTGTCTGACAATGCCCAGTTTAGTCTGACAATGCCTAGGATGTGGTTTAACTTGGCCGCGGCACAAGGCAACGAGTCGGCAAAGAAGAACTGCGATATCGCCGCCAGCCATATGACACGTGACCAGCTCGCCCAAGCACAGCGCCTGGCGCGGGAGTGGAGGTCGGCGTCGGAACGGTGAAACCCCCTTCAAATATCGGACCCTCGGGACACGCGCTGAAAGATCGGCCTTACGTCTTGCTTGAACGCCATTGGCTCGTATGCCTCGTATTGGCCTTGTCCTGTGCCGCGATGTTGACCGTCGCTCGCGGCGCAAATCCGAGTGGTCGTGCGGTCTATGTCACTGATATCAAGGGTGCAATCGGCGTGGCGGCGGCGCGCCAAGTCGCTGGTGCGCTCGCTGAGGCCGGACGCGACAAACGGTCTTTGCTGGTGATCCGTCTCGATACGCCCGGCGGGCTGATCACGGCGATGCGGGATACCATCCAGCTCATTCTTGCCTCGCCAATTCCAGTGATCGTCTACGTCGCACCCAGCGGAGCGCGCGCTGCGTCTGCCGGGACATTCATTGTGTATGCTGCGCATGTTGCGGCGATGGCGCCTGGCACCAATCTCGGGGCCGCGACGCCGGTCGAGATCGGTGGCTTGCCGGGGCTCCCACGACCCAGGGAGCCAAAGCCGGACAGCAAAGAAACGCCGGACATATCGTCCGAGACTGCCGCGCGGCGAAAAGCCATCAACGATACCGTCGCGCTGTTACGGAGCCTCGCGCAAATGCGCGGCCGGAACGTCGAATGGGCCGAAAAAGCCGTCAAGGAAGCCGCGACCCTCACTGCCGAAGAGGCGCTCCGCGAGGAGGTGATCGATATCGTCGCCCGCAACCTCAACGATCTTCTGCCGCGTGTCGACGGCCGCACCGTCATGATCGACGGTGTCGACCATAAGATTGAGACAGCGGGCCTGCCCATAATTGTTGTAGAGACAAATTGGCGAACACGACTTCTCGGCATCATTTCAGATCCGAATGTTGCCTTCATCCTGTTGCTAATAGGCATCTATGGCATCATTTTCGAGCTCTGGAGTCCCGGAACCCTGGTTCCAGGTGTCATCGGTGTAATCTGCCTCATTCTGGCGCTGATGGCGCTCACCACGCTCCCGATCCAATATGGCGCCCTTGCACTTGTCCTCCTCGGCATTGCCCTCATGGTGGCCGAGGCATTTACCCCGAGCTTTGGGATACTTGGCGTAGGTGGCCTAATCGCCTTCATCGCTGGCTCTATATTCCTTTTCGATCCTGCAGGAGCCGACATCGATATCGCGGTGTCCTTACCGTTGATCATCGCCGCGGCGGCGACCAGCGCAGCCCTTGTCTTCTTCGTCATCGGCGCTGCGCTGAAGGCACGGAGCCGCCCCGCAATGACTGGCGCCGAAGAGCTGATTGGAAGTACGGGGCGTGTCATTGACTGGCGCGGGCTGACTGGTCGCATTCGAGTCCATGGTGAGATTTGGGCAGCCCGCGCTGATTGCGCCTTGAATCCCGACGAAGCGGTTCGCGTCGTGCAGCGCGATGGTCTGATGCTCGTGGTTAAGCCCCTATCCAAAGGAGATTCCAATGCCGTTTGACTTCACAGCCTTTTCCGGATTGGCCCTCCCCATCATCGTTTTTGTCGGCCTGCTGCTGTACTCGTTTCGCATCCTGCGGGAGTACGAACGCGGCGTCGTCTTTATGCTCGGCCGTTTCTGGAAGATCAAAGGACCAGGTCTCGTAATCGTCGTGCCGATCATTCAGACAATTGTGCGAGTCGATCTTCGAACACGAGTGCTTGATATCCCGCCGCAGGACGTAATCTCGCGCGACAACGTGTCCGTCAAGGTCAATGCTGTCCTGTATTATCGCGTCATTGACCCCGAGAAGGCGATTATCCAGGTCGAGGATTTCGATTTCGCGACGAGCGAGCTTGCGCAGACGACACTTCGGTCAATCGTCGGTCAGCATGAGCTCGACGAGATGCTGGCGGAACGTGACAAGATAAACACTGATATTCAACGCATTCTTGACGCGCAAACCGGCGCCTGGGGTATCAAGGTGTCAAATGTAGAGTTGAAGCATATCGATCTCGATGAGACGATGGTTCGTGCGATTGCCAAACAGGCCGAGGCCGAGCGGATGCGGCGGGCCAAGATCATTGACGCGGAAGGCGAGCTGCAGGCGGCGGAAAAGCTCGCACAGGCGGGCGACATTCTGTCTGGTCGGCCAGAGGCGATCCAGCTCCGCTATCTCGGAGCGCTGCAGAACATCGCAGGCGAGAGGAGCTCCACGATCGTCTTCCCGCTTCCCATAGACTTGTTTGGAAAGATGCAGGAACCAAGGCGGCAGAGCGCCGACACATAGGGCGGGACGTCAGATCGTCGTGTGGCGTTGTCAGACTAACTAATCATGATCTGGCCGATCACGATCGGTCAGGGCATTGTCAGACAAACCTGAGCGGGCCTGCAAAGGATACTGGTCTGAAGCGTTCAGGCCGCCCGCTGACGCCACTCGGCTAGGGCGGCAGAACGGTTCTGTTTGAAGATGTCGCGGCGGTTTAGGTGGCGGTCGAGGTTGAAGTGGATGTGGATTGATGCGTGGGCAGCGGCGAATTTCTGTAGGGTCCTTGCGGCCCTGAACCTCTGCATCGCTCGTTCTCGTCGTCGGAATGGTTGGTGTGAATTCTCAGCCCGATTGTTGAGCCAACGACCACACTCCTGGTTGGCGACGTTTCCGATTACTTTCATTGCCGCACCGTAGGAGCGAAGCCGGT
>Ga0316193_10002582_pt1 | contig 12793 bp, 11 predicted proteins | sample MerIslsedime2_MG_FD_207735 | JGI IMG/M metagenome (GOLD analysis project Ga0316193, IMG submission 207735) | Coastal sediment microbial communities from Maine, United States - Merrow Island sediment 2 | ecosystem: Environmental > Aquatic > Marine > Coastal > Sediment | place: USA: Maine... | reverse complement strand
TCGACAACCCGCGCGACGAGGTGGCCTTTGCCCGCCTCATCAAACTTCGGGACGGATTCGGGCCGCGTCTCGCGGCTCGGGTGTGGGACCGAGTTGCGGGCGCAGACGGCACGCGGCGCCTGCTGTACCTGGAGGTCGAGTCGCTGGGAATGCCGCGCGCCGCCCGCGCCTCGTTCGTCGAACTTCAGGCGTTGATGGCCGAGATCTCCGCTCCGAGACTCCTCGGGCAGCCGGGCGAGGTCCTCCGCAGAGTCGTAGAGTCCTTTTATGGAGCATGGGCGCGCGCCCACCTGGAGAACTCTGGCGCACGGCTGGAGGATCTCGAACAGCTCGCTCTGTTCGCGGACGGATACCCTGATGTCAACGCCTTCCTCTCCGAAGTCACACTTCTCAACGACCTCTCGGGCGAGGACGCGGTTGCCGGCCCACCCGACGAGATGGTGACGCTGTCGACCGTTCACCAGGCCAAGGGCATCGAGTGGCGAGCCGTGTTCGTAATCTGGCTCGCCGAAGGGCGATTCCCGTCCTTTCGAATGGACGACGAAGAGGAGGAACGGCGGCTCTTCTACGTTGCCGTTACCCGCGCCCGGGATCGCCTTTTCCTCGTTCGACCGAATATCGCTCGCGACCGTTACCGGGTGGACACCATTCTGGACCCCTCGCGCTTTCTCTCTGAACTGCCCCCAGAAGTCCGCGAGCTGGTAGCAATCGCCGAGGATCAACCGCCGGACGGCATCGATACTCTCCCCGGGGGCGGCCGATACACGCTGCCGGCTTTTCTCGACGATCCGTCCGACGACGACGTCAACTGAAAAAACGGCGGGTGTAACCCTCGCCGTTCGCTTGACAAACTCATCATCAGATAATAGAATATTCTTGAATGGTTATGAAGTTAATCATTCATATAGGAGAACCGAACAAAGGAGAAAAAACCATGGCTGTCACTCAGCTGACCCAACAGAACATCGAAGAAACCATCAACAACAACGACATCGTCGTGATCGATTTCTGGGCCCCGTGGTGCGGACCTTGCCAGACCTTCAAGCCGATCTTCGAGGAAGCCTCTGAACGGCACTCGGACGCTGCGTTCGCTTCCTGCAACACCGAGGAGCAGACCGAGCTGGCGACGATGTTCCAGATCCGCTCCATCCCAACCCTGGTCGTGTTTCGCGAAGGAGTCGGTATCTTCGGTCAACCCGGCATGCTGCCCGCCGAGGCCCTCGACGAACTGATGGACAAGGTGCGCGAGCTCGACATGGAAGAGGTCAAAGCAGAGGTCGAAAAGCAGCAGACGCAATCCGCCGAGGCGTAATCGAAGGTCCTGGAGCGCCGCCCGACGGGGCGCCGGTCCGAGTATGATGGTCGCCGGGTCAATATTGGCGACGCAGGCGAACTCCACCGATGAAATGTCGAGCCTCGAGAGCTATCTCGGTTGGCTGGCGATCGTGCTCGCCGCCGCTCTCCCCCTCTATCGCCCCTGGGTGACCCTGGCATCCACTGTGATCCTGGTTCTTTGGCTCTTCGGTGGCGGGCTCGGCCTTCGAGCCGGTCGCCTCCGGAGCCACCGACTTACCCTCGCAGTCCTCTCCTTCATTGCGCTCAATATCATTTCTCTTGTGTGGACCAGCGATCCCGGGGCCGGCCTGAGATACGTCACGAAGTACCGGTATCTGCTGCTCATCCCGATGGTGGCGACCTCGGTCAGGCCGATCTACCGTCGTTACGCTGTGACCGCCTTCGAGCTCGCCGCTGGCGCGTCGGTCGTGCTATCGATCGGCGTTCTCGTCGGCATGTTCCGGCTCCGCGACGCCCACCCAGGGAACCCATCCCCAACCATGGCCCACCTCGATTACGGCCTGCTGCTCGCGCTGGCCGCGCTGATGATCCTCGCACGAATCCTCTACTCCGAAATGAGCGCCAGCCGTATGGCTTTGTGGGCCGCGCTCGCGATCCTCGCGATCTTCGGTCTGATAGTCAACATCGGCAGCGCCGGCCATCTGGCTTTTGCAGGTGGACTCGTGGTGCTCGTATTCCATTGGGGTCGGGGTCGTCCCCTTCGATTCGTCTTCGGTATCGGCACCGGGATCTTTGTAACGCTGGTACTGGCCTGGTTTTTGTTCCCGAAGCTCCAGGCACGCAGCTACGAAGTGCGCACAGAACTCCGGGACGCGATCGTTGATCAGCGGTATGACAGCAATCTCGGTGGACGGGTTGCCGCAATGAAGGTCGCCCGGGAAATATTCCGTCAGGACCCATTCCTCGGCACCGGCGTCGGCGGCAATATCCCGGCGTTTCGGAGAGCCCTCGACACCCGCTTTACGGAGCTCAAACCCTCGACCTACTGGTACCGGCATTTTCACAACCAGTACGCACAGGTCGCCACGGAGCTCGGCATCGTTGGACTGCTATCGCTCGCCTGGATTTTCTGGGAGTTGATTCGAGCACCCCACAAACGCCGCGAAACCGACGCGGCGGCTCTGGTTCTGGCGACGGTCTATCTGCTCGGGTTTCTCGGCGAACCCTTCTTCCACAAACAGATCACCCTGGTGATGTTTGCTCTGTTTGCAGGTCTGATCTCCGCGGAACAGCTCGATGAGAGTGCGACGCCAAGCGAGGAGAGTTAAGGGTTAAGGGTTAAGGGTTAGGAGCCGAGCTTTCAAATTCCCTGGGGGGATGGTTGGGCTGAACTCGTTACTCTTAACTCTTCACACGAGATGCGGTCATTCCTCGACGGTCGATTGACTCGGGCTTTTTTCTTCCATCTCTCGAAGACCCTCCCACGTGCTTTCATCCTCGTCGAACTCGGGCAGCATCGGGGGGATACCGCGCTCATCGTTCTTTTGCCAACCCCACAGAATCGCGAACTTCATATACGTGCTGTAAGACTGGAGTAAGCAGAATATGATGCCAAGGGATCCGTCGAGGATGCCGAGCTGCAAGATGTATGTTCGGAAGAACCTCCATGCCGGCCGCAGGAGGACCTCGAGCGCGGAAGTGCGATCGCCGTCCCTCCAGCACTGGGCGGCATTCCAGTATCCGTACTTGGCGAGGCGAAAGGCGTACTCGTCGAAGCTGCGATCGACCATGTAGTGCTCGATGGCGTTTTCGAGTATCGGGGTCTCGCCGGTTGTGTGCAGCACCGAATGCACCCGCCGATTCTCGTAGTACGCCGCACCCTTCCGGAACAGCCTCGCGACCCGGTCGTGCTGCCAACCCGAGAATCTGATCCGCTTGCCGAGGATGTACACGTTGCGATTCATCATGAAAGCGGAGTGTTCGGTACCGGCGGCGAGGAGATTGACGACCTCCCGGTGCAATTCCGGTGTGCATCTCTCGTCAGAGTCGAGGAGGAAGATCCAGTCGTGCTGAACATGCTGCATCGCCCAGTTTTTCTGGGCCCCAGCACCAAAATAGTTACGCTGGAAGAACCTCACTTTGTCGTATTGCTGGGCAATTTCAAGCGTCCTGTCGGTGGAGAAACTATCGACGAGGATGATTTCGTCACACCACAGAAGCGACTCGATGCAGTCGGCTATGTTGTGTTCCTCGTTGAATGAGGTGATGACTCCACTCACCTTCAGCGGCCGGCCACCGTCTACCTTTTCTCGGTTTTCGGAATCTACTTCCATCTCGTCTCACCTCGATTTTTTACCGCGCGCCAGATCTCAAGTCGGTTGACCTTAGGCGGCGAAATCCTAGCATATTCGGCGTTTCAAGCGATTTAGCGGTATTATGGAGTGATGGCCGACACCAGGCAACACGTGTTGGTAGTCGGCGCCAAGAAAGCCGGCCTCGAGCGTGTCGCACCAATGCTGCGACGCGCGGATTTCAGCGTCCACTCGGTGGAGCCGTCCCCGTTTCTCCTCGATCTGGTTCTCAGCACGGAGTTCGAGCTGGTGATCGTCACCTACCCATTGGAAACTCTGCCGCTTGACGATCTCATTGACACCATCCGCGACGAAGGCTCTGCCTGCCACGATGCAGGTCTCCTTCTACTTGCCGAACCCGAGCTTCTCGACGACGCCCAATCGGTGGTCGACCTCGGCGCCAACCGCGCCATTTGCTGCGAGTGGAGCGAGGCACGACTCTGGCAGGCGATTGGTGACCTGATGGAAGTCGCACCCAGGATCTTCATGCGGGTCCTGATGCACGCCGACATCGAGATCAAGAGCGAAAAGAACCGTGCGATTTTCCAGACAGTCAACGTGTCGGTCTCGGGAGTGCTTCTGCAGGGCTCCGATCACCTGACACCGGGTGAGACCTTCGACTTCCTCTTCCGCCTACCGGGAGGTGGTTTGATCGAAGGATCGGCGGAGGTCGTCAGACAGACGAACCCTCTCCGAGAAGGGGTCGATGGCATCGGAACCCGCTTCGTCTCATTTCGCGAGCAGTGTCAGGAGCGCCTGTCGGCGCATATTGGTCGTCAGATGGAGCTCGGCAAGAGAAGGTAGCCCACGCGGGAATTAGGAATTCGGAATTTCGATGTGCTCTTCGCGCGTTCCGCGTCGGCGAGGAAGGCGCCACCGAAGCCCCCTCGCGCCTCCCGCTTCGACGTGCAAGGTGCCATCTTTTGCATTGTTCGAATTCGTCGCTTCGCAAACTTAAAGGCGCCCCAGGCGAACAATGCTAAAGGTGGCTCCTGTGTCGCCGAAGCGGCTACGCGCTCTAAATGGGCAGGTGGCGGGAAATCGCTACCGCACCAAGACCAGCGACAACCACGGCCAGTAGGTGATGATCAGCACGGTCAGCAGGAGAATCGCCAAGAAGGGAAGCGCCGCACGATAGAGCATTACGATCGGTTTATCGAAGCGATAGCTGGCGATGAAGAGATTCATCCCAACGGGCGGCGTGCAGTAGCCGATCTGCATATTGGCGAGGAAGATCATCCCGAGATGGATCGGATCGATCCCATATCCCGCCGCAATCGGGAGGATCAACGGTACGACGATGACCAGCGCTGAGAAGATGTCGAGCATCATCCCAAGCGCGAGGAGAAAAAGATTGAGGAGGATCAGGAAGCTCAGTCTGGACGATATGTGCGCGGTGACCCACTCGAAGAGCCGCATCGGCACCTGCTCGTCGATCATATAGTTTGTCGACGCCAGGGACGCGCCCAGGATGATCAGGATCCCTCCGACCAGAACCATGGAATCCCGCATCACACTAGGTAAACGACGCAGGGGGATGTCCCGGTAGATGAGGACCTCGACAACGAAGACGTAGACAACGGTCACGGCCGCCGCCTCTGAAACCGCGAAGAAACCGCTGTAGACGCCACCGAGAACGATGACCGGGAGCGGGATCTCCCACATCGATTCGCGCAGTGCAGCAACGATCTCGCGACGGTCGAACGGCTGCCTCTTCAGCCGAGAGCGAACCAGGCCGCCCTCGCGCATGCAGTAGAGAGAAAGCAGGAAGATCATCAACAACCCGGGGAGGATCCCGGCGACGAAGAGATCGTCCACCGACTGCTCGGCGATGATGCCGTAGAGGATCAGGGGCAGAGAGGGCGCAAAGAGCAACCCCAGGCTGCCGGAGGTCGTAATGAGACCGAGGTTGAAATTGTCCCGGTATCCCGCCGCAGAGATCGCCGGATACAACAGCGCCCCCATCGCAATGATCGTGACGCCAGAGGCGCCCGTGAAGGCAGTGAAGAGGGCGCAGACAAACAGCGCCACCACTGCAAGACCGCCCGGCATCCACCCCAGCAATACGTTGGTCACCCTGACCAGCCGCCGCGGGGCCTGGCTCTCACCAAGCAGGTAGCCGGCAAAGGTGAAGAGCGGGATGGCAATCAGAACCGGGATCTCGGAAACCCGGAAAATCTCCATCGGCACGACCATTAGATCGATGTCCGAACCCGCGAAACCGATCAGTGCACCGGCGGCGATGATCGCGAACAACGGCGCGCCGAGGATCGCGAGCAGAATCAGTGCAATTCCGATGAGAATCACGGCAGGTCCTCGCCTGCGGCGCTCATTCTCAGATGTTTGATCGCGAAGAGTGCGTACCGAAACGCAATGACGCCAAATGCCACCGGCAAAATCGCCTCGCAGGCCCACACCGGCACAAAGGCGATTGCCGTCCCGCCGGCAGCCCGATCATCGAGTACAAGCCGGAGGGCGCTCCACGCGACCACCGCAGAAACGACCGCTGTGAAAAGGTCGGTAATGACTCGAACTCGCGCCTTCCACAGCGTCGGCAGGAACTGCGACACTGCATCGACAGAGATCTGTTTGTCGCCCCTCGTGGCCACCATCGCGCCGATCATGCCGACCCAGAGCACACCGACTCGAAGCATCGGATCAGCCCACAAGATGGCGCCATCGAAGAGGTTGCGAAGAATGATCTGGGTGGCCGCGAGCCCTACCATTGCAGCCAGGATCAGCACGAGGAGTGCATCCTCAATCAGCGCCGTCACCCGCAGGAGACGGCTGATAACGGAGCCTTCGGTCCGCTCCATCCTCAATCGCCGGTCGCGCCGGCCGGTTGCTGCGATCGGTAATCCTTCACGAGGTCTTCGATCCTGGCCATCGTCGCCGGATTGTAGTCCCTTTGCGCCACCAGTCTTTTGGTTGCGGCGGCGGCGATCTCGTCCCACTTCGCGCGGGTCTCGTCCGTCGGATCGACGAACTCTACGCCCTGAGCTGCGAGAGCCTCTCTCGCTTCGGCGTTATCCCTCCGGCTGGTCGCGTTGAGATCTCGATTCGCCCGGCCCAGCACCTCGCGAACAACCTTCTGATCCTCGGCGCTCATTCGACCGAATGCCTTGGAGCTGACGACTGTCGTCCCGCAGACATACGTAATCGGGAGGTCGGTCAAATACTTGGCCTTTGTGAACCACTGCAGGGCGATGGCGCCGACGGCCGGGGCCGCGACGGAGTCAATGAGTCCGGTCTGTAAACCGGTGAGAACATCCGAGATGGGCAGCGGCACCGGTGACAGTCCAGCCTCCTCGACAATCGCGAGGGACACCGGGTCGTCCTGCATCATCCAGGCCTTGCGCCCTTTGAGATCGTCAAAAGTCCGCGTCGGTTTGGCGGACATCAGGTAGGTAAACCCGGTCTCGGTCAAACCGAACGACACGAAACCCTTGGACTCGAGCCCGTCGATCAGAACCTGGTCCATGCGCTCTCGGACGTAGTCCACCTCGCCATTCGAGCGGAAGAGCAGCGGCAGGCTGTAGATCTCCATATCTGGATCGATGTCGGCCAGGCTTCCTGCGAGAACAACGCCGCCGTGCAGCTGACCGATCCGGATCTTTCGGAGCACTGCCGAGTCGGTGCCCATTGTCCCGCCGGGGTAGAAGCGGAAACTGACACGGCCATCGGTGCGATCCTCGACCTCATCGGCGGCCTTTTGCAGCCCCTTCATCCAGATCGTGCCATCCGGAGCCATGGTCGCGATCTTCAGGCGAACGCTCTGCGCGCCGGCTGTCGGCGCGACCAGCAGTGCGATGAGGAAGGTCAGACAAATCCTGGCAAATGGCATGCATCAATCTCCAAAATAGTCTTCAGAGGAACCGAGCAAGGCCCTCGCTTCTTCCTGGGCCATGGTGTTGGTCAGGGTCAGACCCGGCGCCACCGGGTCAGCTTCGATGACCTCGCGACAGAGGCGGTCGTGGAGATCCCGGTTGAAGACCAGCCGCGCGTAGGAGCGCGCGAGCAGGACCTTTGCCATGAGGTTCTTCTCGTCGGACAGCTCGATCACCCGCTCGAAATCCACCCTCCCCTGCTCGGGCTTGCCACCCATCGCCTCGGGGAGCAGGGTCGCGAGAATCCCCAGATAGAGAAACGCGGATCCTTCTTCATACGTTTCGTCGAGGGCCACGACCCGCTGCATCATGGCATCGACCCGGGCTTTGTCGGCCACAGCCGACCAGTCATCGGTGTTCGCTCTGATCCAACTCGCCCAGGCCGCTCCGGCGCTATAGAGAACCGGAACCTCTCGAGGTCCCATGTCGTTGACCACACGCTCGAAGTCCTCGTAAGGGGCCGACCAGATCTCGCAGGCGTTCTTCTCGACCTCGCACCATGCGGCCCAGCCGTAGTCGCGGCCCTTGCGAGAAAGCCTGGATGCCCGTTCGGGATCGTCGACGAAAGCGCCGGCATAGCTCGAGTAGAGGCTCGCGCCGGCCATCAGCAGCTCAGCGTTGTCAGGATTGTCCGCGATCAGGCCATCGATCAGAAGCAAATAGGCTGGCGCACCTTGACGCACCGTCTCCGGATCATTCTGGTTCAGGACAGCGTTGGTCAGACTCTCGGCAAGGCCCGCGGTCGCCGAAGACATGATGGACGAGCATCCGGTGGTCAGCACGATGATCACGCCGGCCGCGGTCAAGGTCCTCCAGATGTGCTTCGCCCCTTCGGTCATGGCCACTCCGTATATCTGATGCGGGCGATCATTTTTGATCGCCACCGGATGAAAGAGAGTTTATCGGCGCCGCAGACTCCTGGCTACTTCGAACCGAAACCGCCTCGCAGGGGGCCATCGTCCAAAGCCGGTTGGCGCACTGATGCGGTGGCAGCCGCAGTCGTATTCGTGATCAGGGTGGCGCCGTTGGGATCACGCACCATTTTCACGGGTCTCGCGGGTCGGTAGCCACCACCCATACGATAGGGCTGACCGGTGTAGATGGTGAGAATTCTGGAAACATAGTTTCGGGTCTCTGCAAAAGGCGGCACGCCCCGGTATCGAGCTACCGCACCCTCTCCCGCGTTGTATGCAGCCAGGGCAAACTGAAGGTTGCCGGAATACTGATCTATGAGACGCGAGAACTCCTTGACACCACCACGAATATTCTTCTCTGGATCGAAGGGATTATCGACCTTGAGGCGTTCCGCGGTCGCCGGCATCAACTGCATCAAACCCATGGCACCGCGACGGCTCACCGCATTTGGATCGTAGGCCGACTCGACCCGGACCAACGCATCGACCAGCTGAGGGTCAACCCCATGTTCCCGGCTGATCGCCTGCACCAGCTGGCGCAAGTCGGCCCTATCCATCGCCGTACGGCCGGAATCGGCAGCCGGCGCTGCGCCGTACGAGATTGCCGGCAGAGCGAGGAGCGCGCACACCACGTGATTTGCAACGCGTCGTGTCACCCTACTATTATGACAGACGACCGCGAGTGAAGGAGAGTCAGTTGCCCGAAAACGTCCTGAAAACGCCCTCGTTTGAACCATTTGTGGACCGCATGTGTGACGCGGGCGTGCCCGCCTCGGCGATCGCCTCGTTTCGGCTCCACTATCGACGGCTGTGTGGCGGAGAACAGGGATTCCTCGAGGAGAAAGACATCCAGCCGGTCGGATCACTGCCGGATTCCGAGACATTCGATCATTACCTCGAGGCGGGCCGGTCAGCCGTGACCAAGGTAGCAGTGATCAAGCTCAACGGCGGCCTCGGCACTTCGATGGGCCTCGACCGAGCGAAGACCCTGCTCCCAGTGCGCGACAACCTGAGCTTTCTCGATCTCATTGCCCGGCAGGTTCTCGCCTTGCGAAACCAGGTGGGAACAGACGTCCCGCTGGTCTTGATGAACAGCTATCGCACTTCGCAGGACTCTGACCGGGTTCTCGCCGGATTCCCAGGTTTGCCGGTTGCCGGCCTGCCGCTGGGTTTTCTTCAGAATATGGTGCCCAAGGTCCTCGAGGACGGGTTGACGCCAGCAGAAAATGACGAGCAGCCGGAACTCGCCTGGTGTCCGCCCGGACACGGCGATCTTTTTACTGCGATCGAGGGCTCAGGGTTGCTCGATCAGCTCATCGAGCGCGGCATCGAGTACGCGTTCGTGTCAAATGCCGACAATCTTGGCGCGGCGCTCGACCCGTCGCTCCTCGGATACATGGTGGCGGAGGGTTTCGATTTCATGCTCGAAGCTGCCGACCGCACCCCGGCCGATCGCAAGGGCGGTCATCTCTGCCAATTGCTCGACGGCCGTCTGGCCCTCCGCGAATCGGCGCAGTGTCCCCCCGAGGAGGCCGATGCATTCCAGGACGTCGGCCGCCACCGTTATTTCAACACCAACAATCTCTGGGTTCACCTGCCAACGCTAGATCGGCTGCTCGATGAGCACGGTAAATTCCTGCCCCTGCCGACAGTCGTCAATCGCAAAACTCTCGACCCACGGGACCCTGCGTCGCCAAGGGTCTTTCAACTCGAAACTGTGATGGGAACCGCGATTTCACTTTTCCCGAAGGCTGCCGCGGTCCGGGTTCCCAGACGTCGATTCTCGCCGGTCAAGAACACCAACGATCTACTCGGCGTCCGCTCCGATGCTTACGATCTCAGCAAAGACGGTCGAATCGTGCTCAGCGCCGGGCGGAGCGAACCGCCGGTGATCCGGCTCGATGAAGATTTCTACAAGATGATCGACGACTTCGAGGAACGGTTCCCGAATGGGACCCCGTCTCTCCGACTCTGTGATTGTCTGACGGTCGAGGGCGACGTCACGTTCGGCGCCGGCGTGGCGATCGAAGGCGAGGCCTTGATTCGTTCCGACGGCACAGCATTTGTGCCAGACGGCACCGTTCTCTCGGGTCGAGTCGAGTTTTGATCCGGAGTCAAGGGTTAAGGGTCAACCGTCAAGAGAAAAGCTATTAGCAATTAGCAGTTAGCTATTAGCCCATCGCACCTGGCGCTTGTTCGCGAGGTGAAGAAAGGACCCTCCCTGGGAGCCCGAGATCTGAAGAAAAGACTGGTGGTGAAAAAGAGCGGCCGAAGCTAATAGCTAACAGCTAACGGCTAACGGCCAACAGATGACCGGCTTCACTCTTAACTTGCCTGGGAGTGCCACACGAAGCTGTAGAATTACCGGCGACCAATGACACTCATTTCGGAAAGGAAACCCATTCCATGACTGACACAGCACAGACAGAGCAAAAAAAGACCATCGGCGAGGTCATCCGCGAAGCCTTCGGGGAGCTCGGCTCGACCCTGGTCGCCTTCGTCAAGGCGCCGAAGGCCCTGTGGGGCGTCAACATCCCGTACGTCATCGAGGGTCTGGTCTACTTCGGGATCCTGACGATTCTCGGCAAGTACTGTTCGGAAAACGTCGGGCTGAGCGACCTGCAAGCGGGGTGGGTGTATTCCGTGGTCACCGCCGGCATCACCTTCGCGATGCTCTTCCTGGGAGGGGTGTGCGACAAAATCGGAGTTCCGCGGACCCTCACCATCGCATTTGTTTTGTTTGTCATAGGACGGGCGCTGGTGGCTCTGTCCGGCACGTCAGGCCTCGGTCAGGGAGTGGGTTCGCCGATGTTCCTGGTCATGGCGCTGGGTCTGCTCACCTACGTGGTCGCCTATGGTCTCTACCAACCGGCAGCCTATGCCGGGGTCAAACGATACACGAACCCGAAGACCGCGGCGATGGGCTACGCGGTCGTCTACGGCCTGATGAACCTGGGCGCCTTCTTCTCGGGATTCGTTTCGCCGGCTATCCGGCACCGGTTCGTTGATGTGTTTCCGCCAAACGGTCTCACCGCGGTGTTTTGGACCTACACCGGTCTGTGCGTGATAGCTCTGGTGATCACCCTGACTGTCTTGACCCGCAAAACGGATGCGGCGGCGGTCGAGCGCGTCGCACGCGAAACGGCCGAGCTCGCCGACAGCGATGAGACGACAACGAAGGAAGTGGAGGGGAAGTCTGAGGAGACAGCCAGTGTCGCGAAAACCGAGAACCTCCGATTCATCGTTTTCGCATCTGCCGCCGCCATCTCGATCGGCGCCGCGGCCGCAGCCACCACCGGTCGCCTTTCGTTGGCCCCGTGGATCACGTACGTCGCCGCGGCCGGCCTGGTCACCCTCGCAGTTTTCGAGTTCCTCAGGGCCCGTCCGGACCATCCTTTTCGTGACGGCAGGTTCACGTTCTTCATTTTTGTCCTGATACCGGTGCAGACTCTGTTTGCCCACGTCTGGCTGACTGTTCCTTACTATCTCGACCGCGCATTCCGCGGCTCGATGGTCAGCGATTACTTCGAGTTCTTTTCGAACATCAACCCGATTCTGATCTTCATCCTGGCGCCGATCGTCGCCGGCCTGACAGCGCGTGCCAACGTCTACACGATGATGATCATCGGTACGTTGGTCATGGCGCTACCGACATTTCTCCTGGTCATCGGTCCGCATCTCGTTCCATTTCTCGCCTACATCTTGCTGATGTCGATCGGCGAAGCCATGTGGCAGCCTCGGTTTCTGCAGTGGATCGCCGAGGTCGCCCCACCCGGCAAGACCGGCCTCTATATGGGAATCGGCCAGTTCCCGTGGTTCCTCACCAAATTCGTGACCGGTCTTTACTCGGGCTATTTCGTGGCCACGTATATACCGAAGCCCGAGACGGGCTTGCCGACCAACACCGAGGTCATGTGGCTCATCTACGGCGTCATCGCGATGATCTCGCCCATCGCCCTCATCCTCGCTCGCAAGTGGATGGTGGCGGGGATGAAGGAGAAGCACGAAAGCGTATAACCGTCAGCCATCAGCTATCAGCTAACAGCTCCGAATAGACCGATCACGCCCTTCTGGATGCCAATTGCATTGTCGATTTGCCCCACGCTCGGATTGCCCTGCGATGGGCTGAAAGCTGATTGCTGAGAGCTGACAGCTTTCGTAGGTGTTGACACCGACCACAGTGATTGTTAGATTGACGCTCCCTTCGCTGGGATTCGAGCGGGAGTAACTCAGCGGTAGAGTGCAACCTTGCCAAGGTTGACGTCGCGGGTTCAAATCCCGTCTCCCGCTCCAAATATTCGAATTCGCCCGGCTGATGGCCGGGCTTCTCTTTTCAAGTTCAGGA
>Ga0316193_10002581_pt1 | contig 12793 bp, 14 predicted proteins | sample MerIslsedime2_MG_FD_207735 | JGI IMG/M metagenome (GOLD analysis project Ga0316193, IMG submission 207735) | Coastal sediment microbial communities from Maine, United States - Merrow Island sediment 2 | ecosystem: Environmental > Aquatic > Marine > Coastal > Sediment | place: USA: Maine... | reverse complement strand
GGCGGCCTCAGTCTACCGTGAGCGGGCTGCCGACAAAGGCAAGAACGGCGTGGATATCGTTAATTGGCGGCACGCGCTGGAGCAAAAATGGACTGCTCTTCGCTTCGGCGAGGTAAAACTTGAAACTGATGCCGGGCAACACGTCTTTGAAGTGCAGGTGTATCTCGATGAGCTCGACCCGGAGGCCGTGCGGGTTGAGCTTTATGCCAATGGCGTTAACGGTAGCGCGCCGGAACGCGTGGCGATGCAGCGCGTGCGGCAACTGGTGGGCGCAACCAACGGCTACGCCTGTCGCGCCGAGGTGCCTGCAGACCGCCCGGCGACAGACTATACGGCGCGGCTGATACCGCAGCGCAATGACGTGGTGGTGCCGCTGGAAGATGCCCACATCCTGTGGCAGCGATGAACCAATGGACAGACTCATCCATGAACGAACCAGCTAACCCACGCATCCTGACGATCAACGGCGGCTCCTCGAGCATCAAGTTCGCGCTGTTCGAGAGACCGGTGACTCGCTCCGGCGGATTCTGGAGGGCATGATTGAGCGGATCGGACTGCCGCAGGCCAAATTGTGCGTACAAGGCCTGTCCCCGGCGGACAACTTTTCGCGCTCGGTAGCGGCAGCGGATCACACCATGGCGGTGGGCACACTGATGGACTGGATCGAGGAACGCAGCGGGCGTGATGCATTGACCGCGGTGGGACATCGCGTGGTGCATGGTGGGCCTAAGTATAGCCGGGCGCAGCGAATCACTGCGGAAATGGTTGCGGAGTTGCACCGGCTAAGCCCCTTCGATCCGGAGCATCTGCCTGAAGAGATCCTGCTGACCGAGGCATTTCACCGCCGATTTCCCGACCTGCCGCAAGTAGCGTGTTTCGACACAGCATTCCACCACGACCTGCCGCGCGTGGCGCAACTGTTGCCGATCCCGCGCCGCTATGAGGCGCAGGGTGTGCGGCGGTACGGGTTTCACGGTTTGTCGTATGCGTTTCTAATGGGAGAACTGGCCCGCCTGGCCGGAACGGAAGCGGCACGAGGCCGGGTCGTCCTTGCCCACCTCGGCAATGGCGCGAGCCTGGCGGCGGTGCGTGACGGTAAACCCGTGGATACCAGCATGGTCTCACCCTGGCAGCCGGGGTGCCGATGAGCATCCGCTCCGGTGATCTCGATCCCGGACTGGTTTTGTATCTGGCGCGCACGGAGAAGATGGATGTCCTGCAATTCAATAAGATGGTCAACCAGCAGTCCGGCCTGCTCGGCATTTCCGAGACCAGTTCCGACATGCGTGTGCCTTGCTCGACTGTGAAGCGCGGGACGTGCGGGCGGCTGAAGCGGTCGCGCTGTTTTGTTACCAGGTCAGGAAATGCATCGGCGCATTCGCGGCAGCGTTGGGCGGACTGGACACGCTGGTATTCGCGGGTGGCATCGGAGAGAACGCACCCACGGTCCGCGCCCGCATTTGCGATGGGCTGGGATTTCTTGGCATCGAACTCGAAGAAAAGCAAAACGCGGCGAATGCGGGCGTGATTCCCGCGGACGCCGGACACTGTTTAGGCGGCCCAGGATGCGGCGGCCTTCGATCAACGACCCCTGGGGGCGGGGAAGGGCGGTCGCTTAGTCTTCCGACACCTGAATTTCCACCGTGTAAGCGAGCGTGCTGCTCGCCCCCGCTCCGCGAAAATTCCCGCTTACCGGCAGGGTGTCGCGCGAGTGCGCCGCCGCCGCGATGGTCACATGCGTGTCGGCCACTGCCTCCCCATGGGTGGGGTCGAATCCGCGCCAGCCAGCACCGGGCAGATACACTTCCGGCCAGGCATGCAGATGACGTCGCTCGCTCCGCTGGTGGCCCTTCTGGTAGCCGCTGGCGAAGCGTGCGGCAATCCCCTCAGCCCGGCAGCAGTCGACGAATAACACGGCCAGATCTCGACATGCCCCGCGGCGGCTCTGCAGGGTAAAAGACGGGCTCTGCGGTGCGCCTGCATCTCGATGCGTCTGGGTAACCTCGGCGAACAGCTGGCGGTTCAGGCGGTCGAGAAAACTCAGCGTATCGCGGCTGACTGACAGGCTAAGTTCGGCGGCGAAGGCGGTGACTGCATCGTCGCGTTCGATGCGCTCCAGATAGGCCCGCGCACAGATAGCGTCATGCTCATGGTTGATGGGCAAAACCGCCGCTTCCTGCGCCAGGATGTAATCGAAGGCATTGCGTCGCAAGGTTTCGACCTGCATGGTCATCTCAATATCGAAGTAGTCCGTTTCCTCCTCGAACCAGACCTGGGTCACCCGGTTTCCCTCAAGATCGAGATGTACATTGCGCCCCGCCGGCATCGGAGTGATGTTGAGCTGATGGTCGATGACTCGCTGCGCCCCATCGTCGCGCGGGTTGAAACGCAGCCGCTGCGGGCTTAGCCGCACTGGACGCGAATAGCGATAGTGGGTGTGATGGCGGATTGTGAAGTGCATAAAAAAGGCCTTAACAGTAATTTATTCCTGGCGTTATATTCAGGCAACCTGGCGGACGATGCCTTTGTTGATGCTGATCGCACTGTGGCATTGGCTAGCCCCGGATGCGTTCCACATGCACGGTCTGTGCTGTCGGATAGACCGCGGGTCCGAACTGATTGTAGACGGCGACATCCGCAGCATCGCGCCCATAACCGACTGCCACATATCCGCCCTTTAGCTCGGCCTGCGTCGCGTCGAAGGTATACCAGCGACCACCCACGTAGGCCTCGAACCAGGCGTGCAGGTCCATTGGCTCCAATCGGTGGAGGTAGCCCACCACCATCCGCGCGGGAATGCTGAGACTCCGACACAGCGCGATTCCGAGATGAGCCATGTCCCGGCAGACACCGACTTGTCTGGAATTGACTTCCGCCGCTGAAACGGGAATAGCACTGCTGCCAGGGCGAAAACTGATGGTATTGCGCAGCCAGCTGACGATTGCCGAGACCTGATCGTAGCCTGGCTGCTGACCCGCCGTGATTTCGGTCGCCATTTGATGAAAGCGGTCCGACTCACAGTAACGACTGGGCAACAGATAACCAAGCACGTCATCGGGCACATTCTGGATTTCTACAAACGGCGCGCCGAACGCCTGGTCAGCATAATCCGCAGTCTTCACTTCGGCACTGGTGTACACCCCGAAGGCGCCTGTGGGAGCGGTGAGGCGTTGACAGAGGTTGCCGTAGTGATCCGTGAATTCGTACACGGGGACGCTTGGCTCCAGCCTGTATTCCTCGCGTGTGACCCATTGCTGGGCGCCACTGCGGGGCCGCAACATCAGCACAAAGGGAACAGGCGCCGTCATATCGAATGTAAAATCGCAGCTTGTACGTAGCCACATGGCTTAAAACTTCCATTAAGGGGATAGGAAGCATAGCGCACCCGTTTCGGGAGAATCCACCTGGCAATTGATCCTGGCGGACATGCATCCAGGTGTGAATCGCGGAATCCCCGGCAGTTCGCGCTGACTGGTGGCCTTGGGACCGCGCTCACCTGCCGCCACAGAGATCCAGAGTTGCCGGAATGCCAGTCAAAAGACATCCAGGGGACAATGGAATTACGCCAGGAAGATACTGACCGTCAAGCCATAGAGCGAGGGGCAGACGAAGGGATGAGGTAGTTCTTCCATATACAGTCAAAACAATCCGATCCACTTTCCGAGGCCCTGGAGCATATGAAACACAATGATTATTCCTGAACTTGGCGCTAAGTACGTTACCGTACAGACTGGCGTTTGCTCATGCGACTACTCTTTTATCTGCATCCAGCGTGTCCATGCAATCGGGGAAGGCTATGTCGCATTGTCCTTTCCGCAGGCTGTTGCTGCGCGAGGCGCAAGCGTGGCGAAGGGGCGGATGCGGCAAGGATGCTCGATTTTCTATAACGCCTGTCTGATACCGAATAGCTCATCAACCAGGAAGGAGTATCAAAATGTAGTCGCACCCTGGTGCACCTCGAAATCCTGGCGCTTCGCCCATCACCGGGACCAGCCTTCTTTGTCTGTTACATCAGTTGCTTGTTCCTTAAGTAAGTACGAGACGAGTTTAACCCGATAAAACATGTAAAATACCATGCCATCGGGGAACAGTTACCGGCCGAATTCAGGACGCCCTGATGCAATTCGTTGCAGTAGCGGTTTGCAGGATTGATTCAAAGTTAGCGTGAACAAGCATCGTTTCAGAGGATTCATACATGCCAACAAAAAACTACCTGACGGTCGCCATCCTGACTCTCTGCCTGGTTGCACCGGCTGCAGATGCAACCAACGGCTATATGTCTCACGGTTACGGTATCACGTCCAAGGGTATGGCGGGGGCCGGCTCGGCGCTGCCCCAGGATACGCTGTCCGTTTTCAATAATCCCGCCGGCCTGGTTCGCCTCGGCAAGCGCTACGACGTGGAACTGGAATTATTCAGTCCGAAACGTGAATACAAGGCGAACGACGACTTTGCCCCGCCACCGAGCCCCAGCGTCCCGCCCGGCAGCGAGGAGAGTGAGAACGACTATTTTCTGATTCCCGGATTCGGCATCAATCTTCCACTGGACGACAAGAGCACGATCGGCATCGCGCTGACCGGCCAGGGTGGCATGAACACAGAATACGACACCGCTACTTTTGCAAATTTTGCTGCCCCTCCGGGGTCGCCCCAGAACCCCACCGGCGCTTTCACGGCAAGCGAACCCACGGGGATCGATCTTGCCCAGGCAGCCCTCGGTGTGACCTATGCAAGGGAACTGGGAGCGTTTGCAGGGCTTGGCATTACGCGCCAGTCCATCGGCATCACCCCTATCCTGGCGGCCCAGAGGTTCAAGGCCAGGGGCCTGCAGCCCTTCAAGGCGCTGTCGGTCTCCCCGGACAACGTCACCAACAACGGCTATGACTACTCATACGGCGGCGGGGTGCGGGTCGGCTGGCTCGGTTCGCTGCTGCGCGATCAGCTCAACATCGGGGTCTCCTACCAGAGCAAGCTGTGGATGACTGACTTCGACGAGTACAAGGGCCTGTTCGCCAAGGGCGGCAATTTCGATATCCCGGCAGTCTTCAATATCGGCCTGGCGTTCATGATCACACCGAAACTAACCATGGTGGCGGATTTCAAGCGCATCTTCTATGACGATATCGATGCCCTGTCCAATACCAATAACATTACCTTCAACCAGATCATCGCCAACCCGGATAATCGCCTCGGCGGTGATAACGGGCTCGGCTTTGGCTGGGATGATATCAACGTCTACTCCGTCGGGCTGCAGTACCAGGCGAACGAGAAATTGACCTTGCGGGCCGGCTACAGCGACGCCGACGCGCCCTGGGAAGACGTGAACACCCTGTTCAATGTCCTGGCGCCGGCAACGGTCGAGAAGCATGCCTCACTGGGTGCCACCTATAACCTGGGCAAGCAGAGCAGGATCAACTTTGCCTATACGCATGCCTTCCGGAATACCATCGAGGGAACCAGTACCTTGACCGGCCCCCAGACGGGTTATGTTCGCATGCATCAAGATATAGTGCAGATAAGTTATTCGCGTGATATTGGAATCTAGTCGCATTGGGGACAGGCCTTAATGTTTACAGGCATCCTATCCCCCTAACGTACAGGACAATACCTGAAGCTGAAAACCCCCGGTTAATGTGCGAATCGGGTTTTCATGCCAGTGTTTGATCAGGACTTATCCGTCATGATCACGAGTGAACGGTTCAACAGCATTTCACATCTTGTCGGCGCTGTGCTGGCGCTGGCCGGTGCCGTGGTGCTGGTGGTAGTGGCGTCGCAGGGTGGCGATACACGCCGCATCGTGTCATTCAGCATTTATGGCACGACACTGTTTCTGCTTTACCTCATTTCCACGATTTATCACGGCCTGCCGACGGGCCGCGCGAAACACGTGTTCCGCGTTCTCGATCATCAGGCGATTTATCTGCTGATCGCCGGAAGCTACACGCCGTTCACGCTGGTCACGCTCGACGGTATTGTGGGTTGGTGGCTGTTCGGTGCGATCTGGGGCATGGCGGTGCTGGGCCTGGTGCTTGATGCACTGCCCCGGCGCGGTGCGCGGGTGGTGCCGTTTATCATTTACTTCCTGATGGGCTGGTTGATAGTGCTGGCAATCAATCCACTGCTCGCGGCGCTGCCACGCACGGGCTTCATCTGGCTGTTGACCGGCGGCCTGCTCTATACATCCGGTATCGTGTTTTTTGCCCTCGATCGCCGTTACCCGTGGATGCACGGGGTATGGCATCTGTTCGTGCTCGCCGGCAGCATCAGCCACTATGTGGCGATTCTGGTCTATGTCTGATAGCCAATAACGATTCCGGAAGCGGTCGAATCGCCGGCGTCCTGAATAGCGATGGGCAAACTTCACACAGCTAGCCTCCGAAATCCATTCGCCTGGATGTTGTCGCACCAGATCCTGTCGCTGAGAGTACCAAGAGATGGCGGGTGTGTTATGTGCGCTACCGTCCAGACAACCACCAGGTTTCACTTCATAATCAATCATCCTCGGGAAGCCGTTTGCCCGGGGTTCGCATACGATATCGGAATTGCACTGTCATCCTTCTGTATGTCGTTTTCCGGGTTTTCCGACACCAGGAGAGTTCTTGTGACGCTCACCAGACCTGCACCGGCTGTCAATCGATTGCTTGCGTCTTTGCCCCGCAAGCACCGTCAGCGATTTCTGGCAGGCTGCAAACCGGTCGAACTGGCGTTTGCCGAGGTCCTGGCCGATCCCGGCAAGCGCATTCGCCACGTCTACTTTCCCACGGAAAGCATTATTTCCCTGGTAACACCGATCGGTAGCCGCGCCGGCATGGAAGTGGGCCTGATCGGCGACGAAGGCATGCTCGGGATACCCCTCCTGCTTGGGGTGAATATCTCGCCGCTGCATGCAGTGGTGCAGGGCGAAGGCCCGGCGCTGCGCATGAACGCCGCGCCGTTTCGCCGCGAACTCGCACAGAGCCCTGCGCTGCAACGAAGGCTGAAGCGTTACCTCTGTGTAATGATGGGCCAGATCGCGCAAACCGCCGCCTGTACCCGCTTTCATGTGGTGGAGGCGCGTCTCGCCCGCTGGCTACTGATGACACAGGACCGGGCGCACTCAACCGCGTTCCATGTCACGCATGAATTTCTCGCTTACATGCTGGGTGTGCGTCGTGTCGGTGTCACCAAGGCCGCCACGGCGCTGCAGAATCGCCAACTGATCCGCTATAGCCGCGGGAATATCACGATTCTTAACCGCGGCGGCCTGGAGGCCGCTTCCTGCGCGTGTTACGCGGCCGACAATGCAACCTACACCAGTATAATGGGCTAGAAGCCTGCCGGACTCAGGTAATCGTAGCGCCCAGAATACGCCTGTCAGGCATAGGGTATGCAACAAGGTGAGGATCAGTGCGACAACACGCGACCATCCGGATTAATGAACGTTGATCTCCTCCGGGAGCAGGCGATCGAACTCCGTCTTGACGACCTGGTAACATTCGCAGACGCGTGCCTCCAGGCCGGGCCGGTCCATCACGGTGATCTTGCCACGGCTGTAGTGAATCAGACCGGCGCGCTGTAATTTCCCGGCCGCCTCGGTGACGCCCTCGCGGCGTACCCCGAGCATATTGGCGATCAACTCCTGGGTCATGATCAACTCGTTCGAGGGCAGGCGGTCCAGATTCAGCAGCAGCCAGCGACACAGTTGCTGGTCCAATGAATGATGCCGGTTGCACACCGCCGTTTGCGCCATCTGGGTCAGCAATGCCTGGGTGTAGCGCAGCAACAGGCGTTGCATGGGGCCGGCATGAAAGAATGCATCCTTCAGGTGTTGCCCTGTCAGCCGGTAGGCATGGCCGGCGCTTTGCACCACGGCCCGGCTGGTCGTGGTTTCGCCGCCCATGAACAGGGAGACCCCGACGATACCCTCGTTGCCGACCACGGCGATTTCGGCCGATGCGCCATCCTCCATGACGTAGAGCAGGGATATAATGGCGGTGGTGGGGAAATAGACGTGGCGCATCGTAATGCCCGGCTCGCAAACCGCAGCGCCGAGCGGCATCGGGACCAGTTCCAGATGGGGCAACAGGCGCCCGAATTCCTCCGCCGGCAGGGCGGCGAGCAGGTGGTTCAGGCTGGGGTTATTAGGTCCGCGCATGTTCCACTTCACGTAACTGTCAAAATTGAAGTAATCACCGCTGTGGCGGGATCTACTGCTGAAAACGCCGATATATTATCCCTCCCTCCCGCCAATGTACAACAGCGTACAGACACGGCAGGGAGTGCGTTGAGTCTTGCGGAATTTCTACCGGCGGGGCGGCGCGCTCACGCTTGGTGTGGCGGCACAACGGGGCCCACGCAGCGTTCGATTGCCGGCTATGTGCGCTAGCAGACAGACGGCGAAGGCGGTTCTCCGTAAATCTCAACCACCGGAGCCAACATAAATACCTGCAATGTCTGCAGCGCGATCCTGGCGAAGAGCAGTGTGTGCCCGGCATGACTTGCCGATGCATCAATCACGTGCTCGGCACATTAAGGAACGATTATGAACAAGTTCAATACCATCAATACCCTGCAGAGATACACACTCAGCGCAGTTGCCGCAGCCATGCTCCTCGGTCTGGGCGCTTGTTCCGGGATGTCGGCGCAGGACAAGAACACCGCCATCGGGGCGGGTGTCGGAGCCGTCGGCGGGGCCGTTCTTACCGGTGGCAGCACAATGGGAACTGTCGGTGGTGCAGCCGTTGGCGGCGTCATCGGCCATGAAATCGAAGATTAAAAACAATGATCGATGTGCGATGCAGCTGGCCCACTCGGCCGGTGCGTCTCAGTCGCTCATAACCCCGTTTCCCGGCAACAGGTGTGACCCATACGGTGACACCCGCTTCCAGACACAACAATCACCAGGAGGTATACATCACCGGCCCGTCGTTGTCACGAAAGTAGATTACTGTACATATACTCGATGACATCAATAATTCCATCCAGCACTATATGTTCATGCTGTTACTGACCAATGTGCTGGTCGGACTACTTACCTGGATCACATTCCGTTGGATCGGCCTCGAAAATGCAGGTGCCTGGGCCGTCGCGGCGGGCCTGCTGCATGTCATCCCCTATCTTGGCCCGGCCGTCACCGCTTTCGTCACCGGCATGGCGGCATTACTGCAGTTTGGCGAGATATCAATGGTCGTGTTGGTCGCGGTGGCGTCACTGTCTATCGCCACCTTCGTCGGGACCTTCGTCACCGCCTGGATGACCGGAAGAATCGCCAAAATGAATACCGCGGCGGTGTTCATCTCGCTGTTGTTCTGGGGGTGGCTGTGGGGAATCCTGGGCATGCTGCTGAGTGTTCCGATCATCGTCATCGTGAAAGTAGTGTCCCAGCATGTCGAGCAACTGCAGCCGGTGGCGGAACTGCTGGGGGAATAATGGGTGTCAGCGCAAACGAATTTACGGCAAGGACGGAAGCAGATCGGAATTACCGACGTCGATTATTCCGAACGATGCAACTTACCTGGTAAAACATAGGAGCATGGTATGTCTAGGACTACACAAACAGCAAGGGATCAACTGGTTGATGATTTCAAGAAGATCATAGACGACGCGGAAGAGTTGCTCAAGGTTACCGCGAACGAGACCGGCGGAAAAATTGGTGCGGTGCGCGAGCGGGCCGAGGCAAATCTACGCGAGGCGCGTCGCAAACTGATTTCAAGCTGGATGTCGGCAAGGACGGTAATGTTAGCGGAACAATCGAGAAAAAACAGGCTTATCAGGCTATCAAGCGGGGGCCAGGGTAATGTATGGGTATCTCAATTCGCCATCCACAGCTGAAAGACCGGCACTACAGGTTCGGCGTCGTCGCGCAGTTCTTCAATGTCGCGGCGCAGACATGCACCTGGATATTCACGATCCAGTACGTGCAGGAGGCGATCGGTGGGGACGAGGCTAATGCCGGGCGTTATCTGCAATACAGCCTGATGGTGTTTCTGGTCTCGCGTTTCTTCATGACATGGGCCTTGGGTTATGTGCGACCTGCGCGCTTGCTCATGGCGATGGCGATTCTCGGCGGTGCGCTGATGCCACTGGTTCAGGGTGCGCTGATCGACCGTTTCGATGCCGCGACCTCGTATATCACACCCGCAGCCTGTTTCCTGATCGTTGCTGCCTACGGGTGGTTTGACCTGAGTTCAGCGACACGGAAGGGAATTGTGCATCCGTAGTATTGATCCGCATTGTTTATATCATCAACACGCACAGTGAACTGACTCTGTTATTACGGGCAAAGTAATCCCGGGCGGGCCTGCGAACAGCGAGCCGAAGCCGCTATTGGGTCCCGCAAAGCGTGTGGTTGATGTCGCACTGTGGCTTGATATCGATGGCCCTTTGCTGGTGGTTCAGCTGATCGATTTCCAAGGCGGTATCCATGTTGGGTTGGCAGCCGCAGATCTGACTGGCGCAACAGCTGCATTGAGCTGTTTCTTCAACCAGCGCGATCGCCCCCAGCCCCGCATCTCCGATGTTCTCCAGGCCCTCGCAGGCCAGGCCCGACAACGCCAAACGCGCGGCCGAGGTCGCCTTGGGAGAAAGCGGCAGATCCTGGCCCAGGCCCAGCACGGTACAGAGGGTGGCATCGCAGGCGTAACCGGCCTGAATCTGGCTCCCAAGACTGGCTAATCCTTTGTCATAGGCTTTGCAAACTTCCACGCAAATCCCGCTGCCGGGCGTGAACTGACTGCCCGTGCCCTCGCTGAAGAGATCACAGCCGCTTTCCGGCGGGGCGTCGGGAAAGCAGCGGTCGTCGGGGCGCGTCGGAATGATCTCCCGTCTGGTGATCGGATCGTGTGCGGCCGACCAGACATGATTGCGGGAGGGTTGGCAGGCCAGCATCTGCCCATCAGGCTGCTCGCCCTGGCCAATCTCGAAGGGCCCCTCAAAGACCGGACAGCTGCAGTCGACCAGCGCGTTGCCGTTGGCGTCCACTTCGCCGGTGCGATAGCAGGGCGAGGTCATGCAGCCAGCATAAAAGGCGCCCGTGTCGTCGCACTTCGTCGAGCCCGCAGCGTAGTCGAGCTTTTTCAAGGGCGAGAAGACCGAGATCAGATCCGCGCCCGGCACCAGGGTGTTGGTATTGATCACATCGCAGACCGGAGCCACAAATTCGCCGTTCGGTTTGCAGCGCATTCCATCGCTGCCGCAGGTCTCGACCGTCTCCTGATAGATCGCCAGGTTCGAAATGGCATTGATGTCGACGAAATAGGGCACCTTTGGCGTCTTGTCCGTGCCAAATTCATAACAGGTGCAGTTGGCGATCTTCCCGTCCGGCGAGAGCTCGCAAGGCAGCGCGGCGTTGGCGGCGCTGATGCCGGTCGGCCCCTCGGGGCCGGAATAGTAGCAAAGCGCGTAGGAGAAATTGCCTCTGCGCGGCGGATCGCACTCTAAAAAGTTTGGGTTGGTGACCGGTGGGCTCGATGTAGGGTCGATTTTGGGCTCGAAGATATTGGCATAGGCGGGCCCGAATTGCGTGGTCATCTCGTCGTTGTAGCGAAAGACATCCTCAAGCCTGATACCGGTCAGGATGGAACGCTCGTACTGCAGACCATAATTGCCGCTCTCCGCGCCGGGGATGGGTGACTTCGCCTTTTCATTTCCCGCTGCGTGAAGGCCCGGACCGAGTCCTATAGATAGAATGACGGTCAACCAGAAGGCGCTGATTACCCTCAAACAAACCATCCGTAAAAGTTGAAGTCGCATGCTGACCATCCCTCGAATTTAATTATTCTTCACAAGGCTACCAAAAACGCTACAGTACTCACCGGACTGGATTTCTGCGGGAGCAAAAAAAGAGGGGCAAATACAAGGCAAGCATAGTACCAGAATTGAAATACAGCAAGAAGGTGGTGTTTTTGTTGGCTAGTAACTAACAGCCTGTTGAGAAACCCCGGTCAAATGCATGTTGCATGTCACGGCAACTGGCTTTTTATTTTCCCCAACAATGAAGCTGAAAACCAACCTGTTTTTGTGGATATTTCCCGCGCTTGCCGTGCCGATGGCCGGACTGGTGCTGTTTACAACTGCACATAACGAGAAGCTGTTTCGCCAGGATATCAACCGCAGCATCTTCAGCAGCCTGAGCAGTATCGCGGTTGCATTGAATAACCGGCTACACGTGGAGCAGGACATCATCCAGGGGCTGGGGAACGTGCCTGCCGTCAGGCAATTCCTGCCGGAGCTGGCACAGCTGGACGAGGGACGCCCGGTTCCCGAATATTCCGAAAGGGTGGAGCAGCTCGGCAGGTACCTCGAGACCTTTCAGTCCGTGCGTCTGAGCCTGAACTTACATACTGTTAGATGACCTGCACTGGTGTAACAGCCCGCTGTAACCCCCCAATTCCCGTCCGGGTTGCTGAACATGCCGGGTATGGCGTTTATGGATACAACACAAGTGTGAGATAGGCCAGGAACAGCACCAGGTGAACGGTACCGAGCAAAATGTTGGTCGGCACACCGGAAAATGTCATTTGGCTGACAAAGAGTGTCAGGGCCAGCAGCACGATCTCAACGTGACCAAGACCAAGATCCAAAGGTGTGCCGGTCATCACACTTATCGCAAGCATGACCGGGACCGTCATGCCAAGTGTAGAAAGAGCCGAGCCGAGGCTCAGGTTGACCGCACGCTGCAACTGGTTGCGTGCGGCAGACTTGTAGGCGGCGACGCCTTCTGGCGACAGGACCAGCAAGGCGATCAATATCGCGCCAAGCGATGTAGGCATGCCAATCTGCTCAATCCCGTGATCGAGTAATGTCGCCATTGGCT
>Ga0316193_10002580_pt1 | contig 12797 bp, 14 predicted proteins | sample MerIslsedime2_MG_FD_207735 | JGI IMG/M metagenome (GOLD analysis project Ga0316193, IMG submission 207735) | Coastal sediment microbial communities from Maine, United States - Merrow Island sediment 2 | ecosystem: Environmental > Aquatic > Marine > Coastal > Sediment | place: USA: Maine... | reverse complement strand
GATCACGTGCCTGCTCGGCGTACGTGAACATCTCGTCGGGCATCCGATGGGCACTGACCACGCGCGCCTCGTGATCGACGCCGAACGCTTCGAGCACCTCCACGGCCTTCGACATCGTCGGCCAGTCGCTCGACGACCCCATGACGACACCGACGACTGCTTCGCTCACGGTGGCAGCGTACGTCGCCGCGCCCCGCGGGTGAGCCACCCGCTCACACCAGTTCGCGGCGCTCGCTGTAGCGCAGTGCGAGGTAGCCGGGGATCGTCGGCAGCCAGTAGTTGATCAAGCGGAACAGCAGCGTCGCGGCCCAGGCCTCCGCCTCGGGGACACCTGCCCGTGTCAGCACGAACACGAGCGCCGCCTCGATCGCGCCGACGCCGCCGGGGGTCGGCACCGTCGATGCGACGGTGTTGGCGGCGAGGTACAGCGCACCGAGTTCTGCGAATGGCAGGTCGATGCCGAAGGCGCGACAGGCCCACACGAAGGCGAGAATCGTCGACATCTTGGCGACCACCTGCCCGCCGAACAGCAGGCTCAACTTCGAGGGCATCCGGAGCAGCTCGCCGAAATCGTGCCTGATCTTCTCGATCGTCGACTTCACGAGAGCGACCAGCCAGCGACGGAACTTCGGCGTCAGCGCGAGCACGATCGCCGCCACGACGATCGCCCCGAGGAACACGACCACCAGGGTCAGGTCGGGGCCACCCCCGCCTCCGCTGTCGACGTCACCGGTGGGATCCGTGCTGCTCCAGAGGAAGAAGAAGACGATGAACGCAACCTGCACGACCCCGCTCGCCAGCGACGTCAGTCCGACGGCAGCCGTGGAGACGGCGACGTCCGTGCCCCCCTTCTGGAGATATCGGATGCGCATCGCCATGCCGCCCGCGTTCATCGGGGTGAATCGGTTGAGGAACGACTGGCCGAACATGATGATCGTCGCATCGCCGAGCGGGATCGGGCGAACCACCGAGCCCGCCAGGGACATCGCCCCACCGACGGTGCCGACGAGTGTGGCGATCACCGCCGGACCCACCCACACCCAGTCGATCCCAGACATCGCGTCGGCGATCGACGACCAGTTGGTCACCAGGGTCAGCAGGAAGAACGCGAGCACGGCGAAGCCGATCCAGGTGACGATCTTGCCGAAGCTGATCCGTTCGAGCTCGGCGAGAGGCACCTCCTCCGCGCCCATCCGATCCTCGAGCCCGGTGCGGAGATCGTCGACGAGGTGCTTCGGCTTCTTTGCGTCGCCGCGGGTGCGCGCCGGAAGTGCGGGGCGTTGCACGAAGGGCAGCGTCGATTCCAGATCGTCCGCCGGCACCGACCGGACGGCCGCGTCGAGGGCTCGGTCGGCGCCGACGGTCAGCGCGGTCGAGACCAGCAACTCCGCCCGGTCGACGGCACGAGACTCGGGGCTCGAGGCCAGCAGGGCGGTGTCCAGTCCGAGGAAGGTCACGACATCACCGTCGACGACCACGTTGTCCCGGGTCAGGGACCGGTGCGCCATGCAGGCGTGGTGCAAGAGGCCCAATTGGCGCCATGCATCATCGAGCGCCGCATCGCTGACCTCGTCGTCGGAGAGTCGGCGCATCGTCTGCCCGGCGGCCGACGCCGCCCCCAGCACGATGATCGAGCTGTCGGTACCCATCGGCGCGATCGCCAGCAGGTCCTGGACCCGAACTCCCGCTCGCTGGGCCATCATCGTCGACTGGGCGAGCTGCGCCGCCCGGATGCGAGGGCGCACGGAGATGCGCTGCTCGTCGACGTCGCGCACCCTGATCGAGCGTGCGACGCGAGCGAACAACTCGACGTCACGATCGTCACGGTCGAGATACACCACGTCGACGGCGTCGGTTCCCGCGCGGCCGTGATAGCTCCGCACCCCATCCTCGAACGATTCGTCACCCAACTCGTCGACCTCGAAGCCGCCAGCGGCAAGCGCCGCCCGAAGCGTCGCAGATCCGGGGCGACGCTGAGGAGACCCGAAGACGACGAGGGTCAAGGAGCCGATCGCACTCCCGAGTGCCAAGGTCACGAACAGGTTGACCGGCGCCTGAGTTGCGGTGATCAGTCGGACCAGCACCGTCACCCAGACGGCGGTCCAGGCGATCCTGCGCCACCGTGCCGTCATCATCGGTGACGCCGTCGTCGCGCCGGCCACCAGTGCAGCGAGATACGCAGCCGTTGGAAACGACGACTTGACGAACGACCCCGAGGGCAGGTCGGTGATCGCCGCCGGCGGCGCGGCCCGCTGGAGCCAGTCGGTCAACAGCACCATGATGACGCCGCCGACGACTGCCGCACCGACCACGAGCAAGGTCGCGGCGCGGGTGCGGCGGACGAAGAGCCACACCACGATGACGACCGGGACCACCAGGATGGTCAGCTGCGCCAGCCCGACGAGTGCATACCGGAAGGGCTCGGGCATCCGAGCGAAGAAGCTCACGACGTCCGCCGAGGCGTTGGTCAACGCACCGGGGAGCACGGCGGTGAGGAAGAGGACGAGACCGAGCAGACAGAGTCGAACGACGAGCCGGGCAACGTCGACGGGGTGACGCTGCCAGTCTCGGCGGTCGTTCTCGCGCAGCGCCGAGCTCGGCGCCTCCGTCGTCGTCACCGCAACAGCATGCACCACCGCAACCGGGCGGGCGCACTCACCGAGCGATCAGAAGATCACTTCGGCTTCCAGGCGACCGTTCTCACCGACGACGACCACCATGCGCGACATGCACGGCATGCAGTACACCTTGTCGCCGGGCCGCAGCTCTCGTGTCGCGCGGATCACCACCTTGCACACGGGGCAGATCACCTCGTTCGGCGCGAGCGTGTCGAGTGGTCCACCCCAGTGCCGGTAGAACTTGCGCCACTTCTTCGGGACCTCCTTGAATCCGGTTTCCTCCAGCTCGTAGCGCTGCCGCGAGGGGTCGGCACCGACCTCGGGGGCGGAGACGTCGGTATCGGTCATCAGGTCAGCCCCAGTCGCTCGATCGTGTCCAGGTACTCCCCGGCGAGCTCCGAACTCGAGTCGGCGGGGGCGCCGACGTCGGCAAGCGCACCCTCGAACACGCCGACCACCATCGCGTCGAGCTGGTTGCGGATCTCGCGGAGTCGAATTCGACCCGAGGGATCGACCGCGAGGCTCCGTCCGAGGTCGTTCTCTCCGAAACCTGCATGCCGACGCTCGTCGGAGATCACGCCGGCCAACACATCCTTCGTCACCGGGTCGGCCGTGGCGGCGTGAAGACGGAACACGGTGTACTCCATCGTCTCGAGGATCACGTTCTGAGCGAACACACCGGCCTGCCAGTCACCCTCGCCGATCAGGTCGAGCAGGGCCCCCTTGAAGTCGACGAGCGCCGGCTGGGCGCGCCGTTCGATCTCGCGCTCCGGGTCGGCGACACCGAGCTCGCGCAGTCGGTGCAGGAACACTTCGAGATGGCGGGCCTCGTCGGCAACCTGGGTGGCCATGAAGATCTTCGAGTTCCGATCCGGTGCCAGCTGGACGAGGCCGGCTGCACCCTCGAGTGCTGCGGTCTCCCCCACCGAGTAGTTGCAGAGGGTGGTGATCAGCCGTTCGCGCCGAGCGTCGTCGAGCTGCTCGTCCACGGTGGTCTCCAGCCGTCCGTAGGGACGGTCGGAGAGGTACCCCTCGACCGAGTCGAACCAGAACTGGAACGAATGGACCTCGTCGAGGAAGTCCTGTTCGGCGAGCGCGTGCGGATCGAAGTCGTCGACGATCATCACGCCGGAACGCGTGGCGTCTGGTACTCGAGGCCGACCCGGGCGAGGCGGGTCTTGAACTCACCGAGCACCGTGGTGGCCAAGACCTCCTCCATCTCCTCGGGGCTGGCGGTCGACAGGTTCGTGCCGTGCCACTCAGCGCGCGCTGTCGGCTCGGGAGCGGACTTGGGCGTGTTCTGCGGCCCTCGGAACGAGTCCGCGAACACGGCCAACATGTAATACGTCATCTCCTGCTGCATCCGCTCGATCTCGGCCTTCTTCTCCGGGTGTTGCTGGATCAGTGAGCCGATACGGTTCTCGCCGAAGCCGACATGACGGCGCTCGTCGGCGATCGTGCCCGACAACGTGTGGGCGAACTTCGGGTTGAACTCGCGGCTGCCGGCTTCGAGCATCTCGAACACGCTGAAGGCGAGGCCTTCCAGCACGATGTTCTGTCCGACGACCCCGGCGATGAAGTCGCCGTTGGACACCTTCTCGAGCAGGACCTCTGCGAACTTCACGAGGTTCGGGTTGGCATAGCGGTCGATCGTCGACTCGAGGTCGTCGGGCTTCACACCGAGGTCGAAGAGCCGTTGGGTGAACACCTCGACGTGACGGGCCTCGTCGAGGGTCTGGGTCGCGAGGAACCGCTTGCTCGGGTAGTCGGGCGCGGCGTTGATCAGCCCGGACGAGGCCGCAAGGGCACACCGTTCGCCCACGACCAGTCCGACCGTGGTCCGGATGGCAGCCTCGCGCTCGTCGTCGTCCTCGAGCAGTTGTTCGGGTTCGTGCTCACTCGGCTCGTGACCGTAGACCGTGTCTTCGAGGTATCCCTGGGGACACATCTCCATCCACCGCTGGATCGAGTACTGCGCGAGGAACTGAGCCATGTTGGAACCTGCCTTCTGATTGGAACGTTGTTCCAATCATTCGCGGGTCCCGGGTCGCGCGTCAGGGTCTTTGGTCCCATGACGGCGTTCGTGTCTGTCAGCCGAGCACGTCGGTGAGGGCCTCGGCCGCGCGCGCCACATCCGCCGGCGAGGTGTAGTGCACGAACGAGAGCCGCACGACGCCGCGATCGGGATCGACGCCGAGCCCGTCGAGCACGCGAGCGGCGTAGTAGTGCCCGGAGCTGGTCTGCACGCCACGTCGGACGAGCTCGTGGGCCACGGTCGCCGGTTCGATCGCGAGCGGGCTGAACGCGATCGTCGGGCAACGGTGACGTGTTCCGTCGATCGCCGACGGTCCGAGGAGCCGGACGTCGTCACGGTCGGCGAGGAGGTCGAGCAACACCGGGCTGAGCGAGTCCTCGTGCCCACGCCAGAGCGCCGACACCGCGGCGGCAGCGGTCCGGAGGTCGTCACCGTCACCGCCACCGTGATGGCGGTGCAGCATCTCGACGTAGTCGAGTACCGCACCCGCCGATGCCACCTGGGCATGGTCGGGGCCGGCCGGGTTCAGGCGCTTGTCCGCAACGCTGTCGTTGAAGAAGTGGCTCTGGTTGGGCAGTTCGGTGAGCAGCCCGGCGCGCACCACCATCAACCCCTGGTGGACCGAGTACGTCTTGTAGAGGCTGAACAGGTAGACATCCGCGCCGAGCGCGGCGACGTCGGGGAGGCTGTGTGGAGCGAACGACACGCCGTCGACGATCACGCGGGCGCCGACCGTGTGGGCGAGCGCCGTGATCCGAGCGATGTCGTTCTCGACGCCGACGATGTTCGAGGCGTGCGGCACGGTGACCAAGCCCGTGCGCTCACTGAGCAACGAGCCGAACTCGTCGATGTCGAGCAGACCCGTCACGGGGTCGGTGCGCCATTCGCGGACGGTGCATCCGAGGGCGTCCGCCGCCCGCCGGATCGCTCCGGTGTTCGCCTCGTGATCCTGGTTGGTGACGATCACCTCGTGACCGGGCTCGAGGATGCCGGCGAAGGCATGCGCGAGCACGTAGGTGTTGGCCGAGGTCGACGGACCGAAGATCACCTCGCGCGGTTCCACACCGAGCGCCTCCGCCCACCTCGCTCGCGAGCGGTCCATGAGCGCTCCTGCGCGAGCCGACGACTCGAACTCGCTGTAGGGCTGCACCTTGAGGTCGGTGTAGTACCCGGTGAGCGCGTCGATCGTCTGACGGCACGCGAACGACCCGCCGGCGTTCTCGAAGAACGACTGCCCGTCGTTGATCGGCCGGGCGAACGCGGGGAAGTTGGACCGGACGACGTCGAGATCGAGTTGCACCCCCTCACGGTAACGGCCACGCCCCTGTCGCTCCCCAGGCCATGATTGAGACCATGACCGCCGAGCCGTCGACCACGTCCGAGCTGACCACGCCCGCGTTGCTCGTCGACATCGCGACCTTCGACCGCAACCTGGCGGCGATGGACGCCGTGCTGCCCGGAGCGAAGCTGCGTCCCCACGTCAAGGCGTTCAAGTCGACCGACATGGCCAAGCGCCTCGACGCCGACGGCCATCACGGCTTCTGTGCAGCCACACCCCGCGAGATCGAAGGGCTGGTGGCCGCCGGGCTGACCGACGATCTGCTGCTGGCCAACGAGACGCTCGACGCGGCCCGACTCGGCGCACTCGCGGACCGCGCGAACATCACCGTCGCGATCGACTCGGACGAGACACTCGACGCGGCGATCGCAGGTGGAGTGCGCTCCGTGCTGGTCGACGTCGACGTCGGGCTCCCCCGTTGTGGCTGCGACGTCGGTGACTCGGGCCGGCTCGCCGACCGCGCCCGTGCCGCCGGTGTCGACGTGCGCGGCGTGATGGGCTACGAGGGCCACGTGATGATGGTCCACGACCGCGATGCGAAGCGCGAGAAGGTCGAAGCGGCAATGGCGATCCTCCTCCAGGCGCACGAGGTGGTCGGCGGCGACATCGTGTCCGGCGGCGGCACCGGTACCTGGGACATCAACACCTGGTGCACCGAGATCCAGGCCGGCTCGTACACCTTGATGGACACCCAGTACGACGAGCTGCAGACGCCGTTCGAGAAGGCGCTGTCGGTGCTCGCCACCGTGATCTCGGTCAGCGCCAAGGGGTGGATCATCGCCGACTGCGGGCTCAAGGCCCTCGGGATGGACCACGGCAACCCGTCGTGGGACGAGGGCGACGTGTTCTTCTGCTCCGACGAGCACATCACCCTGATGCCCCGTGAGATCAGCGACTGGAAGGTCGGCGATCGGGTCAGGATCTGGCCCTCCCACGTCGATCCGACCGTCGCTCGCCACGAGCAGTTCTGGCTCGCCGACGGTGACACGATCCGCGACCGCTGGCCGATCGACCTGCGCCACTGGTGAGGTGTTGCTCCGGGGGTCTGGGTCGGTTCAGGTGGTGACGGCTGGCGTGACGATCACATCGAGCGGGCGGCGTTGTCGAAGCGCGTGTACTGACCGAGGAACACGAGCCGCTTGGTGCCGATCGGGCCGGAACGATGTTTCGACACGATCACCTCGGCCGAGCCCTTGTCGGGTGACTCCGGGTTGTACACCTCGTCGCGATAGAGGAACATCACCACGTCGGCGTCCTGCTCCAGCGAACCCGACTCACGCAGGTCGGCGAGCATCGGGCGCTTGTCGGAACGTGCTTCCAGGTTTCGACTGAGCTGGCTGAGCGCCACGATCGGCACCTCCAACTCGCGAGCGAGCACCTTCAGGTTTCGACTGATCTCGCTCACTTCGAGCTGCCGGTTCTCGGATCGACCGCTGCCGCTCATCAGCTGCAGGTAGTCGATCATGATCAGCGAGAGGCCGCCGTGCTGCGCCTTGATGCGCCGAGCCTTCGCGCGGATCTCCATCACGGTCACCTGCGGGTTGTCGTCGAGGAACAGCGGCACTTCCAGTCGCCCGACCGCGAGACCGATCTTCGACCAGTCGGCCTCGCTCAACTTGCCGGTGCGCAGCTTGGTGGAATCGACCTTCGCTTCGCTCGCCAGGATGCGCTGCGTCAGCTCCGAGTGTCCCATCTCGAGCGAGAACACGAGCACGGGCTTGCCCGAGTGCTTCGCGATGTGTGTCGCCATGCCCAGGCCGAAGCTGGTCTTTCCCATCGCCGGACGGGCACCGACGATGTTGAGGGTGCTGGGCTGGAGGCCGGAGAGCAGTTCGTCGAGATCGTCGTAGCCGGTCGCCGCGCCGGTGATCGTGTCGCCACGCTCGTAGTTCTCCTCGAGCTGGTCCATCGTCTCGTTGAGGAGCTCCTGGATCTGCCGGGTCGAGTCGACCACGCGGTCCTCGGCAACCTCGAACATCTTCGACTCGGCGAGGTCGACAGCCTTGGTGACGTCATCGGGTTCGGAGAACGCCAGGTCGGTGATCTCCCCCGCCGTGTGGATCAGCCGACGGAGCAATGCCGTGTCCATCACGATGCGGGCGTAGTGCTCGGCGCCCGACACCGACGGCGTCGCATTCTGGAGGTCGTTGAGCCGCTCGATCCCACCCACCTCGTCGAGCAGGCCGTGGCGTCGGAGCTCGTCCGCGACCGTCACCACGTCGACCGGTCCCGACGACGAATAGAGCGATCGGATCGAGTCGAAGATGTGCTGGTGCGCCGGGTTGTAGAAGTCGCGGACGTTCAGCCCCGCCTCACCGACGACGCCGATCGCGTCACGCGACAACAGCGTTGCACCGAGGACGGACTCCTCCGCCTGCAGGTTGTGAGGAGGGACACGTCCCCCGCGACCCGCCGGCGCGGCGCTGCGCTCGGGACGACTGGTTCCGTATTCGTGATCGATCGACATGGGGACCCCACTCTCTCAGGGGTTTCCTGTGCAACGGAAGAGGAACAACCCTGGGTCTTGGCTGTTGACGACCTGTGGACAACCGGTCCGACCTGTGGACGGACCGATTGTGGACAGACCTGTGGACGAGCGCGCTCGGCCGACGGTGTGACGGACTCTGAAACCCGCTGAGGCGACGGCCGGACGGCCGGTCGCTCAGTCGGCGGCGACGACGTCGAGGGTGATCGGGAACGACACGTCGCTGTGCAGCGACGCGGTCACCGTGTGCTGGCCGACCGTCTTGATCACGTCGACGTCGATCTGACGACGATCGAGCTCGATGTCGGTCTGCTCGAGGACGGCGGTGACCACGTCAGCCGACGTGATCGAACCGAAGAGCTTGCCTTCGGGCCCGGCCTTCGCCGCCACCGTGATCACCTTCGGCACGAGCGTGCTGGCGATGGTCGTGGCGGACTCGCGGGCGCTCGAGTCGCGCTGGTCGCGGGCCTGGCGCATCCGCCCGGCCTGTTCGACAGCCCCCTCGGACGCCGTGATGGCGTGACCCTTCGGGAGCAGATAGTTGCGAGCGTGGCCGTCGGCGACATCGACGATGTCGCCGCGCTTGCCGAGCCCATCGAGGTCGGAACGCAGAATGACCTTCATCGTTCAGTCCTCCCCGGTCTCGGCGGCGTCGTTCGTCTCGAACTCGGCCGTCTCGTCGATCAACTCGTCGGTCTCGACGGCGTCGTTGGCCGTGTCGGTGACGTTGTCGCTCAAGCTGGCGTCACGATCGCGGCCACCGTCGCGTCCACCGTCGCGGCCACGACCGCCGGTGCGGGTCGATGCCACGCGCTTGGCGTAGGGGAGCAGCGCCATCTCGCGTGCGACCTTGACCGCGTTGGCGACCTCGCGCTGCTGCTGCAGCGTGTTGCCGGCGACACGGCGGTTCTTGATCTTGGCGCGGTCGCTCATGAAGCGCTGGAGCAGGTCGACGTCCTTGTAGTCGATGTACTCGACCTTGTCGATGACCAGCACACTGGTCTTCTTCTTGAACTTGCGGGGGTTGAGGTCACGGGCGCTGCGCGCCTTGTTCTTCTTGCTTGCCATGGTGATTCCTGATGATTCCTTACGACTGATGATTCAGATCAATGTGGGTCAGAACGGCTCTTCGTCGCCGTAGACCGGGTCGGGAGTACGGGCAGCACCGCCACCGGTGCTGCGGCTGCCGCCGCCATCGCCGGAGTCGCGGCTGATGCGCTCGACCTGGGCCTGGGCCCAGCGGAGGCTCGGGCCGAGTTCGTCGGCGCGGATCTCGGTGACGCTGCGCTTCTCGCCTTCCTTGGTCTCGTACGACCGCTGCTCGAGCCGACCCGTCACGATGACGCGCATGCCCTTGCTGAGACTGGCCGCCGCGTTCTCGCCGAGTTCGGCCCACGCGACGATGTTGAAGAACGACACCTGTTCCTGCCATTCACCGTTCTGCTGATACCGCCGGTTGACCGCGAGTCCGAAGTTCGCGACACCCGCGCCGCTCGGTGTGTATCGCAGCTCGGGATCCTTGGTCAGGTTCCCGACCAGCGTGACGCTGTTTTCCGATGCCATGTTGATTCCCCTTGCTGGCTGCTGCCGGTCAGGCAGCGGTGACTGCCATGCCGCGGCGCTCGGCCTCGGCCTCGGGCAGGCGGATGAGCTTGTGGCGGACGATGTCGTCCGCGAGACGGAGGGCGCGCTCGAGTTCGTCGAGTGAACCGGCGGGAGCCACGATCTCGGCGACCAGGTAGTAGCCGGACGGCTTCTTGTTGATCGGGTAGGCGAACTGGCGCTTGCCCCACCAATCGATCTTGCCGTGGATCTCTCCGCCGGCGGCGGTGACGCCGTCGGCGACCGTCTTCATCCAGGCCTGCGCCTTGGGGTCATCGACGTCGCCGTCGATGATGATCATCATTTCGTATGCACGCATCATGCGTGTTTCCTCCCTTCGGATCCCCCACGACTGCCTGATGACGACACCGCGGCGGGAGCCCCGGAACGGGGCAGGGCCAATATGGACGTTGCAACCCTATCGGGGGCGATGTCGGATGGGGCTCGGTACTGCACGTGCCCCATGGTGACGCGGGGGTGTCACGGAGTTGCGGCGGATGCCGAGGCGAGCGCACATGTGTCGCCCTCGGTGCCGGCGACCAGCTCCAGGCGCGCGCCCGGCCCGATGCCGAGTTCGTCCAGTCCACCCTCGAACACCTCGAGTGCGAGCTCGTAGTCGACGCCCGGACCGTACAGCGGGCATCCGCCTTCCGGGACCTCGAGGCACGGCTCCATGTCGGTCGACACCGCGTATCGACCATCGGGTGAGAACCAGGCGATCGACAGTGGCGTCGGCGTGTTCAACATGTAGAAGCGCTCGGTGACCGGCTCGTCGTGACGGAACACCATGCCGACGGCATCGCCGAGGTCGGTGACCCACATGAGACCGCGGGCGCGCTCGTCGGAGCTGTCGGCGAGCCAGACACACACCTCGCAGACGTCCCCGTCGGTCTCGGTGATGCGCGCCGTGATCGTGGAGAACCCCTCGGGCTGGACGTCGTCGGACGACGCGGCGGAGGGAGCGTCGAAGGAAGTGCCCCGCGGTACGGACCCGTCGAAGGTCGTGGTCTCGAACGCTGCCGGCGCGTCGTCGGTACAGGCACCCAGGGCCACCGCGGCCAAGCCGAGGAGCACCGACCGACGAACCACCGCTGACCGCACGGGTGATGATGCCTAGGCGCGCCCACCCACGGGGATCACCCGCAGCAGGTGGTTCCAGCGGCACTCCACGCACGCCTCCACGACGTACGCGCTCAGTTCCTCGCTGCGGCCGTTCAGTTGCCGCATCTCCTTGGCGGTCGACACGCACCGCCCCTGCGCCGACAGACGGGGGCCGAAGACGTAGGTCACGAGCTTGAGATCGGCGTCCTCACAGATGGGACAGCTGGTGGACGTCTGCGTCCCGACATTTCGCGCTGCCCGGATCAACTCGGGATGCGCGTCGCAGACCTGATCGATCGGCACACGGCCCTTCTTCACCTGCGCGATCAGCATCCGCCGTGCCAGACGATGGTCGATCAGACCGCGCGATCCGTCAGAGCCACGAAGCGCGCCGACCGTGATCGCCATGGGCGATGACACTATCCGTTCGGCACCGGCGCGCGCCGTTGATCCCCGGTGCCGCCGACCGCGTGCGGCACACTGGTCGCGTGGTCGCCAACATCAACTACGGACCGGGTACACCGGACGACGAGGAGCTCCGCCTGTGCGGTGACGTCAGCGACGGACGCCGCGCCGTCGAGCTCGGCATCTCGGACTGGTACAACTCGATCGGGTTCGCCCGTGCCGGCGCGAAGTCGATCGCCGTCGACATCGACACCGAGCGCATCGCGGAGACGCGGCGACGGGCGGCCGAGGCCGAGGTACCGGTGCAGTGCCTCGAGACCGATCTGGCCGACCTCGGCGACATCGCATCAAGCTCCTGCGACGTGGTCGTGGCCGCCCACACGATCGGCGACGTCGACGATCTCGGCCGGCTGTTGCGCCAGGCCCACCGCATCCTCAAACCGAGCATGCCGCTGATCATCTCGATGCCGCACCCGTTCGCCGCCGTCGACGCCGACCATGCCTACGGCACCACCGAGCGCACGATCGGGTCGTGGTTCACCGCCCTCGACCGATCGAACTTCCGCGTCGATCATCTCCTCGAACTCGGCGCCAGCGCCGGCCACCCGGTACCGACCACCCTCGTGCTGCGCGCCCGCAAGGAGGGCTCCTGACGGTTGCTCGTGGTGTCTGACACCAGGAGCAACCGTCACGCGTCGGCGCGCTCGGTTGCGGTGATGCCGGCGGGTCGCGGTCGACCGAACAGGTAGCCCTGGCCCTTGTCGCACCCCAGTTCGCGCAACCGGTTGAGCTGCAGCGGCGTCTCGACCCCCTCGGCGACCACGGTGAGCCCGAGCGAGTGTCCGAGCCGCACCACGGCTTCGACGATCGAGGTGTCGTCGGCCTCCAGCCCGAGACCGGTCACGAACGACCGGTCGACCTTGATCGCCTCGACCGGGAACCGTTTGAGATAGGTCAGCGACGAGTACCCGGTACCGAAATCGTCGACCGAGAGGTGCAGGCCGAGCCCGCGCAGGTCACGCAGCGCATTGCCCGCCGCCTTGGTGTCGGCCATCAGGGCCGTCTCGGTGATCTCCAGCCACAACGACCCGGCGTCGATGCCGGTCTCACCCAGGGCCTCGTGGACGAGACCGAGGAAGCTGCCGTCGATCAACTGCTGCGTCGCCACATTGACCGACAGCGAGCAGTCGGCGAAGCGCAGACCCACCGCAC
>Ga0316193_10002578_pt1 | contig 12800 bp, 4 predicted proteins | sample MerIslsedime2_MG_FD_207735 | JGI IMG/M metagenome (GOLD analysis project Ga0316193, IMG submission 207735) | Coastal sediment microbial communities from Maine, United States - Merrow Island sediment 2 | ecosystem: Environmental > Aquatic > Marine > Coastal > Sediment | place: USA: Maine... | reverse complement strand
ACGGCTGTTGGGTTTGATTGGTCAGCGCCGCGCGCTGAATAACCATTAAAAGCTGAACCAGAAGAATCGTTTGAATATTGAGACAGATTTAACAAACCAGCACCTGTAGATTCATCAGCTATAATAGTTAATCTTGTTGTACTATTAGGAAGACTGGGCCCTTTATAACCAATACCAACATCACCATAAGTTCTACCTATTGCAATAGAATACATATTAACACTGTCGGATTCTATTATAAATGTATCAGCATTGGCACCGTCATTATACATGTACCACTGCGTGTTGCTTTGTTTGTCGAACACGATTCCTGCATTACTTGAGGCACCATCCCCGTCCAAACTTATTATAGCATTACTGTCTAATACATGAAGAACATAATCTGCTTGCTGGTCAACACCGTCACCTAAGATTAAACCTGTAGAATTTATTCTGGCCATCTCTTGCAGTACGCCAGATGAATCTGAAACATGAAATTCAATATAAGATTTAACATTACCAGAAGAAATCGATTCAACTAGATGCCTTAATTTTCCAATCTGATCATGCTGGGTACCGTCGTGCGCAAAAGCGTTATAACCACCAACAACGTCACCGGCTTGCACTGCCGCTGGAACGGCATATGTGCCGCGTGCTTTATACATACTTGGTGCTGAACCACCACTGTCATCAGAATATTTATAGAATGCACCCCATCCAACATCTTCAGTAATGATCCAAAATTTGGAATTCTGTCCAGCCAAATCAACAACATTGCCAAGACCCAATCTTCCAGCTGCCATATCTCCTGTACCAGAAATAGTATTAGATCCATAATTTAAAACGTTGGCGTCAGACGTAAGTTGAACGTCACCAATATATAAACTAGCACCGGCCGTGTGTAAGTCATTACAATAAATGTCGCCAGTTCCTGAAATGGTTTGAGAACCAAAATTCCAATCACCTGTTAGAGGTGTGGAGCCGTCGCGCGCTAAATAATCACCACCAGTACCACTAATAGTAAGACTACCACCGCTTCCTTCTGTGCCATCGTGCGTATGGTCAGGCAAACTACCTATACTACCCCATCCTATACCATACCAAACTTTAGTCAAAGTATTATCGAGTTCAGAGTCATATAACGTAACAGTAGTAACAGCACCAAAGACTGATCCTGAGATGGTAGAATATACATCACCACCTGTTAGTTCTGCTTTACAGCGCCGACCGGCGTGAAAATCAGCCGTCTGATTTCCTGTTACTGAAAATTGATCTGCTGCTATGTAAGTTGCTGTTATTCCATCTACTGCCATTTATGCCTCCTATACTGTTACTAAATCGATAATATTTTCTGACTCTAAAGCTTCGTTGGCACGACCTGAAACTGTGGTAGTGTAAAAATCATAAAGTGTGTCCGTAGATAAATCTACTACAGATAAAGCTGCGCCAGTACCTCTAGACGCGGCCTGAAATCTTCCGTGTGTTTGACTAGCATCTGGTTCTGCCCAGATTGCTACAAACTCTGTTGACGTACCTGCGAGAAGCCTAAAAACGGCGGCTGCCGCATCGGGATCAAAATCAAACGTCTCCCCTGTCCCTGTCGGGCTAAACAACTCTTCAAATTCAAATATTCCTAAAGGAACGTCAGCCACTATACCTCCTAAACTGGGTCTATCTGATCTCTTGCCATTGGTTGATAACCGTCACCAATGTCTGGTAAAATAACTAAATAATGTAGCTCATCGTATGGTGTTTCTAATTCGAAATATCCTGTATTTGGATTTGACGTGGTGTAGTCTTGTAGTTCTCCTGTTGATCTTCTATACAAAGCGACGATTCGTGCAACAGAGTTTCCTGCCAATTCCACATATCCGTTAAATGTTCCTACTGATGGGGCAGGTTCTGTTTCTGGCGCGCCGTAAGAAATTAAATTGTCACGAGCAGTGTCGTTTGTTGCTCTGACCCAGGATGTTGATCTAGTCACGTTGGAAATTCTAATTTCGTCTATCTTTCCATCCATAAATTCGCTATCTGTACCACCACTATTTACTTGACAAAAAATTCTAGATTGTTTTGTTGGTGGGCTGGTTCCTCCACCGTCAGCATAAACCACATCAGCTAAATTTGGAGCTGTTTCTGAATCTTCTATCGTACCATTTACTACTAAATCAAATAAGGTATCAGCCTCGAATCTTACGGCAAGATGATGATATTGGCCGTTGTCGATAGCTGTTATGCTGGTCAAGCCTTCCCAGCTGAAGTCTGCTGATCCCTTCACGACGCCTACTATACCTGTGTTGTTTGCAGTTATACCCCATCCTCGGCCATCAGCATGAGCATTTTTAGGAAGATAATTAATAATTCTACCTGTAGTAGCTTGTGTGTCTTTTTGTAAAATAACTTCAAGTGTAAATGGCGACACTTCTAAAATACCCGTCGTTGGCAAATCAAAATTCTCATTAACGCCATCTCCAGATATAGCTTTGCCGGACTGCCCATCGATTAGATCTGCGGCTTCAAAATTATTTGAAGCTGTTGTGTCTGTTGCGTTTGCCGTGGAATCTGTCATTGTTCCAGTAGGATTTTGTGCCATATGGTGAACCATAACAAAATTTGAATCCCAAACATTACGTGCTGCTGTTTCGGTGGTATCGCCAATAAACGAACTATTATCTGCTTGAGACGAATCGTAATAAAGGTAAAGAACAGTGTCTTCTGTGCTTGAAATAATTGGAACTTTTACCCAATAAAAAACCTCTTCGTCAACAACATCGAATTCTTCTATTTCTGCATAACATTGTGTGGTACCGTCTGCTGTGGTGTAAGCGACCTTCTTGCGATTCACATCGTAAATCACATAGCCAGAATTGATTGTGAAATTGTCAAACGTTGCCTCTACATCTCCACCAGTCGTCTCTTGTTCAAAATAAAGGAAAACGTATACGTCGTCTCCAGCATAATTTTCGCTACAAGTATAGCCCGAAGTGTTTCCATTCCATTCCCATTGAGATCCTGTCCAAACATATGCTTTAAGTACAGAAGTGCCGTCCCATGTAAATCTGAATTTTCCTGTTGTTCCCGTCCAATTCCAAGCAGAGTCGTTTGTTCCGCCATTGCCGTATAATCTCATTCGGTTGGTTGCTCCACCAGTGCCTTGTTGGCGTGCCATCCAAGTGTACTCACCGCCGCTGATACGTCCAATTTGAAGCCGAACATAATTATCATTAGAAGATGGGGTTGTCCACGTTAAAAGATCAAAATCGATTTGTATATCAAAAGCAGAAGTGCCGTCGAACAGGAAGCGAGATAATACGCTTGACGTTCTGAGACCAGCGCCAACACCGTCAAAATGAAGTTTGTTGCTTTGGATGTCCATCACATTGTCTGAGTCAGTTTCTGTCCATTTATCTGTGTTTGGTGGATCTCCGTTCGTGCCGGTAAAATCGTCATAATAATCAAATTTACTGTAAGTTCCCGAAGATAAAGTTAACTCGTTAAAGAAGGCTCTTAAATTAGTATTGGTTAAACCGGAACTATCACTCACTTTTACCAAAACAGGAAAATCTATTATGTTCTCATCTATATCGTCTTTATCTATTGTTATAGGTATCCTTTGGCCCCAACTTCCAAGCCAGCCTGCTTCTGTAACATCTTCTTCCATGTAAAGTAAATCATCATTGCATGTGTAATAGGTTGCTTTTAACCACGATTCTGTCCGTGCAACAGTAGAAACTCTTATCTCATCTTGGAGTCCTGTGAAATTTTCCGAACTAGAATTTATCGACATGCCTGCTCCTGTATTTAAAGTTCCACCAGGAACAACCGGTGTGCCTATTTCTAAGCTGTCCTTGTATATCCTCATCGTCGTGCCATCCCATGTACCGGTCCAATACGCCCAATTCGTATCTACTACATTATTAACTGTCATAGACCTAATAACACCGCCAGTTTTTATATACCATTTGAATTGGCCAGTACCACCACTGTCTTGCCTAATACATGCTATTTCTGAACTGAGAGTAACATATCTTCGAACTGCGGTGGCTGCGCTATCTTGCTTCACCCAACTTTCAACTGTGACGTTGCTGGCCGTAAATCCTGTAGCCCCCTGCCCGGCAACCGTACTAGATGCCCAATCAACACCTTCGGCAACTTTCGCAGGTGCGGCGAGTGTTGGAGAACCAGTTACATTTAAATTTGTACCACTAGTTGTAAGCGAATTTACAAACGGACTAGCCACATCACCCATATGGAAAACGGCCCAAAAACCATTAGTCCAAACCTGTTGTCCTGCTGAATCACCTATGTCACCAACATAAGTGGTGTTATCTGAAGCTGTTGAATCATAATAAAAATACAGCTCTGTTTTGCCAGTTGCGGCGACAGAAGGAACTTTAACCCATAGCCAGGCCTCTTCACTAGAATCATCCCATTTCTCTATCTCTACATAACGCTGTGTAGTTCCATCAGATGCAGTAACAGCTATCTTAAATCTATTAGCATCCAATGCAAGCTCGTCAAATACTAACGACGCATCAAAACCAGTAAGCCCACAGTCGGTAGATAGTTTCAATAAAATAGGAAAATCCGTTAGGATCGAGTCAACATAATCCGATGGGATTGTTATTTTTAATCTTTTAGTGAATCCTGCTAGCCAAGCCATTTATTTCTCCTTATGGATTTAACGTCGGGTGTAACCAATCATAAATTAAAGAGTTTGTACCACTTACTGGATAAAGTCCAATAGCATAATGATATTCGTCATAGGTTGTAGGAATGTTCCATATTCCTGAAATCGTTGCACTGATGTCTTCTCCTACTAAAGATCCATCACTTCTTCTGTATAGTCTTACTACTATTCCTGAAGTTAATACGTCGTTTATTGATGTCCAACCCATCGCGTCCGCCAATCCGGAAGGCGTTGGTGGTTCTGGCGGTGTTGGTGTTGGTCCTAATAAATCATAAAAAACAAGATCATCGAAAAGAGAATCGTGTGTAGTACTTATCCATATTGGTGTTCTTGCCGTACTAGAAATACGTACCTCATCTATAGTAGCATTAGCATATCGAGATGTTGATGCAGCGTCTCTAGCGGCAGCTATTGCTAATTCGTCTGTTGTATCAATATCAAAACCTGTTATGTCGTCATCTGCTGGTCCGCCGCCGCCAGCAATCCAACTGGAATTTGAACCATCTTTATAACCATAGATTTTTTCGTCAGTGTGGTCTAATACCAGCGCTACTGTGTGCCAATTGGTGTCTAAAATACCACCAACTAAACTTTGTGACGCGCGTTCGACAGAATCATCGCTAGCATTACATCTTACTAATAATAAATTCGTAGAATTTTCCTGCCAAATACTCCAACCTTCAAGTACAGAACTTACATTTCCTTTAGATATAAAGTAGTCGTCTATACCAGACGCGTTTCTCTTTGCTAATATTTCAACAGTTAATTCACCAGTACCAGGATCGGTGGTCGCTACGTCGCCCATGTCCACCCATTCGGCTACTCCGTCAAATTCTAATGCTTTACCAACCTGACCATCTTTTAAATCAGCAGCTTCCATGTTCTGTGAAGTTCCATCCACATAATTCGAAGTAGAATCTAAAGTGTCGTCGGCTCCTGAAGGCTCCTGAGCCATGTGCCAAACACCTTTAAAACTAGAATCCCAAACTTCTTGCGCCGGTCTTCCGCCAATATCGTCAACAAAACCTGTGACAGTACCAGAAGTAACAGTGAAATTGTCTATATCTACAATAGCGTCAGGGAGACCTGTCCACCATGATATTCCCATGATTACTTCGACTGGGTTTGTTCCTACTGAGCCGCCAGTGTCGTCGTCCAACTTAACCCAACCGCCGCCATCATAATCGTAATAGCCAGAGACAGTGCTTCCTACACGCGTGAATCTCCATTTACCAGTGGTTTGCGCTCCGTCCTGAGCATCAGTATCGTTATTCCCACCACCGCCATTCCAGCGAAATCTTGTTCCGAGTTGCTGGGCTGGGCCCGGCAGCTGACTAAACATTCCATATTCGAACTGTGCAAAGTAGTTATTGACAGGATTTCTAATCGTGAGATGATAATACCAGCTTAATACTTCTGGATCGTCTACAAAGTCAACATCGATCTCAATATCAAAATCGTCTTCTAACAAAAATCTAGAATCAATCCAGCGTGTTCCTGCTGTCCTATCAAACCTTAATTTATTATTGTTTATTAGGGCTGTTCCTGTCCATTTAGTTTGGTCGGGTGAGTCGCCAGTCGTGCCTGTAAAAGTATCATTAGCTTCAGAAATAAGTCTATAATCTTGATCTGGTTGATTTATATCTTCATATAGATAAAGATCTGTATCAGTACCAGAAATAAGTGTTGGAACTTGCACGTGCAAAGTAGCTGTTTCGTTTACTGCATCCCAATGTTCTATTTCTGTGAAGCATTTGTCGCCTGTATGTTGGTCGCCGCCGCTGAAAATCGCTATCTTCTTCCTTGTTTGATTGGCATGAACTGTACCACTAGAAACTGTAAAATTATCAAAATCAACAGTAATGTCTCCACCCTGAGCGTGCGCCCAAATCGAAATACCACTAGTTGGTACATTAGCACCAGACACCGTCTTTCCAGGAGATTGTATTTCTTGCCAAGCACTTGTCTTCCAATAATACAAACGTATAGTGGTTCCAGATTGTCGAACTCTAAATTTAGACGTTGTTATTGAGGGTTCCGATGAATCATGATAACCGTCGGGTGTTCCATCTGATTCCCAATAACCACTAACATTGCGATCAACTGTAGTATTTCGCATTCTCATTAAAACGCGGTTTGAACCACCACCTGTAGTAGGCCAAGCAACCTGAACGTACACAGCATTCCAGTCAGCATTTTCAATATAAGTAGCGTCCCAATCGAATTGCATGTCAAAGTCGTTATCGAGCGAAAATTTTGCAGATGCTCCAGGAAAATGTCCAGCGCCTGGATCAACAGCAATGCAATGGAATTTATTACTTTGAATGGTTTCACTTCCATCGTCTTCTCTAAGTGTCCATAAAAGTGGGTCTGGCACATCACCATCCCAACCAGTAAAATCATCAGAATAACCAAGAGTACCACTAAGAGTAAGTCCGTCAAAGATTTTGGTTACGTCTTCAGTGTTAGTACCAACACCAGAAGCAAGAGTAAGAGTAAGTGGGAAGTTAGTCAGGTCTTCATTTATCAACGAACCGCTGATTGTTAGTTTGATTTCGCTATGAGTGTCGTCCCAAGGCATATGAAAATAAATCATATCGTCAAATAATGTGTGATATGTTGCTTTCTCCCAAGACGCTGTTCTTTGTTTATTAGAAACTCTAACCTCATCTATTTGACCATCCCAATATTGAGAAGGTGTGCCACCCCAATTATACATACCAACAGCAAAGTCTCTAGTGGTACCATTACCAAAAGGATTTGTATCTACATCAGAATCAACTAAATCTCCGTCTAAATACAATTCGGCACCCGCACTGCCCCATGTTGTAGAAACAAGATAAAATTTACTTCCGTCTATATCGTCAGGTGTTTCTAATGTTATAAGATTATTATTATTATATTTCAATACACGCATATATCTATCACCAACAATGTCATCAGCATTCCAAAAAAAACGTAACATGTCTATTGCCCCACCAGATTCGTCATTTGCTTTAGTAAACAAAGTTAAATCGGTGCCAGCAGAATCAACATCTGATTTAAAAAGTATAGAAACTGTTCCGTTCGCCGGTACGGTATCAAAAAGTGTAGCTTGGGTAACATATTCGTCAGCACCATTAAGATGAAAAGCTTCACCACTTCGACCATCTGACAGATTTGATGAATCTATTCCATTTGGTGTTGCATCGTAATTTCCTGTAGAATCTTTTGATGTGATTTCAGAAAAGTGATAAACTGCCATGAAATTATCATCCCAAACATTCTGTGCAGCCACATCACCTGTATCACCAACCCAATCTGTATTATCATCCGCAGTAGAGTCGTAGTATAGATAGAACTCTGTCTGTTGTTGCGGGGAAATAGACGGTGCTTTAATCCACAAGTTTGCTTCTTCTCTGTCGTGATCCCAATTCTCAATTTCTACATAGCATTGTGCTAAATCTCCTGCCGTAGTTACTGCTATTTTCTTTCTGTTTGGATACGAAGTTCCAGAAACAGTTAGTTCATTAAAAACTCTTGTGATATCAATATTATCGATACCTGATTGTTTACAAATCCTAAAACGAACAGGAAAATTAGACAAAGTGTTATCTATATTTGAATGATCAACAAAGAATTGAATGTATTTAGTAGAATCAAATCCCTGTGGCCCTGGAAGCCAATCAATATAAAGAAGATCATCAAAAAGAGAATAATATGTGGACTTAAGCCACGTAGGAGTTCTAACAGTGTTTGAGATTCTTACTTCACTTATTTTACCATCTAATGCTCCACCACCAGCAGCAGTATTAGCAGCAATATAAATTGTAGAATCTGTTTTAGAATCAAAAGTTATTGCAGTGTGTGATTCAATAAGACTTCCATCAGCATACATATAATCTGTCGCACCGCTATCATGAACAATAGCGAGGTTTTGCCACTCGCCTGGTCTTTGTATAAGAGTGTCAAACTCCCCAATCTGCGAACCGGTCCAATCTGTATAATTGGTAAATGCTAATTTATCATTCGCACTATTAATATGTATCTGCCACATCATACCCGCAGCTGCCCAAGAATCTCTTTTTACAATTGGATGGTGTGAGCTTCCTTTATCTGAAGCTAGTTGATCTAAGTTCAACAAAAATTCAAGTGTTAAATCGGACGAAGACGGGTTAAGCGTGCCAAAATCTACAACATCGTCTGTGCCATCAAAATCAAAAGCTTTACCATACAGACCATCTACGATGTCAGTATAGGTCATATTAGATTGGGCTGTACCACGAAGATGATATAGAGCACTATCATAAATCCGATTGGCATATCCACCTAATGGATAATCCCATCTACCAAAATGACAAACAAGCCGATAATGTGGATCCCACACATTTGCTGCAACCTCACCGCTAGCAGGAGACATATATCCGCGTATTCTTCTCGCGGAGTCAATTTTAAAATTGTCATATTTAACTTCAACGCCTGCGTTACTTCCTGAAGAGCCTGCTTGTAAATAAAAATACACCTGATAGGCAACGCCAAAGTCTTCAGAATCTGTTGTTACCCAGTTAGCACCATTCCAATATTGGGCATAGATAGTATTTCCATCACGATAAAATCGAAACTTACCACTCATATCGGATGTTGCTGTGTTCGTTTCACCTGTCCATCCGCCATCATAAAAACTAGTGAAATATATATTACCACCTCTTGAAACTTCATATCTTCTACCAATATAGCCTGTCATGAAGAGGCCACTGTCATCGCGACCGAAAACTCTTAGATAAGCCCATCCAATGTCGGTAGAAGGCCACGTTAACAAGTCAAAGTCGACCTGAACATCAAAATCACCGTCTGCAAAGGCTGTATTATACATGGTTGCGCTTGTAGCACCGGTGTCGTCTATGTATAGCGAATTATCTTTTATAATAAATTCTGCACTATCGCTAGGATATGGACGCCATTTTTCTCTGTTTGGTTGTGAGTAATTAGATTCAGGAAAGGTATCACTGAATAAATGGTTATCTGTTATAATAAATGCTTTGTTGACTGTGAAATTATCAAAGTATAAAGACACTGTTGGTTCGCCCGTGTATGTTGTGGCATCGAGTTTTATTGTCATTGGCACATTATCCAGGCTGGTAAGTGTTCCAGTTTGTGCCAGCTGCCAGCCAGATTCATAATAATACATTTTCATAACATGGTCTTCGCGTGTAATACGAAGTTTACCTGAACCCGATGTTGTTGCTGTGTTGGCGAATGTCCAACCACCGCCGTCATGGTATCCTGAATCATAATGATGGCCGTTGGTCGTATTATATCTTCTTCTAATAAAGATTCTTTTGAGAGTAAGATCTTCATTAGCCCGCCACGCCGATAGCCCCATAAACCAACCGTCTGTTGTTGGTGCAGATTCTGCATCCCAATCAACCTGGATATCAAAATCACCATAAATAGTATAAGTGCTATCAAGAGTGTCATTTGTATTACCAGAAGATAAATCCATTACAAGACGACCATCTTGTACATACGAGCCGGTGTTCCTATCATACCACAAAGCGCTGTTTGGTGTACCAGACACGGTAAAACTATCACTTGCTTCCTCTGGTGTTAGACTTGCCCACCAACTAAACGGATATCCATTAGCATTTGTGTTATTATCTTCATCATAATAGAGATGTAGTTCTGTGTCTTCAGTATGCGAAATTTCTGGTACGCCAACGTGCATAACTATTTCTTCATTCAAGGTGTCCCAATGATCTAAATCAATGAAACATCTTGTGCCGGTATTTTGATCGCCGCCCGCGTAAACTGCCATCTTTGATCTAAGATGATCCCATATCACACTGCCTGAATTTAATTGAACATTATCATAATTTCCTTCAACAGTGCCTGGACCACCACTATGCCAGCATCTAATAACCAATCTCAGAGGTTCGGTACAATCAGAAAAACCAGATGTTGCTTGTAATACCCAACCAGCATTCCAATAGTAGCAATAAACTGTACCACCTGTTCTTACAAACCTCATTTTACCTGTTATGTCGTCTCTGGACGTTGTTGCACCACCACCAGCGTTAACACCTAAACGGTAAAATATTGTGCGATACCTGTTTGTAGAAGACTCATACTCTCTAATAAAATATACAAAAAATCCAGTAGAACTTAAATTAAAATGCATTTCCCAAGCATTAGTTTCAGGATGAGTTACAAGATCAAAATCTATTTGAACATCAAAATCACCAACAAGCTCGTAATTAGAGTATATCCAGGCATCCGAGGCTGTATCACAATTCCAGTTAAGTTTATTGTTTTGAATACTACAATAAGTCATTGCGTTGATGCCGGAAAGATACCATTGACGCCAGTCAGGTCCATCTCCATCAGTTCCTGTGAAATCATAATTTGGGCTTAGGGCAGAAGTGGCTTCTTCAAATATCGTTCCAGAGGCTGTGGTGCCAGACGTAGTTGTTAGATTAACAAGATTTATACCACAAGAATCAGATATTTTCATTGTCACTGGAAAATCATGTAAAGTATTATCTACTTTGTTATGATCTATTACAAATTTTATTTTCTTATTCTCGTCCCAAGCCATTATGATGATCCCTCCAATAGGTATTTATGAACCGCTTTGGTACCTTCATCAAGCACGTATGCGCCGCCGCTCGCGGCGATAAATAATGTATTCTCCACCCACAAAATAGGTGCTGCTAAAGAAGTATTTTCTGTTACAAATATATCGTTTGCATTAGCTACATCCTCTAAATACCCACTACCACAGATATATTCAACTGCAGGATACGCTATGCTGCCTGGCACGTTAGCTCTATAAATCATATTAGGTGTACCAGAAGTTGTAAAATAAGTCTTGCCATCTGAACAAACAAAACATTTCCAAGACATTGTTACTGCTGCCGTTTCAACATCGTCCAGCGAGATCCAAATAAAGTCGAAACCTGCAGCGGTCGAGGCGCATAAATAATCACCACTGCCGTGCAAATACTTTATATGATTTGATGCAAGAAAAGGTGTACTCTTCCAAGGAAGTAAATAAGCGCTTAAATCGCCGCCGCTCAAAGATGTAATATAATCCTTTTCTAGATAGTAGATACCAGAAATAGTAGTTCCTACATATATAGTATCTTCGTCATTCCATACAGATGTTGTTGTGTGGTTTACAGCGCGAGCATATTCGGCTTCCGTGGCAACATCTACAACTATCAGACCGATGTCTGTAGCGACATACAAATAAGCCGCGCCAGCAACATCCGGGGATAATTGATAAAGTGCTGATACCTCCGAGCTAAAAGAAAATTCCATTGTCAGCCCACCAGGAGCGCTGTAACCGCTTTCTATAAAATCAAAATATACATCGCCCTCCGGCGGCACGTAAGCCATTTATCCTCCAGAAATTGTTGTTGGCATGATTGAATCATATATTAAAGCATTATAATCTAGCCCAGCAGGATCGTCTACACACACTACGTACTGTGATCCACTGTAAGATGTTTCTAAATAAAAGTATCCACCAACACCACTAGAAGTTGTTTCATTCAAAAACTCTCCGGTGTCTCTACGATAGGATCGCACTGTTCTTACCGCGGGCGCGCCCTCTTCCGTAACATACCCACCAACATAATATCCTGGAGCTGGTGCAAACTCAATAGATTGCCATCTTAGTTGAGCGGCTTCGTTGCCTTGTTGTCTATAAGCCCTAATTGTAGAATCGTCTTGATACCAAACACGAGCAAAATATCTATAATAATCTGACCCAGCATAGGCGCTGGTATTTTTCACCATGCCGTCTCGTGCAGTCGAGATTGGTGCTGCATAATTAAGATCTACGGCATCTGGCAGGGTATCTTGGTGGTCACGGTCAGTAGGGTCGGAAGAACCAAAATCAAACTGACCGTGGTCTACATGTGTGTCGTCGTGGTGCTCTACCACAAAAGTATCAACCTGAATATAGCTTGTCGTGCCACGTCTATAAGCTTCTACAGATGTAGAGTTCTGAAATTTTGTAAGCATAAAATTAGAGTCTGCCTCCGAGTGTGTTCTTGTTGAATAAAAACTATGAGGCACAATCCACGATTTATTTGTATTAACTTCAGAAATAGCATCGTTATTATAACCAACAGCACTATTAAACTCA
>Ga0316193_10002577_pt1 | contig 12802 bp, 15 predicted proteins | sample MerIslsedime2_MG_FD_207735 | JGI IMG/M metagenome (GOLD analysis project Ga0316193, IMG submission 207735) | Coastal sediment microbial communities from Maine, United States - Merrow Island sediment 2 | ecosystem: Environmental > Aquatic > Marine > Coastal > Sediment | place: USA: Maine... | reverse complement strand
TTTTGGAAAGTCTCATTATGCTCAGGAAAATGGGTGTGGTGATTCCGAACGAAAAACGTTACGCCGACTATCTGCGATCGAGAATCAAGGACAATGGAAGCATATGCTTTTTTGACCGACCGGCCTGTCGGTCCGATGTGCATGCCACCAGCCTGCTTCTGGAATTTCTCCAGGAATTTGGTGACTAACCAGCTTTGTCGCAGAGGAGATGAGAGGTACAATCCGCTTGTTGCCTGACTGCACGCTGATCTTAAACCGCCGTGTACCCAGGTGTCTGCGCGGGAACTTTGAGGTATTTAGAACCACAGTGAGTGTACTTGGCATGAGAGCAGGAAAAGCCGTTGTCCCGTTGTTTGTCACACCTGTGAGTGTGATGGTGGAAGCAGCGTGAAACCCAGACCCGTCCTGCTTGCCATATTTGACGGCTTCGGACTCAATCCCAGCCGTGCACACAATGCCTGGGCATTGGCGCACACACCGCATCTCGATCACTATTTCGCATCCTGGCCGCATACCGCCTTGCAGGCCTCCGGCCGCGCTGTCGGCCTGCCGGACGGACAGTTCGGCAACTCGGAGGTTGGTCATTTGACGCTGGGATCGGGCCGGGTGCTGGAACAGGACCTGACCCGCATTGCCGATGCGCTCTACGATGGTTCGCTGAAAGCGAACCCCATCTGGCATGACATGCTCAAGGACAGCAGGCGCCTCCATCTGGTCGGCATGGTTTCCGATGGCGGCGTCCACTCTCACATAGAACATCTGTTCGGCATCCTTGATCTGCTGCGCAAGACAGACATTGAACCGGTCGTGCACATGATTACCGATGGGCGCGATACTGCGCCTAAGGCCGCACACAGGTACCTGATCATGCTTGAGGAATTCCTGGACAAGCTGGGTAAGGGATCCATCGCTACGGTCAGCGGTCGTTACTGTGCCATGGACAGGGCCAAACACTGGGACCGCACCCAGCGTGCCTGGAATGCCCTGGTACGTGCCAGGGGAGAGACGGCAGATACGCCAGGCGAGGCCATTATGTCGGCCTATGCGCGTGGTGAAGGCGACGAATTCATTCTGCCTACGGTTATCAGCGGGCACACCGGTATGGCTGCGGACGAGCCGGTGCTGTTCTTTAACTTCCGCAGCGACCGCGCGCGCCAGCTGTCGGCAGCGCTGGGCCTGGACGACTTCGATGCATTCGATCGTGAGGGCATCGTCATGCGGCGCCTGGTCTGCATGACCGAATTCAACACCACTTACCCCTTCCCGGTGCTGTTCTCGCCGCAGATCCCCGAACAGGTACTGGCTGAGGTGATCAGCGCTGCCGATCTCAAGCAGCTGCATTGTAGTGAGACTGAAAAATATCCACACGTCACTTATTTTTTCAATGGCGGGCGCGAACAGCCCTATCCCGGTGAAGAACGGATCATTGTGTCGTCACCCAATGTGGCCACCTACGACATGCAGCCGGAGATGAGCGCATCGGGGATCGTCGACCGGCTGATTGATGCGATTGAAAATGACCGGCATACCTTCATTGTCACCAATTTCGCCAATACCGACATGGTCGGGCACACGGCGCGCCGTGGCGCGGTCATCCGTGCTGTAGAGGCACTGGATATCGAGAGTCACCGACTGTTTCGCGTCGCGCTGGAGCATGGATGGCGCGTGCTGCTGACGGCGGACCATGGCAATTGCGACGAGTTGATCAATCCCAATACCGGGGAGCCGCATACCCAGCACACCGAATATCCAGTGCCGTTCCTGATCATGGGAGAGGGTCCGGTGCGGCTCGGCATAGGCCGCGGCCTGGCGGATATTGCACCCACTGTGCTGGATTTGCTCGGTCTACCGCAACCGCCGGTGATGACAGGGCGGAGTTTGATCCTCAAACAGGTCCTGAGATGACATCGAGGTTAGCATGACAAACGCCCACAGTAGTTCTGTTGCCGTACTCGCCCTCAACCCCGCCGTGGATATCGGTTACGAATTAACCCAGTTGATTGCCGACCGTAAAGTGCAGGCGGACACGACCGCCTATCACCCGGGGGGCAACGGCATCAACGTCGCTCTCGCACTCAGTAAACTGTCGGTACCGATTCATTGCTGCAGCGTCATCGGCGGTGAGAGTGGTGACCTGTTGTTACGTCTGCTGGGGGATGCGCTGGGCAGCAACCACAGGATTTTTCGTGTCGAGGGTGAGACTCGCCTCAATGCCACTTTGCTGCAGAAGTCCCCGCCGAGCCAATACGAAGTTGCCAGCCAGGGGCCGGAGATTCCAGCTCAGGTACTGAATGAGCTGGACGAGTGCTTTTTGACCTATTGCGCAAACGGTTACGGCGTCCTGACCGGCTCAATCCCGCCTGGCGTGCCGGATGACCACTACCGTCACCTGGTGGGGCGTATTCAGACGCAGGGCGGCAGAGCTGTGGTAGACGCCCATGGCGACCTGTTGAAGCAGGCCATCCAAGCGCAGCCGTACCTGGTGAGAGTCAACAACTATGTACTTGAAATGACGACCGGGCAACGCCTGGATGACATTGAGGCTGTTGCAAAGGCCGCGCGTGAACTGCAACAGCAAGGCGTCGGCAAGCTTTGTGTTTCCCTCGGTAAACGCGGCGCTATCCTGCTCGACGATGCTGTTAGCTACCACTGTACAGCACCCCGGGTGCGAGTCCTGTCGACCGTCGGTTGTGGTGACGCCTTGCTGGCCGGTCTGCTCGCTGCTGATCTGCGTGGCAAAGACCTGCCTGAGATGCTTCGTCTCGGGGTGATCTGCGGCAGTGCCACTGCCGCCCACCCGGGCACCCTGCTGTTTAGCCCCGAGGAAGTTGAACCGTCAGGCTATGAACTGGAACTGACGGCACTGAATATCTAAATTATAGATCCCATACAGTCTGACTGGGGTCGACTGGCGTATCCACCTGCCGGATATCGTGGATCCGTTTCAGATCGATACTCATCCGGCCATCACGGGTATGGCGGTACATGTCCTTGAAACGGGCGCCCCAGATGATTTCGTTCCATTTGTACGAGGAACGGGCATGCACCGACTGTGCCGATTTATCGTCGATCGCGTTGATCAGTAAAAGGAACTCGGCATCCTGGTTGCGCAGGTCCTGAGGTGTTTTCTGGTACAGCGGGCTGTCTTCGGTGACCGGATGAGCAACTGTCCAGTCCAGTGGAAAAAAAGCGACCCTGTGCCGTTCCAGGTTCAGCTGATGGAAATACCGGGTGCGTACACCGTCACGGGTTTCGGTCATGCACAGCAGTATACGTACTTCGACTTCGATCAATTCATTAGGTGATCCGTTGGCGATGCGGAATCCAACGCTGGTGGTGCCGTGATAGGGACCGATGACCGCCTGGTTGCTGAAGAGGATTTTTGCCGTGGGCCGGGAGAAGCGCGCAAACATGAGGGCGGCGGCGACCGCAAAGCCCGACAGCCCTAAAAACGCCTCCAGGACGACCAGTAAATTGGCCGCCAGTCCGTTCGGGGCGATATGTCCGAAACCCACGGTCGTCAGGGTCTGTACGCTGAAAAAAAATGTTTCCAGCACTCGCTCACTGCCGCTCATCCCCTGTATGCCCGTCAAGGCTTGCGGGCCGCAGAGAAAATACAGTGCCGCAAACAGCAGGTTGATCAAGAGATACAGGCCGACAAGAGCCAGATTAAATTGCCACCAGGGCATGCTTAACGAAGCCTGGTATAAATTCAGGGACTTGAACAGCGGCAAGCCACCACGGGACACATTGAAAGTGCCATCCCGGTTAAGCAGGCGCAGCGCGCTCTCCTGCATGACCTTGCTGCCAAAGCCGAGATCCTTGATGATATCCGGGCTCTTATTGTAGGCAGCTCTTCGGGGCATTGTTCAAACCTGCTTCGTGAGTAATCACGTAAGGTGTTCGCCGCAGCGTGACTTGTGACCTGTAGGGGTTCTTCGTTATGTCAACTTGAGCCTAAGCCTGATGTTAAGGGCGATGGACATGTAGAACGCGCGCAAATCTATCCGGAATGCCGGGACATTCTGAATTCATCACTGGCCCCCTGAATTATTGTAAACAGTCTTTACTCCTTGCCAGCCGTTCTCACATACAAGTAACCGGCCACGCCGAGCAATACCAGTACTACAACAGGTGCCAGCCATTCAGTCTGGACGGCGTGCAGTAATCTCTCCGTAATGGCCTGGCTGTGTTCATGGCCCGGGTGTGCCAGAGCGGCCGGCACGAAAGCCGATCCACTGAACATTGCCATCAGTGTTGATAGTTTGTTTGTTGTCATATTGAGCTCCATTCCTGCAATTATTACCAAGTTAACGCACTTTCACCTTTACCAGTTCTTCACCATCGGGGTCGGTCAGATGAACGGCACAGGCGATGCAAGGATCAAAGCTGTGAATGGTACGCAGAATTTCGACCGGTTGCTCGGGATCGTGCAGTTCATGGTTATCCTGCAGTGCCGCTTCATAAGGGCCGGGTTGGCCTTCGGGATCACGGGGACCGGCATTCCAGGTGCTCGGTACCACCGCCTGGTAGTTATCGATTTTTCCGTTTTTGATAACGATCCAGTGCGCGAGTGCACCCCGCGGCGCCTCCATAAAGCCGACACCCTGTGCTTCGGCGGGCCAGGTCGACGGATCCCAGTAGGCGTCGTTAAAGGTTGTGGTATCACCTGACTTGATATTAGCAATCAGGTTGTCGTACCAGGTCTGCATAGTGTCGGCGATGACCTTGGTTTCCAGGGTGCGTGCCGCGGTCCGGCCCAGTGTCGAGAACAGGGCGCGGACCGGGACATCCAGCTGTTTCAGCGTCATGTCGACCAGCTCCCGGGTTTGTTCATGTCCTTTCGCATACAGCGTCAGCACGCGCGCGAGCGGGCCGACTTCCATGGGCTTGCCTCTCCAGCGGGGTGATTTCATCCAGGAATAGGATTGCTCGACATCGAGGTGTTGGTAGGGCGGTGTCGGCCCGGTGTAATTAAGGCTGGTTTCGCCTTGGTAGGGGTGCAGTCCTTCATTCTTGCCGCCACTGTAGTCGTACCAGGAGTGCGCGACATATTCGCTGATCTGGTCCGCGTCGTGCATGTCGACTTCGTGCACGGTTGTTAAATCCCTGTCCAGGATAACACCCGGGGGTATCAGGTAACTGGACGGGTCGTCCATGCCTTTTTCCGGGAAGTCGCCGTAGGTCAGGAAGTTCCCGACCCCCTCGCCGCGCATGCCCCAGTCTTTGTAGAAGCCCGCGATCGCCAGTGTATCCGGTACGTAGACCTGGTCCACAAAGTTGCGCATTTTGGTAATGATATCCTGTACCTGCGACAGGCGCTTGCTGTTGATTGCCGAATCGGAGTTGAGATCGATAGGCGAGGGCGCACCACCCACCACGAAATTCGGGTGAGGGTTTTTGCCACCGAAGATGGTGTGCAGGCGGGCGACATCGCGCTGCCACGCCAGGGCTTCCAGATAATGGGATACCGCCATCAGGTTGGCTTCAGGCGGCAGCTTGTAGGCCGGATGGCCCCAGTAGGCCTTGGCAAAAATACCCAGCTGGCCGGCTTCGACAAACTTCTGCAGCTTCTTTTTCATATCGGCAAAGTAGCCGGGCGAGGATTTCGGGTAGTTACTGAGGCTTTGCGCCAGCTCGGATGTCGCCTTGGGATCGGCGTTCAGCGCAGATACCACATCAACCCAGTCCAGTGCGTGCAGATGATAGAAGTGCATGACGTGATCGTGGACAAACTGTGCCGCGATCATCAGGTTGCGGATCAGCTGGGCATTGGGTGGTATCGGGTAATTCAGGGCATTTTCTACACAGCGTACCGAGGCGATGCCGTGTACCAGTGTGCAGACACCGCAGATGCGCTGTGCAAAGGCCCAGGCATCCCGAGGATCCCGCCCCCTGAGGATAATCTCGATGCCGCGCACCATGGTGCCGGCGGAATAGGCCTGTGCAATGCGGTTTCCATCCATCTGCGCTTCGATGCGCAGGTGACCTTCGATGCGTGTAATCGGGTCAACGACAACTCGTTCGCTCATTTTTTATTCCTCTGCCAGATGTTCGGCGATGGTTTCTGTCAGGCTGAGTAGCGGCAGATCCATGTGGTATTCCTCCAGTCCTTCCTCCAGATGGATACGGCAGTTGGAGCAGGCAGTGACAATGGCATTGACATCGATGGCGTCGAGCTGCGCCTTCTTGCGAGCAAAGGTCTTCAGGCGCAGTTCGTCGGCGCGCTCGTTACTGCTGACACCACCGCCGGCTCCACAGCACCAGTTCATGTTTCCGGTCTCGGGCATTTCGGTGAAGTTGTCCGCCACCATGTTGAGCAGGTTGCGCGGTTGATCGATAACGCCACCGCGCCGGGATATCTGGCAGGGGTCGTGGTAAGTCAGTTTCTGGATTTCCTTGTCTTTTAACTTCAGGCGGCCCTGGGTACGCAGCTCGTCGAGCAGTTCGAGTATATGCACCACCTTGAAGTTGAACGGTTTGCCGACCAGATTCGGACCCTCCCAGCGGATCGCCATATAGGCGTGCCCGCACTCGGGGCTGATGACGGCCTTGACCTTTAGTGCTTCCGCAGCATCGACAATGCGTTGTACCAGTTCCGCGGCAATATCGGAAACGCCGATCTGTACGCCGCTGTTAGTGGCTTCGAAGGCTTGGGAAGAGAGTGTCCAGGAAACCTTTGCCTTTTTGAAAATACGGGCAATCGAGCCGATGAACTCCGGAAAGTTCATGATTTCCATGGAGGACAGCAGGCACAGATAATCGGCGCCCTCAACGTCCACTGGCACCTTTACATCGAACTCTTTTTCCGTGTGACGAATCTGCGCCTGCAAGGCGGGCAATTTGACGCCCATGGGACTGCCGATGGTCACGGCACGCTTGGTGGCACCGATCAGCCCTTGCGGTGCGTGGCCGGCAGCCGCCATGCCCTCACGCATTTTACGAATCATGTAAGCGATATCGTTACCGACCGGGCAGACCATGGAGCAGCGTCCGCACAGCGTACAGCTGTCATAGGCCAGAGGTTCCCAATCGGCGAGATCCTGGTCCGTGAGGGGTTTGGAAAGCCCCAGTGCCTTGCCGAGTTTGCCCCAGAAGGTGTATTCCTGTTTCCAGACTTTGCGCAGAGGTTCGAGTTTGTGAATGGGGGTGTACTTCGGGTCCCGTGTTTCGGTAAAGAAAAGGCAGGCTTCCGCACACATGCCGCAATGCACACAGCTGCTGAAAAAGGCAGCAGTAGGCGCATCGATCTCTTCCTTGAGTGCATTATAACCGCGCTGAAAAGATGGACCGCTCATGATTGTACCCCTTTATAGCCGGCGATGGCGCCGTTGTACCAGCGCGCCATCCACAAGGTAAAGGCGTGTGACAGCTTGGTGAACGGAAACAGTATCATGAGCAATTCGACACTGAGAATGTGCAGTCCGATCAGCATGGCCGCTGATAAACCAATCCGATGAAACGCCAGGTAGCCGGTGATCAAGGGCAGGATTGTCACAAACCACACCAGGTAATCGTTGAATTCCGACAGCATGCGCATCACCGGGTCCTTGATGCGGTGGATCAGCACTGCCAGCAGGGCAATCATGGTCACAACATTGGTGGCATCGATAATGTTCGAGGGCAGGCCTGGCCAGCTCAGCCCGGTGGCCGATTCAAACACCAGGATGTGGGGCACGAACAGAAAAATGACGATGAACAGTCCGATGTGGAAAATGTAGCCTGAAACTACAGTGAATCCGGAGCGTTCAAAGCTTCCGGCATCGGGGATGAATCGCCTTAACATGGTACGCAAACCGCCAGCAGCGGCAGAGCCGCGCGCTTCAGCCAGGTTGGCCTTTCGTCCCAGCAGGAAGATTTCCAGGACGCGGATCACCAGGCCCGCGCACAGGATAAAAGTGGCTACGTTAAAGGCGGGACCACGCACCCAGAGTAGAAATTCAGTATCCGTCATGTTCAGGACTCCTGATCAAGATCGTCGATGGTGACACGCTCGTGATTCTTTACCGCGGATTGTTTGCGTGCACGTAATGAGGCGCCCAGGGCCGCACCGGCAACCAGGCCGGCGGTCCCTGCATAGACAGCCGTTTTGCCGATGTCTCCTGTTGGTATAGAGAGGGCCTTGTAGAAGCTGCCCGCATCCCAGAAATCGGGTTCCGAACAGCCCAGGCAGGGATGCCCGGCTTCAATCGGAAAACTTGTGCCGTCATTCCACTTGGTGACCGCGCAGGCATTGTAGGTGGTGGGGCCCTTGCAGCCGAGCTTGAACAGACACCAGCCTTTTTTGGCACCTTCATCGTCGAAGCTGTCGGCGAACAGACCCTTGTCATAAAACGGGCGTCGGTAGCAGCGATCGTGAATGCTTTTGCCATAGAATGCCGCGGGTCGTCCCAGCTGATCCAGCTCCGGCAGGCCAAAGGTCAGGAATTGCACCAGCACCCCGGTGATAACAGCAGGGATCGGCGGGCAACCGGGTACATTCACAATAGGTTTGTCCTTCACCAGGTCGGACACCGACACCGCCCCGGTAGGGTTGGGGTCGGCCTTGGGGATGCCGCCGAATGCTGCGCAGCTGCCGATAGCAACAATGGCTGCGGCACCGGCTGCAACGTCCAGTAACATATCCTTGTTGCTGATGCCGGCAATGGTGGAATACCCGTTATTCTCGCCTGGAATTGAGCCATCAACGACCAGAATGTAACTGCCATGGTTTTCCTTCATGGCTTCTTCGCGGGCGTGTTCCGCGGCTGTGCCCGCTGCCGCCTGCAGGGTATGGTGATAATCCAGCGAAATCGTGTCAAATATCAGCTCTTCGATGGTTGCCGAATGACTGCGGGTGAGCGATTCCGTGCAGCCGGTGCATTCCTGGAAAGACAGCCAGATCACGGAAGGCCGTCGCAGCTTCTCCAGCGTCGCCGCAATGACGGGAATCATGGTGGGCGGTAACGCCATCATGGACGCAGTGGTGGCGCAGAATTTAAGAAAACTGCGCCGGGAGATGCCGCGTTCCTGGAGTGTCTCGCCCAGGGTTTTGTCTTTACTCATGCCGTTGTCTCCGCGTACGAGAGCTGATCCTCGAGGCGTTCCAGTCCCGCCCGGATATCATCAGCCTGAGATTTCAGGATGCCGGGGACTTCGCAGACCTCGATGAACCTGCCTGTGATGCTCTCGTTTTCGTTGTAGTGTGTGATCAGCCAGGCACCGGGATAGCGGGTTTCGATGATATCACTCGGTCCCAGAATCGAGAGCCTGGCGTTTACCTCGCCTGCGCCGAGTTGTTCGAGCAGGCTATCTTCTTCGCCCGGTGCGAGCGGGATGCTGCGTAGATCGATGACGTGTTCTTCCCCTTGTTCCAGCCAGCGCGTCAGGGCATGGCGGATTTCGTGCAGCAGCGGTACAAGGTTGCCGGTGGGGGGCGCGCAGGGCGCAGAAGCCGCAAAGGCGGGCGCCGGCATCCCGTTAGCGGTCATTATTCGTTCACCTCACCACAGTGCGCCGCAGCCCACACCATCAGCGGACAGTTGGCGTGCCGGATGATATCCGCGGTCACCGAATCCTCGAGGGTATGCCGCAGTTCGGGCTTGGTATGCGTTGCCATCACCACCAGATCGACACCCAGATGATCGATTTTCTCGAGAATCTCCCGTATCGAATGACGATAGGAGGTTGAGTCAACTCTGACTTTCAGACCCGCATTGGCCAGCTTTACGCTCTGCTCCTCCATCATGGTACGGATGCGGGTCAGTTCTGCGCCCGTCTCCTCCTCCATGGCTTCGGTGCCTTCCGGCGAATCGTGGAATAACACGACTTCGGCGTCGTGTGCCTTGGCGAATGATTGTACACAGGGCAGAATTGCCGCGGACTCTTCGCTGCCATCCATTGGCACCAGCAGTCGTTGAAATAGGTTTTCAGAACGCCGGTCCAGCGGCTCATATCGCTGGCTGTGCAGCACAAACACCGGGCAGATGGAATCACGCAATACACCCTCGGTCACACTGCCTTGGCGGATTCTTTCCAGGCCGGAGCGGCCATGGGTTGACATCACAATCAACGAGGCGGGAAGCTCCTTTGCCGTTGTCGTGATGGCCGTGACGGGATTGCCATGACGCACCATGCTGTCGACAGCCCAGCCTTTAGCGGTCAACAGATCCGCAAGTGGCTTCAGGCACGGGTGCATTGCCGCCTCTTCGGAAGCGGCATCGGTGTCCACCGGCAGCACGTGAAGCAGCGTTACACTGGCTGCGGATCGGGACGAGGCGATGCTGTGCGTGTAGTACAACACTTCGTGCGTCGATTCGGAGCCGTCGAGCGGGATCAGTATTCTTGTCGACATGCGGTGCTCCTCTTTAGTGCTGAGTCTGTACGGGTGTGAAATCCAGGGCGCGGATCACGGCCATGTTTACGCGACCACGTCATGGCGGGGTGTCACCCATTGGAAGCAGGCCGGGTACCTGATCCGCCAGCGGGCGAGGATTTAGTGACTCGATCGAATTGGCTTCGACCTTGTGCATGTTGCTCTCCAGCGACAGTTTTTCTATTGATGTTGGAGCCGAAACAACATTAGCGTTGGCTTAAGTATCGTCCAATGACCGCCACTTGTAAAGCAGCTCCAGAACCCGGCTGGCGGCGTCGGGAATGACGCCGGCGACAACCTCGCTGGGCGCTTCACCCCAGCCGAATTCAGCCGGTTGAATGCCCAGCAGGGCACGATTCTGGGGCAGACGCTCCTGCAGTCGTGCAATAGTCATCAGATCGACCAGCCCAACCTCATGAACACTGCGCTTTCCATGGCCGATGAAATGATCCATTTCAGCGCCAACCAGCAGTTTTACCGTGCCTGGCGCTTCATTAAACTGAGCTGCATCAAGCACGATCAGGTTGTCACAATCTTCAATGTCCGCTGCCAGCGTAAAACTCAGGGTGCCGCCATCGAGGTAGGTGACGCCGGGCTGGTCGGCGTGGTGATCACGCAGATAGTCCAGTAAATGAATTCCCAGACCTTCGTCTGTGAGTAAAGTATTGCCGATCCCCAGTATGAGTGTTTGTTGCATAAGCCTGTAACTGTACGGTTTGCCACGAAAAGCGTAAGCTAGTACCCGGTCAATATCAGATTGAAGGAAAACCAGGGGCCGCATCGTTGCCGGATACTAACAGCACGCGGCAGGCCTTGGGAGAAAAATGTATGTGTCTTGGCATTCCGATGCAAATTCAGGAAATTAATGGCTATATGGCCCGCTGTGAAGCGAAAGGTGTGGAGCGCGACGTCAGTCTGTTCATGCTTCAGGATGAAATGCTGGAAGCCGGTGATCATGTCGTCGTTCATGTCGGCTATGCCATTCAGAAAGTTACGCCCCAGGACGCACGAACAGCGTGGGAGCTGTACGATCAGATGCTGGCCGGGAGTGAGTAATTGATATGCACGAATTATCGATCTGTCAGGCATTGATCAGTCAGGTGGAGACACTGGCGCGCCAGCAGCGGGCGATGCGCGTACTCTCACTGGTGGTCGGTGTTGGCCCATTATCGGGTGTGGAAGGCCGCTTGCTCAAACAGGCCTATCCTGTCGCTGCGGCAGGCACCCTTGCAGAAGGCTCCGAGCTGGATATCGAAGATAGCCCGATACGTGTACATTGCAAGACTTGTGGTGAGGACTCTGATGCGACTGTCAATCGCCTGGTCTGTGCATTTTGTGGAGACTGGCGTACCGATTTAGTCAGTGGCGACGAACTGGTTCTAACCCGCGTGGAATTTGTAAGGGAGCAAGCGTATGTGTGATACCTGTGGTTGTAACGTAACGCACGGCAATCAACACCTGATTGCGCCAGGCGGCAAGCTGCAGAAAACAAAGCAGGGGAGCGAAGCACTCAGCGTGCTGAAAAATCTGCTATCCGAAAATGACCATATGGCAGCACACAACCGTGAGCATTTTGACCGGCACGGTGTATTCGCAGTCAATCTGATGTCGTCTCCCGGCGCCGGCAAGACATCACTGCTTGAGGCCAGTGTGGATGCCCTGAGTGACCGCTACAGAATAGCCGTTATAGAGGGTGACCTGGAAACCGAAAACGACGCTCAGCGCATCCGCTCACGGGGGGTGGAAGCCGTGCAGATCACCACCGGCAGCGCCTGCCACCTGGATGCGCACATGGTGCACGATGCGCTGCATCAACTGAAACTGGACGATATCGATATTCTTTTTATCGAGAATGTCGGCAACCTGGTGTGCCCGGCCAGTTTCGATCTCGGCCAGCATCGCAACGTGACGCTGTTGTCAGTGCCGGAAGGTGATGATAAACCTTCCAAATATCCGGTTATGTTCCGTGCTGCCGATCTGGTGGCATTGACCAAGGTGGATCTTTTACCGGTTCTCGACGATTTCAGCACGCAGTCTGCCCTTGACAATGTGCGCGCCCTGGCCAATGCCGCACCGGTCCTCCAACTCAGCGTCAAACAAAGCGACACGATGGAGTCCTGGTTCGACTGGCTGGACCAGGGGGTGGAACACTATCGGCAACGTTGTCAGCGGGGCGAGACATTACGGCCGAAAATACAGCCGGATGGCGCCCGGCTTCACGCGCCGGCGACCTGAAAGTGCCGATATGTCCCGTACTGCCAAACAATGGCTGGATGAAATTCGCGCACTAGACCTGCCGGATCGGGTCAGGATTATGAATGTTTGTGGTGGGCATGAGCGTTCCATCACCATGGCGGGCTTGCGCGGGGCACTACCTTCCTCTATTGAGCTTATTCCGGGCCCCGGTTGCCCGGTGTGTATTTGCCCGGAAGAGGATGTGTATGAAGC
>Ga0316193_10002576_pt1 | contig 12804 bp, 14 predicted proteins | sample MerIslsedime2_MG_FD_207735 | JGI IMG/M metagenome (GOLD analysis project Ga0316193, IMG submission 207735) | Coastal sediment microbial communities from Maine, United States - Merrow Island sediment 2 | ecosystem: Environmental > Aquatic > Marine > Coastal > Sediment | place: USA: Maine... | reverse complement strand
TGCAACTTAAAAAAAAAGGCAGCTCTTTATTAATTAAAAAAGGAGATGTTCAGGAAGTATGGCAAGAATTACGCGCAAAATATAGTATTAAAAAGGTTTTTTTTAATAAGGATTATGAACCTTATGCTATTCTTAGGGACAATACTATCATTGACTTATTAGAATCCGAAGGTATTCAGGCCTATTCATATAAAGATCAGGTTATTTATGAGGAAAATGATATTCTAAAGGATGATGGAAAACCATATACTGTATATACACCTTACAAAAATAAGTGGTTAAAAACGTTGCATTTAAATAATTATAGATCAATTCCATACGAGGAAATTAATTTTGATAATTTTTATAAATTTGAAACTCTTTTCCCTGCCTTAGAGACCATTGGCTTTGTTAAAAGTAAGCAAAAAGTATATCCTTATAATTTAAGTGATATTTCAGAGTATGATACGTACAGAGACTACCCTGGAATAAATGGAACTTCAAATCTCTCTCCACATTTAAGATTTGGTACTGTTAGTATTCGAAAAATCGTAGCACTTGCCCTAACAAAGAATCTTGTGTTTTTAAGTGAATTAATATGGCGTGAATTTTTTATGCAAATTTTGTTTCATTTCCCAAGAGTTGTTATTAATAATTTTAAAAGTAATTACGATGGTATTACTTGGCGAAATGATGCCTATGAATTTAAAAAATGGTGTGAGGGCAATACAGGTTATCCGTTGGTTGATGCAGGGATGAGACAATTAAATGAAACCGGATATATGCATAATAGGGTAAGAATGATAACTGCCGGTTTTTTATGTAAACATTTGTTAATCGATTGGAGGTTGGGTGAATCTTATTTTGCGTCAAAGTTATTAGATTATGAGCTATCTTCAAATAACGGAAATTGGCAGTGGGCCGCAGGTACAGGCTGCGATGCTGCACCATATTTCAGAGTGTTTAATCCTGAAATTCAATTAAACAAGTTTGATAAGAATATGGAATATGTTAAAAAGTGGATACCTGAGCTAGAAACAAGTTATTGTACACCAATTATTGAGCACAAATTCGCAAGGGAAAGAGCTATTCAGACCTATAAAGAAGGATTATTAAAGTAGTTTTAACCTAATTTAAATAAAATCATCCCGAACCTTCAATGTTAAAGAGATTTGGGATGAAAATTTCCATAAGGTTATCTAGGTATGGTTAGTAAGTGATTTCTCCTTCGCCGTGATTTGTAAATGTACCACCAAGCCAAGGTTGGTCAGCATCTGTATATTCTTGAATACCATAAAGTTTAATAAAACCGGTAACATATTCAAACCTACCAGTACCATGTGTATAATGATAGATAGAATATGTACCACCTTCATCAAATCCAACATCTCCGAGATTCTCTAAATTATTGGAATAAAAGAATAACTTATCGCCATTAGCGGCAATTTGAAAACCTTCAGCTATATGAATCTCAGCAAAATCGGTACAATATGTTATTTCAACCGTAAATAAACCAAGGTGGGAAGCATTCCCTTCCCCACTAATTAACACCTGCGGTAAGCCAAACATACAGGGTTCATCAGGTTCACCAACTATATTAAAGGTTCCTGAACTCCTAATCTTAATAGTTTTAGTAACCGCTTTTCCTTTTGTTAGATCGATATCAGACTGAGTCATCTCAGTTTGTAGAGTGTCTTCATCTGCCGATTTTGCAAGGTCATTTAGTAAAGTATCTTCACTACAACCAAGAAATAGCGCAACAAATGCAATTAAAAAAATTACTAGTTTTTTCATATCGAATTTTTTAAATGGTTAATGCATAGGGTTATATACGACATTAAACTAAAAAGAAAGAATAAGGTATGAAATGATATTCATCATGTCTGAATATTATTCGGGGACTAAAAGTTAACCTTTTTTTGTGCCAAACCAAGATCGTTTTTTATTTGAAAAATAACAATTCATCCACAAAAAATAACATTTCGGTTACTCTTAATTTTATTTATAGCACATTACCATGACTTTTGACCCATAATTAAATAAAGTTTCATCTAAAACAAAAAAAAGTAATTATGTCAACATTAATTAACAATCAATTCTCAAAAAATTTAAAATATAAAAAAGGTCAAGCTTGGAATATAAGAAGACGCTACAAATAATCTTAAAACAACCACATCTAATTAAATAATAAATTATGGTAAGAATTATAGCACTAATAGTAATGTATTTGGTTTCTCAGTTAATTGGAGCTCAAACAACAAAAAATTCGGATAAAAATTTTGAAAAATCAGTTAAAGAAAACATGACTATTACTGTAACCGTACCTAATATACCAAGTGATACGGGTACAGTAAGGTTTGCATTATATACAAAAGATTCGTTTTTGCAACAACCTATTGCCGCACAAATAGGTAAAATAAAAGAGGGTTATTCAGTTATACTTTTTAAAAATGTCATGGCAGGTGAATATGCAGTTGTTTGTTTTCATGATAGTAATTCGAATGAAAAATTGGATTTTGAAGATAACGGCATACCAAAAGAAAGTTTTGGAACCTCAAACAATGTATTGCTAATGGGCCCTCCAAATTTTGAAGACGCAAAATTTATAGTTACAAATAAATCATTAGATTTAACTATTAAATTTTAAAACTCAGTCATGCTTAGATTCTTTATTTGTTTAGGGTTCATACTCATATCAATGTTTGGTTTTTCACAAGAAAAATGTTCTCTGTCCATAGAGTTTGAAGGATTAAAATCCGATAATGGTAAATTGTTTATTGCACTTTACAATGAAGAAGCAGATTTTTTGAAAAACGAAATAAAAGGAATGGAAGTAGATATTAAAGATGGTAAAGCTAAGGTGAGTTTTGATAACTTAGTAAAAGGGGTATATGCTATTTCATCATTTCATGATAAAAATAACAATGGTAAAATGGATACGAATTTTTTGGGAATCCCTAAAGAGCCAACTGCAATGAGTAATAATGCTAAGGGTAGTTTTGGGCCTCCAAAATTTAAAGATGCGAAATTTACTATTTCAAAGACTAAAACTCAACTTAAAATTAAATTTAACTAGTCTAAACTTGGTCAATGCAAAATTTAAAAAAAACAATATTTATAGGTTTTGTAGTTGGAGTTATACTGTTTATAATAGATTTAACTTTTTACTACCTCTCTGGTAATACTATAATACTAAATCAAAACTTATTGATAAAATTTGGGTATTATCAAATGTATTCTATTGTATTAACATTCGTTAATGGATACTTTTTTGATTATTTGTATTCAAACAAATGGGTAAAATATGCCAAGTACAAATTGGCAATAGGCATATTTGGAGGTATTATTATTACCATGTGTACCATAATTTTATTACGTATGGTTCAGGAAATGGCCATTAAAGGAGAAGGTTTTGAAGAATTTTATAAAGAAGAATTTCAAAACGGCACTTTTTATTTGACCGCTTTATTTATTACAATAATCATCTCTGTATTTTTTCATGCATTCTATTTTTATCAAGCCTTACAAAAGAAAAAAGTTACCGAACAAAAAATAATAGCAGGTACAGCTTCTGCACAGTTTGATGCCTTAAAGAATCAGTTAGATCCTCATTTTTTATTCAATAGCTTAAATGTATTAACAAGTTTAATCGATGAAAATCCGGAGGCCGCCCAACAATTTACTACAGCTTTATCAAAGGTGTATAGATATGTATTGGAACAAAAAAATAAGGAATTGGTGACTGTTGATGAAGAATTGAATTTTGCTAAGACCTATATAAGGTTACTTAAAATGCGCTTTGAAGACAGTATCGTATTTGAGATTCCTGAAAAGTCAAATAACCCTGAAGCTAAAGTAGTTCCTCTTTCATTACAATTATTATTGGAGAATGCTGTAAAACACAATATTGTAAACTCATCTAATCCCTTGCATATTAAGATTTATGAAAACCAAGGTAATTTGGTTGTAGAAAATAGATTACAACCAAAAGAAGTTTTAAAAAAGAGCAGTGGAGTTGGACTTGCTAACATTAAGCAACGCTATAGCTTGTTGTCTAATAAGGTTGTAAATATTAAAAAAACAGCATCGCATTTTTCTGTTGCAATACCGATGCTTACTAAACAAATTTCAGTAATGAAAACACAAGAATCATATATAGAAGATAAAAGATATTTAAGAGCAAAAGAAAAAGTTGAAAAAATTAAAGGGTTTTACTCAAATTTAACATCATACCTTATTGTATTGCCTATTTTGGTTTATGTTAATTTTAGAACTTCTGATTTTCCTTGGGTTATTTTTCCTGCATTAGGATGGGGATTTGGAGTTGTGGTGCATGGCATGGAAGCTTATGGTTATAATCCTTTTATGGGAAAAAATTGGGAAGAGCGAAAGATCAGGGAATTTATGGATAATGAATAAATGTATTAACTAAATAAAAATTAATAATCATGGAAAATATTGATAAAGAAAATAAATATATAAAGGCAAAAGAGCGTGTCGATTGTTTAAAAAAATTCTATTCAAACTTACTGTCATATATCGTATTTATTTCCTTTTTGGCAGGCTTAAATTATTATATAGACGGCTGGGATCATCCTTGGTTTCTTTGGGCAGCCTTAGGGTGGGGTATTGGTATAGCATTTCATGCTGCAAAGGCATTTCAAATAAATCCTTTTTTTAACAAGGATTGGGAAGAACGAAAAATTAAGGAATTCATGAATAATGAATAAGAATCACGAACAATTAATTGATTAATTATGGAAGATTTTAATAAAGAAAATAAATATTTAAAAGCTAAAAAACGAGTTGAAGAATTAAAAGGATTCTATTCAAATTTAATCGCATATGTCATAGTTATTTCTTTTTTAGCGGGAATAAATTACTATACAAGTGGTTGGAATCACCTATGGTTTTTATGGCCAGCCTTTGGATGGGGAATTGGCATAGTATTTCATGCAATTGGAGTATTTAGGATGAATCCTTTCTTAAGTAAGGATTGGGAACAACGTAAAATAAATGAATTTATGCAAGAAGATGAAACAGGACCTAGAAAAAGGCAACGCTGGGAATAAATATAATTATTATGGAAACAAATCATATTAAAGAAGATAACTATTTGCTTGCTAAAAAACGAGTTAAAAAATTAAAAGGATTTTACATACATTTTGCGGTATATATTGTTGTGAACACTTTTATTTCAGCCAATATCATAATTAGTAATATATATGAAAATGGAGGAACATTTAATGAGGCGTTTTGGAATTTTGGAACTTTTGCCGTTTGGATATTTTGGGGTATTGGGTTGGCCATTCATGCGTTTAATGTATTCGGATTGCCATTTTTGTTTGGTAAAGATTGGGAAGAGCGCAAAATTAAAAAATATATGGAAGAAGATGATAATCAATTCAAGTCAATATAAAAGGAGCCATACAACATTGAAAATGGTGAATGAACGCTTGCTTATAAATAGGATCAAATGAAAGTTATTATTATAGAAGACGAAAAGCCTTCTGCAAGGAGATTAGATAGGATGTTAAAAGGCCTGGATATGAAAGTGGAAGCAATGCTTCATTCAGTTGAAGAATCGTTAGCCTGGTTTCAGGCAAATAAGCATCCTGATCTCATATTTTTAGATATACAATTATCGGATGGATTGTCTTTTGAAATTTTTGACAATATCGAAGTAAAAAGTGCAATCATCTTTACAACGGCTTTTGATGAGTATGCTTTACAGGCCTTTAAGCTGAATAGTATTGATTATTTATTAAAACCTATTGATTCTGAAGAACTCGAAAAAGCGGTTATTAAATACAGAGAACGAATTCCAGAAGGGAAAAATGTTTCATTGGATTTTGAGGATATTAAGAAACTATTAATAAACCCACTAGAACGTGAATACAAAAAGCGATTTACAGTGAAGGTTGGACAGCATTTAAAGATGATCACAATTGATACTATAGAATGTTTTTATAGTGAGAATAAAGGAACCTATATCCATACAACTGACAATAGGGATTACCTGATCGATGCTACATTGGAAGATCTTGATAAAGAATTGGAACCGCAGACCTTTTTTAGGGTGAGTCGTAAGTTTTATGTAAATATTAATGCCATAAAAGATATGGTTTCTTATACAAATTCCAGATTACAGATCAAATTGAATTCATTTAATACGCACGAAGTTATTGTAAGCAGAGAGCGCGTAAGAGATTTTAAAGACTGGATTGAATAGTGATTATTTTATTCTTTCAAAAAAGCTAAACATACTGCCGCCATATTTTTTAGAATAATCAAAATTTTTAATATCTGAAAGATCGGTATGTTTTGAATGTTCAATAATAAGTATTCCGTCTTCATTCACTAAATCATTATCAAAAACAAGTGTAATTATTTTTGCGAACTGATCTTTCTCAAAATTATAGGGTGGATCTGCAAAAATAACATCATGTTTTAAAGTAGTCTTTTCTAAATATTTGAAGACATCACTTTTTATTGTTTTTATGCTAAAATTTAATTCTTGAGCAGTTTTTTGAATAAATTTAAGTGAATTATAGTGCTGATCAACACATATTATATCTTCAGCTCCCCTAGACGCAAATTCAAAACTAATGCTACCTATTCCGGCAAATAGATCCAGTACTGATAATGAATTAAAATAAAATTTATTATTTAAAATATTAAATAGGGCTTCTTTCGAAATATCAGTAGTAGGTCTTGCAGGAAGATTTTTTGGGGCGGTAATACGTCTGCCTTTGTATTTACCCGAAATAATGCGCATTAATACTGATTTAACAAGGTGTAATAGGTTCTTTTATCGGCTTCGGTAAATACATCATCATATGAATATTTAGATCTGTTTTCAATCAAACTTATATTCCTAATATACTTATAAGCAATTTTGTATAGTTCATCATCTTTTTCAACAGAACCTAATAAAATAAATTCAAATTTTTCGGGATTTAGTTTCAATTGTTCTGCTGTAAATAAAACATAATAGATAAAATCTTCTTTAGTTGAAAAAGTAAATGTATTGTATAATTGAAGTTTTTTGTCAGCAATAACTATTAATTCAAAATGGTTATTGTGAACATGAGCGAAAACGTGGGGTACCAGACTATATTTATAAATACTCAATAAATTTTCGATCAGTATATGAGAGTAATGTTTGAAATCATAACCGCCAAACCTGTCAAGAAAAAAGTTGTTAATATTTACGTATGGAATATATACAGTTACCATATCTTGATTAATTATCTCATCATATGCGAAATAATCATATTTAAAAATCTTTGTATTAAAACGTATGTAATCTTTTACCTTATCTTTATCAAATAAGGGTTTGGGCACCAATGTAGACAACTCGTTTATATGGCTGATGTTGACCGAATGATATTTTTTTTGAAGCAAATCTTCATTGTCAAAAATGGAAGATATATTCTCTAATAATTTTTGAGGGGAATTGTTAGATTCTTCAAAGCTATAATCATAAAGTGCTTTAAAAGTTTTGCTGTCTTTATGAAATATACAAAAAGAAAATCCATCCAAACTAAATTGGATGGATAAATGACTTTCTTCAAAATTTATTAGATTATTAGTCTTTATCTTTTTCTCCTTCTGGATCATACGATGGGGGCCAGTTACCACTGGTATTTACATTTTCTAAAGAACCTACAGAAATATATGCGCCACTTACTTCAGCACCACCAAGAGATTCTTTTTCCATTCTCATCAAATCTTTGTTCAAACCTTCTAAAACAATTGCTTTATCAACTCTGGCTTCAAAAACAGGAGCTTTGACACCTTGTACTTTTTCAACCCAACCGGTTTTAATTTCAAATTGAGCATCGGTGTTAGGTACTTTAAACATATTTTTATAATCTCTACCAGCAAAGCTAGCTCTTACGTCTTTGAAACCTATCGTATCAGTAACTCTTTTTTCAACATCAACCGAGATTGCGCCTCTTTGTTCAGTAACTACAATGTTTTTAGTTTCTGTAATTGCAAATTTAGCAGTATCAATAAAACTAATCAAATTAGCTGGCTTATCAGTAAAATTACCGGTAACTTCTTTATGTGCTACTTCTGCATCACGAATAATTTTTAAATTTTCAATAACTAAGGCATATCTAATTTTTTTCTCTTTATTAAATTCTATAGGGCCCATGATACTTTGATAAATTTTATACCCGAGGAAAATTATTAACACCCAAAGTATTATTGAGATTATAGGTCTTAATTTTTTAGGAACCTTGTTTACTATGAGGTAAGACAATAATCCCACAACTAGTATCGCTGCTATGATAATTAAAAATGTACTCATTGTGTGTTGAATTAGTTTTTTAAATGGTTATACGCAAATCTACAAAATTTTTTTAATGCTTAAAACTTTTAAGCCTAAATCAATTTGTACCTTTGGTCTTTTATTGATTTATTTAATGATTAACGACTCAAAACAGTTTTATAATACCTTATCAGAAAAATTTCCCTTTACTCCAACAACAGTTCAGGATAGCCTTTTAGAGATGCTATCTGATTTTTTTTTTGATACGGATAACAGAAAACTTTTTTTACTTAAAGGATACGCTGGTACTGGTAAAACTACCACGATGAGTACTGTTGTTAATAATCTTTGGCGTGCTGGTCTGAAGTATGTTTTGCTAGCACCCACTGGACGGGCAGCTAAGGTTATTGCGAACTACTCCAACAGGCAAGCCTATACCATACATAAAAAAATTTATCATCCGCGTAAAGCGAAAAATGGGAGTGTTTCGTTTGTCTTGCAAAATAATAAGCATACCAATACTATTTTTATCGTTGATGAAGCCTCTATGATACCCGATAGAGCAGCAGATGCTAAATTGTTTGAAAACGGATCATTACTAGATGATTTACTATTTTATGTATATTCCGGTAAAAATTGTAAACTAATTTTTATTGGAGATACGGCACAATTACCTCCAGTCAAATTAGAAATGAGCCCAGCACTTCAGGCAGATACACTTGAATTAAATTATAATAAAAATGTCATTGAAATCGAGTTAGATGAGGTCATGAGACAACATCAAGACTCTGGTATTTTGGCCAACGCTACACAATTAAGGTTGTTATTAAATGAATATGACATCACTGATTTTAAATTCAGATTAGATTTTCCTGATGTTATTCGATTAACAGATGGATACGAAATAGAAGATGCTATAACCACAGCGTACGATAATAATGGAGTAGAGGATACCACATTGATAGTTAGATCGAATAAACGTGCCAATCAGTATAATCAACAAATAAGGAGTAAAATAAGAGGGCAGGAAAATGAAATTGCAACAGGTGATTATGTAATGGTAGTAAAAAATAATTATTTTTGGTTAAAAGAATCTTCTTCTGCTGGTTTTATTGCCAATGGAGATATTTGCGAGATCATGCAAATTTTTAATTATAAGGAGTTGTATGGATTTAGATTTGCAGAAGTAACCATTAGGATGATTGACTATCCTGATCAAAAACCTTTTGAAACGGTAATTATTTTAGATACTTTAACAAGTGAAACGCCCTCACTTTCGTATGATGATTCTAATAAATTGTATGAAGAAGTAAAAAAAGATTTTGCTCATGAAAAATCTTCTTACAAGAGGCTTTTATCGGTGAAAAACAATAAATATTTTAATGCATTACAAATTAAATTTTCCTATGCAATGACTTGTCATAAATCTCAGGGAGGGCAATGGAAGACGGTATTTATTGAGCAACCTTATTTGCCTAATGGACAGGATATTTCTTATTTTAGATGGTTATATACGGCAGTAACGAGGGCTCAGGAAAAATTGTACTTAATTGGTTTTAAAGATGATTTTTTTGAAGAATAATAGTTATTTAATATGAAGAAAATAATAGCAAACTTTGTATTGTTCATTTTCGGATGGAAAACAAGCTATCTCAAAGAATATCATAGTGAAAAATGTGTCATGATAGCGGCTCCTCACACATCCAATTGGGATTTATTATTTGCCATAGCAGTATACTGGAAAGAAGGAGTAAATGCCAAATTTTTAATCAAAGATGATTATACTAAAGGTTTAAAAGGACGACTGTTTAAATGGCTTGGGGCCATTGGCGTTGATAGAAGTAAAAATAATAATATGGTCGATTATGCTGTTGGCCTGTTTAAAGAAACTGAAAAGCTTGTTTTATTAGTGCCTGCTGAAGGGACAAGAAAAAGAGTCAAGAAATGGAGAATGGGTTTTTATCATATTGCTAAAAAGGCGAATGTACCGGTTTCATTAGGATATTTAGACTATGAAAATAAAATTGCTGGTATAGGTGGTTTAATCTCCTTATCCCAAGATATCGATAAGGACATGAAAATTATTGAAGATTTTTACAAAGACATAACAGCCAAATATCCAGAGTTATATAATAAAAAGATCTACTAAGGATCTTATTGACCGTATCACTAACTTTTATTTTACCAGATTTTATAATTTTCGTATTTACTCCTTGTTGGTGTAATTCTTTGTCAATTGGTGAATTTTTTATATGCTTTAAACTACCTACCTGTTGTTGAGTTGTTCAGGCAGTTTTATTTCATCACCTATTTATTTTTCAAAGATTACTTTTTCTTTAGAATCAAACCATGATTTATACATTGGCATGTGTATTTTTTCGACTTGATTTCTCTTTACTTTTAAGGTGGGTGTAATGAGCCCGTTTTCAACCGTCCAGTCCTCTTTCATAATAATAACTTTTTCAATTTTTTCATGCTTTTCAAGAGAAGGGTTTATTGATTTAATCATATTGATGAGGTTTTCACTGAGTTTCTGTCTGTCAATATTTTTTGCCTCAGCAGTTAGAACAACCAACAAAATAGGCTGTGGAATCCCCATACCTACAATACAAATTTGTTCTATATACGGATTTTTTGATAACTCTAATTCAATGGGAGCTGGGGAAATGTATTTACCTTTATCAGTTTTAAACTGATCTTTAACACGCCCGGTAATCGTTAAATATCCCTCGTGATCATATTCACCAATGTCTCCCGTTTTTAAATAGCCTTCTTCATCAAATGTTGAGGCAGTATCTTCAGGATTTTTATAATATCCTTTCATTAAACAATTGTTCAAAATACAAATTTCACCTTCTGAAGATAATTTTGCTGTCACTCCCTTGACAGCTCGACCAACAGTACCTATTCTATTTTCATCGGGCAAATTAAAATGTGAAAGAATACAATCTTCTGTCATGCCATAACCTTGTAAAATAGTGATACCAATTTTTTTATACCAGTCCATTAGACTTACAGCAAGTGGGGCAGCACCGGAAATCATTAAAACAGCTTCAGATAAGCCTAATTTTTTTTTGATTTTTTTCTTTATGATACTATTAATTATTGGTATGCTTAATAAATTGTTTAATTTTTTTTGCGGTAAATTTTCCAATAATTTTTCTTGAAATTTTGCCCAAATTCTAGGCACTGCAAAAAACAATTGAGGTTGTGTTGCTTCCAAATTATGAGCAAAGGTTTCTAAAGACTCAGCAAATGTTATTGAGGCACCTCTAAAAATACCACTCATTTCAATACCAACCCTTTCAGCAATATGTGAGAGTGGTAGATATGAAAAAAATTTAGGATGTTCCGGAAGAATCAGAATATCTAAGATAGTATTAGAAGCATAAGTGAAATTAGCAACCGAGTGCATGACACCTTTTGGATTGCCAGTTGTACCCGAAGTGTAAATAATGGTGATAAGGTTTGAAGGGTCTGGTTTTAAAACATTTTGAATGGGTTTATGTTGCATTAAAAGACCTTCCCAAGTATAGTTCTCATTGATACCATATAGCTCAACACTAATTTTATGAATGTCAGGAATTCCATCTTTCTGCGATTCGTAATTGTCAAGTTTTCCTATAATAATGGCTTTGGATTCACTATGTTCTAATATTTGTTGAATTGAATCAGCTTGTAAAGTAGGGTAAATAGGGATAGAAATATGACCCGCCATCATGATTGCAATATCTGCCATGATCCAATGGGCGCAATTTTTTGATAGCAGCGCTATTTTACTTTGGGGAGGTAAATCAAAAGCGATTAAAGCACTTGCCATTCGTCTAATTTCATCTCCACTTTCTTTGAAAGAATAACTGAGAACCTTGTTATTGAAATGTTGTATTAAAAATGGTTTAGATGGGCTGTTTTTTTCCCAATTCTCAAAAGCAGCAATCGGCGAGTCGAAATTTAACATATGGAAATATTAAGATTTATAGCAAGACCAAGTTAACAAAAAAAACTAAATTGAGTTTAATTCCTAATTAATTGGGAATATAAGGATCTAATTAATGTAAGCTAAGGAAATTTATTTTATTAAAAAAGATCCTTAGAAGCTGTAATGGTCAATTTTTCATTATTCATAAGGGTTTTTGCCAGCCCCTTAGTTTTTACTAGTTCATAAGTATAGAAAAATTTCATGGTATGTATTTTACTGTTATAAAATTCTTTAGGTTGATTTCCATTACTATTTTTCAACAGAGTTGAGGCATTAGTAGCAATTTTCAGCCATTGCCATCCAATCACAATAGTACCAAAGAAATCCATAAATACGCTGGCATCCGCCAGAAAGCGCTCGTAGTTCCCTTTTATTGCATGAGGTATTAAAACGCTCATAACTTTTTTTATAAGTCCTAAATTTTCTAATAAAATATCGGCAAATGGTTGTAATTTATCATGGCAATTGGCACTTGCAATTGTTTGTTGAATTTCAGTGGCTAATAATTCAAGTGCTTTACCATTTTTTTGGGTAATTTTTCTACCTAATAGATCTAGCGATTGAA
>Ga0316193_10002575_pt1 | contig 12804 bp, 11 predicted proteins | sample MerIslsedime2_MG_FD_207735 | JGI IMG/M metagenome (GOLD analysis project Ga0316193, IMG submission 207735) | Coastal sediment microbial communities from Maine, United States - Merrow Island sediment 2 | ecosystem: Environmental > Aquatic > Marine > Coastal > Sediment | place: USA: Maine... | reverse complement strand
ACTAAGTGCGGCCTATCCAATCAACAAGCAGCATGGGTTAGTAGGCAGTTTTACGCGCGCCCAGAACAGCGGAGCCGGCGCTGAATTCGATGTGTTCTCCCTACGTTATCAGTACGCGTGGGGGGGTGACAAATGATTCGCCAACTATCTGCTGCAGTGGATATGATATAGAGCCTGGCAAGCCGCACGTAGACAAACCGGAGTTTTAGCAATGGACAACCCAACCACATTACTTGTCGCGATCATGTACGTGACTATTATCTCGATTGGGTTGAGCAACCTGTTAATGACCTTGTCCGAGCTGGCTGGTGGTCGCGCGAACTCGCCTGATCGGGTGCACCTGAGCTGGCTAATCCTGCTGTTGTTTGCGTACCTGAGTTACTTCTGGCAAACCACGGTCATTCTCGATGTGGATAACTGGAGGTTTATCAGCTTTATTGCATTCCTGATTGGTCCGATCTGCCTGCTTTTTGCGACCAATCTACTGACAGTTTTGCCTGAAACTGAGGATGTATCGCCTACGGAGCATTATATGAAGCACAGTAATCGCTTCTTTTTGCTGATGTGCGCATTCTATGCTTGGCTGGTCGGCCTCGATTTTGTTGCGGGCAGCCTTTCTGCGCAAACCTGGCTGGCGGGTGTGATTGCTATCTTTCTTCTAGTTCTGATGGCCTCAGATTCCTACAGGGTACACAAGATTGGGGCCCCGGCCGGCTGGGTTCTGCTTTTGGCCAGTACAGCCTTAAGTGCGGTCTGATTCAATGACTCTGCGAATATTCCTTCTCTTTCCCTTTCAGAAGGCCACCATAGCCACCTATATAATTGCGACGGGGTTGGGCGCAACTGCGTATGGAGCTGAACCCGATTCACAACTGCTCATTCGTGGCGCAGAAATTGTACTGCCCTTCAAACAGCAGCTTAAACAGGCCCTGCAACAGGGGATGGCTGATGGCCCTGTTGTCGCAGTTGATGTATGTCATCTGGATGCCCCGGCCATCGCCGAGTCTTTCGCTGTCGATAACATCCGGGTTGGTCGGAGTAGCCATAAATTGCGCAGCCTGGCCAATGCGCCCAGCCCCTGGATGGATGAAATCATCAATGACTATCTGAATGCACCGCAAGCGCAGCAGCCCGTTGTTGTAGCGCTCGCGGATGGCCGGATTGGCTATGCCGAGCCCATCCTGACCCAGCCGCTATGTCTGACTTGCCACGGCGACAGTATTGCGCCAGCCGTGAAAGCGCAACTCGCCGAGTTGTATCCCGATGATCAGGCAACTGGTTTTGACGTTGGTGAGTTGCGCGGTATCTTCTGGGCAGAATTTTAAGCCGCAGAGTAGCCGCCTGCTTCACGATAAGTGGGCCTGTCGACAGCCGTGCTAAAGTTAGCGGCTGAAGCTACAGATTGGAACTAATCGTGTCTGAACAACCCGTATTCTGGCTGGGCGGTAAGCCCGGCGCGACAAAAAATAAATCCCGTGAGGATCCGGAAGCATTGCGCTACGAGCCCGCCATACGCGATGCGTGCGCGGCCAGCGGTTACGATCTGGACGAATATGTTGCCGCCCAAGGCGGGTTTGGTGGCTGGCTGGCTCATCTGGAGCATCAGGGGGGGCGTTTCAGACTGTTCTGGAGCGGCAAGGACAGCCACATGAAGCTTGAGAAGGCACTCGATCACGGTGGCTGGGCTGAACTGGCATCGGCCGAAGCAGCGGATGATAGTTTGCCCGCTTTTGTTGAGTCGATTAAAGGTTTGCTGGCCGTTGATCAGACCAAAGGGTGATGGCCCATGATGGATCAGGCAGAAAATTCCATTAAGCATATTGAAGTGGCGTCACTCGGAGCTGTTTTTTCCCCGCCGGCACGTCAGCGCGTTACCGAATTTCTGCAGTCATTTGTAAGTTTTGAGCCTACGCTGGGTCTGCTCTACGGTGCGATACCAACTGAGGGGGCGGGCAAGGGATCGTGGAGCATGACTGCGCTGGGTGCGCAGACGGTAGAGGAACTGGCAACCATGTATGCCAAGTTTGGTTCCGTCGTATGTTATGACATTGATGGTATACGCGTGATCATTCCGCAACTGGCACATATAGAGGAACTCGAATCCGGCGTGCTGGAATTTGATGGCGACCGTATACGGCCGATCGCGGTTGAAGATTCCCAATGACCTTTCTGATTAATTCGCAGCACAAGACTTTGCTGACGCAGCTGGGTATTCCTGACGATTACGGCAGAGACCCGTTATTGCCTATTTATACCGAGGCGGTGGAACTGGTCGAAGCGGGTCCGAATATAGTTGGGCGTATGCAGACCCTAACGCCTGATACTGCGACTTCCTGGCTTGGTATGTTGGATGCGGCCCACGCAGATGAAATTGAGCTGGTCCTGGTGTCGGGTTTTCGCAGCCTGGAATACCAGGCGGGCCTGATTCAGAAGAAGCTGGACGCAGGGCAGATCATCGATGAGATTCTTGCAGTTAACGTGGCGCCTGGTTTCAGCCAGCACCATACGGGTAATGCCGTCGATATTGCGACACCCGGTTACAAGCCACTGCTGGAAGAATTTGAGAATTCGCCGGCGTTTGCCTGGCTGCAGGAAAACGGTGGACGATTCGGGTTTACGTTGTCATACCCCAGAAACAATCCTGAAGGCATTACCTACGAGCCCTGGCACTGGTATCGAGCGTAGAGTAGCGCAGCCTATTGGCTATGAGGCCCGCGCTAAAACGACCGGGCTTTCGCGTAGCTCCCTAAAACGTTGGTTAACCAGGGCATTGGTCGCAGACACCGGATTTTCATTGTACGTAAAGCAGGGCGGATCGCGCCGCAATGAGGGCCATTCGCCTGTTTCAATAATGTGTTCCAGGTAGGCGATATTTCGTTCGATAAATTCAACATAGGGATTGCGTCCGTCGTAGACAGCCTCAATGTAGCGATAAGCCCTGTCGAAATCGATATCCAGCCGTTTCTTGACGACGTGTTTATAGAAGTCCGGCGTTTGCAGCAGAAGATCCGTACCTGACTGATAGCGAACATGCTGCAGTCCATCAGCCGTGGTTTCAATGGCGATGCCCGCCAGTACGAATTCCAGATAAAGGCGATCCCTGCATTTCTCCAGATAGCAGCGATCAGCCATTTGAGCAATCAGATCGGCCGTGCCCAGTAAATGCCCGGTCATACTATCCAGCGGGTCGTCCAGTTCAATTTCAGTGAGCTTCTTTTCGTAACCAGTGAAATGAACCATCTCCGCGGCTGTGGTTGTGTATCTGAACATGCCAATTTTCGGCAGATAGCTGCGCAGGAACTTTGCACTTCGGGATACGTGCCACGTCGTGTACTCGGCACCATTGCGATATCGGTATTCCGCCTTTGGCCTTATATAGCCGGCATCATGGAACAATGCACAGATAATGCCGAGAACGGCCCGGTCTGAACCGAGCTTTTCTTCAGGTTCAACGCTGCGCTCATAGCCGGCTATCAATCGGGCCATGGCGAGCGTTACATCCAGCGTGTGCTGTATGTCGTGGTAGACGGTGTCACAGCCTTCGTAACTAAACATGCGCCCTTCAAACAGCCGCTGAAAGTCATGAAAGGCGATCCATAATTCGTCGAGGGTTGCGCCTGGCCACACGTCGACGAACAACTCATAAACGGCACCACGAACAGCATCGACCGAACTCACATCTACCGTGTTGGTGACATCATGATCGAACCTCCGCACATGCGGGGGCGATACTGCTGCTGAGGTAGTTTGCGCGTCCATTATTGCCAAATTCGCTATGACGATGACTGAAGCAACGTGACACCAACCAAGCGTACTTCCCCGTGTCGGCTGGAACTGTCAGAGATTGTCACATGCATGGCATGCTCGACACAATCAGTGAAAATATGAGAATTAACTGCTAACAGCCTGGGTGATTGATCGCGGCCGCCGATACCTTTGGAAGAGGCTTACTCTAGCGCACAAAAAGCTTGCTTTAAAATTCAATCCAGACCGGAGCGTGATCAGACGGACGCTCCAACGTCCGGGGCTCTATGTCTATGCGGCTTTGCACGCAACTCCCGGCCACGGCGGCGGAGACCAGCAACAGGTCGATCCGCATGCCGCGATTGCGCCTGAACCCGGCGGCCCGGTAATCCCACCAGCTAAAACTGTTCTCCGCTTGATCGAACAGGCGGAAGCTATCCTGCAGGCCCATGTTCACAAGGTTCTGCAGCGCGGCGCGCTCTGCGTCGCTGCATAGCACTTTTCCTTCCCACTCAGCCGGGTCGTGCACGTCCCGGTCGTCGGGCGCGATATTAAAATCGCCCATTACGACCAGTCGTTCATGCTGTTTGAGTTCGGACTGCAGCCAGGCTTCGAGTGCCGTCAGCCACTTCAGCTTGTAAGCATATTTGTCTGACCCGACACTCTGACCATTGGGTACATACAGATTAATAACCCGGGTACCCTCGTAGGTGCCCGCAATGGCTCGTTTCTGCTCATCTTCCAGGTCCGGTATGGCCTTGTGTATATCCTTGCCTGCCGTCTTCGATAACAGGGCGACACCGTTGTAGGTTTTCTGCCCGTCAACCGCCCACTGATAGCCAATCTCCCTAAAAGCCTCTTCGGGGAACGCGTCCGTGGGCATCTTTATTTCCTGCAGACCGAGGACATCGGGCTTTTCGGCATCAAGCCACTCAACGACATGCTCAAGGCGTACCCGGAGCGAATTTACATTCCAGCTGGCTACTTTCATGACAGAACTCTGTATTACTGAGTGCGAGCAGATTGCTCGCGTGGATCGATAATGCCGGCCTGCGCGAGCAGTGGTTCAATTTTTGGTGGCCGCCCGCGAAAAGCCTCAAAAGCCTCCGCAATATCTACAGCGCCGCCTACTTCCAGAATATTGCGGCGGAATTTTTCCGCAGTTTGCTGATCGAATAGGCCGGCCTCCTGAAAGGCTGAAAAAGCATCGGCTGCCAATACCTCGGCCCACTTGTAACTGTAATAACCGGCTGCGTACCCGCCTCCGAACACGTGCGCGAAGCTGTTAGCGAAACGGTTGTATTCAGGCAATGGCATGACGCCAACCTGATTGTGCACTTCATCCAGTATGCTCTGTATGCGGCCACCCTGTTGCGGGTCGTATTCGGCATGCATGCGCCAGTCAAACATGGAAAACTCAAGTTGTCTGGCCATTTGCATGCCCGACTGGAACACACGTGAGGCTTCCAGTTTCTCCAGCAGTTCATCGGGCAGCGCTTCGCCCGTTGTGACATGTTGCGACATGCTGCGGATGACATCAGGACTCCAGGCGAAGTTCTCCATGAACTGGCTGGGCAGCTCCACCGCATCCCAGGGCACACCGTTAATACCCGATACGCTCGGATAATCGATGCGTGTCAGCAGGTGGTGCAAGGTGTGTCCAAATTCATGGAACAGCGTCACGATTTCATCGTGGCTAAGCAGCGTGGGTTTGCCATCCGAAGGTTTGGTGTAATTGCAGACCAGATGGGCAACCGGCGCTTGCAGATTGATATCCAGTTTCTTGCGTATCAGGCATTCGTCCATCCATGCGCCTGAGCGTTTGTTACGCCGGGCATAAAGATCGGCGTAGAAGCTGCCTACCACCTCGCCACTTGCGTCGATGAGTGTGTAATAGAGGACTTCCGGCTCCCAAAGGTCGACATCCGAATTAGCCTCTGCGCGTATGCCATAGAGCCTGGTCATTACCTGGAACAGCCCATCCATGACGCGGCTGAGCGGGAAATAAGGCCGCAGCTCTTCATCGGAAATAGAAAAACGCTCCAGCCGTAATTTTTCCGAGTAATAGCCGACATCCCAGGGGGATAGTTTGCGGCCTACCCAGTCTTCCAATTCCTTCAGTTCTTGTTTAGCGACGGGGCCGGAGACTTCCGCCAGATGCTGCAAGAATTCGCTGACTTCCTGTGTAGTACCAGCCATGCGGCTGGCCAGTGCGTAGTCTGCGAAATTGCCGAAGCCCACAAGGTTTGCCGCTTCATGTCGCAGGCGTAGCAGGTCTTCCATGACCGCGCTATTGTCGAATTGCCCTGCCGCAGGGCCCTGATCAGATGCCCGGGTAACCCATGCAGCATAAAATTCTTCGCGTAACTCGGCGTTATCGGCGTGGGTGAGGACAGCTACATAGGTAGGCTGATCCAGATTCAAAACCCAGCCTTCGATATCCTGTTCTGCGGCAGCTGTGCGGGCCGCATCAATAACTGCTTCCGGGATGCCGCTTAGCATGTCCTCATCGGTTACATGTTTCGACCAGGCCTTCATGGCATCCAGCAGGTTTTGCTCAAACTTGGCCTGCAGCTGCGAAAGATCTTCCATGACCTGCTTGAACTGAGTTTTCTGCTCGGCGGGCAGATCTACGCCAGCCAGGTGAAAATCACGTAACGCGTGCTCTAACAGGCGCTTCTCGGGGGTTACGTCCGATTCATCGAAGGTACTGTCTACGGCCTTATACAGTTTGAAAAGCGCTTCATTCTGCGCCAGTTCGGTACCGTAGCGCGATAGTTTGGGCAAACAGGCGTTATAGACGTCGCGCATTTCATCCGTGCTGGCGACCATCTGCAGATGGCTTACGGGTGACCAGACCCGATGCAGCCGATCTCCCATTTCTTCCAACGGTGTAATGGTGGCCGAAAAATCCGGGGCCGTTGCACGGTCCAGAATCTGCGCGAGTTCATCCCGGTTGCGCTGGAGTGTCTGGTCGAGCGCGGCTTCTACATGTTCAGGTTCTATTTGACTAAACAGGGGTAGTCCCTGTTCTTTGAGCAGAGGGTTTGTCATCGGGAGCAGGCGTCTTTTTGGTTTTTCAGAAGCGGGTCATCCTATCACAAGCATGGCTCTGACCATCTTTGATCAGCCTGCTTCCGGCTACTTCTGTGTTCTGTGCGCGGCTTGCCGTAGTATTCAATTCCTGTCTGTATCGGCTTCAATAAACAAGTGACAAATATGGCGCAAGAATACGATCTCATTGCAATCGGTGGCGGCAGCGGTGGTCTGGCCGCTGCACAGCGAGCTGCAGAATATGGTGCACGCGCACTGGTTATAGAGCGGGGTCTGCTCGGCGGAACCTGCGTGAATGTAGGTTGTGTGCCGAAAAAAGTGATGTGGCATGCAGCCGAACTGGCCCAGGCATTTCGTGATGCGCCTGGTTACGGGTTTGCCGCAACGTCTCCCGCGCATGATTGGGCAACGCTGGTCGAAAACAGGGAAACCTACATACGCCGGCTAAACGGTATCTATGAGCGCAATCTGAACAACCGCAAAGTCGACTGGGTCAGCGGGTCTGCCATATTGCTGGATGCCCGAACCGTTGATGTTGATGGCACGCAATACACTGCGCCCCACATCATAGTGGCGACCGGCGGCGAGCCCGAAGTACCAGATTTGCCCGGAGCCGACCTGGGCATGACATCCGATGGTTTCTTCGCCCTTACCGAGCGCCCGCAGAAAGTAGCGCTCATCGGGAGTGGCTACATCGCGGTGGAACTGGGTGGCGTGCTTAGCAGTCTGGGCTCCGAGACACATTTGTTCGCGCGATATAACAGTGTGCTGCGCTCGCTTGATCCGATGCTTCAGGAGGGCGTATTGGCAGCACTGGAGACCCATCGGGTTGCTGTGCAGTTGCATTCGATACCGGCCGAATTGAAGGAAGATGATGGTGGTATTGTCGTGTGCACGGAGGCGGGGAGCGAGTTTGGACCCTTTGACGCGGTAATCTGGGCCACCGGGCGCAAACCACTGAGCGGGGGTATAGGGCTGGAAACCGCTGGCGTTATTACTAGTGATCGGGGTCACATCCTTGTCGACAAATACCAGCAAACCAATGTCGAAGGTATTTATGCGCTGGGTGATATCACCGGGCAGGCTGAACTGACGCCGGTCGCCATCGCCGCAGGCCGACGTTTGAGTGACCGCGTGTTTGGCGGCATGGAAGGCCGGCATCTGGATTACAGCAACATACCTACCGTGATTTTCAGCCACCCGCCGATAGGCACGGTCGGGCTGACAGAACCGCAGGCGCGGGAACAATACGGTGACGACGTAAAAATTTATACCTCGGGTTTCGTGCCGCTTTACTACGGCATCCTGGAGCACAAAGCGCGCGCCAATATGAAACTCGTTACCGTCGGGAGCGATGAGCGGGTAGTCGGTTGCCACATGATCGGCCAGGGTTCGGACGAGATTCTGCAGGGCTTCGCTGTGGCGATAAAAATGGGTGCTCGCAAAAAAGATCTCGACGATACAGTCGCCATTCATCCGACGTCGGCCGAAGAACTGGTGACGATGCGTTAGTGACCGACAATAATTGAGGCGCAGGACTTAGTAATCCAAGGCCGATGAAAGCCACTAAATCTACTGCGGCAGCTGCATGCGCACCGAATAGGTGTCTGGTCGAACGCCACGCCAGATAAAAAACGACTCCGCCGCCTGTTCAACCAGCATGCCCCAGCCCTGCCAGGCTTTTGTGCAACCGTGTTGTTTCGCCCACGCGATGAAGGGCGTATCGCGCATTGAGTAGGCCAGGTCGTAGCAAATCGTGTCGGGGCTGATTATTGAATCGGGGAAAGGCGGCAATTCGCCCTGAAGACCAGCCGATGTTGCATTGATAATCAGGTGAAATTTGCGGTCATTGAGATCCTCGAAGCCGCAGGCGCTCAGGTGCCCGAGATCAGCGAACGCGTTCGCTATCCCCTGGGCCTTCTCAACCGTTCGGTTGGCAATGACGACTTCCGCAGGTATCTGTTCCAGCAGGGGCGGGATGATGCCGCGTGTCGCACCGCCGGCTCCGAGCACCAGTATGCTCGAATCGATCAGTTCTATATGCAGGTTGTCGCGGAGGTCGGTTATCAGGCCTATGCCGTCCGTGTTATCACCCTCGAGCGTGCCATCAGGAAGGCGGGTGATGGTGTTTACAGCGCCGGCCAGCTTGGCTTGTGGCGTTAGCTTATCCATCAGTGTCATCACGTTGGTCTTGTGCGGCACGGTGACATTTAAACCATGACCGCCGTTTGCAAAAAACGTACTAATGGTCTCATCAAGTTCATCGGGCGATACATCCATCGTCTCGTAAGTGAGGGTCTGGTCGGTTTGTTCCGCAAATAGCTGATGAATAATCGGCGATCTACTGTGAGCGATAGGGTGCCCGATGACGGCATAGCGATTGCCGGGCGTGACCTGTATGCGTTCTGTATTCAATCGAGTACCCATAGCTGTTGTGAATGAGATTCGCGCTGATTTTACTTAATTCCGGCCTTCTTCCAAGGATTTGTAGCTGTGCTATCCGTAAAGGTCGGGCTAAACTGCCTCGAGTGGCAGCCAGAGCGCATCTCAGGAGTTTATTCTAATGACAGTAAAACGTTGCCCTTGGAGCCTTGGCGTGAGCGACACGTATATGGCTTACCACGATGACGAATGGGGCGTGCCGGTCTGGGATGATCAGCGGCAGTTCGAGTTTCTGATCCTTGAAGGTGCCCAGGCAGGGCTGAGCTGGTCTACAGTTCTGAACAAACGTGCTGGCTATCGCAAGGCATTCGCAGATTTCGACGTCCTTAAGGTTAGCCGTATCCGGCCAGCGCGCATCGAAAAGCTTTTGCAGAATCCGGCTATTATCCGCAACCGTTTAAAGGTCGAGTCCACGATTAGCAATGCGCGCGCATTTCTTGAAGTGCAGGCAGAATTCGGCAGTTTCTGCGACTACATCTGGGGTTTCGTCGACGGGCAGCCAGTGCAGCATAAATGGCGTACCCAGAAAGCAGTGCCTGCGACTTCAAAAATTTCAGATGAGCTAAGCAAAGATCTTAAAAAACGCGGTTTCCGTTTTGTTGGTAGCACGATCATCTATGCTCACATGCAGGCGACGGGTATGGTCAACGATCACATTGTTAGTTGCTACAGACATGCAGAATGCAAGGCTGTGGCGAAACGCTGACCCGCCGCCTACTCGTCAAAAGCGTTATTGTCGACTTCAATAATCGTTGTGCCCAGTGGCATTCCATTATCGCCGTAATGCGTAACCCCGCCCAGCCACAATCCTTGTGGCAGGTTACTCCAGCCTGCAGCCACGTCTGCATTGGCACCCGGTTCTGCAACAGCGGGAACATCCGTCAGCGTCAGATTACCGGCCGCTATATCGCTGCCGAAAGACCAGGCATACAGACGGAAATTGGCCGGGCCACCATTACGTGTATTGTACCCGTGCACATCGATAACCCAGGTGCCGGACAAAGGCTTCAAAACATCAATCAGTTCATCTGCTGTATCGGGTGTGGCGCTAGCGTAGGCATCGCGATCGAAAATGATGCAGCGCGCTGCGCTTGCGATCTCCTCGCAATAATACAAATACAGATCAAGGTCCGCGCTGCTATCTGTTAGTTCATCTGAACCAAAAAGTGCAACACGTAAAAATTCGTTGTCGGTATCCTCGGTCTCTATTGTGAACCGGGTTACCCAGGCCGGCGGTTCGTCTTCGTAAACATAGATTTTTTCAGGGGTGGGGTCGTTGGCAACGCTTGCCGCGCCGCTGTTTACGCAGCTGTTATCCGGCTGGATTGTCGCCGGCAATATACAGGCCTGGAACAATCCATTGGTCCCCACGCTATAGGCGCCGTTGTAACCGAAGCCGACTGGAACTATTAAACTGCCAGACTCGTTCTCACCGAAACGGTAATCAGGTGAGACGAAAAGAGCAGGCTGGACCACGAATGGGCTATATACCCGGTGGGAACTGCTTACCCAGCTGAAATTGCCATGAAACCACTGATCCAGACCTGTGCCGTCACTCCTGAACGTTAGCGTGAAGTCAGCGGATTCGCCTGTCGCTAATGACAGGCTCGCTGGCTCTACTTCGAGGCTTATGCCGGCGGGCAGGTTCATTTCCATGTTGAACTGCGCCGCCGGTCCTGCGTTGGTAACGCGCCGCTTGATGTCTACGCTGCCGGCCAGTTCGGTTATCGCTACAGATGGCAGGTTAATGTTTCGTGCGACATCCGCGTAACCGGTTAGCGCGAGCGTCTGGCATTGCGCCCGCGGTCGTCGCTCGACGCCGATCGTGCACAGGTACTCGTCATATGCCTGAGTCTCAATCGGGTAGAGCAACCCCGGATCAATTGCGCTATTGGGGACTATGTGACCGGCTCCCATGTCAAACGGGTTTGCAGGCCCAAGATCATTCTCCTTGCGGATATTCTGGCGACTCGTCGTCATCAGGGCCGACTTGATTTCTGCGGGACTCCATTCCGGGTTCGCCTGCTTAATGAGCGCCGCAATACCTGCAACATGAGGCGCAGATTGAGACGTGCCCGAAAGGTACTGGAATGATTCACCCTTGAACCCATTCGCGACATTCGGAGTTTGTGCACCCAGGATTGCTGTGCCGGGTGCGACGAGGTCTGGCTTAAGAAAGTCGGAATCACCAAAACTTGGTCCACGACCAGAGAACGTCCCCATGACGTTACCGTCATCCTCGAAGGTGATGAACTGTGACTTGTCGAGAGTTATCTCGATGGGCTCGCCCGCCAGAAGGTAATCGCGCAGCAATTGTCCATCGGCCTGGTTGATCATGACGGCCGGTATATTCAGTCCCGACGGGTTGCCGGTCATTACCAGCAGTTTCATATCATTCGAGAACACGACGACCGCGATTGCACCGGCTTTTTGCGCGATAGAAATTTTGTGATCAAAATTGCAGTAGCCACGCTGCACCAGTGCGATGTTACCCCTGATCTCAGCTGCGTTCTCGAGTGGGGTACAGGCATCAAAAAGCGTACCGGTTTTGTTTTGGTCATCCGGTACGACTGCACTGCCGTCATCGGCCAATACCAGTCTGCCAGCCAAAGGCCCGCGCGTGTCCAGCGCCGGTGTAATGCCTGCCTCCCTGCTCTCGTAAAGATTTGCCAGGGATTCAGGCTGATTGATGCGCATCGCCTCGGCAACCCGCTTGCCGGCGCGACTGGTCGCGCCCACACTGATGACCCATGGTGTCGTTGCCGGTGACTCGATGGTGTAGGCACTTTTGTCTGCGTCTTTGTTGCCGGCCGACACAACGCTCAGCACACCGGCTTCCGTCGCTGCAAGTAATTCCAGATCATCCGGATCATCCAGGCTGGCATTGGCGTCGCCGATGGAATAATTGATGATGTCGACGCCATCTGCCACGGCATCTTCAATGGCTTTTTGCAGGTCGGCGACACTGCAACTGGCCCGCGATGCGCCGTTCTCCAGCCAGCATGCCTTGTAGATAGCGATCCTTGCGCGTGGCGCCATTCCGCTGACGCGTCCGACGGATTTACCAAAAACACTGGCATCTACTTCATTGCCTGCGGCAATAGAGGCAACGTGGGTGCCATGACCATCCGCATCCGCTGGTGAAGCAAAATCATTGGGGTCAGCATTACCGTAAATTTCGTCAAAACCCTTGCGATAAAAACGGGCGCCGATAATCTTATTGTTGCAGTCGGATGTATTGAAGCCTGGTCCCGTTTCGCAGATTCCGCGCCAGTTACTGGGTGGCGGAGACAAAAGGATTTCGGTCGAGTTTTTGAATCGCCGACACAACCACATTTCGAGAAGGGTTCCTTGCATCCACGAAGTCCGGCACAGGCTCGGCAGTTTTCGCGGTGTGGGCGGTCCAGCGAGTTCCGAAAAACTGGGGTGACCAGGCGTGATGCCTGTATCTATGATGCCTATGACGACATCTTCTCCGGTTAGCTTAAGATCAGAACGCAAGCCGCCCTGAGTATCGAGCAAGCCAAGAAAGGCGGGGCTGTCGTTGGTAGCGACCGTGCGGTG
>Ga0316193_10002574_pt1 | contig 12805 bp, 14 predicted proteins | sample MerIslsedime2_MG_FD_207735 | JGI IMG/M metagenome (GOLD analysis project Ga0316193, IMG submission 207735) | Coastal sediment microbial communities from Maine, United States - Merrow Island sediment 2 | ecosystem: Environmental > Aquatic > Marine > Coastal > Sediment | place: USA: Maine... | reverse complement strand
CAGTTCAAGCTTTTTGGCGCGTGACAGATTGGGGCGCTTGAGCTCCTTTTCGATCTTTTTGAGCTTGGCGGTCCTTTTCTCGATCTCGACCTTCATTTCATTCCTTGATTTTTCAGCCGCCTGTATGTTGGTGGCGAGCTGACGGGCCAGGTCAAGGAGCTGGCCGGGGCGGTCAACCATGACTGCCTCAAGGGTGGACGCTGACAAAAGGATAAAGGTTAGAAAGAAGAATTTAACTGTTATTTTCATGTCCGCCTCCTTCCTGGCGCTTGATATCCTTAAGAACCGGGATCACCTGGTCGATGATGGTTGCTTCTTTGAACTGTCCTGCCGGTCCCGCAAGATCAAGCTGATTGATGATATTGTTGTATCTGTGGTCGCCGGCCCCTAAGGCCGATACGGCGGCAGCCGTAAGGCATGTTCTTTGGGCTTCGCCTTCAGAGAGTTCCACGGCCGCAAGGAAATGGTTCAAAGCCTCAGAGAATTTGCCTTCATTAAAGAGCCAGACTCCGGCGTTGTAATGCTCATCCCAGCTTTGGGGATCCTTATCCGGAAATTTACCTTCGTAATAGTAAGGGAATTCGACAACTGTCTGACTTTTCGAATTTTCGGATAGGTTCTGGTTGTGAGAGCAGGCAGTGAGCGAGAGGGCACTCATTGAGAGGATTATAAATAATTTAAATAAAGGTTTCATTTTTACCTCCTTTGTTGTATATACTTTATTGCTTTACGTCTATAAGATACTTATTGTAAAGCAGAGAGGCAAACATTACTTTGTTTATATCAGTAGATAGGAAAAAAAATTGCGGAGGAAGGTGAAATATGGTTGTAATTCCGGAAAAACCCACAGAAAAGAAAATCCCTCAAAATATCAGACTTAGGGCTGACTTGATAGAGAGGATCACGGGGATAGCCAAACAGTTAAACGTGAGCAAAACTCACGTCATTGAAAGCCTCCTTGAATACGGGATCGATGCACACGAAAAGGAGCAAAAAAAGAAAGGTAAAAGATAATAAATAGCCTTAGCGCCTCTTAATAGGCAAACCTACAAACTTAACGTTTTTAAGTATGATTGTACGGACGCCGTTCTTTTTAATGTCCTCTTCCATTACCTCGATCAGGGCATCGATTCCATCTTCGGTATTTATCTTGCTAGTGTTGAACATACGGTCGAAATGCCCGTGAAGTGGAATTTTTGTCATAGATTTATATTAAGTGAATAAAAAAACTCTTTGCCCGAGCAGAAAAAGAGTTGAGAAATAAAAACAAGACTTCTTTATCTTTCCCCGCCGTTGGCGGGACTGGATGGGGCACCTTCTTCCGGATGTCAGACCGGAAGGGTTGTCGGGTATGCGAAGAATAAGAGAGTTTATATTTTAGGCCTTCTTCGTGCAATGATAAAATTTTTGTGAAGCCAAATAAAATCTTTGGATATTTTAAAAAGGGCCTGGGCAAGATCGTCATCCAGGCCTTTTTTGATTAAGAGTTGGCGTAAAACGTCCCGCTTGGTGGCTGTTTGGATGAATAGTTCGTCGTTTTGTATGTGAAACCGTAGACGGTCTTGTCTTGTCATATATTTTGAATCAAAAAGCTCTCCGCCAGCGGCACCCAGGAGGTGCCCACTTCCCTTTCGGGAAATGACCAGATAAGGTAGCTGAACGGAGAGTTCTCTGCCCTTATCTGGTTTTTTCGACCATATCCCCTGCGGGACTTAGGTCATATCAATTGTATAGTATAAGTATATAAATTAGCTTCAATAGTGTCAATTTTGTGAAGCCGGAGCAACAGGAGCATGTTGCGAAAAATTAAGGCTCTGGATCGATGCCAGAAAGCATCCTGGCTCCCGGACGCCCAAAGCTTTAACTGGTTTTGTTTTATAAACCATCGCTGTTATATCCTTCTCCGAGTAATTATAGAGTTCGTAAAGAATATCTCGCACACAGTAAAATTCGGACAAAGAAATATCCGGCATTAGTTCATTCTTGAATTTAACATCATCAACTCGGTCATTATAGGCATATGTTACGTATTCAAGACCGTTTTGGGTATAATTCGCATGCGAATGGATCAGCCGATTCCTGACAAGATTCTCAAGGCAGGAAAAGATATTTTCATCAAATGGGCCGAAACTCAGGAGTTTGTAGTTAAAAACGCTAATTGAATGCCCCCTCTTTTCGTGAACAATAAAGTCGATCAAATACGACAAGCGCATCAGATTGAGCGCGGTAGCGTGCTTATATATCTTCAGGATATAAGCCAAGAGTTGCCTTGATTTTGCTCTCGGCATAGATATAAAAAATAAAACCCCTCAAGACTAATAGTCCAGGGGCAGGTGAATTAGTATTTGATTTTGTAAAATTATAACAAGCATGGTTTATTAAACCTATATCTTTATAATATAAGGAACTTGTTAAGTATTTGTTAAAAGCCAATTTGTACTAGCATTAGTTAAATATGCCTCAAGGGCCAAATAAAGTGAAGACACACCTCCCCCTGCGGGTACTCCTCTCAATAGAGGAGAATTAGACAACGGATATAACAAGGTGCCCGGATTTAACGGACACCTTGTTATTTCCGTTTTTGTTACTACTGAAAGTAAGGATCAAAAGGAATAATAGAGAATTTTTGTCTTTTTTTGAACCCGCCCCAAAGTGGCCCCCTCGGGGCTGGCTGTGAGCACGCTCATTACTAATCATAGCAATGAGAAGTTGTGGATAACTCAAATAAAGATTAAGAACTTACAAAAACGTGCCCCTTGGGTAAGCCTGCCTTTGAATGTTTTAGTTAATGGGTAGTGAAACGAAAAAGGTGGTGCCTTCGTTTTCGGTTGATTTGAACCAGACTTTGCCTTTGATGGAAGATAGAAGCAACTTAGTCAGATAAAGTCCCAGGCCGGTGCCTCCGGCTTTCTGGGATGATATGTTGTAGGCCCGGAAAAACTTGCTAAAGATTCTTTCTTGTTGATCCCGGGGAATTCCCCAGCCCGTGTCTGTTACTGATATTACGATCCTGTCTTTATTCTTTTTTGTGTTGACGGCAATAAGCCCTCCTTTTGGAGTATATTTGACTGCGTTCGAAATTAGATTCTGCAAAACTATTTTGACAATATTCATAGAGCTCATTATGAGTCCAGTGCGGGAATCATAGGTCTCAACAATGCGCAAATTTTTTTTATCCAAATGGGTCCTGTATTGTGCTACAGTCGATTTGGCAACGTCGTTGACACAAGTCGGCTCGGGATCAACTATGAATGTACCAAGTTGAATTTTCGAAACATCCAATAGCGCGTCGGTCAGATCAGCCATTTCAAAAATTCCCCGGTGGATACGCTGGAGGGAATTTTTTTGCCGGTCAGTAAATGTTGAAGCTGGATCTCTGAGGATTATGTCGATCGCAAGGCTTATAGTGGTCAGCGGGGTCCGAAGCTGATGTGAGGCCAAAGAAATAAAGTCATTTTTCAACTGATCGATTTCCCGCTCTTTGGTTATGTCACGTTCAATGCTGACAAAAAATTTAACATCACCCTCTTCGTTGAGTATCGGAAAAATACTCAAGTCAGACATGTACTTAGAACCGTTTTTTCTAATGCTATTAACCTCACCCTCGTAGCGTTTTTTCTCTTGGGCAATTGTGCGCCATAAGCGATTATGGTGGTCCTCGCTCATCGTATGGCCCCACAGCCCTAAATCACAAACCTTTCTTCCGGCGATTTCCTCCGTTGTATAGCCTATGTTCTTTGTGGCGGCTTCGTTAATGAAGACGATTAATCCTTTATCGTCCGTTATGATTATATTGTCCGATGCTTTATTGGCGGCGATTTTATATTTAAATATATGCGCCAGCTCTTTATTGATTGATTCAAACATATTTATTCTTGATTAAAGTCGTTATGCCCACGGACAGATTCATCTTTGTCTTGAATCTTATAGCCGACGTCATGGATAGTGTAGATTAATTTTTTACTGGTGCCCCTGTGAATCTTTTTTCTCAGGTAGCTAATGTAGGCATCGATAACATTGGAGCTTTTTTTGCTAAGGAAATCATATCCCCAGACGTGCTCACCAAGCATGGTGCGGGTGCAGACCCGACCGGGGCGCCTCATCATGTAATCAAGAATCCGGTATTCCTTGCTCGAAAGCCCGATCTCCACGCCTGCCCGTCGCACTTCGTGCGAAGCCGGATCAAGTGTCAGATCGCCGACCTGGAGAACACCGACATTTACAATCTTTTCCCGCCTCAGAAGTGCGCGAATACGAGCGATAAGTTCCTCGAACTTGAAGGGCTTAACCAGGTAATCGTCAGAACCGGCATCCAATCCCCTAACCCGGTCCTCAACCGTGTCCTTGGCAGTGAGCATGATGATCGGCGTGTCGATGTTCTTTTCGCGGATCTTTTTGCAGACCGTTATTCCGTCCATTTTTGGAAGGAGAATGTCGAGAACAATAACGTCGTAACTATTGATCTCTACTTTTTCAAGGCCCTCATCTCCATCGTAAGCTACGTCAACCGTGTAATGCTCCATCTCAAGGCCTTCTTGAACGAATTGAGAAATCTCAATTTCGTCTTCAACAACTAAAATTGTCATAGTATTTGATATGAATAATTAGGCGGGAAAATAAAAAACACCTCCTATTATAATTGTCTTAGGAAGATGTTAAGTTGAGATTAAGTGTAGTATTCTTTTGAAGGTTAGCAAAGAATTGGGGTTTGTGGAAATTAGAAAATAAAAAACAGCCGAGAAAACTGTCTTTTATTAACTTTATATTATCATACTGTTTCGGATTATTATCATTCGCCTTATTCTTTTTTTTATCTTTTAGTTCACGAAATAATCCTATTATTGCCATCAATAAACAAACTAAACCTAAAAGGCTAAGACCTTCTCCAATTACTCCACCAAGGAAATAGCTGAGGCCATAAGATACCGCGGCAATAATAAATAATACGTACGAGGGCACTGCTTTTTTTGTGCTCATATTTGTTATTTAATTTTTATGCTTTTTTTAATTATAACATGAAAGGAATACAGTGAAAAGTTTATTACGGTTATTCCTTTTTTAGAAATCCTCATAACATTTTTAACATCAACTGGAGATCTGACTGTTATGATTATTTGATAAGCAAACAAGCAGAAACATATGAAAGGAGGTGATACAATGTGTAAAAACTGGGTGGACTTTAAGGAGATAAAGGAAAATGTATCGATGGAGATGGTGCTTGGCCGGTATGGGCTCATTGATCTTTTAAAAAAATCCGGAAATAATCTTGTCGGTTGTTGTCCGATTCATACCGGATCAAACACACGGCAATTCTCGGTTAACCTGGAACGTAATATCTACAACTGCTTCGGCGACTGCCAATCCGGGGGAAATGTCCTCGACTTCGTATCCAGGATGGAAGAAATACCCCTCCGGGATGCGGCGCTCATGGTCAAGGACTGGTTCTCGGGGAACTTACCCAAAGACTCGGAAATAAAAAAAGAGCAAAAGCCAAAGCCGAAGGAAAAAGACGAAAAGAAAGATCAAGTTAATCCCCCGCTGACCTTCACTCTTAAGCATGTCAAAGACAAGCATAAATTCTTTGACGAAAGAAGTATCCTGCCGGCGACAATTAAGCACTTCGACCTGGGTCACGCTCTCAGAGGTATCATGAAAGACCGGATAGTAATCCCAATACACAATGAAGCCGATGAACTGGTTGCCTATTGCGGAAGGGCAGTGAACGAGAAACAGATCGAAAAAGATGGTAAATACAAACTGCCACCCAATTTCGTTAAATCGGCTGTTGTCTACAACCTGAATAGACAGCAAAAAGAAGCTGATAGGCTTATTCTCGTCGAAAGCTTCCTCTCAGTATTCAATCTGTATCAGCACGGAATAAGCAACGTTGTTGCTCTCATGGGCTCACAAATAAGCGATAAGCAGGCTCAACTGATCATCAAGCATCTCGGCCCGGACGGAAAGGCGGCGCTTCTCTTCGACGCTGATGAGGCCGGACGAAAATGCACAATAGAATGTCTCAAAAAACTTTCCCTAAGAATCTACGTCAAAGCTATCAACATCCGCCCTTACGCCAAAAAACCCCACGAACTCAACTCAGCTCAAATCAAAGAAATTTTCTAAACAAAAAACCTGCAATATAGAAATCCAACAAAAGGAGGTGAACTATGCCTGAAATTCAGGAAAGGGTCCGCTGCGTTTTTGAAAGCGCCCAGGACCAAAACGAGGCTCTTTGCGGAATCTACGATTTATTCATTCCGAACTGGGACGGCAATGTGTCAATGCTCGGCTGGCCCTCATGTGGAAACAACCTCTACCGCTTCATAACGTCGCTCTTTTGCATCTTTGACCATGAGAAGCATCCTGACCTGCCAACAGGCGAACTGTGGCGTAATGAAGGATTCTTCCGGGACATGAGCCTGGGTAACTGGGAGGTGAACTGGCCGGAATGTTTTACTTGAAACTAACAAAATCACCGCCCGGAGGGCAGTCGGACAAACCCTGTTGGATGGATAACATTTAATCGGGAAAAAAGGAGGTGGTCATGAACGAAACCTTGCAATTTTGGGAAGATCTAAAGTCGGGCAGCTTTGTATCGATGGTCAAAGAATCCTCTAGAGGACAACGACTATCAAATTCACAGGAAGTATACAACGTTTTAAAGCCGGTATTTGCCAAGGAAGATGATGTGGAAAAAGTTTATATCATCTTCATGGATGCCCAGAACCGGATATTGGCGATCGAATGTATATTTTCCGGCAGCATCACATCTGCGTCCATCTATCCTCGCGAGATCATAAAGCGCCTAATCCGGCTGAAAGCCAGTGCCTTCGTGATGGCACACAACCATCCGTCACAGGACACTACTCCTTCATCTGAGGATAGATCAATAACGATAAAAGTTGGAATAGCCGCCGCCAGCATTGATGCAGTGCTCCACGACCACATTATAATCGGCAACGGTTTTCACAGCATGGCTGATACCGGCTGGCTAAAAAATGCAAAGAAAGAATTTTTAAACCTAACAAACCAAGGAGGTAAAAAATGAAAACACGTTTTGAAGAAGCAAGAAATATGGTCGAGGCAATGGCAGTTAATTACCATGATGAGACCCTGGCACTCGATGACATGGAATTCAGAGGACTGGATGAGATGGTGATATCCGGTGAGAGAGTGGAGCTTCAAAAATCAGCCCAAAGGCTCTTCGCCAATAAGCTGAGGGTGCCGCTAAGCTATCTGGAGCGCTGTTCCATCGATCTTCAGACCGAGAACCTAAATTATTGGCTGGAGCAAGAGAAACGGCAAAGGGACAGCCTATTCTGCCGTTTCGACTCCCGGAGCCTGCGAGCCGTGTTCACTGACAGATACAAAGCTCTCGACAACACGGATGTTTTAAGAAAGATGGGGGCTTATGGCTTTGAGGCGGCTACGGAAATGCATCTGACGCTTGACGCCAACATGATGGTGGTGAAGGTGCCTGACTACAGCCGGGCCTTTGAGGTGAATACAGACAAAATGGTGCCGGGTATTGCCGTGTCGAACAGTGAAGTTGGCGTATTGGCCTTTTCGATCGAGGCGTATTTTTACCGGCTGGTGTGCACCAATGGCCTGATCTCGAAAACCCAGGTTGCCTCGAAGTTCAGACATGTTTCCCTGAAAGCTCTTGAAGAGTTCAATGGGATCCTCTCTCAGGTGGTTCATGAGAGCCAATTCAACCAGAGCAATCTGGCAATAAGCGCCGGAGTTGAAGTGGAAAATCCGCTCGCTACAATCGGCTCCTTTAACCGGAGATTCCTGCTCTCGAAAAAAGAGGGCGAAGCCGTGGAAAGGGCCTGGCAATTCGAATCTGGCCAAACCATGTTTAATGTAATCAATGCCTACACCAGAGGAGCCCAGGAGCGTGAATTGTCCAATGAGGAAGCAAACAAACTGGAGCGGGTTGGCGGGCAAATTCTTAGTCTTGTTAAGCGTTAATATAAAATATTCAAGAAAGGAGGTGATAAATATGGCATTAAAAAGAATAGGAGTTCTCTGGAAAAAGCAGGACAAAGACGGCAAGGATTATTATTCCGGATCCATGGATCTCGGGGTCATGGGTGATGCAAAAGTCATGGTTTTTCAAAACGAAAGAAAGGAAGAAACTAATCATCCCGACATGCTTGTCCATCTTTTGACCGACACTCCTGAAACCCGTCAGTCGCGACCGACAGGTCAGGAAAAGGAATAAACAGTTCTTTAATAAACCCCAAAACCAAAAGGACACCAACAGGTGTCCTTTTATATTTGGTTAATATTTAAAGCCTGGTTCGGCTGCGGCCGGATTGCCGGATACTACAATCCGACCGAGCCAGGTTTTATCCCTCCAATGTTTGCGAAGTTATCCGCGACTAAAACCTATCATCCAGAAAGGAAACGGGAGAGTCAATATCCGCATTTTGCTTTTAAGATACTGCCTCAAGGATCGGTCCCAGAACGAGAACCAGGTATTATAAAATTATTAATAAGGAAGACACACCTCACCGCGAGCGGTCCCCTCCTCTTATTAGATGAGAATTCAATCAAGAATAGTTACTGGTGATTTGTCTCGGGGGTTGGTCCATCGTTCTTCGAATATGCAGGCAGGGTTGTTTGGTGAAAAATTCTTTGCCTCAGAAAAAAGGAACATTCTTGATCCCTTTCCGCGAGGATCGATCTTCCGACAGACCTTTTTCATCGTTTCAATCCGTTCATTTGACTTTGTGATTGTGAGAACGCGGACTGCGTTTGAACCGAGATAGTGGTTATATAATCCCCGCCTCCATGACTCCCAATAGGCGTGCAATTTCCTGGAGAACGATGTTTGGAATGGTTTGGTGCGCTCAACCGGCATGGTTGAACGGTCGGCTTCGAGAAAGAAAAATAAGCCTTGGCGCTTCGCCGGAACATCTGAAATGTGCATACCGAAAATTCTATCGGGCATTACTGTTGAGGAAAATATCTCCCTCTTTCCATCGACAACCCACAAGATCGGGATCTTCCAACCGAAAGGCACGAAGAAATCCTTGTCTTTGGGAATGGCATCAACAATCCGGTCCTGATCAATAAGCCGTAGATTGGAGATATCTCTCGCGGCAATCTCCAGGCTGATCATGAAATTGGAAATAGTCAAAGTATGGGCAATGTGATTAGCTCCGACGGTCAAGCTTCTATTCGCCCAGCTCACTTTTGGCAGTCTTGTGCCGAGCTTCTTGGTCAGATAATCGGCCCCCCTATCTCCAAGGGTATAAACCATTGGATCGCTTCCGCTATCGTGGAGCAAAACCTGATGCTGGGGCCGAGAGAGGAATCCGGCATGAAAAAGCTTTCTCAAACGTCTCCTGATTCCGTGCTCTCCTCCGTTGACCAAAGCCATAATCATATCAGTGTTAAGCAGCCTGTATCTCGCAACATATTTAACAATGTGAAGGTCCCGGTCCAGAATTGGAAAAACGGAAATTGGCTTGCGTTTGAATCTGGATTTTATTTTGTGTTTTTCTTTGTCCATATATTTTGGCTATAACTCTTAATTATAACCTGCGGACTTTGAAAAAAACTCAAACAAAGATTAAGGATATACAGAAACAGGAAAGCAGATGAATTGTGATAATGAATGATGGTAACTGGGGTGATATGAGCTAGAGCAGCTTAGGCTTTTTCCCGACCTTGAATTGTTTCTCGTCTTTTTTAGCGCTGTTTTCTTTTCTCGATTTTTCATCGGGAAGGGCATAACAATATTTTCTTCGGTTGTTCTCGATCAGAGAGTTGTAACTTTCATCGCTCATCTTGTCCTTCTTGTTTATGACGCCAAAAGGAACCCGGACCTTGATGCCAACTGGCGTAACATTATCGACAAAAGCGAAATACTCCGTATGGCTGTGATCGACCTTTTTGAGTTTGGCAAAAGATTCTTTGTCGACCCCAATCGCGTCGCTCATAATCCTCCGGTCGGCCGCCAAAACCTTGCCCACGAATTTGATCGTTGTATTCGTTAGCATTCCGTCCTTAAGTGAATTAGAAACATCATCAAGCTGCTTCATGAATTGGTGCGCCATGATCGCACCAATTTTATATTTCCTGACTTGAGCCAGAAGCTCCGTCATTTTGTCGGTCATATAATCCTGAGCTTCGTCGATATAAACAAAAAAAGGCTTGCGTTCGCGTTCCGGGATGCCGGCCCGGAGAAAGGCGCTTTGGAGGATCAGGGCGATAAAGAACTTACCAAGAAGCCCGGCTCTTTCGGATTGCAGCGTCATTTTCGAGGTATTGATGAGCACAATTTTGCCTTCGTTCATGGCCTCAAACATATCGATCTTGTTATAATCGGCCGTGATCATATTCTTAAAAACCGTGCTTCTTAGAAGCGCCCAAAGGCGGGCCGAGAGTTGGGTTTTGGTTTGCTTATATACATTGGAATTAAATTCGTCAGCAAAAAAACCTTTCGTTGTTTCATCCAGCTTCTCAATATAGCTGTCGTATTTATTGGGGGCTTTTAAAAAATCGATAAAAGTGTGGACCGTAGCCTTGGGAATATTTAAAAGAACATTGGCACAGAACTGGAAAATATTTTCCTGGTACATGGTAAGATCGCCCTTGATCAGTCCTGAAAAAATATATCCGTAAAGCGCGGTGGCAAAATTATATGCCTGCTCTTTAATTTCCGCGTCCATATTTTCGATCCGGCCCGGATTGATATCAAAAAGGTTAAGGCTGACCGGAAACTTGGTGTCGCTTGGATCAACTATGATCAACTTATCGGCCAAAGAATCCCTGGCGTCAGGTTCGAATTCCTTAAGGTGCGCGACTGTGTTTATGAGATCGGTTTGCGAATCAATGATACAAAATCCGCCTTTGCCCTTTTGGGCTCGTTTCACATCATTGTAAATTAGCTGGAGAAGGAACTGGGTCTTTCCATGCCCGGTCTTAGCCAGGACATGGGTGTGCTCAAACCGCTTTTCCAGGGGAATAGGTATCATCGGCATTGGCGTGAGAAAAAGATTCCTGAGAGGCTTGTGATACAGAAGTGGAAGCAGCTCATCGGCCGCGATATCCTTATTTTTCATCAAATCATCAATCTTGTCCCGGACACCTATTCGCTCTCTGTCGTATACCGCCGACATGGACATCAGCCCTACAAACATTTCCGGAAAATTTGGAATATACTGGTAGAGGTAGGTCGAGAGATGTTCGTCCTGATTGTAGCCGGCGCGCTTGCCTTTCGGATAATCGATGCTTTTCCATATGTGGTGAAACACCTCCACAAACTTATCCGCTTCCATGTTTGGCTGTCCGCGCTGCTGGCTGTTCCATCTAATCAGATAATGAAGTGCCTTTATAATCCGCTCATGCAGAATCTCGGGAATATCATCCTTAATTACATCCTTCATGATCGTTTCGATACATTCGTCTCGTAGGCTCGTAGTATCAGGTCTGCGCCGGCGCCTCCGGCCCGAACTTAGATCAACGCCCTCCAGCTTGACCGGCCTGAAATTCTCATATTTTTTATCATCACGCCTTGCCATTTAATCAGCTCAAAACACTGTATAGAGAATTGTCCGTCATAGAACGGTTCTTCCAATCTTCCCGGAAAAAATTTTCCACTACAGATTCGAATGTATTGAACAAATAATATTCGTGATAGTCCTCATTAAGACCGGTAAGCTTGTGGCGAATGTTGTCGACCCTGGCCGCAGTCGTTGTTACGAACAAAAGTACAAAAGAATCAAAATCCCCCCACTCTCGATATTTATCCGCAAATTTTCCGCTCCCCAGATAGCGCTCATATTTCTCAAATTTATTAACCAAGCTCCGATCTGCATTAGCCTCGATCCGACTAACAATTCCTTCCGTACCCCTATCAAGCTCAACAAAAAAAAGCGTCTTGGCTTCAGTCCTCGAACTCCGAATAACGAAGGCCGCATCCGGCACAATCTTAGATCCGACTGCACTGCCACTGTCCAAAAAATCCGTCGTCTCGCAAACAACACGGCTTCCTACCTTCGTCCGATTGTAATCCAAAAAAATCCTGGCGATATCCAAAAAATCGATCGACCGGATTCCGATCTCAAGCGACAAAAGGACCTCAACCAAATTCATCCGGTGCATTGTCTGCGGCGTCCAAGCCGGCTTCTTCCGCTTGCGAAACTCGCCGATATATTCCGCCTCAAATCTGTTCTCTGACAAAACCCCGTAACCTTGCTCGCGCAAAAAATACACCTTCGGCACATTAGCAAAGCCAAACTTATGGCCGCCAAAGGCACCCAAATATCCTTGGTCGGCCATCGACTTCAGGCGCCTGGCCATGTTCTGATAGCTCCTACCCTTATCCAAAGTTCGAATCGCCTGCCTGATCGTCAGGAAGCCGTAACGCTGCAAATAGAACAAAACCTCTATGTCATCCTCGGTAAACGTCACAGCCCTATACCCCTATAATCATCCCTATAAACCACCGTATAATCATAAGCCACTGGGTTATTTGAATTTATATTCATATATCAATAGCTTAAGTATCATCTATATACCTGACTATTCTAAATATCACCTATTATCTTTATCATCAAATATATCAAAGTCTTCGTCCTTGGCCTCATCCTTTTTATCGGCCTTACCGCCCTCATCCTTGTTCATAGCTTTCCTTTTACGCTCAATTACCTTCAGCTTGCTCTCCAACTCAAATCTACGTTCCGCCAGCTCAATTTTCCTTTCAAGTTGTTTCAGCTCGAGCTCCTCCTCGGGTTCCACAAGGTCTTGCTGAACAATCAATAGCTCCTTTCGAGCCAGCAATAATGCC
>Ga0316193_10002571_pt1 | contig 12807 bp, 12 predicted proteins | sample MerIslsedime2_MG_FD_207735 | JGI IMG/M metagenome (GOLD analysis project Ga0316193, IMG submission 207735) | Coastal sediment microbial communities from Maine, United States - Merrow Island sediment 2 | ecosystem: Environmental > Aquatic > Marine > Coastal > Sediment | place: USA: Maine... | reverse complement strand
AGTCATATCTCTTCACCCTAGTTCATCACGAAGGCAAGCCCGAGCAATCCAGCCATCACCGGCCATTTCCACAGCAGACGAACAAGGTCATCGGTTTTGTAACGCGGGAATACAAATGCAATCGACATCGGTATGGCAACCACGGCAAATGATTTCGCCAGGAAAGTCAGCCAGTTTTCGCCGCCGCCAAGGAACAGCGTGACATAAAGCACAGCCGCCGTATAGAGCTGAAAACACTGCATCACGAACAGGCCGCCAAGGTGTTTACCGCTCATCTCGACCATCGGTCCGGTGGCGATTTCATGGGGTGCCACATAGATTTCAAACGGCTGTTTACCGAGCATGCCCTGCAGGGCAAACAGGCCTGCAAACGCGAGTAAGGGCATTTCCGTAATACCCCATCCTGCCGGGCCAGTTGCCTGCTGTGCGGCAATGATCTCCACCAGGTTGGTACTACCGAAGTGCCAGGCAACACCAAAAACCACAATAACGAATGGAACATCGTATGCCAGCATCGCCGTCAATGCACGCGCAATACCGATGGAACCGTTCGGGTTTGCACACTGACCGACACCCAGGGCAAGACCCAGGGATGGAATCATGATCATGTAGGTCAGGACAATCAGGCCACCCTTTTCGGCAATACCGTTCATGCCGGGTACCGGCAACATGGCTTCGGCCGCAACATAGCCACCGACGGCCATAACGATACCGATGTCATGCATCCAGCCATGGGATGTCTGGGTATGTTTGCTGTATAATTTGATGATGTCATACAAAGGCTGCAGCAATGGCGGACCTACACGACGCTGAATGCGTGCGCCAATCTTGCGCATCATTAACACCATAAACAGGCCCACAACAAAGGCGACCAATGGCATCAGCATAGCTTCAATCAGTATTTCAATAACACTCATAGCACCACCACCCATGCCATGGCCAGGACTGCCGTCGCCAGCAGGTAAAATGAAGGTTGCGCATTTCTGTACCAGCTTTTCATACCGGAACCCAACAGGCCGGTGACCGAATGAATTGAATTTTCAAGCCACTGAAAACTGTAGCGGTACATGGGCCCGATGACACGCATTAAACCGGCATAGAAGTTATCACTGTACTGGTAGCGTGTATCGGCGGTGAGAAAATGACCGCCGGCATAATTATCAAGCTGATGAATATGCTGCGTACGCCCGCCTGAGTAAAACAGGATTGCACCGATAGCAAAACCACCAAACAGGATGCCGCAAACCCAAATCATGTCGAGGGCACCGCTCGCCATGTCAACCCCGCCCAGGGTGTAGTTGACCACGGGCAGACCAAGCGCAGCCTGTACCGAGGCAATCGGTTCAAGTACCAGGCCGGGCATCATGCCTGTGATCAATACGATGGCAGCCAGGATGACCATCGGCGCAACCATGCTCCACGGTACTTCACGCACATTCTGGTGTTCAAGACGAAGCTGCCCAAGGAACATGTTATGTATGAGTTTATATACCGAGAGTATGGTGCCAAGCGTGCCGATGACGGAGGCAACAAATAGTAATGGCATACCTTCGAGCATGAGCGAGCGATAGACCATCCACTTGGAGACGAAGCCATTCATGGGTGGCATGCCCGCCAGGCCGATGATACCCACCAGCATGACCAGGAATGAGATCGGCATGCGTGTAATCAGGCCGCCAAGTTTGTTCAGATCAGAGGTCCCGGTCTGATGCACCACGGCAAACACAGAGAAAAATAATGCTGCCTGGTAGGTCGCATGATTAAACACATGCATCAATCCACCGGCACTGCCGAGCGCATCACCGGCTGCCAGCCCCAACAGCATGTAGCCGCCCTGGCCGATGCCATGCCAGGCCAGCAACATACGCGCATCATTCTGTCGCAGGGCGGTAAACGTCGGGAAGATAATGCTAAAGGCTGCGACCCAGCCAAGCAGGCTTTGGCCATCCAGGAAGGTAAACGAGATCTTCAGTGCCTCGATAGGTATCAGGCCAATCAACTGGAACAGCACGACAATGATGGCGTACAGACCCATACGCGAGGAAATGGCACCGAGGAAGGCGGCACCCGGCCCTGGTGTCTCTGCGTAGGCGGCGGCCTGCCATAAATGGAATGGCAACAGGCCCATCTTCACCGCAAAACCACAACCGAATAATGCAACCAACATCCAGCCCTGTGATGCGGATAATAATGGCAGTACGGAGACAAAATCCAGGTATTGCAGACTGCCTGCATAGTGATACGCCAGTGCCATACCTGCGAATATGGCCATGGCGCCGGCCATGGCATAGGTGACATACTTGAGGGCGGCACGTGAAGCCGCACCACCGGCCATAACCATTAACAGGAAACTGGCCCAGCTCACCAGTTCCCAGCCAACAAATAAGGACAGAAAATCACCGCTGGCGAGCAGCAGCAACATGCTGAACACATTCAGCGCCAAGGCCAGATGCAGCAGCCCTATATTGCCGCCGTCTGCACGGAATTTTTTACCCCACGCCCCGGCCGAGTACCAGCTTGCCAGCAAAGCCGCACCGATAGTAATGACGGCAAAAAACCATGACAGTGCATCAAAACGCCATGACATTGTATGATCGAGCACGGTAAGGCTGAAGGATGACACAATGATACCGCCACTATAACCAACACCTGCCAGTTGCATCAGCAAGGCAAACTGGCCGGCGTAGAAAACAGTACTCAACCAGCCGCCATAAGGCCGCTGCCCCACCAACAAGGCCAGCAATACCGTAGCGGCTGAGAATAATAACAAGTGGTCGAGTGCCGTCATGCTTACCTGCCGTCCGTTGGAAAGACTGTTGAGATATAGGTTTTCACATTTGCTGCCTGTGAGGCCGTGTCTTTCAGCTGTTGACCCAAGGGGACGATGAAAACCACTGCGGCAATCAGTGCCGCACCGAACAGAGCCGATGTCGCGATATCAAGCCGAGCATGCGCCTTCGGTTCTGTTTCTTCCCCCGTCTTCTCACCCGCTTCGGTTTTGGCATACAGGGTGATGGCAAGCCTGAAGAAATAATTGGCCTCGATGACGGTGGCGATCAGAATGACCGCCAAGGCCACTGAGTACATTGCCGCACCCTGCGATATCAGGCCCATGACCACCAGCAGCTTGGCCCAGAAACCGGGCAATGGCGGTACCCCAACCAGGGACAGGGCGAACAGGACAAACAGCATGGCACCGCCTGGTGAAACCCTTGCAGCGCCACGCAGGCCTTCGAGTGACTTACCCCAACGCTCGGCCAACAGGAACAGCGCAGGTTTAACCAGTAGATGATGCAAGGCTACGGCGATACCGGCATACAGACCTGCCTCGCCCGGGATGGAAAAGGCGATGAACACCATACCCAACTGGCCAATGGATGAATACGCCAGCATGCGGCTCATGTCTTTTGCACGCCAGGCGGCCAATTCGCCACTGATGACACCCAGCACACCGAGCAACAGCATGATCTGCAAGGCCTGCTCCGTCTGGAACACCAGTACAAGCAAACGTACCAGCACCAGCACGGCGAGTTTTGAAACAAGACCTGCGAGTAAGGCACTGACCCGTTTCTTTGCTGTGGCATAGACCTCCGGCACCCAGGTATTGACCGGGAACAGTTCCGCCTTGACACCGACACCCAGCAGGATCAGCAAAAAGGCCGTGATACCCGTTATATTGCTCAGCTGCTCAGGGGCCAGCAGTGCAAGCTGGGCCAGGTTGAGGGTGCCGGTTTGGGTATAGACCAGTGCGATACCGGTCAGTGCCAGGACGCTACCGAAGCCACTGATGATCAGGTAGCGTATTGCCGCGGCATACGCCGCACCGCTGGCAATGGCCGCAACCAGACCAAAAGAAGCGACCGAGGCCAGTTCATAGAACACATAGATGTTAAACAGGTCGCCTGACAAGGCCAGTCCGCATGCCGCCCCGGCAAGCAATAAGCTCAGCGAATATTCGCGCACCGAGGTGTCCCGGTGATAAGGCCAGAGCAGCAAGCTCATCAACAATACGAGCGCGGTAAACAACAGCGAGAGTTGATCGATATAAAACACGATCCCGGTCGGTGGTGCAAAGCCGCCGATGGCGATCATGTAGGGCTGTGTCATTTCACCCCAGACGACATAGGTGGACAGCAGCCCGATGAGCAGGACGATCGGCCCGAGATAACGTGTGAATGTCATCGAGATACGGCCAAACACCGGCAACAGGAATGCGGCGAGCAGCGGCAAGACCACGGTTAACACGATCTGATGCATGTCCTGGGGATTCATCTCTGCGGGGTTCATGCATCCGCCCCCTGTTTACTGATCACGCCCATAGGTGATGGTAAGGGGCGGACACCTGCCGGTTCTTCTTCACTGCTGCCGGGGCTGACCCCGGCATCGTTGGAGATATCCTGTTCGAGCCTGCGGCTGAGCACTCGCATATCGAGCGTGCCATAGGCCTTATAGACGCGCATGATCAGGCTCAGTGCGAGCGCCTGGATACCCACGCCGATGACAATCGCGGTCAACACCATGGCCTGCGGTACCGGATCAACCATCGGCATGCCCTGACCCGTGATAATGGGGGCGATGGCCTCGAAGCGGAAACCGGCCAGGACCAGCATCATATTGGCACCCGCCTCTGCAATCACCAGGGCCAACAGAATGCGAAACAGGTTTTTGGAGATCACAATGCCGGCGATGCCAATCACAATGAGGCCGATCGCACCTGCATACAGGGTCATGCCGGGTTCTGGCAGGCTCATGATTCCTCTGCCTCCACATCGGCAATGTGCGCCAGCAACCCTGCCAGCTCGGCACCCACCTTAAGTCCAACGGCGAGATAAAGCAGCGGCAAGGTGCCTGCCGATATCAGGCTACCCAGTTGGCCTTTTTCCAGCATGGGTCGCAGAAACTCGTGACCCTGATAAAGCGACACCAGGCCGATGATAATGAAGGCGGCGCCGGCCAGGCCCTCGAGCAAACTGATGCCGCCATGATTGACCGGGGTGCCGGGGCGCGCCAGCAGCGGGATAAAGAATGCCGCCGCCAGGATCACACCGCCCTGGAAGCCGCCACCCGGGGTCACATGACCATGCAGGATGATGTAGAAACCCACCACGAGTAATAAGGGGAACAACAGATCGGCACTGGCCACCAGGATGAAACCGCCATCCGGATCCCGCCGGGCGTTTTCACGGCGTTTGCCCAGCACGAGCCCGGCAGCCGTCGCCGCGGTAAACAGGATCGCGATCTCACCCAGGGTGTCGATGCCGCGATAGCCCAACACCACGGCAGTAACGATATTGGCTGCGCCTGTTTCCGTCGGAGCCGCCTTTAATATTTCCTGCCCGATCAACATCGGTGCCGAACCAAATACGAATTGCGCGCCGATGACCAGCAACAGGAAGGCGAGACCGCCGGCAAACAACAGCGCGGCAAGGTCACGTACCGAGCGGCGTTCAACCATGATCGGTATCCTCCTGCACATCTTGCCCCCTGTGCTTGAGCAGAAGATTGTCACCGCCCCTTTCCAGACGCCAAAGGCCCAGGCGCCTCAGGCCGAGTGCCAGTATCAGGCTACTCAAACCCGCACCAACGGCCGCTTCGGTCATGGCCACATCCGGTGCGCGCAACACCACAAAGATGATGGAAACGGCTAGAGATACCACCGAGGCTGCGGCAAGCGCGGCAATCATATTACGCAACAACAGAACCGAGATCGCGGCGACCAGCATGACAAAGACGATAAGCAGTGTAAGCAGTTCCATGCTCCTTATGACCCTTCCCTGGTTTCCGCAGTAATCACACGCGATGCCTTCTGCTTGGAAACATGCCAGGGTTTGACCCCGGCGATATACAGGGCACGTGCAATCGTTGATGAACCCACCGGATTGGTGAGTAAAATGAATCCGGCAATGACCACCAGCTTCAGCCACCAGTCCGGATGTAGAATGCCGATACCGATAAAGAAACAAAGCGCGCCCAGTGTTGCCGCCTTGGTACCGACCTGGATACGGTTATAAACATCCGGCATACGCAACAGACCCAGTGCCGCCAGGAAGGTGAACAAGGCCCCTGTGAATAAAAACAGATCCGCCAGCAGTCTCATGAATAACTGCCCTCTATGGCGCGGGCAATCGCCACAATGCCGACAAAGGCCAGCGTGCCGTAGATCAACGCGACATCGAGGTAGAGTTTGCTATCGAACCAGACGGCAAAACCGGTCAAGGCCACGGTGGTGATCATCGCCAGGGTATCGGCGGCAACAAGCCTGTCTGGTGCCGCTGGTCCGATAACTAGTCGAACAAGCCCGAGTAACACGGCAAGCGCCATGAGCAAGCCTGCCGCCATTTCAAGCATGGTCATTTCAGAAACCCCTTGATGTGTCGTTCAAAGCCGGCAGCAATGGCCTGCGTTGCCTGCTCGAGATCCGTTCCCGGTCGGCAATCCACCCAATGCACGAGCAAACGATCATCTTTCACATCCACTGTCAGCGTACCCGGGGTCAGGGTTATGCTGTTCGCCAGTAATAACCGGCCAAGATCGGATTGTAATTCTGTTTTAACTTCGACAACTTCGGGGTTTAATGGTAATGAAGGCGTTAATATGCGCCTGGCCATATCCAGATTTGCCTTTATCAACACGAATATAAAATTGACCAGGTATCGAAGCAGTGCAACAGGCGCAGCAGGGACGAATTTTATCCCATTAAATATTTCGATACGCGATGTTGCGATTGCAGCCACGAATGCGACTGCGAGTCCAACAGTCAGTTCTTCCGGGGCAAGCGAACCGCTAAGTAGCACCCATAAAAGGAATAACACAGCAGCCAATGCCAGATAACTGACGAAAGAATTATTATTCAAGCTCCCTGCCCCCTGCCCCCAAACTGAAACTCAAAGACTGATTGTGCATGAAATATGCCAGCACAATTGGGTCAATAAATTTTTTCTAATTCGAATCATTGTAAATTAACACGGCTCAATTTACAAAACAACTAAGCTGCTGATTACTCTTGGAATTTAATAAGACTGTAATAAATATTGTTTTATTGAGCTGTAGCTATTTTTTGTGGTCATTAACAAAGACAAGTCTGTGACTCACTGAACCACTTTAGTGCAGGTGGCATAACCGACGGGCAAAAGCCGTGCTCCTGACTTGATGGGTCCTTATGTTTACACATCGACAACATAGTGGCCGTATCAAAGCATTTTTCTATAGTGCCATGAGTACAATTGATATAAAAAACGCGGGGCCGAGACCCCGCGCTGATTGTTCTGTTACTGCACGACTTGTTTTCTTGCTGTGAGCGTTACTTCAGGGTAAGAGGTTAATACTACCTTGAGTCTCGCCTGCTCCCGGTGTCGAAGCTCCGCCATTCCATTTGTTGTCAGGGGCATTAACGGTGACACCGTCTATTTGATTGTCTAAGCCGCGCGGGTTATTCCCCGATATTGTGGCGCCGCTAACGGATATGACTTTAGGATACAAATTATCCCTATTCGGTTCACCGACTCGGATGCCAGTCTCGTTAGCAGTAAATACTCCACCGCTTATAGTCACTCCGGTTAAGCTCGCTTGAACAATATGATAATCACTATCAGTATCATTTCCTGTTCCGCGTGCCTTGATGGTGAGCCCGGCACCATAGTTTGGCGTGACAGCAGCATCCGATGTTAATCCGTTGCCTGTCACTATCAGATTATTAAAGGTAAGATTGTAATACGCACCATATTTCAGATTCACCTCAATGCCCGCATTGTACTTATCGGCAAAGTCTGGCGACTTATCCGTTTTCCCGTTATCAGTGGCGGTTACGTCGTTAAAGGTCGCATAGGACAGCTTTTCGGTGTAAAAGCCTTTTATCGAGTTGTTGTCAAAGACCGTGTTGTTCACTTGAATATTTTCTACAACGCTTGGAAAGTTACCGTTATTGTAAAATATAATTCCAAAAGCCATATAACTGAATTCACAATTATTTATCACAAGATTATCTACACTGGTGCTACCGTCTATTGTTATGCCTGACTCAGGGGTACCTACCGAACTCGTTCCAATCACACGAATGTTGTTCAGCTCCAGGTATGAGTATGATGTGACATAATTATCTGCAGAAGCCCCCGGAGCAAACAGTATCGCGGGGATCTGGCGCGCGTCACCGATGATATCCTGTCGTGGTTCTATCTTCAGGTCTCTGAGCAAGATCGGGCTACCATCAATCCCTAATTTGCTTATGATAACCACCGGATTGTATGTATAGGTCGCGCCATCGACCTGTAACGGATAGGGTGCTGGGTTGGCAACCGGTGTATTTTTAGTCAGCACCGTGCCGTCGTCTTCACTGCCGGAGCCCTGCAGGATGATCCGCTTATTGATATCCACAACCCCATCAAATGTCCCTGATGGCACATGAACCACGTCATCCACTGTGGCCACATCTATGGCCTCCTGTACGGTCAGCCCGACGTAGTGACTGATCCCGCCTACCGGTACACTGTAAGAATTGGTACCGGTATAGGTAAAATCTGTTGTTGTATCCATGTAATTAACAAAGGCCACTGCATCGGCCTGTGTTTCATGATAAAACCATTGTCTGTAATCGGGTCCTGCCCTGTACCCATATGCGACCCACTCGAACTTGTCCGGTATCTGAACATTGCTTATCAGCCCGTAGGGTGGATCCTGTTCGACCAGCAGTGGAATTGTATCGCTTGCATCAAATGTCCCTAGCAGCCTTACATTATCTGAAGAAGCATCTTTCGCCTGAATGGTGACCCCGCCCCAGAGATTATTGTTTGTCGTTACGTTGGTAACCGTAATGTTCTGCGAATCGAGCAGCAAGAGGCCAAAACCCAAAACGGTGCCTGTCACTTCGATATTATTCAGGGTTGCGGTATCAACAGCGTTAAGGTCTATCCCGTTGCGGTAGGAATTCTGAACCCTGATGTTCTCAAGCGTGATGTTATCGACATGAGATACCTTGAATCCATAGTGAGAAGGTGATGAAGCGGAATTCCCTATGAGGGTCACACCGCGGATCGCCGAGTTATCTCCAAAATCCTGGATCGAATGATTCTGACCCACCTTGGCTGGTTCGTAAAAACTCGGATCACTCGCATCAATGATGGTAAGCCCTGCGCCTGCCCCCTCGATGGTCAATCTCTTACCCGCCAGGCCTAATGTCTCAGTGTAGGTACCGGCAGCCACTATGATCGTATCGCCGTCGTCCGCCGCCGCAATGGCCGGTGAGATTGAGGCATAATCGCATCCTGAGGTACATACGTACAGGGTGCCCTCGTTCAAGCCTCCCAGGATACTCTCTGCATTCTGAGTACAGCCTACTAAAAAGAAACTGAAAAATAACAAGAAGGCCGCGGGTATGAAAAAAGAATTGCCCCGGGACTTGCCGCTCAATGCCCGGATATGGCGATTATTGTGTAAATTACAGGATCTCGCTGCTCTCACAGCGGGATCACCACTGCATGAGTTGTTGATACTCACTTTTATTCCTCCCGCCCACATAAAGTTCGAAATAAAATTAAAAAGAGCCTTAACTAGCCGCTCGATTTATATTTCGAAAAAATTATCTAAGCTAGCAATGACAGTTTACGCCTCGCTAGAAGATATCGGAAGGATAAAAGAATCGCCCCTTAAAATCCACAATTTTTTAACGGTATATTGCCTCGCTCCTCATCCAGATCGCCGTGCAGGCGATCAGCTTGATGCCATCGCCACATTCACTGAACGTTTCGATGTCGAGATTGCCTGCATGGATGCAGACAGGGAGCGTGGTAGATGGAGCGAGTTTATTATTCGCCAATCTTGTCCAGCTTGTAGCGCTTGATCTTGCGCCACAGGGTACTCTTGTCGATACCCAGGATCTCCGCGCACAGGGCTCGGTCCCCCTCGGTTTCACGCAGGGTCTTGCGGATGAAATACACCTCGATCTCCTCAAGGGTCTGCGGATAAAGGTGGTCCAGGGCGCGCCCGGAGAAGTCGGTCACATCCTTTAACTCCGGCGGGAGTACATCTTCGCCAATGACCCCGCCCGGTTGGGACAGGATCAGCATGCGCTGTATCACATTGTCCAGCTCGCGTACGTTACCGGGCCAGTCGTAACGCATCAAGGCGCCCAATACCTGGGTCGACAGGCCGCGCACGGGCTTGTCATAGAGCCGCGAGAACTTCTGCATAAAGTACTGTGCCAGCAAGGGAATGTCATAGTGGCGATCGCGAAGTGGTGGCAACGGGATCTCGATGACACGCAGGCGGTAATAGAGATCGACGCGAAAGGTTTCGAGCTCGATGAGTTCCGGAATATTGCGATTCGAGGCGGCGATCACCCGCACATCGACGCTCCGCGGGACCGTGTCGCCGAGCCGGAAGAAGCTGCCGTCCTGCAGCACACGCAAGAGCTTGGCCTGCAAGGCGAGTGTCGCGTTGTTCAGTTCGTCGAGGAAAATCGTGCCCCCGTTGGCCCGCTCGAACAGGCCGGGCTTGGCATGGTCTGCACCGGTGAAGGCTCCCTTCTGATAGCCAAACAGCTCGCTCTCGATAATATTCTCGGGGATGGCGGCGCAGTTGAGCGCAACGAACTCCCTGTCCCGGCGGGTGCTCTTGGTATGGATTTGCCGGGCCACCACCTCCTTGCCCGTGCCGGTCTCTCCGGTAATCAGTACCCCGCAATCGTAAGCGGCCGCGGCCTCGATGAGTTCAAAAACCTTTTCCATGGCGGGGGAGCGCCCGATAAGAACCGAGCTTTCCGTGTATGTATCACGTTCCTCACGCAGGCGCTGGTTCTGGGTACAAAGCGTCCAGTGCTCCAGGGCGAGTCCAACGGTGTGCTGCAGCTCGATATTCTCAAAAGGCTTACACACATAGTCAAAGGCGCCGGCCTTGAGGGTCTCCACGGCGGAATCCACCGTGGCAAAACCCGTGACCAGGATCACCTGGGTGTGGGCGTTGCACTGGTGGGCGAACTTGAGCACATGGTTACCGTCGATGCGGGGCATTTTCAGATCGGTGATCACCACGGCCACCCTGTTCTCCTCGATGAAATCGAGTGCCTCCTGTGCGCTCTCGAACGCGAACAGGCGGATGTCCATATCCGTGAGTATCCTGTAAATGAGTTCGCGCATGTTGGTATCGTCCTCGACAATAACCACCATCGGTAGCGTATCACTCACGGCTAAGGGTGGGATATCGTGCACAGCGCAATTCATTTTGATTCCGGCTCGGGGATGCGATCAGTAAAGCTTGGCAGGGTGACCAGGAAACGGGCTCCGCCGCTATGATCTGCATCATAACGGATCGCCCCGCCGCGTCTGGTCAACAGCGCCTGGCTAATGGAAAGACCCAGGCCACTGCCATCGCCTACGTCCTTGGTGGTGAAGAACGGCTCGAAGATTCGGGCCCGCACGTCAGTGGGTACACCCGGACCGTTATCCTCAACCGCAATGGTAATCGTATACTTGTTTTTCGATCGCGTGGTGATGCGGATATTGGGGTTCTCAACATGCTTCAAGGCATGCATGGCGTTGAGTATGAGATTGGTAACAACGATATCAAGCTCACCGCAGGTATTGCTGGCCACCGGCCTGGCAGGGTCCAGGTCACAGTCGACCTTGATACGATTGCGCACCAACTGGCAACTGACAAAGGTGCTGACGACGTCCTTGACCAGGGCATTGACCTCACAGTACCCCTCCTGGCAATTCTCCTTACGGGCAAAATTCAGCAGGTTCTGAATAATGCCGGAACAGCGGCGCGCCTCATCGGTGATGATCTTCACTCCCTCATACATCTCTGCCGGTGCCGCTGTGAGGGTGTTGAGCAATTGGGCGTTGCCCAGGATGGTACCGAGCGGTGTGTTGAGCTCATGGGCAACCCCTGCAGCGAGCTGGCCCATAGCGACCAACTTTTCACGGTTATAGACGGTCTCCTGCAGCTGCTTATAGTCAGTGATGTCGAGCAGCGTGATGACCGCCGTCATATCCCCCTCACGCTGGGTGAGAAATGAGAGATTGATCGACATCCACGTCTCACGGCCCTGACTGATGAGGCGAATGACCTGATTACGGATATTATACTTATAGAGAAAGGCGTCGCGCAGGGTGTCCCGATCCGTATCACTTACCTTGAGGTATTCAAACAGGCTCCGGCCGGCCAGTGTCTCAGACTTCACGGAGAACAATTCCTCTGCCTGGCGATTCACCAGATCGATACACAGATCGTCATCAACACCAATCAGGCTGGCGGGAAGTGATTGTACGATAATGTTCATGCGATCGCGTTCCGCAAGCATACGCGTCTGGCATTGCTCTACCAGTGCAAACATGCTGCCAAGGGTGGTCACGGTCTCGTTGTAGTCCCGGTACAGCGTAGCGAGGAACCGATCATCCGTGCTATGCGGCTCCACTGGCTTCAGTATGCCCTCCTGGGCGTCGAACAGGGCCTCGTGCAGCGGCAGCAGGCGTGCCCGATAAACGGTGATGCCGATGACATAACCGATGCCTGCTGCAACAAGTATGAGGATCATGACATGGGCACTTGGGGTGCTCATGAGACGCTGCAGGAATTGGTCCAATAGCCAGAATACCGCCGCGACCGCAAGAAGGAGGGAAATGACCTTAAAGGCAGGGATCACGACAGACGGGTTTCTGGCGTCTGTTGCTACTGAAGCGTGACTTGCGAATCGGGACAACGGTGTCATTCCTCTCCCTGACAACATATACAGGGTTAAAAGATCATCTGTAAACCGACCGTCGCCTGCGTGTAATCCTGCAGCGACGTCTCCGTCGGGTGGTCCTCGTCATACTG
>Ga0316193_10002569_pt1 | contig 12810 bp, 8 predicted proteins | sample MerIslsedime2_MG_FD_207735 | JGI IMG/M metagenome (GOLD analysis project Ga0316193, IMG submission 207735) | Coastal sediment microbial communities from Maine, United States - Merrow Island sediment 2 | ecosystem: Environmental > Aquatic > Marine > Coastal > Sediment | place: USA: Maine... | reverse complement strand
CACTCTGACTCCTCTGCGTCATCCAATAATCTATAGATCACCCCGGCATTGTTATCGAGCAGCTTGAAATACAGGTTCTCGGTGAGCGCCTGGGTGTATTTCAGTTTGCGATTGCGAAAATTGCTGAACTGCTTCCAACAGTAGCCTCCCAGGGCACCCAATCCCGCCACCAGGGCCAATAGCGCAGCCTTGTCCAGTTGCACTGGTTTACTGGATACACCCAGCCAGAAGCCAAGCAGGGACCCCATTAACAACAGGGTGGCACCCAACTTGGTGGTAAACACAATGCCGCCGCTCACCAGTGCAGGCACGCCGATCAGCAGGCGGTCCAACATACGCATACCCACCCGGATATTAGGGAAAAGCATCTCAAGGTCAGCCGCAGGCACGTTCTGAAACAGTTTGAGCATGGTACTGCCGCCCTGGCAGTCTCCAAGAGCGCTGTCGCTGTCGATCTCCTGTTTGAAGCGTATATACAAGAGTACCCGATCGTAGTTGATGAAGTTTACTTTTCTGCGCCACAACCCGAACAGTTCCCGCAGGGTTTCCTCCCTCGCAGTGGCGCCACGGGTGTAGAGCAAAACCTCCTCAAAGTCCTCCATGTCGACATAAAGCCGGACCTGAAACAGGGAAGCTGAACGCAAGGCACGCTGCAGGTCCTGCTCTGTTACTTTTTCATAATTGGCACGCTGCAATACCTGTTCCAGGCTGGCGACCAGGTCTGCGGAGTTATCACGTTTGATAAATTCGCTGAGCAACCGGGTATCAGCATCCGGGTCCAGGGGGGCGTAGGCGTCCTTGATATGCTGCTTGATTCCGTGAAAATCGCGCTGAAAGAATTCCTCTATGCTTTGGCAGTTGTGTCGGAACTGTTGCGCTGCTTCTACAGACAGGTCTCCTTCTGACAAACACATTTCGATAATGTCACTGCGCCTGAAGGGAATGAAGCGCAGCAGCGGAAGGTCAATCATGGTGGAAGAGTTTCAGTAAACGTTTCGGCACTAGACTATCGACCTTTGTTGCTCAGGTAAACGACTTGTCGCAAAGCATTTGCATCATTGCCGGGAAGAGGATTTTTATGTCCCGGCAAGCAGGATCACGTGAGAGTAATGGCGGTGTTTATATTAATTACTTATTACATATATGTATGTATATAGGTATATAAGGATTATTGTTGTTACTGTTATTAGGGCCCGCTATCGCTGTGGAAAACCCACAATTAGGTTAAGTAATCAAGCAGTTAGAACAATGATAAGCACAGTTGAAAACCCTGTATGCGGCGCCTATATGCCGTGTCTATCCAGTGGAGCAAACAGCTTTTTCTGTGGAGCGAATTTATGCCCTCTGAAGTGTGTTGCGATAAACGGCATTTAGTCCCCAGGGTGTGACTAGCTTGTTCAGGAAGCTTCCACATTTGTTTGGCGTTGCCGGCTTGGATAAAAAGTCTTGTATGTAAGTATTGGACAAGCTGTTAACAGTGTTGTTTAGCTGTGGATAGTCAGTGGGTGCTTTGTTCACACCTATCGGCGAAGTTACTTCCCGATACAAAAACTGGAAAATATTTCACCGAGTAACTCGTCACTGCTGACGACACCGGTTATCTCGCCCAGTGCGTTCTGGCATTGCCGCAGGTCTTCAGCCAGCAGTTCACCAGCACCCGCATTAAGCAATTGGTGTTCCCCGTTGCGCAGAAAATCACCTGCTGCCTGCAGGGATTGTAGATGGCGCCTGCGGGCACTGAAGCGACCTTCACTACCTTCCTCGAAGCCCATGCAGGCTTTCAGGTGCTGTCGCAGCAAGTCCAGACCGGCTCCAGTTTTGGCCGACAGGCGCAGGCTGGTGCGATGGGTTTCGTGTTCAATGGCTGGACTGTTGTCGGAAAGGTCACACTTGTTGTAAACAATAGTTACGTCTATGTCTCTGGTCAGGTGTTGGTCCTTTTCTGGCCAGATAGTGGCCGCGTCGGCTGGTCTGTCATTGTCATCGACGACCAGGAGAATACGATCTGCAGACTCCATTTCCTGCCATGCCCGTCGTATACCTTCCCGCTCAACCTCGTCCTCACTGTCGCGCAAGCCCGCAGTATCAACGATATGCAGGGGCATGCCGTCTATCTGAATATGTTCGCGTAAGACATCCCGGGTAGTTCCCTCTATGGCCGTTACAATAGCGGTGTCCTGTCCCGAGAGGGCATTCAGCAGGCTAGACTTACCGGCGTTGGGTCGTCCGGCGATAACCAGTTTCATACCCTCGCGCATCAAGCTGCCCTGCCGTGCCTCGAGGAGAACCTTTTGCTGTTGCAGCATAATCTCCTGTAATTGTTCTTTAACCTGGCCGTCCTGTATAAAGTCAATTTCTTCTTCGGGAAAATCGATAGCCGCTTCGACGTATACCCGCAGCCGCGTCACCGCGGCGACCAGTTCATGCACTTTGCGGGAAAACTCTCCCTGCAGTGAGCGAGTGGCATTCAGCGCAGCTCTTTCGGTGGTACTGTTTATCAAATCGGCTATGGCTTCCGCCTGGGCGAGATCGATTTTGTTGTTGAGGAAGGCGCGTTCGGAAAATTCCCCCGGCCTGGCCTGCCTGGATCCGAGTTGCATGACGGTTTGCAATAGCAGGTCAAGTATCACTGGGCCGCCGTGGGCCTGCAGTTCCACCACATCCTCTCCGGTAAAAGATTTTGGCCCCGGGAAAAACAGGCTTATGCCGGTATCCAATACTTCGTCTTCGCCATCGTAAAAAGAGCTGAAATGGGCATAACGCGCTTGAAGTTGCAGTTTGGTAATGGCATTGCCGATGGCCAGCGCGTTGGCACCGGAGATACGTATGATACCCACGCCACCGCGTCCAGGGGCTGTGGCGATTGCAGCAATGGTATCGCTATCGGCGAAGGAGATATCTGTCATGAGTCAACAGGCTAATTGCACAGGGGGAAGACAGTGTAGTGTCTGGCGCGAGGACGGTGAAGCTTTTACCACGATCTGTGAAATCAAGGGCGAAGTGAGCAGCTGCACGCCATAGTCAGGTGTCTATAGACGTGCAGGATGGTGAATTCAGGACTTGGCGTCAGCCGCGCCTTCTATCTGTTTGGTGATCACGTACTGCTGGGCCATGGACAACAGGTTGTTTACCACCCAGTACAGCACCAGGCCAGACGGGAACCAGAGGAAGAAGAAGGTGAACATTACCGGCATCCACTGCATGATTTTGGCCTGCATGGGATCCGGTGGCGGTGGGTTCAGTTTCTGCATAAACCACATGCTGGCGCCCATCATCAGGGGCAACACAAAGTAGGGATCCATTACCGAAAGATCCTGGATCCACAACATAAAGGGAGCATGTCTCAGTTCTACGCTTTCCATGAGTACCCAGTACAGCGCTATGAACACAGGCATCTGTACCAGGATGGGCAGACATCCACCCATGGGGTTTATCTTCTCTTTGCGATACAACTCCATCATTGCCTGGGATTGCTTTTGCTTGTCATCCGCAAACTGCTCGCGAATGTCCGCCATTTTCGGTTGCACCCGACGCATATTGGCCATGGACTTGTAGCTGGTCGCTGACAATTTGAAGAAAACTGCCTTGATCAGCACCGTCAACAGGATTATCGCCACGCCCCAGTTACCTACCAGGGAATAGATATTTGTCAGCAACCAGAACAATGGTTGTGCAATCCACCACAGCCAACCGTAGTCGACACTCAGTTCGAGATAGGGAGATATGGCTTCAAGACTGTATTGGTCTTTGGGTCCGGCGTAGAAACTGGCTCCCACACTGCCTGATTGGCCGGGGTCCAGTTCCAGTTTCGGACTGGTAAATCCCGCAATATTAAAGCCACTTTTAGTGACCCGGGTGCTGTAGGTGTGGGTTTGGTCCGGATTCGGTATCCAGGCGCTAAGGAAGTAATGTTGGATCATTGCTATCCAGCTGCCGGGAAGCTTGGCTTTGAAGGGTTCCTCAGCCATCTCGTCGAAGGTGAACTTGGTGAAGCGCTCGTCCGGTTGGGTAATAGCGACACCGAGGAAAGGTTGCATACCCATACCGGAGGAATCTGCCGCGGGCGGTGGGCTGCTGTCGCGCTTTATCTGGCCAAAGAGGTTGGCCTGCCAACGCGATGCGCTGTTGTTTTCTACCAGGTAGTCTACTGCTATCAGGTAAGAACCACGGGTCATGGTGAAGCGTTTGGTGACCTTGATACCGGTGTCATTCTGCCACCTGAGATCGATAGTAAGTGAGTCCTCACTATCATTAAGATCAAAGCGCGATAAGGTGCTGGTAAAGATGGCCCGCCCTTCACTGTCGATACCGTCGGCGCCTATCAGGCCACTTTGGGCTACATAGGTACGGGTGCTGTTTTGCTCCATCAGTACAAATGGCACGTCCGGGTTATCTCGCTTCGCCAGAAACTTTGGCAGGGCGACTTCGACGATGTCACCTCCGCGAAGATCAATGGCCAATTGCAGTACATCGGTATACACCTGGACAATGCTGTCATTGGCGGTTGCGACTTCGCCGCTGGATGCCTGTGCAGCTGCCTCGTCCTGTTCCATACTGACAGTGGGCAGGTCCTCTTGCTCAGAGTTGATCATGGCACCTGGTTCAGGCAGCTCGCTTGCTGGCGCATCTGTGCGCGAGATCAGTCGGCTGGCTTCCTCAGGAACAATCTCGCGCTCCTCCTTGAAGGCCACCCATTCGGTCAGCAGCATGAAAGACAATACGGCGATAGCGCCAATAAGTAGTGATCTTTGCAAATCCATAATCGTATTCAGTGTTTTAGTGTGAGTGCGGGCAGGGGGGTACAGGATCTACGCCCCCTTCATGCCAGGGATGGCATTTTGCCAGCCTGCGGATAGAAAGATAGCTTCCTTTTATTACACCATGCGTGGCAATCGCGTCCTGGGCATAGCTGGAGCAGCTCGGATAAAACCTGCAGTGATTGCCCAAAAAAGGACTGAGGCAGGTTTTGTAGCAGGAAATCAGAAAAATCAACAAGTGACGCATCAGGAGACCTGCACCTTACTGGAATCCAGTTTGCTGGCATGATGCGACATTTTCAGCCATTGCTGTTGCAAGAGAGAAGACAGGGCGGCGTTGTCTAACTGGCCGATACCACGGCGGGCGAGTAGCACAACGTCCATTGGTGGTTCACTCTCCGGTAAGGTGCGAAAAAATTCGCGGGTTACGCGTTTTATCCTGTTGCGCTCAACCGCCAGGCGAACATTTTTTTTGGCTATAACCAGGCCCAGGCGATGTCCGGGTCCGTTAATGTTCCTTCTGGCCAGAAGCAGTAAGTGCTTGTGAGAGGCTCTCGCCTCAGTGCCGTCAAACACCCGGCTGTAGTCCCTGGCTGTGAGTAAGCGCTTAGCCTTGCTGAAAGAGGCGTCAGCCGCGTGGTCACTCACCCAGCCAGACGTCCTTTATGCTGAAAGGCGCTTGCGGCCTTTGGCACGGCGGCGGTTAAGGACATTACGACCACCCTTGGTAGCCATGCGCGAGCGAAAACCGTGGGTGCGCTTGCGTTTTAAGACGCTGGGCTGAAATGTTCTTTTCATTGCGAGGTATCCAGATACGTTGTGGGCGTGGGTGTCGTGTCGTGCTCTAGGCTCGATACGGTTCCCGGCCGGAAAAAAGGTGGGCTATTCTATTGAAATGCGCCCTGTAATTCAATGCACACAGCGGTATTTTTACCACTGCAGGTGGAATAGAAACACGGCTGTGGCAGTTCACCGGGTATGTGATTGAGGGGCGCGTAAGTAGATCGCAAAAAGCCAGTCCTATCGCGGCTTACAGCCATCGACCCACATTTTTTCACAACGATATACACAGCTTATCCACAGAAATACTTATCCTTTAGAGGGTGTCGCTTTATAGCTTAAAAAATGAACAAAAATAGCTTAAGTTATTGATATAAAATAGAAATAAAAATAAGCATATTTGCGTTTTATATGTGGATAAGTGCCCTCGGGGGGAGTATTATGCTCGCTCTGGCCCAGCTTTCGGGCTTGATTAATAACAAGACATTAGTAGCACACCATTTTCGCAAGCCGTAGCCACTTTCCAGCGGCTTCAAGGGGAACATTTTGCCTGAAGTAGTATGGCAGCAGTGCATAGATCGACTGCAGAACGAATTACCTTCACAGCAGTTTAATACCTGGATCAGGCCGCTGCAGGCCAGTAAGCAAGGCCAGATGCTCACCTTGTTTGCACCCAATCGGTTCATTAAGGACTTTGTTTCTGACAAATTTGTCCAGAGAATCTCTGAGTTGGTGAAAGAACTTCAGCCCGACGAGGGTATGGATGTCGTTCTCGAAATAGGGGCCAGCAGGAAACTTGCACCCGCGCGCAGTGCGGAGCAGGCCGCAGCTCCTGACATTGCGGTTAATGCCGGCATGCAGCCGGCACTTTCCGGACAGGTGGTCTTTGGTGGCCAGCGCCAGGCAGATGTCACGCCCCTGCGCCGCGAGACACGGCGCCCGGGGGAATTGAAAAAACGCGTGGAAGCAGAGAGCCCGCTGCAGCATCAGCACCATCTGGTGGAAAACTATACCTTCGATAATTTTGTCGAGGGTAAATCCAACCAGCTGGCACTGGCCGCGGCGCGGCAGGTCGCGGAGAACCCCGGCGACTCCTACAACCCCCTTTTTCTTTATGGTGGTGTTGGCCTGGGTAAAACCCACCTGATGCAGGCGGTGGGCAACGCGTTGAAACAAAATAACCCCCAGGCAAAGGTGGTCTATCTGCATTCCGAGCGCTTTGTGGCGGACATGGTCAAAGCCCTGCAATTAAACGCGATTACTGATTTCAAACGGTACTATCGCTCTGTCGACGCATTGCTCATCGACGACATACAATTTTTTGCAAAAAAAGATCGCTCCCAGGAAGAATTTTTTCACACGTTTAATGCCCTGTTGGAGGGCGGCCAGCAGATGATCCTGACCTGTGATCGCTATCCCAAGGAGATCGATGGCCTGGAGGAGCGACTGAAGTCACGCTTTGGTTGGGGCCTGACGGTGGCTGTCGAGCCGCCTGAGCTGGAGACCCGGGTTGCCATCCTGATGAAAAAGGCCACCCAGGCGCGAGTAGACCTGCCGCCCGATGCCGCATTTTTTATTGCCCAGAGAATTCGATCTAATGTCAGAGAGCTAGAGGGTGCGCTGAAGAGAGTGATAGCTAGCGCTCACTTTACAGGTAAGCCGATAGATATTGAGCTGATTAAGGAAGGTCTTAAGGACCTGCTTGCGCTACAGGACAAGCAGGTGAGCATGGATAATATCCAGCGCACCACGGCGGAGTATTACAAGATCAAGGTGGCGGATCTGATGTCCCGGCGACGCAGCCGCTCCGTGGCCAGGCCAAGGCAGATGGCGATGGCTCTGTCCAAGGAGCTGACTAACCACAGTTTGCCGGAAATTGGTGACAGCTTTGGGGGCAGAGATCACACGACAGTCTTGCACGCATGTCGTAAAATCAAGGAACTACGCGAAACTAACGCAGACATTCGCGAAGATTACAAAAACTTGTTGCGCTCGCTTACAACTTGAGCAAACAACAAGGAAGTTTTATTTTATAATTTCTGGCTAACGCTGTCCGGTTAAACGGCGGCTGGTGATAATAACTGATGGTAGTAGGTAAGGAATAACACGTATATGAAGTTCAGTATTTCTCGGGATGCTCTTCTCAAGCCGTTGAACCTGGTGGCCGGCGTGGTGGAGCGTCGTCAGACGCTGCCCATACTGGCGAATGTGTTGATGGTTCTTGATGGTGATCGTCTGTCGCTCACAGGTACAGACCTTGAAGTGGAGTTGGTGGGTCGCGTGCAACTGACCTCGGCGGGAGAGTCTGGTGAGGTCACGGTGCCAGCGCGAAAGCTGGTGGATATCTGTAAATCATTGCCCGAGGGCAGCGACATTCAGTTCAGCATGCAGGAAAGCAAGGTAACGGTGAAGTCCGGGCGCAGTCGTTTTACCCTCTCTACCCTGTCTGCCCGGGAATTCCCGAATGTCGAGGACAGCATGGGAACCCATCAGTTTACCCTGAAGCAAGGGGAGCTGAAGAGGCTGATAGAGCGCACCGGTTTTGCCATGGCGCAGCAGGATGTGCGCTATTACCTCAATGGCATGTTGTGGGAATTGAAAGACAAGCAATTGCGGGTTGTGGCCACCGATGGGCACAGGCTGGCGATGTGTACCCTCCCCCACAAGGTGGGTGTGGAAGGGGACACCCAGGTCATTTTACCGCGCAAGGGTGTGCTCGAGCTGTCGCGGCTGTTGCTCGAGGAGGATGCGGAAATAGTAATCGTTATCGGCAGCAACCATATTCGCGCAACGACTAATGACTTCACGTTTACGTCCAAGCTCGTAGACGGCAAGTTTCCCGATTATCAACGCGTTTTGCCGCGCAATCCCGACAAGATGGTGCTGGGTTCCCGTTTGGAATTACGCCAGGCTTTTACCCGTACAGCGATTCTTTCCAATGAAAAGTACCGGGGTGTGCGTCTCAAGCTGACCGATAACAACCTGGATATCGTCGCCAATAACCCTGAGCAGGAAGAGGCTGAAGAAACGGTATCTGTGGATTATCAGGGTGACTCTGTCGAGATCGGCTTTAATGTCGGTTACTTGCTCGATGTCCTGGGTGTGTTGAGTGGTGAGCAGGTAAAGCTGTCGTTATCTGACCCCAATAGCAGCGCCCTGCTGGAAGAGTCGGAGGCCGGTGATTCCCTTTATGTTGTTATGCCAATGCGCCTCTAGAAGAGGCGCGGCCCCCTCTGCGTGTAATACCGGCGCCTTCATCACAATGGACTGGCGCGGTTATCGGATCCGGCTTTTACGCTTTTGGCCTTAAGAAAAATTAAAATTCATCATGTGCGCAATCTCAAAGAGGTCAGCCTTGATGGTCTGGGCCGGGTCAACGTTTTTTATGGGCGCAATGGCAGTGGCAAGACCAGTGTGCTGGAATCCATTCATCTGTTAGGCATGGCCCGCTCATTCCGGGGAAACAGTATTCGCACCCTGATAAGTCATGGGGGCAGTAAGTGCACGGTATTTGGTGAGCTGTTCAATCCCCAGCCTGGTGGGGTGGTGCCTCTTGGGGTGCACAGGGAGGCCAGCGGAGAGGTGCAGATAAGGATTGGTGGCAGCCCCGCCCGGGGTGTTGCCCAACTGGTGGAACAGCTTCCATTGCAGGTAATAACCACGGATAGCTTTGACCTGTTGACCGGGGCCCCCGCAGGTAGGCGCCAGTTTCTGGATTGGGGCGTGTTCCACGTGGAACATCGTTTTTATGCCCAGTGGCAGCGATTTCAGCGGTGTATAAAACAGCGCAATAAGCTGTTGCGCCGTGGTAAAATCAGCGATCAGGAGCTGGATGTCTGGACCAGGGATCTGGCGGTCTGCGGCGCAGCGATTGGAGAGTACCGAAAAGCCTATTTTCAGCAGCTTATACCGCGGTTTAAGCAGATTATGGAACGCCTTGCCCCCTCGCTGGAAGGGCTGGATTTACGCTATCGGCAGGGTTGGGACCGGTCCTTGAGTTATGCAGAGGCATTGAAGCAGGGCATTTCAGCGGATCTCGAGCAGGGGTATACCCACATAGGTCCGCAGCGCGCAGATATTCGCGTGACCAGTGCGGGCCACCTGGCAGCGGAAACCTTGTCCCGGGGGCAGCAGAAGCTGGTAGTGTGTGGCCTGAAGCTGGCTCAGGGCCAACTGATGTCAGAGCACGGCAAGGGTAAATGCACCTATTTGATCGACGACCTGCCTTCGGAGCTGGATAGAGAGCATAGCGAACTGGTTTGTAGTCTGCTGGATTCGATGCAGGCACAGGTTTTTATAACGTGTGTGGACCGGCGAGATATTACGGAGGTTTGGCCCAAGGGCTCCAACCTGGCGTTGTTTCACGTGGAACATGGCACATTAGAGCAAACGTATCCCGATGAGTGATTTTCGGGCAGATATCATCAAAACACTATTGAGAACCTATTCATGAGTGAAAACGAACAGAATTACGACTCTTCCAGTATTAAAGTCCTTAAAGGGCTGGATGCAGTGCGCAAGCGTCCCGGCATGTACATTGGTGACACCGATGACGGGACGGGCCTGCACCATATGGTGTTTGAGCTGGTGGATAATTCTATCGACGAAGCGCTGGCGGGCCACTGTGGCGAAATCAGTATCGTTATTCACCCGGACGAATCCGTCACGGTCAGTGATGATGGCCGTGGAATTCCCACGGAAATGCATGAAGAGGGGGTATCTGCCGCGGAAGTGATCATGACTGTGCTTCACGCGGGGGGTAAATTCGACGACAACACCTATAAAGTATCCGGTGGCCTGCATGGCGTCGGTGTTTCCGTGGTGAATGCGCTCTCGGAAGAGCTGACATTGACCATTCGCCGGGAACAGAAAATGTATGAACAGGTTTATCGCCATGGGGTGCCAGACGCTCCGCTGGCTGAAATCGGTACCACGGAGAGCAGCGGCACGGCGGTTCGCTTCAAGCCCTCGTCTGATACCTTTACCAATATAGAGTTTCACTTCGATCAACTTGCCAAGCGCCTGCGTGAGCTCGCTTTCCTCAACTCCGGTGCGCGAATCGTGTTGAAGGACGAGCGCAGCGGTCGGGAAGATGTGTATCAATATGACGGCGGCCTGAAAGCCTTTGTGGACTACCTGAACCAGAACAAAACGGCGGTAAACAAGCCTTTCCACTTCCAGGTTTATAACGATGAGGGCGTCGGTGTTGAGATTGCCCTGCAGTGGAACGACTCATTTCAGGAAAATATCTTCTGTTATACCAACAATATTCCCCAGCGGGACGGTGGTACGCACCTGGCCGGCTTCAGGGCGGCCCTCACTCGCAGCCTCAACTCTTATATAGAAAAGGAAGGCATGGCCAAGAAGGCCAAGGTCAACACCACGGGTGATGATGCCAGGGAGGGGCTCACTGCGATTATCTCGGTAAAGGTGCCAGACCCGAAGTTTTCCTCCCAGACCAAGGACAAACTGGTGTCTTCCGAGGTAAAGACCGCCGTAGAACAGGCGATGAACACTCGCTTCAACGAACATTTGCTGGAAAACCCCGGCGAAGCCAGAGCGGTTGTGGGGAAGATGCTGGACGCAGCTCGCGCCCGGGAAGCGGCCCGCAAGGCGCGGGAGATGACCCGTCGCAAGGGTGCCCTGGACATAGCGGGCTTGCCCGGCAAGCTGGCGGACTGCCAGGAAAAAGACCCGGCCCTCTCAGAAATCTACCTGGTGGAGGGCGACTCGGCCGGCGGATCTGCCAAGCAGGGCCGCAACCGTAAGTTCCAGGCGATTCTGCCCCTGAAGGGTAAGATTCTCAACGTAGAGAAAGCGCGCTTTGACAAGATGCTTGGCTCTGCGGAAGTGGGCACCATTGTGACGGCCCTGGGCTGTGGCATAGGCAAGGAGGAATTTAACCCTGACAAGCTGCGCTATCACAGTATTATCATTATGACTGACGCAGATGTTGACGGCTCTCACATCAGGACATTGCTGCTGACCTTCTTCTTCCGCCAGATGCGCGAGCTGATCGAACGCGGACATATTTTTATAGCCCAGCCGCCGCTGTATAAGATAGCCAAGGGCAAGCAGCACCAGTATCTCAAGGATGATGAAGCGCTGAACCAGTATCTTACGCAATCTGCCCTGGAAGGTGCGTCGATCTTCGTCAATCCTGAGGCTCCGGCTATATCCGGGGAGGGCCTCGAGGCGCTGGTTAACCAGTTCCGCAAAGTCGTCGCGACGATCGAGCGCCTGAGCCGCCTGTACGCGCCCGACGTACTGTGGGAGATGGTGTACGGCGAGTCCCTGGGCCTGGAAGATCTTAAGGATGAACAGCGTGTAACGACGTTCGCCAATGAGTTAAGTGAGCGCTTACAAACCGTGGCACCCAAGGGTAGCGTGTCTACTGTCGTGGTGCGCAAAGATCAGGAGAGGCAGATATTTTTCCCCGTGGTCAAGCTGCTGTCCCATGGCGTTGAATCGGAAACTGAATATCACCACGAATTTTTCTCCTCCGGCGAGTACCGCAGCCTGGTTGAGCTTGGCGCCACCATCAATACACTGATAGACGAGGAAGGGTATTTCCAGCGGGGGGAGAAAGTCCTGCAAACCCGCAGTTTCGCCGAGGGACTGGATTGGCTTATGACGGAGGCCAGGCGCGGCTACAGCATCCAGCGCTATAAAGGCCTGGGTGAAATGAACCCGGAACAGCTGTGGGAAACCACTATGGACCCGGAGGTGCGTCGTATGCTCAAGGTTAAGGTGGAGGATGCCATAGCCGCTGACCAGATCTTTACCACGTTGATGGGCGACCATGTGGAGCCGCGACGTGAGTTTATTGAAGAGAACGCCCTGTCTGTTGCGAACCTGGATATCTGATTTGATCAGAATAAACGGGAGAGTTATTCGATTCACGGCATTAATTGCGGAAGAAGTGGGTGCAATATGTCTCCAGTCTCCATATGATAGACGGGTAGGTACGTGACGGGCGCTATAGGTTCGATTGCAGTAATACCCACATTCAGGTCGAAACTAGAGAAGTCCAATGGCAAAACCGAATTACGCATTTGAAAAACGACAGAAAGAGCTGGCAAAGAAGAAAAAGAAGGAAGAAAAGCGCCTGAGGAAATTGGAGGGCGGAGGTGACGAAGATCAAACTGATGCGCCTGCGTCAGACGGCGACCTCAAAGCCCCCACCGATAGCCCTATCTAAAACGATCACATCAGATTATCCTTGTGTCGGCTACCAAACGGTGAATTGGTTGTCGGGAGTTTATAATTTTTC
>Ga0316193_10002565_pt1 | contig 12822 bp, 9 predicted proteins | sample MerIslsedime2_MG_FD_207735 | JGI IMG/M metagenome (GOLD analysis project Ga0316193, IMG submission 207735) | Coastal sediment microbial communities from Maine, United States - Merrow Island sediment 2 | ecosystem: Environmental > Aquatic > Marine > Coastal > Sediment | place: USA: Maine... | reverse complement strand
AACTTTGAAAAGTAGCCCAAACTATATACATGAAAAATTTTCTATCGAGAGCATCCAGAATTCTATTGCCATTATTTAACACCAGAGCCGCCGGACTGTATTTACTGCTATTTGCAGGTGCAATTGGTGTAGCCACCTTTATTGAAAATGATTATGGCACCTCTGCGGCACAAAAAGTGGTATATAAGGCCTGGTGGTTTGAGCTCTTACTCATTCTTTTTAGTATAACCATAATAGTGAATATCATTAAATTCCGGATGGTACAACAAAAGAAATGGCCATTGGTATTATTTCATACGGCTATTATCATCATTATTATTGGCGCGGGTATTACAAGATATATTGGTTTTGAAGGTATTATGCACATCCGGGAGAACGATAGCGCTGATAGTTTTATCTCTTCCAATACCTTTCTCAAGTTTAAGGTCACTAAGGATGATCAGACTTATGAATTTGATGAACCTGTTTTGTTTGCTTCACTTGGCAATAATAGATGGGAAGAATCCTATCTCATTGGCTCAGATTTAATCAATATAAGAGTTAAGGAGTTTATACCTAATCCAAAAAAGAGTTTATCAGAGTCTATTGATGGCATTCCAACTTTGCAACTTGTAATTGGAGGTCTTAATGGGAGGGAAGAGTATTATATAAGTCTGGGCGAAACCAAACGCATTGGTAATGTGATTTATAATTTTAAAGACACCCCATTTCCCGATGCATTTAATATTGCGGTTCGAAATGAATCTCTCGTGTTTACAAGCAGCAAAGTACTTACACAGACCGTAATGGCTACCCAGAAAAAGGACACTATTTATCCATCGGATACAGATTCTCCTCTAAAATTAAGTGCTTTGTATACAGATGGGGTCAATAGTGTCGTTTTTTCCGATTACAATAAAAAAGGGTCGGTACAAATTGAATCTGCAGACCCTAAAGTAAAGAATGAAAGCCTAACCGCACTTTTAATGGAAGTCTCCGTTAACGGAGAATCAAAGGAAACCTATGTGTATAGTAGTAGGGGAAATGAAGGACGGCCTGAACTACTGACTTTTAATAATCTGAATGCATCCATTTCTTATGGTGCAAAAGAAATGAAAGTCCCGTTTAATATAAAATTGAACAAATTTATTCTTGACAAATATCCCGGTACGAATAGCGCTTCTTCTTATGCAAGTGAAGTTACCCTTGTAGACGAACAGGAAAATATAAATATGGACTATCGCATCTTTATGAATAATATCCTCAATTATAAAGGGTATCGGTTTTTTCAGTCCTCGTTTGACAGGGACGAGAGAGGTACTTATTTAAGTGTTAATAGTGATTTTTGGGGCACCTTAATATCCTATATTGGATATGGCCTGCTCACTTTAGGTATGCTGCTAACCTTGTTCAGTAAAAAAACAAGATTTCACCAACTTACCCAAAAAATTAAAAAATTGCGTTCAAAAGGAGCGGTAGTTATTCTCTTTTTCCTTTTATCAAGCTATTCGCTGACGGCTCAGTCAACCCCAATTAACACGCATACTGAATATACTGTTAATATGGATCATGCGGATAAATTCAGTAAGCTGGTAGTACAGGATTTTAAGGGACGTATGAAACCAGTGCATACCCTTTCAAGGGAATTGATGCGAAAATTGGCCCGTAAGGAAAGTTTATTTGGATTAACGGCAGACCAGATATTACTGAGCATGTTTGTTAATAAGCAGGAATGGTATGACGCAGGCATTATTAAGTTAGGAAAGCATAAGGACATTCATGAAAAACTGGGGGTTCCGGGAGACTACGCTTCCTATGCCGATTTTTTCTTGACTAATGGCAATTATAAACTACAGGAAGAGGTAAGAAGAGTATATGGCCTTGAACCTATTGACAGAGGTGTCTTTGAAAAGGAATTGATAAAAATTGACGAGAGAGTGAATATTTTGAGCATGATCTTCTCGGGTACATTATTAAAAATAATTCCTACCCCTAATGATCCTAATAATACCTGGGTTGCATATAGTGGGCATGCCCACGAAGAGAGCGATGGTCATAACCACTCAGAAATAGCAGAAAATTTTTTTAACAGCTATACAAATACCCTGAAGGAGGCTATCAATACAGGGAATTACCTGCAAGCCGATCAGCTCGTGGAAGAATTAAAAACATACCAAATTAAAAACGGTGGTTCCATAATGCCTTCAGAATCAAAGATCAATGCTGAAATATTATTGAATCAGCTAAATGTTTTTACCCGCTTGGCAATATTTTACATTTTCCTTGGTATAGCTTTATTGTTCTTTTTATTTTACTCGGTTTTCAAACCCAACGCAACTCTGAAAAAAGTATATCTGGTGTTGTTTTCATTAGTAATTTTAGGTTTTGTATTACACACCATAGGACTTGGTTTGCGATGGTATGTTTCCGGCAGGGCGCCCTGGAGTAACGGATATGAATCTATGATCTATATTGCCTGGACCTCAACTTTGGCTGGTATATTATTTACAAGAAAATCATTTGGTGGCCTTGCGGCAACCATGGTTTTGGCGGCAACTATTTTATTTGTTTCAACATTGAGTTTCCTTGACCCGGAGATTACCCCGTTGGTGCCTGTACTAAAATCGTACTGGCTTACCATTCATGTCTCTCTGGTAGCGGGCAGTTATGGCTTTTTAATGTTAGGAGCAATTATTGGCCTCATTAATCTGATACTTATGATTTTCCTCAGGGAATCTAACAAAACCAGGATAAAACGAATTGTTCAGGAAATGTCCTATATCAGTGAATTGACCTTAATAGGAGGCTTGTTTATGGTAAGTGTTGGCACCTATTTGGGTGGTATATGGGCCAACGAATCCTGGGGGCGTTATTGGGGCTGGGATGCAAAAGAAACCTGGGCTCTTGTTACCATACTTGTTTATGCGTTTATTCTGCATATGCGATTGATTCCTAAATTAACCGGACTTTTTGCTTACAATGTTGCCACTATTTTTGGATTGGCCTCGGTAATCATGACCTATTACGGTGTCAACTATTACCTCTCAGGTTTGCATTCTTATGCTACCGGAGATCCAGTACCAATACCAAGTTGGGTTTATATGGTAGTTATAGCGATTATTATAATAAGTACGCTCGCCTATTTTAAAAAGAGGAAATATGCTGTTATTTCTTAATCCCGGATAATTACTGCACCAGAGTGCCATTTTCAAGGATCAGATCGTATTTATAACCTGCTCCGAAATCGCGATTGAGACTAACAACAGCGCGGATTGTAATCATTTCACCCTCGGGAACAAAGGTATTTGAGGTAATTACCATATCAAAATCGTCATTACTGCCATCCTGAAGATGAATCCAATTGCGATCCATGATATTGGGGTTTACTTTTACACATTTACCACTAAGCTGAACAGTATGACCCTCATACTTTTTAGGATCACTTACCAGCTCTGAAATTTTAATTGTTCCCTTGTGAACTACAGTTTTTTCGGTATGGGTAGGGATATCTTCTTTAACCACTATTTCTTTTTTGGCAGTACTGCCAGAAGCAGCAGAAGCCGTTTCATGTTGGGAATGATCTTCTGAAACAAGACTTGATATAAGATAAATCTCATCGAAAATTCGGTTATATTCTTTACTCTCAAAATTTGTTTTAAGCAGGCCACCTCTGTAAAAATATACTTCACCTTTCTTTATTTCTGCTTTCCTGGTAGCTATCCAAAATTCTTCTTCCCCTTCTTTAACCCTGAGATAGACATATCTGGTAGTAGGGAGTACCTCTTCTACCAAAACTTTATGCAGCTCATTGCCAACCTCGGCTGTTGGGTTTGGAATTACGCGCGTTGCGGGATCTGGTGTAAAAATACCATTGCCCTCCGTATTTCCTTTATCTGAGGATGGTGTAATTACCTTTGGACCATTATTGCAGGCCAATGTGCATGCTAATAAGGTTATGATTACAAAGTAAGAGTTAAATTTTTGGTTCATCGCCTGTTTTTTTGTTTGCTATTAAATCGTTGGACTATTCTTGCGTATATTCTATAATTATTATCAATTTCAGAAATGGCCATCTCACCTGAGACACTGAATAACAAATTCCTGCTAATGTTATAGGATAGATTTGTGCCTATATAGTGTTGCAGGAATGTGTCTATCATACTGTAATAGTTATAATCTACAAATCTATAATAAAAGTCGGCAAATAACTTGTTTTTAACAAGATCCCTTGAATATCTTATGGAGCCAATATTGCTTAACAGATAATTAGATTCATTTCTGTTATAAGATAGTGATAATCTGCCTTCAATGCTTGGGATACGCGTCCAGGTCACATACCCGTATAGGTTGTCTGATTTGTTCTGTTCATCGCTTCGGAACCGTCTGGCATAACTAAAACCAGCCGAGATATACTTAAAAGGCCTAATATTTAGTCTTGCTCTTAACCCTTGGCGGGCCAGATCATCATCGAGGAGTCGATCAATTTCTGATTGAAAAGTTTGGTAGTAGAGAATACGTTTTCGGGAATCATAAGAAACCATCAGATTAACCTTTCTGCTTATTCTATAGCGTGCAGAGATATATAAATTGGTAAGCCTGATATCATTAGCAGTCACTCCGTTTACTTTGCTGTATAAATCCAGTTCCAATGAAGAGAACAGATTAAGATTTTTAAAAATAGTGCTGTTGTGCTGAAAATAGGCAAATCGACGATCTGTTTCACCTGCATTTTGTTGTTCCACAAATCCCAGCGTTGTCTGGGAATAAAATTTTTTGGCATCTGTCATTACGCCGGCATAACCTCCGTATTGCAGTAAATCTGAATTAAATCCATAATCAAATGTATCCGGACGAAAACCACCTATTGCACCAATATAAAATTTACCAAAGTATTTTTCAAGCTGTAGCCCGTCAATTGCTCCCAGGGAGGAGATTTTCGGGTTTATATTTCTTCCTGCGATCACAGAAAGAGAAGGTAAAGCATCATAACGCACAGACAAATTATAAACCCTAAAAAAACTATTCTGCGGAAGTGATGTACTATCTGCCTGTTCAAAAATATACCTGTAATTTAAATAGGTGTTAAAGGAGAATTTAGAATTGTTTATATGCGAGGCATTAAGGGCGAGACGTGTCATTACGCGGGTCCTGTTTTCCCTTTGACTATTAATGTTACTATAGCCAGACACCGAAACAGATCCGTTAATGTTCTCTGTATACATAGATTCTATGGTTTCTTCCACAACTGGTGCTGCCAGTAGCAATTCCGTTGGTGTTTCTTGTTTAGTTTCGGGTTCTGCTTTTACAACGTAGTTAAATACAACTTCATCTCCCTTTTGTATTTCACAATCGTTGACAATTGAGCATACACAGGATGTGGAAGACTTACTTTTGACCACTAAACAAGCTCTATCCGTACCACCTAAATTTAAAGAGTCGCCCACCTCTATAAAAGATGTGTCATCAAATTTTACATAGATGTTATTGGTGGTCACAAAGGAGACCTGCCCCTGCAGGAGTTTATCCTGTCCAAACGCATTGAAGTTTAAGGCCATAAAGGCAATTATGAAATGTAATTTAAATTTCATAGATCCTTGTCAATCGCCATTGGGGTGGCATTCTAAACATGCGGAACTCAGATATTCGTATCCATTTTCTTCACTGTGTTTATCATCCATTTCAGGCTGCGAATGACAGGTGAAACATGTAAAATCCGCATAATTGGATGGGTTAGCATGGCATTCCACACAATCGTTCCACGCCTGCTGGTGTTTTCCGCTATAAATAGGGAAATATTGGCCATCATGGTCAAATTCCGCAGGAGTCCATCCCGGATTGGTAGTATGGCAGGCCACACAATCTGTTGGAAAATTTGCCGCCAGGTGATTGGGGTTATTCGTTTGATCGTAATCAGATTGATGGCAGGAAACACATTCCGGTGATGTGTCTGCATAATTGGGTGTGGTATGGCACTCGGTACAATCCTGAATATTATGACCCTGGGTTAGTGGGAAAAAGTCATGGTTAATAACTGCAGGCATCCAACCGGGATTTGTGGTATGACAGGCTACACAATCTGTTGAGTACCCTGATGTTGTATGATTGGGGTTCTGAGTAGCCGCATAATCTTCCTGGTGACAAGTAACGCAATCAGGAGATGTGTCTGAATAATTGGGTGTGGTATGGCACTCGGTACAATCCTGAATATTATGGCCCTGGGTTAGTGGGAAAAAGTCATGGTTAATAACTGCCGGCATCCAACCCGGGTTTGTGGTATGACAGACTACACAATCTGTTGAGTACCCTGATGTTGTATGATTGGGGTTCTGAGTACCCGCATAATCTTCCTGGTGACAGGAAACGCAATCAGGAGATGTGTCTGCATAATTGGGTGTGGTATGGCACTCGGTACAATCCTGGATATTATGGCCCTGGGTTAGTGGGAAAAAGTCGTGGTTAATAACTGCCGGCATCCAACCCGGGCTTGTGGTATGACAGGCTACACAATCTGTTGAAAAACCGGAAGTGGAATGATTCGGGTTTTGCGTCGCGGCGTAATCTTCCTGGTGGCAGGAAACACATTCAGGAGATACATCTGAATAGTTGCCCGTTGTATGGCATTGCGTACAATCTTGTATGTTGTGTCCCTCGGATAACGGAAAAAAGTCGTGGTTTATGCTTTCGGAATCCCAGCCAAATCCAAGCGGATTATGGCATTCAATACAATCAGTTGAAAAGCCTGCTTGTTGGTGATTTGGGTTTTGGGTAGCCGCATAATCATCCTGATGACAGGCTATACATTCATTTCCCAAAGGGTCAATTCTAAGATTGCTACTATCTGTGTTATGGCACTCAATACAACTAAGATTATTATGAACCCCAACCAGAGGAAAACCATTTGCTTCATGGAGTTCGGGAATATTGTCTACCAGCCAGGTTTCCGAAGTATGACATCTTACACAATCATTCCCCACAGATTGGCTGTGAATATCTGCATGACAGGAAGCACAATCCATAGGTGCCTGGTCAAAAACCATGGTGCTATGGCATAGTTTACAATCTACATTTGCATGAGTTCCCTCTAATTGAAAATCGGTTTTACTATGGTCAAATTGAATGGTTTGGTAGTTGATGTTCCAACCTCCCGGATGATGACATTTAACACAATCCATATCCAGGTCATCACCATGAGGTGACTGGGCTAAAAGTGGTAAGCAGCCCAATAATAGGAATATTAGAGATGACAGTCTATACATTTAAATTTACCTAGTTTGTATATTACCTCTGTTTCTCCATTTTCAGAAGCAACTTCATGACAAGCACTACAAGAAATTTTTGCATGTTCCCCTTCCAATGGAAAGGCGGTACGGTTATGGTTAAACTTTTTTGGAAACCAGCTATCCGTTACATGGCATCTTGTGCATTCTGTTACTCCCTCTATGGCAAATGTATCATCATGAATATTTTCATGACAAGTTATACACTGCCCCCCTAATTTGTTAAACGTTTGTTTAAAGGTAGTATTGTTATCGGACTTAACAAAATGACATTCTCTGCAATCTACCTCGGTGTGTTTGCCGTCTAACGGCCATTCTGTTAGGGCGTGATCAAAATTGACCAGGGTCCAGGCTTCATTTATATGACATACTTTACATTCATCATTGGGATAGTATTTTTCACTTATGTACCCCTCATGGATATCCTGATGGCAATCTATGCAGTCTGTGCCGAGATTTCTGAAGCTCCATCTGTCTTCCTTTTCGCTTACATGGCAGGCAAAGCAAGGGGTTGCATTATGCGCCCCTTCTAAAGGAAAGGAAGTAGTTTGGTGTTGTTCAAGTGTGTAAAGGCTGTAATCAAAGCCATTTTCCAATGAATGGCATTCCACACAATCAGGAGAAACATCATTTACCTTGAATTCTCCCCTGTGGTAATCATCATGGCAATTTTTACAAGCTGAAAAGTCTATTGGAGTAGAAAATCTTTTTTCATGACATTGCCTGCAATCTACGGCAACATGTTTTCCTTCAAGAGGATAATCTGTGACAGTATGGTCAAAGAAATCCATAGATCTTAAGGATAGAAAGCTGCTTTCCCTGTGACATTTTACACATTCATTCCCATATTCCCCATTGTGTACATCCGTATGGCAGCTTACACAACTGTTTTCACTGATTCTTCTTTTATCCTGAAAAACGGTCAGAGGATTATTGGTTTTAGCATGACATGCAAAGCAATCTGTAGTTTGATGACTCCCTTTTAGCGTGAAATTGGTCGAATTATGATCAAAATTTTCTAAACCTGCAAAAGCCGTAAAGGAAGCCTCCGTATGGCATTGCGAACACTGTCCCGGTAATTGTTCATTATGAGGGTCTTCATGGCACGACATACAATCATCAAAAGGAATATCTTTAAATATTTGAAAATCCTTACCATTTCTTGTGGTTATCTGGTGGCATTCAATGCAATCCACATTCAAATGCTCTCCTTCTAATTTATAATCGGCCGTATCGTGGTCAAAATTTGAAGCGGGTTTAAAAGCTTCCATTGTATGGCATGCCATACAATCATTGGTAAGGGTTTTTTGGTGCACATCATCATGACAGGATAGACATGATTCATCTAAGCCCAGGAATGTGTTTTTTCGCTTTTTCAGTTCTCTATCCTGGATATTTTCAGAAATATGGCATTTTTTGCAATCCACTTCCTCGTGTTTACCCTCTAATTCATAACCGGTAAGGTCATGATTAAAGGCATCTTCATCAAAACGGATCATATCAAAATTACGCCCGTGGTGATCACTGTGGCATTCAAAACAATCCTTTTTAACTACACTGGAATTGGCGTGATATCCGTCTTTTTTGTTGATCAGGGATTGTATTTCCTTATGACACTCCAGGCATTTCTTGTCAGATACTTTGTCCCCAAGATCATGGCACAGCGTGCAATTGCTCATCCCTTCAAGATCTGCATGAGATTGAGACAGGTCACCGGGGGAAATTTGACCATAACCCATGGTGAGACTAAAAACAAAAAGGTAAATGGTATGTTTAAAACTGTTGTTCAATCCATTTATTTATAAGATTTCAGGACATGACCAAAACGTTTGGTTATCTCTATGCCTGCATTTTGTAAAAAACTAGTGGGTAATTCCCCACCTGCAAAAATGTATACAAGATCATTTTCGATTTCCGTAGCTGCGTTTCCTTCGATGCTCATCAATACACTTTTCTCATTTATAGATACCAGGTTGGAGTTATACATGACCCGGATCGATTTATCTGCTATGGCCAGCTCAATTTTTTCCCTGTTTTTGGGCTTCAGCCTGGAGAATTTATCTTTTCTATATGAAAGGATAACTTGATTATTGTTTTGTAATAATAAAAGCGCAGATTCAATAGCTGAATCGCCTCCTCCTACAACAATTATTTTCTTCTCCTCTATCCGTTCAGGTTCAAGCAATCTGTAAGCTACATTCTGTGAATCTTCGCCCGGAATACCAAGCTTTCTGGGTGTTCCTCTTCGACCAATAGACAACAGTACCTGGTTACAAACATATTCAGTGCCCTTATTTGTTACTATTTTAAAAGTTTCGCCTTCTATAGGAGTAATACTTTCAACCTTAGTGTTTTCAAGAATTTCCAAATTTTGTTCAGAAATTACTTTCTTCCATAATTGAAGCAATTCGTCCTTGGAGGTGTCATATAATTTCGCCTTCCCGTAAAGCGGTAAATCCATGGGTGAAGTCATTACTATTTTTGCCCTTGGAAATGTGTAAACTGTTCCCCCAAGGGAATCTTGTTCCAGTGTTATACTGGATAATCCCTGCTTTTTAGCCTCAAGTGTTGCGGAAATCCCTGCGGGGCCGGCACCTATTATTACTACATCTAAAACATTTTCTTTAGATGGTTTTTTCTGCTTTGCAATATTTTCCATCGCCTGCTGGCCCTGTTCTACGCTATTCTTAATCAATCCCATGCCACCTAATTCTCCGGCTATATACATTCCTTTGATATTAGTCTCGTAGTCTTCACTGACGTGAGGAAGATCTACACCTCTGGTTTCTGTGCCTATACGGAGGGATATGGCTTCAACGGGGCATGCGTGAAAGCAGGCACCATGTCCAACACAATTGGAAGTATTAATTACGGTTGCTATTCCATTGGTAATTCCTATGATGTCTTTTTCGGGGCATGCGGTGATGCAGGCGCCACTGCCAATACAGGCTATAAGATCAATATGCGGATGCAGGGAGATGGGTTCAAATAACCCCTCTTCCTTCGCAACAGCAACTTTTTTTACTGTCTCAAGGGACTTCTTGCTTTTTCTTCTCAGATAGAAGAATACAGTGAAAGCACAAAGAAAAAGCACTACACCATACACTATGATCTGTTCTAATAACACTTCATCCATCAGAAAATCCATTTATAACCAAAGGCAAGTGTAACCGCCACATGAATGACCACAATAATGAGCATAATCAAAGCAAAGGGCATGTGTGCCACATGCCAGTACTTAAATAGTTTTTGCATCATTTGTAATCTGCCTATTTTATTTGAAAGTAATATTTCCTTTCTTACCATTTGTAATATAGCATTCCTGTCTTTTTTGGGAAGGTCCTTGCGGCCCAGTACTTTTTTTAAATACCCCAGTTTTTTTCGGTTGTCAATGGTGTTTTCTTCACTCATCAAATCAGTAACAATAGTAATGGTATTCGACTCCAGATTAAATCGCTGATGGAGTACCACCGCCAAATCTGTTTTCATATGCTGAAGTTCGTTCATGCTCAATTCCCGACCTTCAATTGTTCTTGGTATCTGGTTATAAATAAATCTGCCAATTACGCCGCTAAGGACCACTGCCACCATGCTCCAAAAGGCAACGGATACAATGCCTCCAAATTTAAATGCGGTGTGAAAGAGCACCAGAATAGGGCCAAGAGTACATAGGAAAATATGAAATTCAAGAAGGTATTTAAGTCTTATTTGTTTGGCTAAAAAATTGTAGCGTTTCCTGGCAATGTATATTACTACCCCAAAGAGAATCATAAATGTACCGATAATACCTAAACCCTGGCCATATATGCCACTTGGTTTAAACCAATTATGTCTGGGGTGATAAAACCGCTCTTCCAATGGAGTGCCATAGTAGGTATAACCCGTATAAAATAAATATAGGGTAACTACTAAAACTATTATAGCCATAGTAGTGAGGTAGGTTATGTGAACGGTTTTTTTCAAACCAATATCAATTAATACTTTGGACGATCTATCTAGTAACGATCGAATAAAATAAAAATTGGATGATTTAGGTCAAAAATTAGGAATCCTTGGGAAATACCCTGAAAATATGAACGGGGATGCCCTTATATGTAGTAGTTTTATCTAAGTGCATTCCATTGTTAAGAGCAACTTTTTGCGACCCAATATTGTCTATGTGTATGATAGAAATTATGGACTCTGCCAATTTACGGTCAAAGCCGTATGACTTACACTTTTTTGCCGCCTCTGTAGCGTATCCTTTTTTCCAATACTCGGGTAAAATAGAATACCCTATTTCTAATTCCTGAATTTCATCAACCGTTTGAATCAGGAGGCCGCACATCCCAATTAGTTGACCACTATCTTTACTTATTAATGAATTAAGTCCGCCTAAATTATTTTCATAGCGGGTGAAAACTTTGGTAAACCAATTCCGGCATGCCACATCAGGTTCAGAATTCTCTCCTGCAAAATACCGTGAACTTAAGGGTTCCTGGTGAAATGGCAACCAGGCATTAAAATCTGATTTTGATACTTTGCGGAAAATAAGCCTTCTACTTTCCTCTCCTTCCAGAAGTAAGTTCATTTAGTAACTTTTTACATTCTAATATATTCTATGCGATCGCCAACTTCCAAAGCATATTGTTTGCGTTGTCCGGCATTAAGTTCCAGTACATATTGAACCGGGACTTCAGACGAAAGGCTGGACTCATCCAGAGGTTGCGCATTTTCCTTATAGCTTGCAATCTTAAGTTCCTCATCTATAAAAATAAGATCGAGTGGTATTTTGGTGTTTTTCATGTAAAAAGAATGAAAGACTACATCCGGAAAGATAAAAAACATCCCCTGATTTAATTCCATAGACTCCCTGTACATAAGGCCTGTCTGGGTCTCATAATCAGATTCAGCGATTTCGATATTGTATTTTACGATAACAGAGTCTGATTGTGCCTTATAGATGGTGAGTTCTCCCTCTTTTGTAAATGTTATGGGCTCTGTTTTGACTACTTTTTTCTCGTCATCCTTACAGCCACTAAGGGTTAAAATGGCAACAACCAACCAAATACCAATCAATTTTAGTATTTTCATCTTACCATATACTAACTGGAAGTTCATCAGGCCGTAATACTTTTTTTTCTGAACATAAAATACAACCCAACAAGAATAAAAGGAATACTTAACCATTGGCCGGTTGATAATAATCCTAATGATTCTTCAAATCCACCCTGACTTTTCTTTACAAATTCTACAAAGAACCGAATGGTCCAAAGCAGTACCAGGAATAAACCAAATAAAAATCCGGATTGATTCTTTTTATCGGTCTTCCAGTAGAAGTAATACAAGATCAGAAAAACAAATATATAAGCGACACCTTCATACAATTGCGCAGGATGTCTAAAAGGAATAGCACTAAAATAATCAGCAAATTTTGGATTATTTTCCAGGGCAGCATAGGCCGCATTAACAGTCTCTTCTTTGGTAATCTGTAATGCGGATGCTGCTGGCATATCATCTGAATCGCGCACAAATTTAGTCGCAAAAGCAAAATTTTCATGAGTTATTTTACCATTTATTTCAGAGT